>Ga0210409_10006160_pt1 | contig 12518 bp, 10 predicted proteins | sample IncBWH17MmetaG_FD_161649 | JGI IMG/M metagenome (GOLD analysis project Ga0210409, IMG submission 161649) | Forest soil microbial communities from Barre Woods Harvard Forest LTER site, Petersham, Massachusetts, United States - Inc-BW-H-17-M | ecosystem: Environmental > Terrestrial > Soil >...
AATTCTTAGGATTGAGGCTGAGCACTTTTTGGAATTCACCAATGGCCTCCGATGCCTTATTCTGCCGAGTGAGAGCCACCGCGCGGTTGATCGTGGCATCCGGAAAATTGGGACGAAGCGCCAGCGCTTTTTCATATTCCGCTTGTGCTTCTGCAAATTTGGATTGTGCGCCGAGCAGCAGGCCATAACTATTGTGCAGGTCAGGGCTATTCGAATGCGCGGCCAGTGCCACCTGCACCATTTCAACTCCCTTTGGAACCTGGCCGATATCGATCTGCAGTGACGCGAGGGTTGCCGTTGCTTCCGGAAAATCCGGCCGCGCGGTGAGCGCTTGCTGCAGAAAGGGCAGCGCTTCTCTTCGCCGGTTGTTATTGATGAGCGTGTCGGCTTGCAGGAGCAGATAGAGCGGGTCACCGGCGTTCGTGTTCGACACACTCTGCATTAGCGGGGCGATTTCTTCATAGCGCCCCATTTCTGCGAAAAGAGTTGCCAGCCCGAGCGTGGTGTCCGCATCCGCGGGAGCCAATTCGTGGGCCCGTGTAAATACTTTCAAGGCCTCGGGATATTTCCCTTGCCCGCGCAAGGCAATGCCCAAGCCATAGAGCGCAGCGGGCGAGTCCGCGCGGATGGCCAGACCTCTCTGGTAGGCGGCCTCCGCATCCGTGAAACGCTCCTTGGCATACAGCGCGTTTCCGTAGGCCGTCAAGAGTTCCACATCCTCCGGGTGAAAACTGATGCCTTGCTGCAAGACGGTGATGGCTTCCTCAATCTGACCCTTTTTCTGCAAAGCCTCGCCGAGATTGTGGCTCATGTTTGCGTTCTTCGGAGAAATAGCGTTCGCCTTTCGATAGGAAGTAACCGCGTCCTCGAGTTTTCCCTGCGCTTCCAAGACCATACCGCGCGTGTTCCAGCAATTCGAAAGGGCAGGCTGTGTCTGGACCGCGCGATCCGCCCGCGCGAATGCCTCATCGAATCGATTCATTTGGTAATAGGCCAGCGCCAGGTTGTTCAAGGTCACTGCAAGTGACAGAAGGTCTGGAGTCCTTCGGACCTGAGCCGAGCCCGGAAGCGCGGGGGACTTCTCCAGAAGAGCCACTGACTGCTCGAGCGCGGTGACTGCATCCTTCAGATTTCCTTTGTCCATAAGCGCTGAGCCCAAGCCGGAATAAGCCAGGCCGCTCTGCGGATTCAGTTTGATGGCTTGCTGATAGTTTCCGATGGCTCCATCCAGATCACCGGATTGAGAGCGCTGCTGGGCCAGTTGCAATTGGCGCTGGAATTCTGAATTCGGTATTTGAGCAAGAGTCGATGAGTGGAAAAATTTACACACAATCAGCAACAAAGCGCATTTTGCCAGAGTAACAATTAGAATTCTGGGTCTGTTCGGTTTCACTTCTGCCCCCACGAGCCGCAGTTTACTGCCCGAGCCCAGTATAAGCGTGATCCTCTGAAGTTAGTCATTGGTATAGTATCGAATCTGTTCTATCCTTGCGACGCTCCCTTGCGGGCTCTCTAGCTATGCTCTTTAAGACCCTCAGCGCTTCCGTGTACGGCATTGACGCCTATCTTGTCGAGGTGGAGGTGGACGTCGGCTCGGCGCGGATGCAGGATTTCAACGTGGTGGGCCTGCCGGACAATGCGGTGAAAGAGAGCCGCGAACGAATCAAGAGTGCGCTGCGGAATTGCGGCTATGAATTCCCCTACGGCCAAGGCGTCACGATCAATCTCGCGCCCGCCGACGTGCGCAAGGAAGGCTCGGGCTTCGATCTGCCGATGGCGCTGGGATTGACCGGCTGCATGGGACAGTTCTTCGGAAAGCAGCTCGACAAGTGCATGTTCTTGGGAGAACTCTCGCTGGACGGCAGCGTCCGGCCGGTTCGCGGTGCGCTGTCCGCGGCGCTGGCGGCGCGCGAATCCGGGCTAACAGCTGTGGCCGTTCCGGAAGCGAACGCCAAGGAAGCGGCTGTCGTGGAAGGCGTAAGCGTTTTCGCGCTGAAGTCTCTGCCCCAAGCCGTAGACCTGGTGAACTCGCCGGAGTCGTTTACGCCCATCAAGGTCGATGCGCACCAAATGCTCTCCGAAGCTGCACAGTATTCCGTGGACCTGCGCGACGTGCACGGCCAGCAATCGGCCAAGCGCGCTCTGGAAGTGGCCTGCGCGGGCGGGCACAACATTTTATTTATCGGCCCTCCCGGCGCCGGGAAAACCATGCTGGCAAAGCGCATTCCCACGATCCTGCCGCCGATGTCGCTCGAGGAAGCCATCGAGACGACACGCATTCATAGTGTTGCAGGAGTCTTGGAGAATGGCAGCGGACTGGTCGGGACGCGGCCCTACCGCTCGCCGCATCACACCATCAGCGACGCAGGGCTAATTGGTGGCGGGGCCGTGCCGCGCCCGGGGGAAGTTTCGCTCGGGCACAACGGCGTGCTGTTTCTGGATGAACTGCCGGAGTTTCAACGAAACGTGCTGGAAGTGATGCGCCAGCCACTGGAAGATGGCGCGGTGACGATCTCCCGCGCGGCGATCTCCGTGACGTTTCCTTCACGCTTTATGCTCGCCGCGGCGATGAATCCCTGCCCGTGCGGCTACTTTGGCGATCCCACGCGCGAATGCCACTGCACGCCGCCCATGATCCAGCGCTACGTTTCAAAAATTTCCGGGCCGCTGCTGGACCGCATCGACATTCATATCGAAGTGCCCGCGGTAAAGTACAAGGAGCTGCGCGCGCCGTCTTCCGCCGAGGATTCGGCTGCAGTGCGACAGCGAGTGATTTCAGCCAGGGATCGTCAGCTCGAGCGCTTCCGCGCCGAGAAGAAAACCTATTCGAACGCGCAAATGATGCCCAAGATGATTCGAAAGCACTGCGCCATTTCCGCCGAAGGCGAAAAGCTGCTGGAGAATGCTATCACCCGCCTCGGCCTTTCCGCTCGCGCCCACGATCGCATCCTGAAAGTAGCGCGCACCATCGCCGACCTCGACGGCGGCGCCAACATCGAGCCGCGCCACCTAAGCGAAGCTATTCAGTACCGCACCCTCGACCGCTCATACTGGGCTTGAGCGAAAACCGAGGAGCCGACTTGCTCCATTGACTCCGTTTCCGTTGCTATGTTACCCATAAAGCGCTCATATTAGGGGCTGTCGGGGCAACGGCAACCGAAAAGATGGGTTCTGACAACAAACACCTCGAAGTGACGCTGGAGACTCAAGTCGAGAGCGTCAATCTTGCCGAAGAGATGTGTCTGCGCATGGCAGAAGCCGCGGGCTTCGGCGAGGACGATTGCTACCGCATCGGGATGAGCGTGCGCGAGGGCGTCATCAACGCATTTCACTATGGAAACCAGGAGCGCCCGGAGAAAAAGATCCACCTGGCCGTGGACCTCACCACGGAGAAGATGATTATTCATGTGCTCGATGAGGGTACGGGATTCAAGCTCTCCGATGTGCCGGACCCTCTTGCGGAAGAGAACTTGCTCAGTACCTCGGGGCGCGGAATCTTTCTGATGCGCGCGTTCATGGATGAATTTGACGTAGTGCCCGGGAAAACGGGCGGGGCGGAGATCGTGATGTCGAAAAAACTGCCCACGTCGGGGAGTGCTTCCACGAACGGCGAGGGTGGACAGAGCGCACCTCAGCAGGAAGCGTAAGGGAAAAAATGTCATTGCATGCCACGCATCGCGACGCCGGAAAAGTCACCGTTGTGGATTTGAGCGGCCGCATCACGCTCGGCGAAGGCAGCGCCCTGCTGAGAACCACGATTCGCGGATTGCTGGACGACCAGCGCACCATGATCCTGCTGAATCTCGCGGACGTGGACTACATCGACAGTTCAGGAATCGGTGAGCTGGTCAGCGGGTTCACGGCGGTGAAGAACCGGAACGGTGAATTGAAGCTACTGCACCTTACAAAAAAAGTACGCGACCTTTTGCAGATCACCAAGCTGTTCACCGTCTTTGACGTCTTCACCGACGAAGGCGCCGGTCTCCGCAGTTTCGATTAATCGTCCTGTTCTCACCTCCTGCGCCAGCTTTTCCACGTTCTTCTCTCGCGTCCCGCAAGGGTCTGCGGCAAACTCTACTGGATGAAGCACTTGGCCGATACGAATTGGATCGTTGACCGTGCGAAATGTTTGGGTTTCGATGGGTGCGGAGTAGTCCGCGCAGAGAAATTTCCGGAACTTGAGCGTGTGGCGCAATGGCTAGCGGAGGGATATTCGGGCGAGATGAAGTACCTTGCGGACCCGCGGCGCAGCGATCCGCAGAGCATCATGCCGGGCATTCAGAGCGTCATCGTCTGTTTGCTCAATTACAACACGCCGTTGCTTCTCTCGACGGATTCGTCTGCGCGGCACGGCGACGAGGACCCACGAGGATGGATTTCCCGGTATGCGTGGGGAACTGACTATCATGAAGTGGTTCTGGCTCGATTGAACAAGCTGGTTGACGTTCTTCGCCAGCGGTTCGGCGAGCCGTTCGAAGCGCGTGCTTACGTGGACACCGGCCCGGTGCAGGAGCGCGTGCTCGCAAAATATGCTGGCTTAGGGTGGCTTGGCAAGAACACCTTGTTGTTGAACGAGAAGCTCGGTTCGTTTTTCTTTCTGGGCGTCATCCTGACTACTCTCAATCTGCAACCCGCACTTGCTGCCGGCGAGATGCCTCCGCCGGACTTGTGTGGAAACTGCCGCCAATGCCTAGATGCGTGTCCGACGCAAGCTTTCGTTGAACCCTATGTACTGGATGCGCGAAAGTGCATTTCTTATTTAACGATTGAATTGCGCGGCAGCATCCCGGAAGAATTCCGCGTGCCAATGGGCCATCATGTCTTTGGCTGTGATATTTGTCAGGATGTCTGCCCGTGGAACCAGCGTGCGCCGTTCGCGGTCTTCCAGGAATTCCAACCTAGAGCTCTTGCTGTGCCTCAAATCGTGCGAATGCAAAGCTTTCCCTCGCCCGAAGACGAATCGTTGTTCTTCCCCAAGCTCGAATGGCTCGCAGGCTTGAGTGAAGCAGAATTTCGAGAGGTCTTTCGAGACAGCCCCATCAAGCGCACGAAATGGCACGGATTGGTACGCAACGCGTGCATCGCGCTCGGGAATTCCAGCTTAAAGCGAAGCACGCCAGCTCACGTTCGAATCATCCATCTCTTGACACGGCTGGCTGCCTGCCCGGAAGAAATCATCGCCGAATCTGCCCAATGGGCGCTCTCGCGCATCCAATGAATGTACGAAGGTAAGCCGTAACCGAGGCGAGAGCCGGCTGGGTCTGCCGTGGCTTTACTATCCCGCTGGAACTAGCGGTATAATCCACCCTGCAGGTCGACTGGCCCTCCGTGCTATTGGAGCTCCCTTGAACCGCCGCAAGTTTTTGGTGAATACCGGTATCGTCGGCGTTGGACTGCTGGGAGGCGGGGACGCAGCAGCGAATCACTTGCGTCCCGATGCTGCTACCAACTCGGATTTAAATCTCACACTGGAGGAAAAACCCGTGGCATTTACCGTGCCCCCGTTGCCGTATTCGTTTGACGCATTGGAACCCCATATTGACGCCAGAACCATGGAAATTCATCACGACAAACATCATGGCGCCTACGTCACCAACTTAAACAAAGCTTTGGATGGCCATGCGGATCTGCAAGCCAAGTCTCTCGACGATCTGCTCAAAGGCCTCGATTCCATCCCGGAGAACATTCGCGGTGCCGTTCGCAACAATGGCGGCGGCCACTGGAACCACTCGCTCTTCTGGACGCTGATGAAGAAGGGCGGCGGCGGCGAGCCCAAGGGCGACCTGAGCTCCGCGATCACATCGGCTTTTGGCTCGTTCGCCGGTTTTCAAGAGAAGTTTGCCGCGGCCGGAATGGGACGTTTTGGTTCGGGCTGGGCCTGGCTTGTGGTCCGAGACGGCAAACTCGCCATCGACTCCACTCCCAATCAGGACACACCGTATCTGCTGACCGGTGGCGGCAAGGCCGTGCTCGGCCTGGATGTTTGGGAGCATGCCTACTACCTGAAGTATCAAAACGTGCGGGCCGATTACATCAAGGCGTGGTGGAACGTTGTGAATTGGGACAAAGCCGCCGACCTGTACGCTGCTGCGAAAAAGTAATTTCAGCGGACAATTACCCGCAAGCAAAAAAAGGCCCCCGATCTGGTCGGGGGCCTTTTCATTTTTCCGCGCAAGAATTTGAATGCGAATTAAGCCATCAACTGCCGCTTTGCCAGCGGAACCACGGCCACCGCGCGCGGCGGAGGCCCAAAGCTCTTGGCAACCGGGGTGTAGGAACGGGCTTCACGTGTGGTCACGGGCATCGGCATGGCTCCCGCAACGTGGCGAGACGCTTCGCGAACCAGCTCCATCCGGCCGCGTACCCGGAACTTGGCCAGCAGTGAGGAGACGTGGAATTTTACCGTGCGCTCGGAGAGATTCAGGTTTGCGGCGATTTCCTTGTTTGCCAGGCTCTTCATCAGGCCGGAAAGAACTTCCTCTTCCCGGCGGGTGAGTTTGTGCTGGCTGTGCACGGATTGTCCCGCCTGCAACAGCGTGTTCGCCTTCTCGGTCAGGCCTTCCAAAGCCTCATCGTCAGCCTGCACCATAACCACATAGTCGCTCGGCGTCTGCCCCCGGACCATACAGTGCATCGCCAGCAGGCCGGCGGCTTGGTCAACCGGGAATCGGCCGTCGGGACCCGCTTCGACTTGGAAGTGTGCTACTCCGGTGTTTTTTTCGTAGAAAAAGAATATGTCGCGAGGATAAGCTGGGCGGGAATTGGCTAATTGATGCGGTTGCTCACTTCTACGGATCAGCTTCACGTGCACCCCCTCAGAATGCAGCCTCGTGGCGGAACCGAAGCCCTTAAGTATTTTAGTTTTCACCCCTTTACGGGGCACATTCCCTACACTCCCTAAGCAGGTCAGCAAGAAGCCTCGACAGAGGGCTGACGGCCTGGCCGCTTGTACCCGTTGCACGGCGAAACTCAGGCGTTGGCAGGAACTCCCTGAAAGTTCGCCTGAGAGCTTTTCACCGAACCCCACTACTAATGCAATTCTTTTGCCGATGCGGGCGCCGCGCAACTGATTCAGAAATTGAGGGCTTATCTCGACTGGCAGAGCTGGCTGAACTCATTCACAGGTAGGAATTGCATGGTCTACGAATTTTTTCCCGCTTGCACCTTGCATTATGGGGCCCGTATATCTTCCTCCCACAACAGAAATCTTGCTACAGGCCTTGTGGATAAGTACCGCAACTCCTTCAACGGCCTGGAAATGTTTTCGATCAGAGAATGCGCGTCTGTTGGGGGCCGATCAATTCATAGGTCACGCCGCGCCAGCGGATCTTGCGCGTGAAGAGCGAATTCCCAAAGTTCACGACGTACAGGAAGGGAACGAATAGCGTCAGCAAAACATAGATCCATGCTTGACCCATGATCTGAGGCCGCCCGGCGGGAAGCGCTTCCGTCACTCCGATGAGGCGGAGGGAGCCGCGGATTGCCGACAGCAGCAGCGGCAGAAATGTCAGCGTCACCAGATGAAACGCAGGCCGCTGCGCGAAGACGTCACCCAGAATGAGCAGCGCGCCGAACAGGAGCGTCAGGCAGTAGAGCAAATGCGTGGCGGCGGCTGGCCCCCAGACTCTCTCTGCATACACGCGCGTGATCAGAATCTGACGGTTGGTGAATTCGAGCAGCCCTTGGAAATCCGTCTCGATGTAAGAAAGTGTCAGGCATTCAGGCAAGAACAGAATCGATCGGTTAGTGCGCTCAAGAGCAGCGGTCAGGGAATAATCATCGCTGACGGAATTTTTCCACTCGTCCAGGACTCTGGATTGTTCGAAGACGCTGCGGCGAATCGCGGTCCCTCCGCCCCAGCAGAAGTTCTTCCCTTTTTCGGTCAGCATCGTCACCACCGGGGCATTCCACGCCGCAAGCAACGCCGTCGGCAAATTGCTGCGATTGGGGATGAACCAGCGCATAGTGGTCGTTGCGCCGATCCGGACGTCCCCAAGAGGCGCGACGAGGTGGTGCAGCCAGGTTTTTCCTGGCCGTCCATCGGAATCGGTAAACACCAGCACTTCAAATTCAGGATCCAGCTGCTCGATGGCCGCGCGCAGGTTGTTCACTTTCTCCCCGCAACCGTTGGGGTTCCCGGCGATCACCACGTGCGCCTTCGCTCGCGAACTCTTGACTACGCGGTCGATGATGCTGCGCGCGGCGTCCGTGGCCGATGCCAGAATGAAAAAAATCTCGTAATTTTGCCGTTCGAATTCGGTCAGCGACACCAAGTTGCGCTCGAGCCCCGGCTCGACGCCTTTGCACGGGCAAAGCACCGCCACTTTTGGCGCATAAAATCCCGGATCGGTTTGCAGCCGCCGCCGCACGTACGCGAGCCATTGCACACACTGCCAGAGGAGGTACGCCCCCATCAGGATCTGCAGAAGTACCAGTAAATAGAAAAGTGTCTCCACGCTCTCCGAGAGTAACAGAGAAAGAATGCTCGCAGCGCGCCGTCTGAGCGGCTAGAATCGCAGCGGTAAACGTCTGTTCCGAAGGAGCTGGAGATATGCCACGAGTGGATGCAGGCATGGTAACCTCGGCGGTCGAGCTGCCGGGATATCGCGTCGTCAGAAACTATGGAATCGTACGCGGCATTGTCGTCCGGTCGCGCAGCGTAATCGGCAATCTGGGCGCTGCGCTGCAGACCATTGTCGGCGGGAACATCACCATTCTCACCGACCTCTGCGAGAAAACCCGTGAGGATGCGTTTGAACTCATGCTGCAGCACGCCGGGGAGCACGGCGCGAACGCCGTAGTCGGCATGCGTTATGACGCCACCGAAGTGATGCAGGGTGTTACCGAGGTGCTGGCCTACGGCACGGCGGTGCAAGTGGAACGCGTTTCTTAGCGTTTCTTGCCCGCGTTCTTTGTCCAAGGTCGCGGAGAGCCAACCTCCAGTGGTAGAATCCCCGCTTCCCATGTTCTGCGCATCATGCGGTGCACAGGTTTCTCCAACCGGCAGGTTTTGCACTTCTTGCGGTAAACCCATTGACCCGGACACGGGCACCACGCTTGCCGGTGAAGAGGTCAACATGGAAGGCGAGACCTTTGCCCCAGCCGCGCCGACCCCTCGCAAACCTCCTTCGACGCAGCCCATTCCCAGAACTCCTCGGCCAGTTTCGCCGGGTTCAGTACTGACTAGTTCGGACCCTATCGGCGGAGGACGATTCACCCCCGGCCAAATCATTGCCGAGCGTTACCGCGTCGTTGCGCTGGCCGGACGCGGCGGCATGGGCGAAGTCTATCGAGCGGAAGATTTGAAGCTGACTCAGGTCGTCGCCATTAAGTTTCTTCCCGAGGTACTCTCCCAGGATCCCGCCGCGCTTGCGCGCTTTCATGCCGAAGTCCGCACCGCGCGCCAGGTTTCGCATCCCAACGTTTGCCGCGTATTTGATATCGGTGATGCGGACGGCGTTCTTTTTCTGACCATGGAGTACGTGGACGGCGAAGATCTCGCCTCTGTCGTGCGGCGGATCGGACGGCTTTCGCCGGACAAAGCCACGGAGGTCGCACGCCAGATTTGCGCGGGTCTTGCCGCCGCGCATGAACGCGGCGTGATTCACCGTGACCTGAAGCCCGCAAACGTGATGCTCGACGGCGCGGGCAAAATCCGCATCACCGATTTTGGATTGGCCAGCATCGCCGCAAGCATCAAGGGCGCGGATGCTCGCGCAGGAACCCCGGCGTACATGGCACCGGAGCAGCTTGCGGGCCGCGAAGTAACCGCAAAGAGCGACATCTATTCCCTCGGCCTGATTCTTTACGAAATCCTGACCGGCAAGCGCGCCTTCGAAGCTTCCACACTCCCTGAACTGATGAAGCAGCGCGAGTCCGGTGCCATCACTAATCCCTCGACGCTCGTCCGCGATCTTGATCCACTGATCGAGCGCGTTGTCCTTCGTTGCCTCGAAGCCGACCCGGACAAACGCCCCTCTTCCGCCTTGCAAGTCGCAGCCGCGCTGCCCGGAGGCGATCCCCTCTCCGCCGCGCTGGCCGCGGGTGAAACTCCTTCGCCTCAAATGGTAGCCGCCGCCGGTGAAACTTCCGGCCTTGCACCTCGCGTTGCAGTTGCTTGCTTCGCAGCATTCATCCTGGGAGTCGTTCTTTTCGTCGCCGTGGGCATTCGGGAAAACGGCCTCGCGCGCATTCACCCGGAAAATCCGCCCGAAGTCCTCGCCAAGAAATCTCGCGAAATTATTTCAAGCCTCGGCTATCCCGGCCAACCCGTTGACAAAGCCGATGGCTTCTTTTACGACGACGACTTTCTTACGTACCTCGAAAAGGATCACTCGCAGCACCCCCAATGGGACCGCGTGCTTTCCGAGCAGCCCCCTGTTCTCATCTATTGGTTTCGGCAAAGTCCCAGAGAAATGAGTCCCAATGGCTTTTGGGCCAATTCTTTTACGCCGAATGTCGTTACCTTTTCAGATCCCCCAACTACCCTCTCTGGCATGATCAACCTTGAGCTCGATCCGGATGGACATCTCCTCTTTTTCCAGGCCCTGCCTCCCGAAAAGGAAGCGAATCCCCAATCCACCAAGACCCCCGATTGGCTACCCCTATTCGCCGCTGCAGGATTGAACCTCTCTGAATTTCATTCGTCAGATTCTGTCTGGGACTCCCTGGCCTCCGCTGACACCCGCGCCGCCTGGGACGGCGTCTGGCCCGGCAGCGCTCGCCCTCTCCACATCGAAGCGGCTGCTCGCCGTGGCAAGCCCGTCTTTTTCTCTCTGACCGGCCCTTGGTCAAAACCGACGCGCATGAGCCAATCGGAGCAAACCCGCGCTGACAAGGCCAGCCGAATCATCGGTCTCTCCATCGCGCTCTTCATCTTCGCGGGCAGCATCTTCCTTGCCTACCGAAACTATTCCCGTGGCAGGGGCGATCGCCAGGGCGCCCTGCGCCTCTCTTCTCTCGTTTTTGCCATCCAGCTTTGCGTTTGTCTTTTTCGCTCCCACTTTGTTCTCACTTTTGACGCCGTCGGCCTGATTATCCTCGCCGTCAGCACCGCCCTCTTTGTTTCCGGCTTCATCTGGGTGCTCTACCTGGCCCTCGAGCCCTATGTCCGCCGCAACTGGCCGCAAACCATCATCTCCTGGACCCGCCTCATAAGCGGACGCCTCCGCGACCCGCTGGTCGGCCGCGACCTTCTTTTTGGGGCACTTCTCGGCAGTTCGTGGTTGTTTGTCTTTGTAGTTGGCAGTTTCTTTCTTATTCGAGAGGGCGACCGTCCTCAACTTGCAAATGCGGAGTTCCTTCAGGGATTTCGTGTATCGGTGGCACTGGGGCTTGTCAATATCGTCAGCTCGATTCAGACCTCGCTGGTCTTTTTCTTCCTTGTGGTTCTACTGCGCGTGTTGGTGAAAAATCGTTGGGTGGCTGCGGGCATATTCGTCCTGCTTTTTACCGTACCGAAAGTCCTGGGCAGCGATCATCCTCTGATAGAAACGCCTATCTGGCTCGCCATCTATAGCATCGCCGCGTTTGCTGTTGTCCGTTTCGGGTTGATCGTCCTTGCCTTGGCCGTACTTACCGTCGATGTGCTTCTCAATGTGCCTTATACGCTGGATTTTTCAAATTGGTATGCCGCCCGATCCCTTTGCGCGGTGCTCGGATTTGTGCTGATCGCCGTATGGGGTTTTTATACTTCGCTCGCGGGTCAACGGCTCTGGAAGGAAGACCTCTTCGATTAAACAGGATCTCGCCGTCGTTCCCCGGGCGTCCTCGCTTCAAACTTGCTTCGTCAGCGCCGCAGCCAGTTCTTCGATTCCTGTCAGCGTACGGCTCGCCGCCAGGCGCGCTTTCTCCATGAACGAAGAATCCAGCAGAAACGCGCAGCGGTCCACAAACGGATGATTCGCCACTTCGAATGGTTTGCGGTTGCGGCGCGTGGAGGCCGCCCGCGCCAGCAATTCCCTGTACATTTGCAAGTCGCGCTGAAAATCCAACGCGTCGCCCGCGGTCCATCCTTGTTGCCGCGCAAGCGCGGCCAGAAATTTCCGCCGGAACGCCGCCGCGTCTCGCCGCAGCATCGGGCGCGGTTTGGCCTTGCCCGCTGGCCGGGGCTCATCGCAAACGATTTCCAGCGTGCGGACCGTTAGTGCCAGCAGCGCCTCGCGTTGCAAGAGCGTGAGCAGGTCGCGGTAAAGCGAAGCGTGCACCTGCAGCGCGTGCCGCCCATTTTCGATCACGTACGAATCGACAAACCGCGGAATGACGCGCTCGCGTATCAGCGCCTCCGCGACAAGCTTGCTCAGCTCTGCCGCGACATCCCTTCCTTTTTGTTTTTCGCCTGCCATTTTTCGGAGAACCATGTTAGCAGGAGTCCGTCAATCGCCCGCGCTGTGCCCCAGAAATGAGAAGGCCCCGGGCGGAAGCTCGGGGCCTTCTCTTTCCTATTGTAGGGGCGCAGCATCGCTGTGTCCTTCTGCATGAACGTGACTGTGTTTAGTGAATCGCTCTTGGCTGATCCG
>Ga0210409_10006163_pt1 | contig 12516 bp, 11 predicted proteins | sample IncBWH17MmetaG_FD_161649 | JGI IMG/M metagenome (GOLD analysis project Ga0210409, IMG submission 161649) | Forest soil microbial communities from Barre Woods Harvard Forest LTER site, Petersham, Massachusetts, United States - Inc-BW-H-17-M | ecosystem: Environmental > Terrestrial > Soil >...
CCGGCCTGAAGCTCTCCAGCACGACATGTGCCTTGGCCGCGATCTTCTGCACCACGGCCATGCCGTCGGGCGACTTGAGGTCGAGCGCGATCGAGCGCTTGCCGCGATTGAAGGCGACCGAATGGGCGCAATGGTCGCCCTTCAGCTCGCCCAGCGCGCGGCCCCAGTCACCTTCCAGCGGCTCGATCTTGATGACGTCGGCGCCGTGCAGGGCGAGCAGCATGGAGGCGTGCGGCCCCGCGATGCCCTGGGTAAAGTCGAGAACGGTGATGCCGTCGTAAGCGCCCTTGATCATTGTCGCCCGCTCCTCCCAACCGGCTGAACGTACGTTTACCGGCCGCGCTCGTGCAAGAGGCTCCCTGCAGGGAAGCCATGCGATCGCATCAGGAGACGCCCCCTTATGAGATGAGCGGCAAGGGCTGCACTTGGTAAGCGTGAGAGAGCTTGCGGCCGAGCACGGGATCCTCGATCTCCATCGCAAAGCGCGGCGAGGGCCGGATGGCGCCGATCGCCGGCATGGTGCCGCAGAACATCGCGATGTGGGGTGGCAGCTTATCGTCGCCGTTGCGCCAGCCCGCGATCAACTCACGCGGCGCGCGGAGCCCGGCCAACGTGCCTTCCTGGTAAAGAACCTTCTTGCCGGCTTCCTCAACGAAGCTGCGCAGCACGAGCCGATCCCAGTGCGGCTCCACTTCCTCGAAGCGCCAGGCCGTGCGGGCGATGATCTTGGGACAGACCTGCTTGGAGGTCGCGACGCCATAGCTCTCAACCCTGCGGTCGGTGTGGTCGGAGCCCACCGTGACCCAGAGCCGGTCCGACGCACCCATCAGCACAGGCTCGACTTCGCCAGATGTGTCGTCGCCCAGCACCTGTATGCTGACGGCCTGCGTCAGCAGGCTGGCCGCGACGCGATAGTACAACGGGACCTTCGACGGCGGCTGAACGCCGATCGCCTTCAGCTCTTCGATATGATGGCTGAGGGCGGCGACGTCGCGGCCGGTCCAGCCGGCGATCACCAATTGATCGATTTCGACGACGCTTCCGTCGAATTCAACACGCATCGTCAGAGGATGGCGAGCTGCGCATTCAGCAGGTCGGTCACCAGCATATAGCCCGGCGCATGGGTGATGCAGAACTCGGGCTTCACCGTCGCCACGACCGATTGCGGGGTGACGCCGCAGGCCCAGAACACAGGCAACTCGTCGTCGCGCACCGGCACGGCGTCGCCGTAGTCGGGCTTGGCGATGTCCTTGATGCCCAAAAGCTCGGGCTTGCCGAGATGGACCGGCGCGCCGTGCACCGAGGGAAAGCGCGTCGTCACCTGCACGGCGCGGATCGCGTCGGCCGGCTTGAACGGCCGCATGGAGACGACCATCGGTCCATGGAATGGGCCCGCCGGCTTGCACTCGATGTTCGTCCGGTACATCGGCACGTTGCTGTTGCAGGTGTTGTGACGCAGTTCGAGGCCGTTCTCGGTCAGCGCTTCCTCGAAGGAGAACGAGCAGCCCAGCACGAACGACACCAGATCGTCGCGCCACACCTTCTTGAGGTCGGTGACCTCCTCGATGAGTTCGCCCTTCTTCCAAACGCGGTAGAGCGGGATGTCGGTTCGGATGTCGAGGTCCTCGCCCAGCGACGGCAGGCGCCAATTGCCCGGTTCGGACGCGGCCAGCAACGGGCAGGGCTTGGGATTGAGCTGGCAGAAGCGCGCAAAGTCAGCCGCCAGCTCCTTGGGCAGAATGGCGAGGTTGCCCTGCACATAGCCCGGCGCTGCTCGGGAGGTCGGCACGCGATGGCCGCCGGCGCGGATGCGGCGGCGGGCGTCGCGGCCGGTTTCGCCCTTGAGTGTCGTTATCGTGGTGTCCATCGGGTTACTCCTGGCTACACGTGCTGGCCGCCGTTGATCTGGATCTCGGCGCCACTCACATAGCTCGCGCCCTTCTCGCAGAGGAAGTGGATCACATCGGCCACTTCATCGGGCGTGCCGAGGCGCCGCATGGGGATCTGCTCCTCGACGATCTTGTCGGTGCCGGGCGAGAGGATCGAGGTATTGATCTCGCCGGGGGCGATGGCATTGACGCGAATGCCGCGCGGGCCAAAGTCATGCGCCATCTCGCGGGTCAGCGCGGCAAGCGCTGCCTTCGACGTGGCGTAGGCCGAGCCCGCGAAAGGATGAACGCGGCTGCCGGCGATCGAGGTCACGTTGACGACGCAGCCGCGCGCTTCCGACAGCTCCCGCATCAGGCCACGGGCGAGCGCCACCGGCGCAAAGAAGTTGACGTTGAACACCTGCCGCCACAAGTCGAACGGCGTGTCGATGGCGCCGAAGCGTCCGCCGGTCTCGTCCTTAGGCGAGATCGCGGCATTGTTCACCAGCGCGTCGAGGCGTCCGCCGCCCAGTCGGTCGCGGATCTCCTCGATGCCGCGGGCGAGGTCGTCCATGTCGGCCAGGTCGATCTGCACATGGTTCTTGTCGCCGCCCGGCCACGGGCAAAGCGCGCTGAAAGGCTGGCGCGACACCGTGATCACGCGCCAGCCGCCGGCGCTGAATTTCTTCACGGTCGCATGGCCGATGCCGCGGCTCGCGCCGGTCAGCACCAGGGTGCGCGTATTGTCGAGCATCGGGGGTGCGTTCATAGGCGAAGTCTACTCCGGCTCGTCCTCAATCGTTGAGTAAAAGGTGGCGACGCCTATAAGACGCCTATAAGGGGTGGGTTTGGGGTCATGAAACGCGATCTGTTGTGGGTTCATTCAGAGGCGCCGCACAATCATCTAACTCATTGCGATAGAAACCTTTTTCTTGTCTTAAAGAAGGCCTTGCCCTATGGTTTTTGCAAGGCTTGGCCCAATATTTCGGGTCGCTCGGGCGGTTATTTTTTGACGAAGCCATTTGGAGTGTCCGACATGCCGGACGAACGCCGGGCCCCTGGCCCAAAACCCGTTTTGCGGACTCGCCCCGTCACCATGCTGACCGCGATCGGTCTCTGCCTGCTCATCATGGTCATGCGGTTGATGCCGGATTCTCGCGATCCCGGTTCCAGCCACCTGCCGGAGTCCGCGACGACCGCCGCCCGATAACCCTGTCGATAATGTCCGGGCGCTTGTGCGTCCGCCCGGGAGCGCGCATCTAGAGGGTCAGGTTGCGCGTGCCCATGTCCCTCGACAACGTTCAGGCCCTGCCACCCGGCACGCGGCTCGGCGACTATCGTCTCGATGCGATGATCGGGCACGGCGGCTTTGGCATCACCTACCGCGCCTTCGACACGCAGCTCGCCAAGGTCGTCGCGATCAAGGAATACCTGCCGCTCGAGTGCGCCATCCGCCACAGCGATGGCGCGGTGGTGCCACGCGGTGCGCGCCTGATCGAGGATTTCACCTGGGGCCGCGAGCGATTCCTCGACGAGGCGCGCGCTCTGGCGCGCTTCCGTCATCCTCATATCGTGCCGGTGCTGCGCTACTTCGAGGCCAACGACACGGCATATACCGTGATGGAGTTCGAGGACGGCAAGAACGTGGCCGAACTGCTGCGCGAACCCGGCCGCCGCCTGCCAACCGACGACGTCCGGCGCCTGGCCACCGGGTTGCTGAGCGGCCTCGGCGCCGTGCATGCACAGGGCTTCCTTCATCGCGACATCAAGCCGGCGAACATCATCATCCGGCGTGACAGCGTTCCCGTCCTCGTCGATTTCGGCGCCGCGCGTCAGGCAATGGGCGGCCGCACGCGCAGCCTGACCAGCGTGCTGACGCCGCAATACGCGCCGATCGAGCAATATGCCCTCGACGGCAAGCAGGGTCCGTGGAGCGACATCTATTCCGCCGCCGCGGTCCTCTATCACGCGATCGCGGGACAGACGCCGCCCGACGCCGCAGCGCGCGTCGGCAAGGATCCCTATCAGCCGCTGGCTGAAACGGAGGGCGATCGCTTCGAGCCGGCGTTCCTGGCCGCGATCGACCGCGCGATGGCCTTCGCGCCGGACGACCGGCCGCAGAGCGTCGAGGCGTGGAGCGCGCTGTTTGGCGCAGCACTTCCCAAGGTCGAAGATGCGCCGACGCAACGCCTTGCCTACGGAGCCGGCGCGACGCCACGTCTGGGCGGCGCCAGCCGCGAAAGTGCCGAGCCCGCCTTGGCGCCGCCGCCGCCGCGATCGAGATGGCGGCGGCGGTCGTCGGGCTCGCGTGTTTGGATCGTCGTTGTCGTGATGGCCGCGCTGACGCTGTGGCGCTTCCAGCCGGAGATCCGCACTCTGCTGGTCGGCGCCTCGCGAGTCGATTCGACGGCGTCACCCGCCGCGCAACTTCCCGCATCGCCTCCGGCGATCCAGCCGCAAGCGACCCCGACGCCGCCGGATACGTCGGCTCAGAAGTCGATCATCGAGCAGGCCCGGAGGGCTGCCGCCGAAGCGCGCGCGACGCTCGCGCGCGCCGAGGAAGCCGCGGGCACCGCGCGCGCGGCGGCCGGCGAGGCGCGCATCGTGGCGGCGCGGGCCAGCCGGCCAGACCTCGAGCACGCCGAGCGCCTGTCGTACGATCCGGGGGCGAGCTACGTCGGGCAGGTCGTCGACGGCAAGCGTCAGGGTCTCGGCGTCGCCGACCTGGCCAACGGCGAACGCCAGGCGGGCGCTTGGCAGGCCGATCAGCTGAACGGCCTCGGCACGGTGCGGCTGGCCGACGACATGCGCTACGCCGGCGAGTGGCGCGACGGCCAATCGACCGGCCTTGGCGTGCGCGAGAAGCCGGGCGTCGAACGGGCGGAAGGCAATTTCGTCATGGGCCGCCTCGAGGGCCCGGGTGTACGGCGGACGCTTGCCGACCCCACTGTCGTTCAATCCGGCGAATTCCGTGCCGATGCTTTGGACGGGCCGGGCGTTGAGCAGGTCGCCGGCGGCGAACGCTATGAAGGCGGCTTTCGCGGCGGCCAGCGGAACGGTTATGGCCAGGTGACGGCGTCAGACGGCAAGGTCACGGCCGGCCGCTGGGAAGCGGGAAAGCGCGTCGAATCAGCGCCTTGAGTGGATGGCATGGAAGTTGCGGCCCGCAGGCTGCAACCCAATGCATGCGCTGCCGTGACCAAGACGCTGTCCGTCCTGCTGATCGACGACAATCCCGCCCGCGCCGAAATCGTCGAGGCGGGCCTGGCGGCTGCGGGCTATCGCCTGCTCGCGCGCCTGGAAGGAACGCAGGATCTCATCGGGCGCGTGCGCGAGCTCGAACCGGATGTCGTCGTCGTCAGCATCGACAGTCCGAGCCGTGACACGATCGAGGACATGCGGCGCACGACCGATCTTCTGCCCCGTCCGATCGCGCTGTTTGTCGATCAGTCCGATCCCGCGACCATCGCCGCAGCCATGGAAGCCGGCGTTTCGGCCTATGTGGTGAAGGGGCTGGCGCAAGATCGCGTGCGGGGAGTTGTCGACGTCGCCGTTGCGCACTTCAATCGCTATCATGCCATGCGAGAAGAACTCGATCGCGCCCGGCTGTCGCTGGTCGAGCGCAAGACCGTCGAGCGCGCCAAGGGTCTCTTGATGGAACAGAAGGGTCTCAGCGAAGAGGCGGCCTACAAGCTCCTGCGCAAGCTGGCGATGGATCAGAACAAGAGAATCGGCGACGTCTCGCGCGAAATCGTGACCTACGCGAAAGTGCTCAAATCCTAGGCGTGCCCGCCGAATGGCCATGCTGCGCATGCGAGCATCAGATAAGGGGTGCCCGCCGAAATGCGGTCTGCGGCACTTCGGCCTCGAGAAACAAGTATTTTCAAGGACTTATCGCGATGCATCATGCTTGGCATGTTTCATGCTGCATCTAATGCAGCGAGCCCAATGGCGGGTTCTCTCCTGATTTAAAGCACGGACCAAGGTCGGTCTGTGGTTCGGACAACGGCGTCCTGAGCGGTCGGCATTCCTGTCGGCCGAGCGGGGCGCTGTTTTTATTTGTGGAGTGCGTAAGGCATGGCCGATCTGGAGCGACCGAAGATCAAGGTCGGGTTCATCCCGATCATCGACTGCGCGGCGATCGTGCTGGCCGAGGAACTGGGCGCCTATGAACGGCAGGGACTTGAAGTCGAGATCCGCCGCGAAGTGTCGTGGGCCAACGTGCGCGACAAGTTGGCGCTGGGCGCGCTCGACGCCTCGCACATCCTCGCGCCGCTGCCGCTGGCGCTCACATTGGGCATCGATAGCGTCAGTGTGCCGGTGATCAACGCCATGACCCTGCAGGTGAACGGCAATGCGCTCACCCTGTCGAAAAGCCTGTGGCAGGAGATGGAGGAGACGGCGCCGCAGTTTGTCGGCGACGGTCGCACGCCGCTCGATGCCCGCGCCATCGCCGCGGTGGTCGCCAAGCGGGCGGCCAGTGGCGCCAAGCCGCTGGTGCTGGCCTCGGTCTTTCCCTACTCGGTGCAGAACTACATGCTGCGGCTCTGGCTGTCGTCGGCCGGCCTCGATCCTGATCGCGACGTCCGCCTCGCCGTGGTGCCGCCGCCGCACACCGTCGCCTATCTGTCGGGCGGCGTGATCGACGGCTACTGCGTCGGCGAGCCGTGGAACCAGCAATCCGAAGCGCTCGGCATCGGCCGCATCGCGCTCACGGGCCCGGACATCTGGAAGGGCATGCCGGAGAAGGTGCTGGGAACCACCGAGTCCTGGGCGGCAAACAATCCGCAAACCCTGAAGGCGCTGATCAAAGCATTGATCGAAGCCTGCCTGTGGCTCGATGAGCCGGCCAACCGCGCCGAGGCCGCGCGCATCCTGTCGAGCCCGCGCTATCTCAACATGCCCGCCGAGGTCATGTCGCGCACCCTCGACCTGCCGGACTTCCACGTCTTCCAGCGCAACGCGGCAAACTTTCCGTGGCGCAGCCACGCCGACTGGTTCCTGGCGCAGATGGTGCGCTGGAAGCAGGCGCCGGGCGACACCGACATCAAGGCCGTCGCCGATCGCGTCTATCGCACCGACATCTACCGCGCCGCGGCGCGCGACATGGGAGTCGAATGCCCCGATGTCGACCGCCTGCCGGCCGGCGGCCATGGCGAGCCTCTTTTGCTGGCAAGCGACGACAAGTCTTCGACCGCGGCGGCTGCCGGCGTCGTGCGCGGCTCCAACTAGATGAAATTCGAGGCTTTTACCTTCGGGAGACGAGTCATGAAAAACAGCAATCTGGGACGTCGCAACATCCTCAAAGGCGCCACCGCCACGGCGGCGCTGATGGGCGCGGCGCGGGCGTCGTTGCCGGCGGGCGCGTTTGCGCAGGTTGCGGGCCCCGAGACCAACAAGGTGACCCTGGGCTTCATCGCGCTTACCGACGCGGCGCCGCTGATCATCGCCAAGGAAAAGAAGATCTTCGATAAATACGGCATCACTGACGCCAACATCGCCAAGCAAGCGTCGTGGGGCACGACGCGCGACAACATGGTGTTGGGCTCGGCGGCGGGCGGCATCGACGGCGCCCACATCCTGACGCCGTTTCCCTACCTGATCTCGCTCGGCACGGTGACGGCGGAGAACAAGCCGACGCCAATGTATATCCTGGCGCGGCTCAACTATCAGTGCCAGGGCATCTCGGTCGCCAACGAATTCAAGGGCAGTGGCGCCAAGGCCGACGCCGCGCCGCTCAGGGAAGCCTTCGCCAAGAAGAAGGCGGCGGGCCAGGAAGTGAAGTGCGCCATGACCTTCCCCGGCGGAACCCACGACATGTGGATCCGCTACTGGCTGGCCGCCGGCGGCATCGATCCCGACAAGGACGTCTCGACCATCGTCGTGCCGCCGGCCCAGATGGTGGCCAACATGAAGGTCGGCAACATGGCGGCCTTCTGCGTCGGCGAACCGTGGAACGACCAGCTCGTGCACCAGGACATCGGCTACACCGCCTGCACCACCGGCGAGGTCTGGAAGGACCATCCGGAGAAGTCACTCGGCATGCGCGCCGACTGGGTCGACAAGAACCCCAAGGCCGCCTTGGCCGTGCTGATGGCCACGATGGAGGCCCAGCAATGGTGCGAGAAGATGGAGAACAAGGACGAGATGGCCAACATCATCGGCAAGCGCCAATGGTTCAACGTGCCGCCGGCCGACATCATCAACCGCATCAAGGGCGACATCGACTACGGCGACGGCCGCAAGGTCACCGGGTCCGACCTCTTGATGAAGTTCTGGAAAGGCGGCGTGTCGTATCCCTACCAGAGCCATGAGCTGTGGTTCCTCATCGAGAACCAGCGCTGGGGCAAGCTGCCAGCCGACCTCGACACCAAGGCGATCATCGGCAAGGTCAACCGCGAGGATCTGTGGCGCACGGCCGCGAAGAACATCAGTGCCGCTGAGGCCGACATCCCCAAGACCACGTCACGCGGCAAGGAGACCTTCTTCGACGGCAAGGTTTTCGATCCCGAGGATCCCAAGGCCTATCTCGCCTCCCTGCAGATCAAGAAGGTATCGTGATGCAGGCCGAGGCCAACGTCTCGATCGCGGCGGCGGTGCCCGTGCCGGGCGCGACGGCCGAGGTCGTGACGTTCCGTCCGCCGGCAAGGCCTGCCGTCGAGCGGCTGCGCGAGTTCGCCAGCCGCGCCGCCGGCATCCTGCTGCCGCCGCTGATCGTGATCGCCGTCACGCTGATTGTTTGGCAGCTCCTGTGCTCGGAAGCGGGCTCGCGCCTGCCGCCGCCGACCAAGGTCGTGTCCGACGCCTGGGATTTCATCGTCGATCCCTTCTACGACAATGGCGGCATCGACAAGGGCGCCTTCTGGCAGATCTCCAAGAGCCTCGGCCGAGTCGCCATCGGCTTCAGCTTCGCCGCCGTGATCGGCGTCGCGCTCGGCGTGCTGGTCGGCCAGAGCACCTGGGCGATGCGCGGCCTCGATCCCATCTTCCAGATCTTGCGCACCATCCCGCCGCTCGCCTGGCTGCCGCTCTCGCTCGCGGGCTTCCGCGAGTCCAATCCTTCGGCGCTGTTCGTGATCTTTATTACCTCGATCTGGCCGATCATCATCAACACCTCGGTGGGCGTCAGGAACATCCCGCAGGATTACCGCAACGTCGCGGCCGTCATCCGCCTGTCGTGGTGGGAGGTGTTCTGGAAGATCACCCTGCCGGCCACCGTGCCCTACATCTTCACCGGCCTGCGCATCGGCATCGGTCTCAGCTGGCTCGCCATCGTCGCCGCCGAGATGCTGATCGGCGGCGTCGGCATCGGCTTCTTCATCTGGGATGCGTGGAACAGCTCGCGCATCAGCGACATCATCGTGGCCCTGGTCTACATCGGCATCGTCGGCTTCCTGCTCGACAAGCTGATCGCCACGGTCGGGCACTTCGTCTCGCACGGCGTCTCGGCGCAGTAGGGGTTGGCCATGGACAAGAGCTACCTCAAGTTCGAGCAGATCGGCATGAGCTTCCGGCGCGGCCAGATGGTGACGGAAGTGCTGCGCGACATCGACCTCAGCATCGCCCAGGGCGAGTTCGTGTCGATGATCGGCCATTCCGGCTGCGGCAAGTCCACGCTCCTCAACATCCTGGGCGGCCTGCTGAAGTCGACGACGGGCGAGGTGTTCCTCGAGGGCAAGGTGGTGGACGAGCCGGGCCCCGACCGCGCCATCGTCTTCCAGAATCATTCGCTGCTGCCCTGGCTTACCGTCTACGGCAACGTGGCGATTGCCGTCGACAAGGTGTTCGGCGGGAAGAAGTCGAAGGCCGAACGGCACGACTGGGTCATGCACAATCTCGAGCTGGTGCAGATGGCGCAGGCCAAGGACAAGCGCCCGCACGAAGTCTCTGGCGGCATGAAGCAGCGGGTCGGCATCGCCCGCGCGCTCGCCATGCAGCCCAAGGTGTTGCTGATGGATGAGCCGTTCGGCGCGCTCGATGCGCTGACCCGCGCCCATCTGCAGGACAGCGTGATGGAGATCCACGCGCGGCTCGGCAACACCGTGCTGATGATCACCCACGATGTCGACGAGTCGGTGTTGCTGTCTGACCGTGTCGTGATGATGACCAACGGCCCGTCGGCCACCATCGGCGAGGTCTTGAAAATCGACCTGCCGCGACCGCGGCGCCGGCTCGAGCTCGCCACCAATACCGAATATGCCCGCTGCCGCGCGGCGGTGCTGGAGTTCCTTTATGCGCGCCATCGGGTTCCGGCGCGAGTAGCGGCATGAGCGAATTCGACGACCAGCAGAAGCAGTGGCTGCAAGGCTTCGTCAGTGGGATCGAGGCCCGCAAGGCCGCCGATAGACTGGCGAGCCGTGCGCCCGGTGCGCCGGCCGCCCAACCGATTGGACCGGATGCGCTGCAGTATGCCGCCCAGGATCGCGCGGTTGCGGCGGGCGGCAAGCTGGTCGCCGAGGAAACTGCCAAGCGCGCGCGCCATCCGCTCGATCGCTGGGATGAAATGGTGGGTCGTGCAGAGGCCGGGCAATTCCCCAAGGGAATCGACGTTTTCCTGACCAAGTATCAGGGCCTCTTCTACGTCGCCCCGGCGCAGGACTCCTTCATGTGTCGCCTGCGCATGCCCAACGGCATTTTGAGTGCCGGACAGATGCGCGACCTGGCGGATGCGGCCGACTCCTTCGGCGGTGGCTATGCCGATGTGACTACCCGCGCCAACTTGCAGATCCGGGAGATCGGCGCGGCCCACGCTGTCGATATGCTGCTGGCGGTGCAGGCGCTAGGGCTCACGTCGCGCGGCTCGGGTGCCGACAATATCCGCAACATCACCGGCAGCCCGACCGCCGGCATCGACCCGCAGGAACTCTACGACACGCGGCCGCTCTGCCGGGCGATGCACCACTACATCCTCAATCACCGCGAGATGTACGGCCTGCCGCGCAAGTTCAATATCGCCTTCGATGGCGGCGGCCGCGTGCCGGTGCTCGAGGACACCAACGATATCGGCTTCGTCGCCTGCCAAGTCACCGGTGGCACGGGGTTGGAGCCTGGAATTTATTTCCGCCTGCAGCTCGGCGGCATCACCGGCCATCTCGATTTCGCCTTCGAGACCGGGATCCTGCTCCGGCCCGAGGAATGCGTGAAGGTTGCGGGCGCCGTGGTACGCGCCTTCATCGCCCACGGCGATCGCACCAACCGGCTGAAGGCGCGCCTGAAATACGTGCTCGACCGAATGGGCCGGGAGGCCTTCGTCGCGGAGGTCGAGAAGGAATATGGCGCGCCGCTGCGCCACGCCGCCGGCGCCGAAGTCGCGCCGCGATCGATGGCCGACAAGCACGGTCATATCGGCGTGCATGACCAGAAGCAGGCAGGCCTCAATTATCTCGGCCTGGTGCTACCGGTCGGTCGGCTGACGTCGGAGCAGATGCGCGGCCTGGCCGAGGTTTCCGAACGCGTCGGCAGCGGCACGCTCCGCTTCACGGTCTGGCAAAACCTGCTGATCTCCGATGTCGCTGACCGCGACGTCGGAGTCGCGATCGCCGCCATCAACGCCCTGGGCCTGGGCGTCGAAGCGAGCGCCATCCGGCGCGGCCTGGTGGCCTGCACAGGCAATGCCGGCTGCAAGTTCTCGGCCTCCAACACCAAGGGCCATGCGCTCAGGCTCGCCGACTATCTCGAGGCGCGCCTGGCGTTCGACCTGCCCATCAACATCCACCTCACCGGCTGCCATCACTCCTGCGCCCAGCACTATGTGGGCGACATCGGCCTGCTCGCCTGCAAGGTCGAGCTGGATAGGGAGGGGGGCGAGGACAGCGTCGAGGGCTACCACGTCTATATCGGTGGCGGGGCAGCCTCGACCGCCGAGCAGGCGATGGCGCGCGAATACGCCCAGTCGGTGGCGTTCGACGATCTGCCGCCGCTGCTCGAACGCCTGCTCGCGGCCTGGCTCGCCCATCGCCAGGCGCCCGGCGAATCGTTCTTCGAGTTCTGCCGTCGCCATGAGATCGCAGCACTACGCGAACTCGCGGACCGCGCACCGGTGCGGGCGCTCGCGGCATGAACGCGATGGCGCCCATCCCGTCGCTGATCCCGGAGAACGCGCCGTTCTCGGCCGAGCAGCGCGCCTGGTTGAACGGCTTTTTTGCCGCCTATCTCGGGGTCAATGGCGAGTCCGCCGGTGCCGATGCCACGTCTCCCGAGGCCGATGAACCCGACGAGGACCAGCCCTGGCACGATCCCTCGCTTGCCATGGCCGAGCGCCTGAAACTCGCCGAGGACCGCAAGCCGGCGCGCCGCTTGATGGCGGCGACGGCCCAGCTCGATTGCGGCCAGTGCGGCTATCTCTGCCAGAGCTACGCCGAGGCGGTGTGGGCGGGCGCCGAGCCCGACATGGGCCGTTGTGTGCCGGGCGGCAAGGAGACCCAGCGCAAGCTGAAGGAGCTTTTAGCGGCGCTGGAGTCGGAGCGCGGCGAGCCGGTCGCGGCGCCGGCGGTGAAGGCCGTGGGCCAGCTCGGCACGCGCGACCGGCCGGCGCTTGCCACCCTGGTCGACGCCTATCCGCTGAACCGTCCCGGATCCGAGAAGGACGTGCGCCATGTCATCTTCGACCTGTCGACGACCGACCTCACCTACGAGGCGGGCGACAGTC
>Ga0210409_10006166_pt1 | contig 12514 bp, 7 predicted proteins | sample IncBWH17MmetaG_FD_161649 | JGI IMG/M metagenome (GOLD analysis project Ga0210409, IMG submission 161649) | Forest soil microbial communities from Barre Woods Harvard Forest LTER site, Petersham, Massachusetts, United States - Inc-BW-H-17-M | ecosystem: Environmental > Terrestrial > Soil >...
TTTCGGTGATCGTTTTGTTGGGCTCTTCGATCTTTACACGCTCGTTATCAGCATCATAGGTGTACTTCGTGGTGTGTCCATTGGGGTCTGTCGCCTGTTCGACGTTGCCATCACCGTCGTATTTGTATTCGGTGACCGCGGCAATAGGTGCCCACTCCTCGACGCGGTTGTTTTTGATATCGGCGATGTATGCCGCGCCGCTTGCGGCGAACGCTATGCCAAAGGGTTCTGCGAACTGGCCATTCCCGGCCCCAGGGTTGCCGAACGTCGTGAGGAACCCGCCGGATGGCGTGAACTCCTGGACACGGTTGTTGAGGCTGTCGGCGACCCACACGTTGCCGGCGGCGTCGATCGCTATACCCTTGGCTTCTTTAAACTGGCCGTTGTTGGTTCCTTTGGTGCCGAACTGAGACACGTATTCATTTTTTTCGTTGAACTCTTGGACGCGGTTGTTGGCGGCGTCAGCGACCCACACGTTGCCGTTCGCCGCGACGGTCACGCCGCGCAGGGCGTTGAACTCCCCGTTGCCCGAGCCTACGAAGCCACCTCTGCAGCTTGCTTTGCAGATCTCGAATTCCGTTTTCCCGTCGCTTACTCCCCAGCCGAAAGTCGCGAGAAATTCTCCTTTTTCGTTGAACTGCTCCACGCGCTCGTTCATCGCGTCGCTGACATACACACTGCCGTTAGGCGCCACTGCGATGCTCTTCGGTTCTTTGAATTGTCCGCCAGCGGTGCCTGTCGAGCCAAACATCAGTATGGCTTCGTGTTTTTCGTTGAACTCCTGCACTCTGTTGTTCCCCTCGTCGGCGACCCACAGGTCGCCTTTCGAGTCAATGGCGATCGCATACGGCGATTTGAACTGTCCTTTTTCCGTGCCGGATGAGCCAAACTTCCCGATGTATTCGCCTGTCGCCGAGAATTCCTCCACCCGGTTGTTGCCTCTGTCGATGACGTCCACGTTGCCGCCCGCGGTGACGACCTCGCCCGTCGGTTCTTTGAGCTGCCCGTTTCCCGAGCCGACCGTGCCAATCTGAAAACCATAACCAAGTTGCCCCGACTGTTCACTCACCGCGACCGGTCTGCCCTGCGCGTCTCGTGTGGTTTTTGTCGTGAATTCTGCCGGCCTGCCGCCCACCACATTCCCACGTGGACTAACTGTCGAGAGAACCTGCGAGTCTTCGCTATAGGCCCAGGTGCGCTTGTCGGATTCCGGATCGATCTCGGCCGTACGATCACCGTAGGTGTCGTATTCGTATTTCCATGTGCGGCAGAGAGGATCGGTCATGCTTTCCACATCACCGTGAGAGTCATACGCGTATCTCCTCGTCTGCGTCGCTTCTTTCGGGGCAGGACGCGAGACCGATTCCGCATTGCCGTGACTATCGCGTTTGACCGTCGTCGTCTCACCCTTCGGAGTCATCATCGTTTCAACGTCGTGGGTCGAGTCGTATGTCCATTTCGTTTCGTGTTCGTTCGCGTCGATCATCTTTGTGCGGTTGCCGGCGCTGTCGTATTCGTAGCGCGTCTTGTGACCGTTGCCATCGGTCACACTGGTAACGTAGCCGCCCGCGTTGTACGTAAAGGATTGCGTTGTTGCACTTGAGGTGCCGAACCCATTCCTGATAGATACGGGCTCGTCGCTGCTCGTGAAATGCTCATCGGTGACTGCGTCCGTGGCTTTGTTGGTGATCTTCGTGTGGAATGGTTCGTATTCGAAACTCAACACGTGTTCCATCGGGTCCTTCTGTGAGATCACCTGATGAGAGCCGTTGTATTCGTTGATCGTTTTGCCACCGCGACCGTCGATCATTTCGGTGATCTCGTGAGAGCTATCGTATTTGAACTGCCACCGCGCGCTCGTTTCGCCAGGCTCGGTCACGCTCTTGAGGTTCCCGCCTTCATAAACATATTTGACGACGTGACCCATCGGATCTTTCGCGCTTTCGACGAGCCCTTCAGAATTATATGCCAAAGTGATTTTCCTGCCTGCGGAATCGGTGATCGTTTCCAGGCGCCCCGCTTCATTGTAAGACAGGGTTGTCGCGTTGCCGTTACGATCAGTCACGTTTTCAAGCCGACCGCTTGCTCCGGCAAACCTGTATTTGACCTGATTGGCCAACGTCAGCGTATAACCAGTTTCAGCGGTGCCACTAAGAGTGTCCTGCGTCCATGCGGGCGCCGTGAACGACCCGCCCGTGCCTTCGGTAAACGGCACCGTGCTGCCATCGGCCTGATAGAGCGTCGAGATTTTACTGGTTTTGTTGACAGCGAGATGGTCACTGAACGAACTGCTCCACCCATAGCCAAACACGCCGTGTTCGCCGGCGGCCGCGGCCTGCGAATTGTAATACCGTGTAAGATCCAGGCCGACACCGCGTCCACCAATGGCTAGATCGGCCTGCGATTCAAACTCGTTGCCTGTCGCGCAGCTAACGGGTTTCCCACACGTCGCATGAGGATGGCCGGGAGCAGATGGGTTTTCCCCACCGCCGTACTGAGTCGTCGGGTCCGCGACCAGCAGGTTCGTGAATTCGAATTTACCCGTCAATTCCCGGATAACACCCAAATTTTCGAAGGTCACCACGATTTTCGTTTTCCCAGTCCCTTTCGTCTTCTGGAAGGTGCCAGTATTGACGATCAGCGGCGAACCTTCACCTTCCTTTGTGATGCCGGTGACCTCTGAGTTCGCGTTGAACGTGCCTACGTTCTTGATCTCCGCACTTTCAACGAAGTCGATAAAACCTTCGCTGAACGTGAGGGTGCCTTCGTTGACCAGCGTGCGCCCAGCCAAGACCGCACTTCCTTGAACAGTCCCAGACACGCCAGACCCCAACACCGTCGATCCAGAACCAGACATCCTGCCGCCCGTCCAATCAAAAACGCTCGACACGTTCAACACTCCAGCGCCCGTCAGTTGTCCTGCCGAGACAGTCAATTCAGACACGGATGAGGCGGCGGGTCCATTCACTTCCAGCGTCCCACCATGCCCATAAGTAGTGTTGATGATCACGCTCGCGGTGGAACCTTCTATCTGGCCAGCGGTAACCGAAGCCGCCGTAGAAATATTGATATCCGATACGAAAATTGTACCTGAAAGAGGGACAACGGAGCCAAGGGAGAATGTGCCACCCATAAACACAATGTCAGCCCCCGCGCTCGCAGACCAGGAGCCGGCATGATGCTGTCCTGAGGTGCCACCCCCACTAAAAATCAGCTGACCCGACGCAGCGGTAATCGTACTCTCGTTGTCCATCGCGACCGAAATCGCCGTCTTCCCCGTTCCTTTCGTCTTCTGGAAAGTGCCGGTGTTAACGATCAGCGGCGAACCTTCGCCTTCCGTAGTGATGCCACTGACCTCCTCTGAATTCGCGTTGAACGTGCCTACGTTCTTGATCTCCGCACTTTCAAGCAAGTCGATAAAGCCTTCGCTATAGGTGATCGTGCCTTCGTTGACGAGCGTGCGCCCAGTCATGGTCAGACTTCCTGAGATGGTTCCCGACACGCCGGGACCGAGAACAACCGACCCGGAACCCGATATTTTAGCGCCCGACACCAAAAACGAACTGGATACGTTCAACGTGCCAACGCCCGACAGCGTCCCAGGACTCACCGTCAACGCTTTGATGCTCGACGCTTCCAACGCATTCGCGAGTTCGAGCGAACCTTCGAAAATCACGAGCGCCCCTTCACCCTGAACAACACCAGCATGATTGGCACCCGTAACTTTGACCGTCTTGCCCGCCCCGATACACGCAACATCCGTCGACGTGGGCACTTTCCCCGCAGACCAGTTCGCCGCCGTGGTCCAAGGCCCTTCGCTCGGACCCGTCCACGTATCCGTACACAACGATTCAGCCGATGCTGCGCCAGGCACCACCAGCCCAACAAAGCATCCCAAGACGCACACCAGCAACGACCGCCACGCGACCCTCATCCCTACTCCTCCTCCTCTTTAACTGAGCTTCAGCGACCACCAGGCTTCAGGGCCGGCGCGGAAGTGCGAGCACTGTACACGATCTAGCCACGAAAATGCACGTAATCGGAAGGAATTCGAATATTGGCGAAAGATCATAATGCTGGATAATCGCCGGATGCCGAAATACGGGCACTTTCTTCAGGCGTAGCAATATGGCTTCGCCGCCAGTGCGAGGGGGTGTGGCGGGCAAGCATTCGAGCACGCGCAGCACAGCCGTCCCGAGCGCGTCGTCGACGTCGAAAGCTCTCACGAGCGCGCGGAGTCTCGCAAGGGACGCGACCGCGCCAGAAGACCGATCCCACGGCCCGAGACCGCAGACTCGTTCCGGCAGCGACAAATCCCCACAAGACCGCACGACAGGTAGTTCTTGCCCGATGGACCAGCAGCCCCGGGCACGCGAGGCCCCACGACGCTAGCACCCCACTGGGAGCTACTCGTGTCGGAGCGCAAGGCCACGATCTCACCGGGACCAACGCCGCCGAACTGCGCCCAGGACGCGCTCCCTGCTCACGAGGACCCAAACGGGACGCGCTGGCACCGCTGCATGGCCAAGGCGATTGGGGGCCGACGAGCCTCGGTGACGAGCCGGACAAGGCGACGACGCGCTCAGCAGGACAGGTCTCTCGACCACGTCGGCCGGCGCGTTCGCGGCTCTCGCGGACAAACGGCTTTTGGTGGGGCGAGCCGGCGACGTGTTACCACTTCGGTTACCACCCCATCCCGATCCGCCGCCCGCATGATCCCCAAGAACCCCGAAACCCGCCTATCTGAGCGGGTCTCCGACAGTGCGCCCGGCGGGAATCGAACCCGCGGCCTGCGGTTTGAAAGACCGCTGCTCTTTGGCTCCCCGAAGAGAACCGTTGACCACTGAGCTACGGGCGCTTGCGGCTCACGATGCTACTACGAGTGCCTACTCGGAGGGCTCAGACAGCGGCGGCAACGACGCGCTTGTGGTGGGGGCGGACGGAGCTCCTTGGAAGGGGCCGCTGTAGGGGTATGCGTCGGTGAGCAGCCCCAAGTAGCCGTTGGTCTGTGCCGCGTAGCGCAGTGCCAGGGCGCCGGCGTTGCGCATCCCGAGCGGCATCCTCGCGTTTGCCAGGGACGCAAACCACCCGAGCAGGGCCACCACGACAAGCAGGCTGTTGTAGGCGCTGTTGAGAAGGAGTGCAGGGATCGCGAGCAGGATGCGGAACCCCACCTTCCAGCGGTTCTGTGGGCGAGGATCCTCGATGAGAGGTTCGACGGGATAGCTGCCAACCTTCCCGGTGAAGCCGGGGAAGGGGTCTGCGATCAGAGACAAGTACGCATACACGTGGGTTTGATAGCGCACGTAGGCGGCCAGGAACCTGTGCAGCGAATCTGGCGAAACGCCGCTTGCGAGCGTCGCAAACCAGTTGGCGATCACGGCGACGATGGCCACGATCGCCCACAGTCCGAGCCAGATCAGGTGGGGGATGGCGAGCAGCAGGCGCAGGAACACCGTCAGGCGCGTGCGCTGCAACTCATCTGAGACGTCGAGCACGATCGGATCGCCCGCGCGCGCGGGGAGGTTGGGAAGGGCGGTCTGCGGGTCGCTGTCGGGGTAGCGGTCGGTGAGCAGGAACAGGTAGGCGTCGAGCTGGGCGGAGTAGGAGAGTCCGTAGGCGATCGCGTCGCGCAAGCCGCGCGGCATGCGCGCCCGGGCGAGCGCCGCGAACCAGCCGAGCACGGCGGCCACGCTGGCCAGGCCCACGCCGTAGTTGACGCCATAGGTGCGTGCGCTCCCCGAGATGAGCGCCCCCGCGATCAGCGACGCCGGGATCGCAAGGATTATGCGAAAGCCGACCTTCCATCGGTTCTGTGGCCTGGGCGGGGCGATCTCGACGTCCACCGGATAGCCGGGCTTGCCAAGAAAGTCGGGGAACGGCTCGGCCGCCAAGAGCAGGTAGGCGCCCACGTGGATCGCGTAGCGGATGTAGGCGGCGAGGAAGTTGTGCAACCCCTCGGGGGACTGGCCGGCGAAGAGCGTCGCAAACCAGTTCACGACGACCGTGACGACCGCGGCGATTCCCCACAGTCCGAGCCAGATCAGGTGGGGGATGACGAGCAGCAGGCGCAGGAACACCGTCAGGCGCGAACGCTCGAGGTCTTCGCCGACGATCAGATGGACGGGACGATCACTCACGATGTGCACCTCTCTGTGGCAGGTCGAGCGAAGACCGCAGGCGAGGGACCCACGGAGAACCGCTGCTTGTGCTGCGGCTGAAGGCTCCGCTTGGCATCGATGTATTCCTACCCGCAGGGCCGGACGCGTTCGCTACGAACGTCACAAACGTCGATCGGGCTCTACCGACGTTGGGATTTGGGTCGTGCTTGGTAATGATCCACGGCATGGCCCGTCTTGGGATACGCCGAATCGACTCGACCGAGCTGGATCTGCTCGAGCCCCTGTGGAACGCGCTCAGGGAACACCACTCGAGCGTCACCCCCCACCTCGGGGAGCCGCGCCCGCGCAGAGAGTCCTGGCAGCGACGGCGCCGTCAATACGCGGCTTGGTTGGCCGGCTCTGAGGCGTTCGCTCTGCTTGCGCAGCGCAGCGGAGCCCCTGTTGGCTATGCCATGGTGCACGTGCGCGAAGGGTCTCCCACCTGGCCCGTCGGCGAGCGTGCCGGTGAGCTCGAGACGCTCTCGGTCGTCCCCGAGGAGCGCAGCAGGGGGACCGGGAGCGCTTTGCTCCAGGCCGTGCGCTCGGAGCTCGCCGCCAGGGGAATCGCGGAAGTGTCGTTGCTTGCGATCGCCGGCAACGAGCAGGCTATCCGCTTCTACGAACGTCACGGGTTCAGCACGCACGCACTCTGGATGAGAGCTGACACCGACGAGCGGGGCGCCGACCGTAGCTAAGAGCGCTTGTCAAATGCGCGCAGGACCACCTGCGTGTAGATCCGCCGAACGTCGCTTTCACGGATCATCGCCCTCGATCACCTGAGGTACGTGCTCGGATCCATCCGACGACTAGCGTGCTGGATGCGTCGGCTTGGGCGGCTCCACCTCGCGCAGGGATCCCCTCTCGGGGTCGAACACGAAGCCCCTGATGTGCTCACGCGCGGGCAGCTCACGGCTCGAGCGCAGCCGCGCCAGGCTGTCGCGCAGGGTCGCCTCGACGTCATCGAAGGCCCCCAGTCGCCACGTCGGCAGGACCCCATCGGCCGCCAGCGCCTGTGCGAACTCATCCTCAGACGCACGGTGCAGGCCGCACCCGTCGTGCATCACGACCACGATCTCCTCCGTGCCGAGCTTGCGCTGAGAGACGCTCAGCGAGCGGATCGCGTCGTCTGTGACGAGGCCGCCGGCGTTGCGGATCACGTGCACATCGCCGCGCTCCAGGCCAAGCATCGCAAAGAGGTCGATGCGGGTGTCCATGCACGCCAGCACCGCCACCCGGCGACGCGGCTCGGGGCTGAGGCCGGGCGCCGCCAGCTCCGCGGCGCTGGACATCGCATGAGCGAGCATCTCGTCTGCGTTGGTCATGGCGCCGATCCTATTGACAGGGTCCGGCGGCGCGCAGGCGCGCACGATAGATGCGCATGTCCGCCCGGTTGAAGTCGCTATGGGTCTGATCTCGCAGGGCCGCCACGTTCTCGTGGTGGTAGGGGCTCGAGAGACTCTCGTTGTGTCCGATCACGTCCCCCACCGGTATGCCGTAGCGGCAGCGCAACCAACGCACCAGGCGCAGGCTCGCCCTCATCTGGCGCGCGCGGGAGAGCACTTCACCGTCGCTGTAGCCGACGTGCTCCACCCCGATCGCCGTCCAGTTCAAGCCGACGGTGTGCCTGCACATGACTCCGAGCGGCACGAGCTGATGGATCGTTCCGTCGGCGTCCACTACGAAGTGTGCGCACGTGTTCGGCAGCTCGTGCAGCTCGCTGTCGGGGACATCCGGGGCGAAGGTGTTCCAGGTCGATTGGAAGTCGGGCGTCTGTGAGTAGTGAATGACGATGACATGGGGGTCGATCAGACGATAGCTGTCAAGGCCGTAGTGGCGCCTCGCATAGCTCACCATCTCGGACCTGCGCTTCTGGCCGAAGGGAATCGGGCTCTGGACGATCGCGGGGCGCGCCGGCGACGACGACGAACCACTCGGGCTCCTGTTCGTGGCCGGCGTGCCCGCCGGGGGGACCGTCGCGCTTGCCTGGGCACCCTCGCCCGCATTCGAGGACGTCCTGTCTGTGGCCCGCGGCGCCGGCTTCGCCGCGCTGAGCGCCGCGGCTGTCCTCGCCAGCAGCTGCGTCCTCCCTTCGCCGTCCCCCGCGCTCACCGAAGCCGACTTGCCGCACCCGCCTGCGAGCGCGAGCAGCGACGCCGCAAGGGCCGCCAGCGTCGCATGCATGGACCTGTTGGGAGGCACCCGCCGAGCCTAGAGGACCGCCCGGGGTCAGCCGCCCGGTGGCGCCCCCCTGCGAGAGCGCTCAGTCGAGAGGGTAACGCTCATCTTGATGGCTCTCACCGCACCCGTAGCGCCCGCCTGCAGGGTGAAGCCCAGGGTGAGCAACACGATCCCCGGGACGAGCAGCAGTTTCGACCCGAGCATCAGAATCCCCAGGCGTCCGAGCAGGTAAGGGGGCGTGCAGACCGTCGCCCCCAGCGCCGCGCCGAGCGCGCTCGCTGTCAGTTTGTCGCGCCTTGAGCCGGTCGGCTTGACCCCGATCAGGCGTGCGGGTACGGCCACATAGCACACCATCATCACGCCTATCACGATCCCCAGCGAGAGCGCGAACCACGGTTTTCCCCAGCGTGGCGCCACCGTCGTCGCAATTCCGAGCAGCACCCCCACGCCGGCTCCCCACAGGACTATCGGCTTCATGTGACGCCTCGCCGTCAGGTAGGCCGGGCGGATCTTCGGTGTGGGAGGGCGCGTGATCGCGAAGGCAAACACCGCGTTCAAAAAGAAGCACGCCACCGTGATCGCCACGATCGCGAGCACAATCGGTATGAGGATCGCCCCGCGCAGCTCCGGGAAGGACTTGTCGTGCAAGACGCGCGCCTTCAGGTCGAACATCGCCAGCCAGATCCACATTGCCGGCAGCACCTGCACGAGCGTCAGCCTCCAGTTCGTCACAAGCAGCTTCAACCCCTCGAACAGCATCGCGAAGGCGCCCACGGTGAGGGCCAGCGGAGCAAACACGCGCCGCGACCGGCTGAGGCGAACGATCTGCTCGACCATCGCCTCGTCTTCCTCCTGGATCGCTCGTACGAGCCGCTCGATGCGACCCACGAGGACTTCGCGACGGGATCGTAGGCTCGCTTTCACCGGTTCCTACAGGGCGATCAGCACGATCCCACTGAGCGCCGCCGCAACGCCCACGAGCTGGGTGCGCGACAGCCGCTCTCTCAGCAACGCCACCCCGAGCCCCACGGTGACGATCGGAAAGAGCGAGCCGAGCACCGACACGAGCGAGAGCTGCCCGTGGGCGGCAGCGGTCGTATAGAGCAAGGTGCCTGTGATGAGCAGCAGGCCGGGCACCGTCAGCAGCGCACTCTTCGAGGAGACCTCTATTGCACGCAGCTCCCTCCCAGCCCACAGCGCGACGAGGATCACGACCCCCACGCGCGCGTCGAACAGCGCCCACGCCTGCCCGTGCGCCGAAGCCTTCGGCAGGGCCGTGAGAAAGACGCCAAAGGCCACCGCCGAGCCGGCCGCCCAGATCGCACTGGCACGCGGATTCGGGTAGGTGTGGGCCTGCTTGGCGGACTGCCTCGGACGGCGCGCGGCGAGGGCCGCCCCGCCCATCGCGAGCACCAGGCCGACCGCCTGCGTGAGCTTCAGCGAGTCGCCGCTCGTGAGACCCCAAACCACCGGCACGATCGCCCCCACAGCCCCGATCGGGGCTGCCACCGACAGCGGCCCGAGCTCTGCCGCTCTGTAAAAGCCGATCAACCCACCCGCGTTGCCCGCCCCGGCCAGAAGCGCCAGCCATACGTCTGTCGAGGGCAGGCTCTGGCCTCCGCTGGCAACCAGGTACATCGCGCTTGCCAGCAGCGCCGCCACCTGCGAGAACACCATTACCGCCGCGAGCGTGTGCCTGCGGGCCAGCTGGGGACCTAGGAAGTTGGACATCCCGTAACAGGCGGAGGAGCCGAGGGCAAGAGCGATCGCAAGCACCCCGGCATCTTCGCAGCGTCCACCCTGTCAGTCGCTTGCGCCAGCGCAAGCTGATGCTTTACCACGCGGCGAGCTCAGCCTTCTGCCTCGCCGACCGAGTAGGACATCGGTCGATCATCGCCCCACACGCGCAGCATCCAATCGTTTGCAGCCGAAGCACTGCTGATGCCCGGCTGCCGCCAGTCCCGCGCGCGCGTAAGCACCGCACAAGCTCGATCGACATGAGCTTCGTGACGAAGAAACGCGCGCAAGCCTCCACCGGCGCCAGCGGCCACGATCGACAGCGCAAGCATCCGACAGAGCGGCGCAAGCTTCACAACAAGCACACCAAGCGTCGACACCGGCGACACAAGTCCCGTCACCACAAGCGCCACAGCCACGTCGGGGTCGCCTCGGCGCTCGCGTCGCCCTCGCCGCCGGCCCCCTCATCGTTGGCCTCCCCCTCGCTGGGCTCGCCGCCGATGACCCTCCAGCAGGTCCACCGCCTGCTCTGGCGCGCGGGCTTCGGGCCCTCTCCCGGACAAGCCGAGGCGCTCGTGGGCCAACCCTTGCAGCAGGTGGTATTCGGCCTCACACGCCCCTCCGGCCCTCCCACACTCACCGGTCCAGAGCCCGTCGACGACGAAGGCAACCCCCTCGATCCCGCCAACGCCTGGGGGCACGACCACTGCTGGTGGCTCGACCGCATGGTTCGCTCCGACCAGCATCTCGTCGAGCGCATGACCTTCATCCTCCACGACTGGTTTGCCAACTCCAACAGGCAGGTGGGCAGCCAGCAGCTGATGATCGACCAGAACAACCTGCTGCGCTCGATGGCCTTCGGCAGCTTTCACGACCTGTTCCTCGCGATCACCACCAACCCAGCGATGCTCCTGTTCCTCAACGGCACCTCCAACCGCAAGGGCGATCCCAACGAGAACTATGCGCGCGAGATGATGGAGCTGTTCTCGCTCGGCGCCGACCGCGGCGCCTATACCGAGAGCGACGTGCGCGAAATGGCGCGTGCGCTCACCGGCTGGCGCAGCGACTGGTCGGCCGAACTCGGCGAGCACAACTTCCGCTACGACCCCTCCCATCACGACACGGGTCAAAAGACCGTCTTCGGTCAAACCGGCAACTGGAACTACGAAGACGCCGTGCGCCTGTGCGTAAGCCACCCGCTGCACGCCTCCTTCTTCGTCACGAAGCTATGGGGGTATTTCATCCCGAGCCCACCCTCCCAAGCCACTCTGGCCTCATTGCAGGGCCTTTATCTGAACTCGGGCACAAGCATCCGCGCGGTTCTCGAGGCAATCCTCCAGCACCCCGACTTCTACGAAGGCCCCGAGCTCGTCACGCCCCCCGTCGTCTACAACGCCGGCCTGCTGCGCTCGATCTCGAGGCCGATCGACACGACCTCGTGGACATGGCTGTCGGGGGATGCAGGACAGCAATTGTTCTACCCCCCCAACGTCGCCGGGTGGGACTTCGAACACTGGCTTGACACCTCCACGGTGAAGGCCCGCTGGGAAATGGCCACCTATGTCACCTCCAAGACCTTCCCCAATCCGTGGCCGCAAAGCCAACCCGAATACAGCGCAACCGAGGATCCCACGACGGCGCTCGCAAGCGCCTACGCCTACTGGGCCAACCCGCTGCTCTCACCCGAGTCCGCGCAAGAGATCGCCGCGTTCGCCCAGTCCTGCCTGCCACAGCCGCTTGCCAAGTGGCAGCAGAGCCCATACCGCGCGATGCGCCAGAACGCGCTGCGCATGCTGATCGCGACCTCTCCCGACATGCAAGTCAGCTGACGATGTTGACGATTAGAGCATTCTTGGACGAAGCAGCCTGAATATGGCCAGAAGCTGCTCATGTGAGGACTTCACCCGCTCGCAGCTGCTGCGCCGCGGGGCCGCCGCCGCCGGGAAGGGCCTGCCGAGGATCGAGCCGGGGATGCCCGTGCCGGCCGGCACCGGGCTTGACCGGCGCACCTTCCTATTGCGTACGGCCGGGGCCGCCGTGTCGGTGTATGGCGCCTCGATGCTCACCCCGCGCCACTTCGAAGAGGGCATCGCACAGGCCGCAGCAGCCGCCGGGCCAAGCCAGCCGGTGCTCGTCTCGATCTTTATGGAAGGCGGCTGGGATGCACTGTCGGTGCTTGCGCCCGTCAAGGAAGCCAAGTACAGGGAACTTCGCCCCACGCTGGGACTCGCCGAAGGGTCGGGCAAGGTGTTCACCGAGGACGAAAACCTGATGTGGCATCCGGCCGCAGGCGGCCTGGCCGAACTCCACGAAGAAGGCAAGGTCACAGCCTTCCCCGCAATCGGCTACCAACCGGCCGACGAGAGCCACTTCACCAGCCGCCACTACTGGGAGGTGGGCCAGCTCGACGCCAATGCGCGCACAGGGTGGTTGGTCGC
>Ga0210409_10006167_pt1 | contig 12513 bp, 8 predicted proteins | sample IncBWH17MmetaG_FD_161649 | JGI IMG/M metagenome (GOLD analysis project Ga0210409, IMG submission 161649) | Forest soil microbial communities from Barre Woods Harvard Forest LTER site, Petersham, Massachusetts, United States - Inc-BW-H-17-M | ecosystem: Environmental > Terrestrial > Soil >...
GCGGCTTGCCGGCGCGCCGGCTCTTTCGGCTCCATTACCTGATAGGGAATGCCCTCACGCTCGCAATACGCCACGGCTTCTTCCTTGGTATCGAAGCGAATGGTGAGCTGCTGTTTCATGTCACCGGAGCTGGTCCAGCCCATCAAGGGCTCGATGATGCGCGGCTGTTCCGGCTCATAATCAAGCTGCCATTCCCTGGTTTTGGCAGTCCCCGATTGCATCGCGTTTTTGGCGGGCTTAAAAATGCGTGCGGTCATGGATGGTCGGACCCCTCAAGGAATTCGGCATGGAAGCGCGTGGTGGAAACGGCCGGGATAGTATAGAGACACCATTCACAAAGCTGAATCGGCGATTCCCCGCCTCGGATGTAACCTTTTCCGGAGTGGTATAATCATTATGCGGCGCGGTGACAATCTTGCCGGGTTGCCCGGCCGACACCCTGGCCCGCTGCTCGATCCCTTCGAACGCATCATATCGAAACGGCAATGATGAAAATCAACGCAACCCTGCCGGAAAAAGGACGCGATCTCCGGCTCGATCTGTTCCGAGGGGTAGCCAACTGGGCGATTTTCCTGGATCACATTCCCGACAACGTCGTCAACTGGATCACCACCAGAAACTACGGCTTCAGCGACGCCGCCGACCTCTTCGTATTCATTTCAGGATATACCGCCTCATTCGTCTACGCGCGGTTGATGCTCGAACGTGGCTTCATCGTCGGCGCCACCCGTCTGACCAAGCGGGTCTGGCAGCTCTATGTCGCCCATATCATTCTGTTCGTCATCTACATTGCCTCGATCAGCTATCTGGCGCTGCGATTCGGCGATTCGGAGATCATCAACGAGTTCAACGTCACAGGGCTCGTCGACAATGCGACCGAGACGCTGCGGCAGGGCCTGCTGCTGAAGTTCAAGCCGGTCAATCTCGACGTACTTCCGCTCTACATCGTCCTGATGGGGTTTTTTCCACCGGTGCTGTGGATCATGCTGCGTCAGCCCAATTGGACGATGCTTGCATCCATCGTGCTGTGGCTCGCCGCCCGGCACTTCGGCTGGAATTTCACGGCCTATCCGGCGGGCAGCTGGTATTTCAACCCCTATTGCTGGCAGGTGTTGTTTGTGTTCGGCTCGTGGTGCGCCCTCGGTGGAGCAAGGAAGGCGCGCTCGATTATCGATGCCCGCCTTACGCTCTATTTATGCATCGCCTATCTCATCTTCGCGATGGTGATGACCATGGCGGGCAAGTTTCCGGATTTCGGCGCCGTGTTCCCGGACTGGCTTTATTCGACCTTCAATCCGAACGACAAGACCAATTTGGCGCCCTACCGCTTCCTGCATTTTGTGACGATCGTGATTCTGGTGATCCGGTTTGTGCCCAAGGACTGGCCGGGCCTGGAATGGAAGTTGTTCGATCCCGTGATCGTTTGCGGTCAGCAGTCGCTTGCGGTGTTCTGCGTCGGCGTCTTCCTGTCCTTTGTCGGGCACTTCGAACTGATATTGAGTTCAGGTTCGCTATTCGCGCAAATTTTCGTCAGCGTGACGGGAATAGCCATCATGACCGTCGTCGCCTACTACATCTCCTGGTCGAAGAGGCAGGATAAGCCGCAGCCAAAGGCGCCGGCGGCCAAGGCGGCCTGATCGACGGGATTGTTGCTAACTCTCCGAATCCGAGCCTGCGCCCGGTCATGTGGGTTTGGGAGCCAGCAACCGACCCCTCGAGGAAAACCCGCTCCATTCCGTGGACCATCCGAGCCTGGAGTCATGGCTTCGCTTGCCCTGCAGCGCAAACGTGGCGCCCTGGGGATCGGCGCACCTGGCAATCCAGCTACCGTCGGGCAAATCAGCCAAACCGCCGGACACCTGCCCGCCACCGGCCTTCACGCGGTCGACGGCCGCATCGATGTCCTCGACATTGAAATAAAAAAGCCAGAACGGGACTGGCTCCGCCGCGCCTTTCGTGTACATACCGCCGATCGTCAGCCCGCCTGAGCAGAACGACTGATACGGGTCCGTCTGACTGATATCGGGGCCGACCTTCCGCCAGCCGAAGATCTCGCTGTAGAAAGCAAACGCCGTTTTCCAGTCTGCAGCGACCAACTCGTGCCAACCGACGCGGCCGGGCTTGCCGGACTCGGCAGGCTTTGGTCGGCCAGGCTTTAGCCCCTTGACCAATCCAAATGTTGCCGCCTGCAGATCAGCGACAACTGAAATAAGGCCGATATTGGTGTTGGTGGGTGGAACATACACCGCCCCGCCAAGGCGCTTGATCCGGTCAGCCGTCACCTCGACGTCATTGACTTCGACATATCCCATCCATCTCGGCGACGCGCCCATCCTTCTGCCTTCCTCCGGCAGGCCGATCAGCCCGCCAAGCGGAGCTGTTCCAGCGGTAATTAAGGTGTAGGCCAAATTCGGCGTCGACGCGTCTTGCGCACCCCACCCCAGGACGTTGCCGTAGAACGTCTCGGCCGCCGCCATATCCGTGGTCATCAGTTCGTACCAGGCGAAACATCCGGGATGATCGACCACGTCGGATTCTCCATTCGCGCCTGCGAGATATCGCAGCGCCGCATCGAGCTAACTCGGCTGCTTTCCGCTGCCCAGGTGAGCTGGACTCCTCGGCTCAATAAGGGCGGGTCGCAGCGAAAGCAAGAAGGGACGCAGCGTTGATTATTCCGCGAACACGAACCTCGACAGGGATGGACTCTGGCTTGGTCGCGGTGACCGCTTGCATCAGACGGCTGGCTTCGGTTCATTTTATTCTTGTTTGCCAGGAACTGAAGATGCCTTGAGCCAGTTTGCCCTGCGACCTGCGCTCAGGTGGTCGAGGACGACATGGGTTCGCCGACGACATCGATGATGAATGGATCATGAATGACAGGCATCATCGACTTCGTTCATGAACGTGAAATCTTGGCCAGTTATGGGCTTAAGGCACGTCGGCAAGTGTTCGTCGCCTTGCGGGTGATGAGCCCTTGAAGTAGACTTCTCAAACTCGAACCACTTGCAAGTACGATGGAGGATTCGACTATGCCACGAGTGAAGCAGGCTTCGAAGCGAAAGCGTGTGACCAGCGCGGTACCGGCGTTGGGAGCGGCCGGGTTGACCTTTTCACTGGTGGGGGGCGCATCGGCAGCGGTTGCACCGGTAAACGATCAGCCGCAGTCACCGAATTATTCGCCGAGCCATCAGATCACCCTCGGCGAAGAGGAAATCGCCGACGTCAGTCTGGCGACGTTTTATGTGTTCGACAAGGAGAATACGGCGGCGGCCAAGGGCATTCAGGTGGCCCGTGGCTGTGGTTGTCGAGGCTGCGGTGGCTGCAGGGGCTGCAGGGGCTGCAGGGGCTGCCGAGGTTGCGGCGGCTGCGGAGGTTGCGGAGTCGGCTGGGGATGGGGCTACGGAGGCTGCTGTTTGTCGTGGGGATCTTGCCGCATCTGCTGACCGGATCGTCCGCCTAGGTTGCTAGAACCAGATTGTCATGGCCGGGTTCGACAAAATCGATCCCGGCCATGCATGTCTTGGCTGCCGGGTCCGTCCGCAGCGCGTGGGCCAAATCCGCGCATGACGGCCCGGTGGATCTTCCACCTTATCGAGAAATGCCAGTGCGCCGGCGGGACAGGGGATTTTCTGTGGTCCGAGAGAATGCCTTGCTCCAGCGAACCAGAGTCCTACGCAAGCTTCGTGTGCTGAAAACATGACAGGCGATCGCAAAGCCACCTCGACCCGCGGCGCCCGCAAGGACGTTGCACAGTTCGCGCCGAATTTCACCGTCTATGTCCTGCCACCTGACGTCGTCTGCCTCTATTCGGAGGATCGGAAATTTTTCCTCCACGGCGAACTTTATTGCGAGCTCGCCACGGCGATAGGTAAGGGTGGAAAGAGCCTTCAGCAGCTCCTCGGTGAGCTCGGCAAGCGTTTTCCGTCCGACAAGGTCGAAGAAGCTCTCAAACGGCTTATCGAACGACGCTATATCGTCGAGGCGTCCGCCTCCTCTACCGGCGCTGTGGCCGGCTATTGGGCCAGCCTCGGGCTGCCGGCGGGGCTGGCCGAGCAAAATCTCGAGAACTGCCACGTGCGCGTTGAATCGATCGACGTTCAGGGTGCCGCCGAGTTCGCTGCCGCCCTGAGTGAGTTTGGCGCGCGCGTCACCAAGCGCGCTGCCGACCTGACCGTCACGCTGGTGAACGACTACCTTGAGCCACGGCTCGCTGAATTGAACAAGCAGCGGGTGTCGGACCGCATGCCCTGGCTCGTCGTGCAACCCTCCGGCGCCTTCCCTTTGGTGGGGCCGGTATTCAACCCAGGCAATGGCCCATGCTGGACCTGTCTGTTCGATCGCATGATACGAAATCGCGAGATCAAGGGATTCCTTGAACGCGGATCGGCGCGCCCCGTCGCCGTTTCACCGCTGTCCCGCAAACCGCTTGGGCAGGGCGCGATCCAGTTCGCCGCCCTCGAAACCGCCAAAGCGATCGCCAGCGGTTTTCGAACCGAGTTGAACAATCACATCATCAGTCATGATCTGTTGGGTTCAAATGTTGTAAAGCACTTCGTTGCGGCACGGCCGCAATGTCCGACCTGCGGCAGCAAGAAGCTGCGGGATCCGCGCCGAGCCCCGACACCGATCGAGCTCGGCGCGGGAGCCAAGCTGATCATGACGAGCGGCGGATATCGTACCGTGTCGTCGCGGGCGACCGTAGCGCGCTTTCGAAAGCATGTGAGCCCGCTCACCGGTGTCGTCACCAAGCTCGAGCGGATCGAGGCCGATCTGCCGATGAATACCAATTATTTTGCCGGGCATAACTTCTCCGCACCGGCCCTGACGGTCGACGCGCTCAGGGAGGGGCTGACCGGGGGCAGTTTCGGCAAGGGCTCTACCGCCGAGCAGGCAGAAGCCAGTGCGCTGATGGAAGCGATCGAACGCTATTCCGGCATTTTCCAGGGTGACGAGATCCGGATAAAGCGGCGGTTTACGGATTTTCCATCCGACGAAGCCATACATCCCAACGATGTGCTGATGTTCAGCGACGCGCAGTTCCGGGCACCAGAAGACGAACCGGATGATTCCCATCCGGTCCCGCCTGCATTTGACACATCAGCCAAACTCGACTGGTCGCCGGTCTGGTCCCTGCGCGATCAACGCTTCAAATATCTTCCGACCAGCCTGTTGTACTTTTTCTACGGCGGGCCTGACGCCTTCCATGCGGATTCCAACGGCTGTGCCGCCGGCAACACGCGAGAGGAAGCCATCGTTCAGGGTTTCCTGGAGCTGGTCGAGCGCGATGCATACGCCATCTGGTGGTACAATCGATCGCAGCGGGCCGAAGTCGACCTCAGCCAGTTCAACGATTCCTATGTTCGCGATCTGCAAAGCCAACTCGCCGACACGGGACGCAAGCTGTGGGTCCTCGACATCACCAGCGACCTCGGCGTTCCCACCTACGTGGCGATATTGCACTGGATGCAAAACGGACATGAAAATATCGAGTTCGGCTCCGGCGCGCACTTCGATCGCCGCATCGCCTTGCTGCGCACATTGACGGAGCTCAATCAGTTCCTCTCGATCGGTCTGATGGGAGGCGGAACCGGGGAGAAGCCGAGCCTCGACGGCATCACGCCATTGCACCTTCAGGAGTACCCGTTCTTGATACCAGGCGGCAATCCGGTCGGCGAAACGGACTGCAGCGCGAAATTCGGTCCCCTCGAAACCACCCGCCAACAGGTGGATGCCTGCGTCGACATCGCCAGGCGTGCAGGCCTCGATTTCCTCGTCCTCGATCAGACGCGGCCCGACGTCGAGGTCCCCGTCGTCAGGGTGATCGTTCCCGGACTGCGTCATTTCTATCGCCGCTTCGGGCCGGGGCGGCTATACGATGTTCCGGTCAAACTGGGGCTGCGAGACCAGCCGATACCGGAGAGCGAGCTTACTCCGTATCTTCCCCACAGCTGAGGGTCACTCCGGCTTGCGCGCTCCCGGAAAAAAAACAGGCCGTCGAATCGCACCACTTGTGATTTCCGCCCGCACGGTCGGTCACATCACGCTCGAAGCAAAGGCGGACGGAAACATCGCTGCCAGCTTCGATGGCTATTCGGTGGGCTTGGGAAAGTTCAGCCGAGCCGCTGTGGCTCGTGCAAAGGAATTGCGTACGGGCCTGCCACTCGCTTCATTCGCGGCAGGCCGCGTGGCCGATAGGGAAATCGATCTGTTGGTCCGGCGACTGGCCCAAAGCGGCCTGCTGGAATATCGCGTCGGGTCCAGGCGCGCCAAAAAGGATCAGGTTGTCATCGAACCGCAGGCTTCCGACTATTGGCCGCGGACGCCAAAGCTAGGTAATAAAGACGTGATTGCGCTGTCGCGCTTTGCCTATCTGCGGCGGCGCGGCAATGAAATGGTGCTGGAATCGCCGCGCGCCGGCGCGTTGTTCAGGATATGCGATCGGAAGATCGCCGCGGCGCTGGCTTTGTTGTCCACGCCGCAAAAAATCAGCACGTTTCGGCGCGAGCCAGGGTTTCCCGGATTGGAGCTTCTCGCATTGCTGCTGGATTGCCAGATCCTCTTCAAGATCGAGACGGCCAAGGGCGATGGCCTGCGGCCGTCCGAGGGCGACGGCAATCTCGTACTCTGGGATTTTCACGATCTTCTGTTCCACACGCGCAGCACGGAGGGACGGCAGGCCAATCCGCTCGGCGGACTATACCCGTATGCAGGCCTCATACCTCCGCCCCCGGGGGTGCGGCCGGGCTGGCCGGGCAAGAAAATCGATCTCCACAAGGTATCGGCCAAGTCGTCTGAAGCCCCCTCGCCGTTCGCCAAGCTCCTGCATGAACGCCGTTCGACGCGCGAATTCGACGACAGCCGGCCGATCACGCTTGCCGAGCTTGCACGGCTTCTCGATAGCGCCGCGCGGGTCCGGTCGAAATGGACAAGCAGCGTCGACACGGGCGGCGGAGGTCCTGAGGTTTCCTACGCCGCCAGACCCTATCCGTCGGGGGGCAGCGCCTTTGAGCTTGAGCTCTATTTGACGGTTGGCAACTGCAACGGACTTGCGCGCGGATTCTATCATTACGATGCCGACCTGCATGCACTGGTGCCGATCGGCGTGCGCGCGCAGGAGCTCGAAGCGCAGCTGGCGGCCGCCGAATTTGCCATGGGCGCCGCCGCCGCGCCCCAGATCGTGATCACGATCGCTGCGCGTTTTGACAGGGTTTCGTGGAAGTACAGCGCGCTCGCCTATTCGCTCATCTTGAAGGACGTCGGTGTATTGATGCAGACGCTGTACCTGATGGCGGCCGATATGGGGTTGGGTGGGTGCGCGATCGGGACCAACAATATCGATCTGTTCGCGAAGATGACGGGCCTTGAATTCCACGTCGAGGGTCCGGTCGGTCAATTTGCGCTTGGTCGCCCGGGCTCCGCCGGTGCGCGGCCGTCGGGACAAGACCCGCTCGATTGAAATGAATCAATCGGTTGAACTGCCGATGAAACTGTTTCCCAATCAGCGCGACCTGTGGGGTCGCCCATCATTGTCGGCGTTTGCGAGCACTGCGGCCAGAACTCTCGCTCGGGCGCCGGGATTTCGGAGCAAGCCGCCGGGAGCGCGGTTTCAGCCCCGTGCTGTGGTCATCGTCCGCCATTACGCCGGCAGCAGTCAGCAGCACCCGCGCTGCCGACTTGGCTGCCCGCGCCATCGCCGGATCATCGCGGACCAGCGCCGCAGCCATGGCGCCTTCCACCAGGATCGCAAGCTGGGTTGCAAGTCCATCGGGATCGGCCACGCCGAGCCGGGTCAGGATGTCGCGGAATGCAACACGCCGCCGCTCCTTTTGAAGGACGGCGATCCTGGTCGCCGGGTGAGCGCGCTCGCCGATTTCGGCAACCGCGTTGACGAACGGACAGCCGCGAAATGCCTTGCTGGCAAACCAGCGCTCGAGCCAGTCAAACACCCCCAGGATCTGTTCGAGTGGCGGCCGGTCGGAAACGCCGCGGGGGACGGCGCGGCGCGAAAGATAGGCGACGATCAGCGCGTCCTTGGACGGAAAATAATTGTAGAGCGTACGCTTGCTGATCCCGATTTCGGCGGCGATCGTGTCGACGCCAACGGCGCGAATGCCCTGTCCGTAGAACAACCGGTCGGTTGTCTCGAGGATTCTCTCCTGCATCGCTTGCCGGGCAGCATCGCGGCTCGTCATGCCAATGACCATATTCCGGTTTCTTCCAAAGGGAGATAGCTACACCGATCGGTGTGGTCAAGCACTGGGGCGGCCATGGAGAACGCCGAACCGAGATCGGCTTGGTCAGGGAGGGAAGCACGAAAAGGATACGCCCGAGGGTCGGAGCCACCGTATGATTCGCGAACGATTTCTTTCCGAGTCCGCGCCCTATCGTCTTGGGAGCTGTCCTACTCCGCCGCTCGGCGCAAATCTCCGTCCTGTTCGGAATATACCTTTACTTGCCGCGGCCGTCCCATGAGAACGGGCTGGAACAGCACAGCGAAGGCCATCGTGCAGAGCAGTGCGAGCGCCATCAGCTTGCCCATGCTCGACATGCCGGGATAGCTCGACGCCCACATGCTTCCGAACGCAACGCCGCTGGTCATGGCGCTGAATATCACCGCTCGGGTCAGCGTCGATTGCAGCAGACCGGTCTTTCCGGCGCGCCAAGCCATGGTGTAGTAGATCTTGAACGCGACCCCGACGCCGAGCAGCAAGGGAAGCGCAATGATGTTGGCGAAATTGAGCGAAAGACCGTCCAGCACGCAGATCTCCAGCGTAACGATTCCGGCAAGCAGCAGAGGGATGAGAGTCACGAGTACATCCGTCACGCGTCGCAAGGCAATAAAGAGCAGAATCATGATCGCGGCTATCGCCAGAATACCCGCCTGAACAAAAGCCTGCGTGACGGTTTTCTCGGATTCATACAGACTGATCGCACCGCCCGTCGCCGACGGCTCGGCGCGAAGCACAGCGGTCGCAAAGCCACGCAGCACAGTGATGTTGTTCGGATCGCCCTTCGGTGCGACCTTGACGCGGGTGGTGCCGTCGGGCGTCAACCAATCGCGCACCAGGTTTTGCGGCAACGTATTGATTGCGATGCGTTGCGGGTCAAGGCGCCTGCGAAGCAGATCCAGATCGAAAACCAGCGCCGGCACAAATGCGGCTTCGGCCCGCGCCCGGGCTTCGGCATCGGAGCCGGCGAGGCGCCTCAACATATCCGAAACATGCCGCGCGCTTTCGGCAGCGGCGCCGTTTGAATTGCCTGCAGCACTGGAGAGGTCTCCGGCGGCAGCCTCAATCGCGGCTACATTCTCTTGGACGCTCGGAGCAGGCAGCGCCCGCGGTGGATTGAGAGCCGGACCAAGTCGATGCGACGCTTCCCGCAGCGCCGCGATCTTCGGCTCCTGATCTGCCGGAATGAGGCTGTTCAGCGTCGAGGCATGCGAAACCTCGGGAAGTGCGGCCAGACGTTTGGCTTTTTGATCGGCCTCCCCGAGCGATTGCGCCAATACCTCCGCATCCTTGCCGCCGGCTTCCGGGTCTCGCTGCAACTCGCGATAGGTCACCACGGCGGGAGAGTCGGGCTTTTGCAGGTCGACCGGATTGAAGTCGAACGTCAGCCGCGTCAACAGCGGCGTCCCGGCAAGAACGACGAGGAACGTTCCGACGATCACCGCGATGCGATGGCGCTGAAGAAAATCGTCCAATGGCGCAAGCCGGCGAAAGCCGACCGGAGCGGGCTCGCCGGGCGGCTGGAGCAACGCCAGCATCGCTGGAACCAGGGTAATGCTGCAGATAAAGGCGATCAGCATGCCGCAACCGGCTATCAGGCCCAACTCGGAAAGACCCCTGTAGTTGGTTGGCAGAAACGCGAAAAATCCAACGGACGTGGCCGCCGCGGCCAGCGAGAGTGGATTTCCCACCTTGCGGGCCGCCCATCGCAGCGCTTCACGCAAATTGGGGTGATCGTGACGCTCGGTGCGATAGCGGACGCTGAACTGAATGCCGAAATCCACTCCCAGGCCAACGAAAAGCACGAAGAATGCGATCGATATCAGATTGAACGCGCTGACCATGGCAAGTCCAAGAGCGGCAGTTGCAGCAAGTCCGACCATGAGGCTGAAGAAGACCGCGGCAATGATTTTCCAGGAGCGAAGCGCGAGCCAAAGGATGACCAGCACGCCTAGCGCCGCCGTCAACGTGTCGCGCACCGCGCTGTAGCGGATGACCGAAAACTGTTCGTCGTTCAATGGCACCTGACCAGTCAGATCGACCGTGGCGACAAATTTGTCTTGCAAGTGTAAATCAGCGGCGGCACGGCGAAGCCCTTGTTCCGCCTTATGCCCGGGCTGAAGTGCCGAAAAATCGAGTGTCGGCTGAACCTCGACAAAGTGCCGAAGCTGCCCGTCGGGCGTCGGGTGGCCTTGCAGCAGTTCCTGCCAGGAAAACGTGGCCGTCTTTCCGGACAGAACATCGCTTAATGTCCGATCAACCAGCGAGAGAGGCCATGCGAGCTGGTCCAGCCCGATCTCGCCGCTCCTGACGCCCGCGGTTGCGAACGAGAGCGTCTTCAGCGCGCCCCGAAGGCTCGGATCGAAGGCAAGGGTTGCAATGAAGGGTTGAATCCTCGTGAAACCCTCGGCGCTTTTCTTGACATCAGCGAGAGGCTCGAACAACAGCCCATTGCGTTCGAAGAAGTCTCCGCTATCGGGCTGTTCCACCGAAGGAAAGAGATCGGGTTGTCGCCCGAGGGCCTGTGCCAGCGCGTTTGTAGCCTGTTCGGCGCTTTCGGGTGACGGCGCTCTCACAACGGCAATGATGCCCTTTTGGGGAAAAGCCTTGGTCAGGGCGATTTGGCGCTGATGCCAAGGAAGGCCTTCGGAAATCAGTCCCTGTATGTCGGTGTTGATCGAGAAGCGCGCGACGTCGAAGGCTGCAGCTCCGAGCATCAGCAGCATGCCGGCAATGATGATCGGCCAGCACCGGCGGGCGCAGAAATCGACAATTTGGACGATCGTTGAATGAATCATCGCCAGGATACCATCGGCCAAGATCCTGAAAGACATCGCGGCCCGTCAATCACGCTGCGGCCGGCGCGGCTTTGCCGGACATCGCGCCCAATTCACACGAGCACAAATCAAACTCTGCCGCTCAAGCCAGTTCCCGACCTTGATGGCGGTCAATGCGAAGTCCGATGTCTCGCCTATTTTTTATGACGATGACTACCGGCCAAACGAGCGGGAAGTCGGGCGGGCGTTGGCTTTGGCTCGCGGGTATCGTGGTCCACGCCGGCGCAAAAAGACCCCGCTTGATTTTGACATCACAATCGTGAATTCCAGCGCTTCGAGCGCGTGATGCATTTGCCGCAGTGAAAACATACTTTTCGACTTTAACGATCATCGCGAGATCGGGTATTTGGCCATGATCCGCCATCGCGTTTCTGATATCTTGGTCGCGAACAATGATCGCCTGGCCGGCAACGCGAAGCGTTTCGCGTTGGTCACCGATGCAGAGATGTCATCGACGAGTGGCTCAGCGCACCTGCTGCGGTATTCGCGATCTCGGAGTCAGTCTCCCTGCTCAAGCCGGCAATACCTACTGCACCCACGACTGCGCCCTTTACACGTATCGGCACGCCGCCCCGCAATGCCGGGATGCCGGCAGTGACGAAGGCCGTTCGGCCGTGATCTATGTTATCCTCGATCTCCGCCGTCGGCCGTTGTAGCCGCGCGGCCGTTCGTGCTTTCTCGATAGCGAGATCCACGCTTGCTGGACGGACACCATCCATCCGTTGGAAAGTGAGCAGGTCCCCTGCGGGATCAACCACTGCGATTGCCGAGGGCGCATTGCGCTGCTGCGCGCTCTCCTTTGCGGTTTGCAGGATCGTCTGGGCTCCGGCTTGATCGAGGGCCATCACGTTGATGGTCTGCGCCTCGGCCGACAGGCAGAATACCGTTGCCAAAATTCCAACACCAATTCCAAGTTTCGTCATACCCAGTTCGTCTCGTTAGAGTTTGGTCGCCCGAGAATGATACCGCTGCCAGCTTGCATTTTTTCGTCGGAACGCAAGCCGCGCGTCTGAGCCTTGATGTAGGAACCAGCGAGCACCAGTGTCATCACACTTGAGTGTTCGGCGACGCCGCGGGCCGCTGAATGGAGACCCGGCAAACGTCTGATCGCTTTGGGTCAAAAGCAGGCCTTTTGGGCCTTATTGCGAAGTCGGCCCCTGCCCTGTTAGCGGACATTCGTCCATGTGCAGGTGGTGTCCGAAAAGTGCCCGTTAACGGATGTCGATCACGCGCGCGAATGATCTGACAGAGCTACCTCCGCTCGACGGCGTAATGTGACCTCATTCCGTCGAATGAAAATTGAGAGCGCAAATCCGACCGCAACAAACAGGACCAATGAGATAATACTCAGCGTTCCGGAAATCTTATAAATTTCGGCGCCCACTGTATAAGCACCGAAGCCGAAGAGGCACGCCCAGCAGATTCCGCCAGTTATATTGAAAAAGAAG
>Ga0210409_10006168_pt1 | contig 12513 bp, 13 predicted proteins | sample IncBWH17MmetaG_FD_161649 | JGI IMG/M metagenome (GOLD analysis project Ga0210409, IMG submission 161649) | Forest soil microbial communities from Barre Woods Harvard Forest LTER site, Petersham, Massachusetts, United States - Inc-BW-H-17-M | ecosystem: Environmental > Terrestrial > Soil >...
GTGAAGTGGTGAACGACCTCCGATTGCTCGAAAGGCCCACTCGTTGAGGCACATGACGAGCTTGATGCGCTCGCGGCGAGCGAGCTTCTGGCGGACCTCCTCGCGCCCCATGGTGCGGACGGGCACGTCGGAAAGCACGGGACCCATGAGCGGATTCGGCATCGCGTTCACATCTCCTGAAGGGCGCGGTGGACCATCTGGACGCAGATCGAACCCTCACCGACCGCGGAGGCCACGCGCTTGACGCTGGTCGAACGGGCGTCACCGACGCAGAACACACCGGGGATACTGGTCTCCATGAGGTACGGACGGCGGGGCAACGGCCACCTGCTGGTCGGTAGATCTTCGGGGAGCAGGTCGAGGCCGGTCTTCACGAACTTCTTCTCGTCGAGGGACACGCAGCCTTCAAGCCAGCCCGTGTTGGGATCCGCGCCGGTCATCAGGAACAGGCTGCGGATACCGTGCGTCTCCCGCTCACCGCTGTCGAGATGACGCCATCCGATTCGCTCGAGGCCATCGTCGCCCTCGAGCGTCTCGATCTGCGTGCGTGCGCGCACGGTGACGTTGGTCGCGTCCTCGATTCGCTGGATCAAGTAGCGTGACATACTCTCGGCGAGGCCGCGCCCGCGCACCAGCATGTGCACCTGTCTGGCGATTGTCGCGAGGAAGACCGCCGCCTGCCCCGCCGAGTTGGCCCCACCTACGATGGCGATCTCCTCGCCTCCGCAGAGCTGAGCCTCGAGGTGGGTCGCTGAGTAATAGACGCCGGCCCCCTCGAAGCGCGCGAGCGACGGGAGCTCGGGCCTTCTGTACCTGACTCCGCTTGCGACGATGATCGTGCGGGTCCGCAGCTCCTGACCGTCCGTCAGATGAAGACGATAGGGCCGGCTGTCGCAGTCGAGGCGGGCGACCGTGCGGCCGATGGCGACCTCGGCCCCGAACTTCTCCGCCTGCGTGAGCGCGCGACCGGACAGCGCCTGCCCGGAGATCCCGGTGGGGAAGCCCAGGTAATTCTCGATGCGCGAGCTCGTGCCCGCCTGCCCGCCCGGCGCCGTGCTCTCCAGCACCAGCACATCGAGCCCCTCGGAGGCCCCGTAGACCGCCGCGGCGAGCCCCGCCGGCCCCGCGCCAACGATCACCACGTCGCGAACCTCCTTGGGATCGAACTCCGCGCTCAGGCCGAGCTGCGACGCCAGCGACTCGATGGTGGGGTTCTTGAGGATGTGGCCGCCCTGGCACACGATCACTGGCACGTCATTGACCCCGATGTGAAACCGGTCGAACAGCACCTGCACGCTCGGGTCGGTCTCGACGTCCTCGTAGGTGAAGGGCTGCCCGTTTCGACTCAAGAACTCCCGGATATGCTGCGTGCTACCCGAGTGTCGCGAGCCGAGCAGCACCAGATCGTTGTTGTCCTCGGACATCAGCGCCGTCCGCCTCAGGATGAAGGCGCGCATGAGGATCTCGCTCAGCTCCGAGTCCCGCTGCACGAGGGCACGCAGGGTTTCACGGTCGACGACGATGACCTCTCCGTCGCTGGCCACACGCCCGCGCACCAGGCTGCGCCGGGCCGACAGCATGTTGATCTCCCCGCTGAACTCGCCCGGGTGGTACACGGTAACCGGCTCCTCGCGATCACCGATCAACCGGACGAGGTCGACCGTGCCCGACACCACGACGAAGAAGGGCGTGTTCTGGTCGCCGACGTCGAAGAGCACGTCACCGGCGTTGACGTCGCGCCGATGGCCGATGGTCGAGATGCGCTGGATCTGCGCCGGCGTGAGCCGGGGCCACATCTGTGCGGCGCGGTCCGTGATGATTGCGGTGGCCATGAACAGGTTCTAGATCATGCCGGCGGAAATAGCGGCAAGCCCGGCTCGCCGACCTCGAGACGGACGAGCTTCGCATCTTGAACAACGCCCTGGTACAGCGCCACGAGGCCCCATCCGTGGTGACGTACAGGGCCGTGGTGTCGCCGGCGGTTCAGCGAGATGGCCGTCACCCGAATCGTCAGATCGCCCGGTGCCGCGGGCGCAAGCCGTGCGGAACGCACGACAAGACGGCCTGGGTCCGCCTGATCACCACAATCGCCCGAATCTGATCGCTTTGCGTCATTGGAATGTCCTCTCAGCCGCGCTCATCATCCACACCTCGATCCTGGTCACGACGTGGCCGTAGAACGTCCGGTACATCTCTTCGGACACGTACCCGATGTGGGGAGTCGCCAGGACGTTGTCCAGGGACCGGAAGGGGTGTTCCGGCGGCAGCGGCTCTTCGTCGAAGACGTCGAGCGCGGCACCGGGCGATCGCACACGACCGCAGCGCATCGATGAGAGCCACTTCGTCGACGATGGGGCCACGTGAGGTGTTGATCAGCCACGCCGTCGGCTTCATGGCCTGGATCTCCGCCACGCCGACGAGCCCTCGCGTGCGTTTGCTCAGGACGACGTGGATGGTCAGCACGTCGGCCTGGCGAAACAGCTCATTCTTGGTGACCAGCGTCGCTCCCGCGGATTGGGCGAGCTCCCGTGTCATGTTCTCGCTCCACGCGACGACCTCCATGCCGAAGGCGCGACCGATCCGCGCGACTCCCGCCCGATGTTGCCCAGGCCGAGGACGCCGAGGACCTTCCCGCGGAGTTCCCGGCCGACAGAGGACTGCCAGAGACCGCGGCGAACGGCGCCGCTCTCGCGCGCAACGTGACGAGCGCTCGCCAAAATGAGAGCCCAGGTCAATTCGATGGTGGGCGTGGACCTGTACTCCGTGCCGGTGACGACGATGCCCCTCTCATTGGCTGCGGCCGCGTCGATCGACGCATTGTGTGATCCCGTCGACGCAATCAACTTGAGGTTGGGCAGCCGCTCGAGGACCTCGCGGTGCAGTGGCGTGCGCTCTCGCATGACGCAGACGACGTCGAACGGCAGGAGCCTCTCGACGATGGCGGGCGTGCCCGATACCCGCTCGCGGAAGACCGTGATCTCCGCCCGCCGCTCGAGCGCCGACCAGTCCGCCATGCGGAGCGCGACGCCCTGATAGTCGTCCAGGATCGCGATTTTCATCGGAGCGACGCTACTTCTTCTTCGCGGCGAGCGCGGCGAATTCCTCTTTCCCGAAGGCGGTGCCGGCGATTCCCCAGCCTCCCTCGGCAGCCTCGGTCAGCAAGACCCACGTCCGTCCAGCCTGGGTCGGGTCGCGGGCGATCTTCGCGACGATCTGCGTCGCCTCGGCGACCAGCTGTCGCTGCCCTTCCCGGTTGAGGACGCCGGGTGGCGTGACGATCTGCACCCGAACCGTGCGCGCTGAGCCCTGCGCCGCCGTGTTCACGGAGGCCGGCGGCATGCGATGGATGTACGCTGCGGTGTTTTGCGTGTGGGTCGGCCCGGGGTTGGTGACCCCCTCGGCCTTCAAGAGGGCAGCCGTCAACTCCTCGGCGATTTGGCGGTCCGCATCTGTCGGGAAGAGGTCGGCTGCGGCGTAGACATCGATCATCGGCATGGACGTGTCCTTGTGTGAGAGGTCGATTGCTCAGGCGTTCCTGCTACCGTCGGTCACCCAAGCGGTGACGATGCGTTCGTAGTCGCCCGGTAGCTCCTCCCAGGCGCAGTGACCGCAGTCCAGAACGTCCAGCCGGCAGTGACGAAGCTGCTGGCGCAAGAGCTCGGCGTCTCTCGCGGGCAAAGACGATGCTCGGTTTGGCGTGCGTGGACATGGGCACCTCCTCATGGGCGACCCTAACCAGGCGCACGCGCGCGGCTCTTGTCGTCTTGCGCCGCGGATTGTCGATTCTTGCTCGTTTGGTACTGTCTCGGCGAGGCGATGGCAGTCGCGACTCTCGAGCCCTGGACGAACTTCATGCGTCTCGACCGGTCGTCGACGATGAGAACGCATCGCTATGCCGATCGCTTCTCCGTCGTCCGCGTGGAGACGACCGGGCCCCTCGCAGACGCGGTTCGTAAGTCGTCGTGCGTTGCCGCCCTGCTCCTCTCGGTGTTCGTGCGGCCCGTAGCGGGCTCAGCCTGAGGACGATGAGCACCGACCGCTTGGCAGCTATGGAAATCTTCGTCCGCGTGGTCGACGCGGGCTCCTTCTCCGCGGCGGCGAATCAGCTCGGCATCGGGCAACCCGCCGTCTCGAAGACGGTCGCGCAGCTCGAAGAACGGCTCGGCGTTCAACTCCTCGTGCGCACCACGCGGAACTTGAACCTCACCGACGCTGGCGGGAGGTTCTATGACAACGCGAAGCGAGCGATCGACGGCGTGAACCTCGCCGAACGGGTGGCGCGCGGAGAGGGGGAGCTCGCCGGTACCCTGCGCGTCTCAGCGTCCGTGTGCTTCTCGCGGATCCACGTGATGCCGCGCTTGCCTGAATTTTTCGCGCAGCATCCGACTGTGGACATCGAGCTCGTCATGAACGACCGGTTCGTAAACCTTGCCGACGAGCGCATGGACCTCGCCCTGCGAACCGGACGTCTCACCGACTCCTCGCTGACGGTGCGCAAGATCGGCCAGGCGCGAGCGCGGGTGATGGCGAGCACCTCGTACTGGAAGGCCCACGGAAAGCCGAGGACGCCAGAGGACCTACCCGCTCACGAATGCGTCATTCTTCAGCGCGACGACCGACTGATCGACGAGTGGCTTTTTCGCAAGGGTGCCCTCGAGTCCTCGATCAAGATGCGCGGGCGCCTCAAGGTCAACGCCGCGGAGGGGATGCGCGACGCCGTGCTCTCGGAGCTCGGGATCGCAGTCGTGAACGAGTGGCTGTTCAGCCCCGAGCTGGCGTCGGGCGCAGTCGAGTCGGCGCTGGACGATTGGGATCTGCCGGCGCAGGACCTATGGGCCGTGTTCCCGACGGGAGCGATAGTCAGCACGAAGGCGCGCGAGTTCGTCGCGTTCATCGAGCGTTGCATGGCGGCGCCCTTCGCCCCGCGCCTCGCTGCTGAACGAAGCATCGGGGCCGCCTGACGCCATTCATTCCGGGGAGGAATGAGCGGATTCCCCGCGCCCGTCTTATCGGCAGCGCGCCGATGAGTATGTTCCCGAGCATGATTCTCGACACGCAGAAGGCTCTGGTCACTGGCTCCACGTCGGGCATCGGTCGCGCGATCGCGTTGAAGCTCGCCCGTGAAGGTGCGGAGGTGATCGTCCAAGGACGCGACGCCGATCGCGGCGCAACCGTGGTCGACGAGATCCGTTCGGCCGGCGGCAAGGCGCGCTTTCTCGCGGCTGACCTCGAGAAGGTTGCGGAAGTTCGGCGGCTGGCGAAGGAGGCGGGCGTAGTGGACATCCTGGTGAACAACGCGGGCCTCGCCCTGTTCGGCCCCACCGCGCAGCTGGAGGTCGATCGGTTCGACGCCATGTTCGCCAGCAACGTTCGAGCCCCCTTTCTTCTCGTGGCCGCTCTTGCGCCGGGCATGGTCTCGCGAGGAAGGGGGAGCATCATCAGCATCGGCAGCATGGCCGGTGAGCTCGGCCTCGCGGGTGGCGCAGCCTACGGAGCGACGAAGGCGGCCCTCTCGTCGATGACGCGAGCCTGGACCGCCGAATTCAGCGCTGGCGGCGTGCGCGTGAACGGCGTTGCCGCGGGACCCGTCCACACTGGTGGCGCGCTGCCGGTCCGCGACCTGATCCAGCATCTTGGAAGCACCACGGCAATGAAGCGCCCGGCCTCTCCTGAGGAGATTGCCGAAGTCGTGGCCTTCCTTGCTTCCCCGAGCGCCAGCTACGTGACGGGCGCGGTCGTCGCCGTGGACGGCGGTCGTACCGCGATCTGACCTGAGCGCATCGGGAAAGGAGGGATCGAGACCATGACCGCGAAGCCCATCAAGACCCCGGGACCGGATCATCCCATCAGCATCGAGCGCAACCCGTCGAGAGTGGTCGTTACGCTGGCCGGCAGGGTGATCGCCGACACCATCCATGCCCTGACTCTGCGCGAGGCGGGCTATCGGCTGGTCCACTACATACCCCGCGAGGATGTCGACATGGCGGCGATCGAGCGCACCCAGCATTCGACGTACTGCCCCTACAAGGGCGACGCTTCCTACTACAGCATCTCCGCCGGTGGCGCGCGTTCGGTCAATGCGATCTGGACGTACGAGGAGCCCTATGAGGCCGTGGCTGCTATCAGGGATCACCTCGCCTTCTACCCTGATCGAGTGGACTCGATCGACGAATGTGCGCGCTGACCCGCGTTTCTTGGGTGAACGTTGCCTGCAGCAGTGCCAGGTGCTCAGACCTGGGCCATGCCGCCGTCGACAAAGAGCTCGGCACCGTTCACGAAGCTGGAGTCGGGCGACGCGAGGAACAGAACAGCGCGGGCCACCTCCTCGGGAGTGCCGACGCGACCCAACGGAATCAACGGCGCCATCTGCGCGGCGAATCCATCGATCTGCTCGCGCGTCAATCCCGCGGTCTCGTAGCCGCGAGTCGGGATCACCCCGGCGCTTACCGCGTTCACGCGGATCGCGCGCTCCTTCAAGTCGACGGCCCAGCTGCGCGCGAACGACCGCACGGCCGCCTTGCTCGCTGCGTAGACGCCGAAACCGGGCATTCCCTTGGACCCGGCCATCGAGGCGTTGAGCACGATCGCGCTGCCGCTCTTGAGCAGCGGGAGAGCCTTCTGCACCGTGAAGAGCAGACCCTTCACGTTCAAGTCGAAGATCCTGTCAACGAGCTCCTCCGTGACTGTGCCAAGCGGAGCGAGCGAGCCCGCGCCGGCGTTGGCGAACAGAATGTCGATCTGCCCTGCGTCCCGTTCGACCGTCGCGTACAGGCGGTCGAGGTCGGCGGTCTTCGTCACATCTCCCGGGATGGCCGTCACGCCGGGACCGAGCTTTCTCGCCACGTCGGCGAGTTCCTCCGCGTGCCTGCCCGTCACGAAGACACGCGCGCCTTCCTGCGCGAAGAGCGCGGTCGTCGCGAGACCGATCCCGCTGCTTCCGCCGGTCACTACCGCGACGCTTCCCTGGATTCTGCCCGCCATCCGTCTGACCTCGCAATTATGTACCGATTGGTACTGAATTGCATGGGGCCGCCCGCTCTGTCAAGCGTTTGCTAAATTAGTGTCGGTGAGGTGAAGGTGCCGCGGCGAGACAAGAAGACCCGGGGTCGGCCGCGGGAGTTCGACGCCGACAAGGCACTCGAACGCGCCATGCGGGTGTTCTGGCGCAAAGGGTTCCTCGCCGCCTCGCTGACCGATCTGACCCGCGCGATGAGGATCAGCCGGCCGAGCCTATACGCAGCGTTTGGCGACAAGGAGCAGCTCTTCCGCAACGCCCTCGAGCGCTACTTCGAGGGGCCGTCGTCCTACGCGCGTGAGTCGCTCCGCGCGCCGACCGCACGGGCCGTGGTGGAGAAGATCCTCTACGGGGTGATCAACATGCTCACGGGGCCGGGTTCGCCGGCGACGTGTATGTGGGTGCGCTGCGCGCTGTCCTCGGGCGACGGTCGCTTGCGCGCGGAGTTCGCCGCCCAACGCGCCGAAGGCCACGCGCTGCTCCGCAGGCGTTTGGACAGGGCCGTCGAGGAAGGAGACCTCCCCGCCGGATCCGACACGAGCGCGCTCGCGCATCTCGTGCTCACGGTCAACTACGGCTTGACGGTGCAGGCGACGACCGGCGCGACACGGAAAGACCTGGAGCGGGTTGCCAACGCCGTTTTGGGGGACTGGCCCAGCGCCTGAGGCCCGCGACGTCCCCCTCAGGCGCCAAGAGCTCGAGGTTTCGCCGCTACGCGACATCGCTGGCTCCGTGCTCGAACATCTGCACGAACCGCTCCCGGTCGAGCGCATCGCGCGGGCCATGGGCAGGAGCGGGCGCTCGCTCGGGCGAGCTTGCCACGGCGCGCTAGGTCAAACCGCACTCGGCTGCCGTCCTGATGCAGAAAGTGCAACGCAAGCTCTGCTGCCTGCAATTGACGTTGCGATCAAATTTCTGGACAGTGTTCGTCGACGCGGAAGCACATGCCTATCGATCCCCTTGAAATTCTTCGCGCTAACATCCTTCCGGGCAGAGCGTGGGTGCTCTTCGCCAACGGGACCCTCGTCGTATTCACCAAGCCAGTCGCTGACATGAAAAGCGAGGCACTGGAAATTCTCCGCGAGTGGGGTCCGGTACACGCCGGTTCTCCCGCTGGCGATTTCTCGGTGAGAAAACTGAGGGGTACCCCAGGTTGGGTTGTCACCAGCCATCATCTCGATGTGACTACCTACGTTGCGCCCGACGAAGTTGCCGAACCAACAACGGACCTTAAAATCGGTCTTCAGGGCAGAGGCAAGCGCGCCCGGGACGCGAAGGAGCTGGTGGTCGTTCATGAGGAGCCTTGGAAGGATCCGCCCGCGTGACGACCCCGCGGGTCATGCGGCTTGTCGCGACCGAGCTAAGCTGAGCGTGTGAACGAGTCTCCGTTACCGCTCGCCGCGGTTCACCCTAGCGGCTTCCGCTGAGCGAGCAGCGCGGCGCAGACCTGAGCCGCCGCCGGTTGGTTCCCCGGAATGGTGGAGGCTTGAGCGCCGGAACGAAGCGAAGGCGCTGCTCCGGGAAATTTCGTCGAGCTTTAGCGCCGTCACGTTCCGACGGGTTCAAGCGGGATGAGGCGTTCACGGGCGAGCTCGGCCGCGTACAGCATGGCGGCTTGGACGTCCTCGAGGTGCAGGGAGGGATAGTTCGCCACGATACCGTCGGGGGTCAGGCCGGCCGCCAAGTTGTCCAAGACGACCGAAACGGGGATCCGGGTCCCCCGGATGCAGGCCTGCCCGTGGCATACGGACGGGTCGGAGGTGACGCGGTCTCGCCAGGTCGGGTTGGTCATGGCTGAGGATCCTCGGGCAGCGAGTAAGCTGGAGGCTAGTAGCTCGCGGTGTTCGCGCTCGGCGCGGTCGAACCGGGGGAGCGGTTACGGACGGTCTCAGACGCAAGCGTCCCCTTCGCTCGCTCGGGCAATGCTTTGGCTTGCCTCCGAGGCCCTGTGTGGTATCGCGGCGCGGCAAAACCTCCGCTGGTCTCACCGGTACGAGCGTCGTATGCACGTCACGCGACATGCCGAATCTCAAAGCAAAACGCTGCCGCGCCGCCCAGCGCCTTACCGTTCACGTCCCCCTAGGGACGCTCTTTGCGGCGCGTTGACGCGCGGTCGCACCGTAACGCGAAGACAGCACCAACCTTCGCTGTTGTTTTGTGCCGCGTTCACGCGGCCCTGAGCCCCGTGGTGACGGATTCGGACCCCCGTTCGACGCCTGCTCGCCCGAGTACGCGCGGAGCAGTCGCGTCCGGGATCGTGCGTCGATGCCTTTCATGTCATCCCTCGTCGCCAGTGACCTTGTGCGCCTTGATGCGCCGCATCGGAAATGCCGGCATGACAGTGTCGAAGCGCTTGAAGGCCATCACGTCGTCGAGGTGAAAACCGGTGTCCTCGATGTCGCGGATCGGATTTCGGTTCCAGCGGCAGCCTTGCCCGTTCATTCGTAACCAGAACGGATTGGTGATGTCCATCAGGAAGCCCGAGAACGCTCCCTCGCTTCGAACGTGCTCGAGCGCGCGAAGCTGGCCGCCGGAACGCAGTACCCGCCAAGCTTCAGCGAGCACGTCTTTCACGGACGGGACACTGCACAGCACGAAACCGAGCACCACGGCGTCGAACGCGCCGCTCCCGAACGCGAGCTGAATGCCGTTGCCCTCCGCTGCATGGATCCGTCCGGCTGACGCTGCGGCTCTCGGGAGGGCGATTGCAAGAAAATCTTCCTCGGGCTCGATCGCTTCGACGGAGGCAGAAGGAGAATAGTGCTCGAACATTGCCCCGGTACCGCAACCGATGTCCAGCACGCGGCCCGTGAGATCACCAACGAGCTCGCGACGCACCTCAGCGTATCCCTGCTCGTCGGCTTTCGACGTCATGATGTCGACGAACTCCGCGCGCGGGTATTGCTTGTGCAGCTGCGCCGCGGCCTTGCCATTGCGAATGAAGTGTCCAATCTCTTTGAGCATGCGAACGAAACTAAGCTCGGCGCGCACCGAGCACATGAGGCAAACTCCTCATGAGTTGGGCAAAAGGCCATGCTGAACAGCGAAGAGGCTCGCCGAGACGCGATTGGTGGCGCCGATCTTGACGTAGATGTGCTCGATGTGATTGCCGGCGGTCTTCGGCGACATTGCTAGCTGTTCGGCGATTTGCTTCGTCGACGATCCGCGTGCGAGCAACCGCAGCACTTCGATCTCGCGCACGGTGAGCCCCGCCGGGCCCTCACGGCGGCCTCGGCCTCGATGGCCGGCGGCATCGAGCACGGCTTCGACGACGTTGCCATCCATCCGGCCGAGGCGAACGTCGTCGCGCAGGAGCTTTGCAGCCTCCTCACCGGTGCGCGCGGCTCGGTACGGACGCGGCTCCCGCATAGCTTGATATGCGTCCGCAGTGCCGACAATGCGCGCGTGCATCGAGATCCCCGGGCCGATGGCCGCGCGCGGGTAGCCCGATCCATCCAAGCGTTCGCGATGTTGCACGGCGATCGCGCCGAGCGGCGCGAGCACATCCGACTGATGGAGCATGCGCTCGGCGAAGTATGGATGCATCCGCACGCGCTCCCACTCGCCAGCTCCGAGCGGCCCGGCCTTGTCCCAGATCGAGTTCGACACGCCGAGCCGTCCGAAGTCGTGGACGAGTCCCGCGCGTCGCAATGTCTGCACGTCGGACGCGGGAAGGCCCATCACGCCACCCGTGCCCGCAGCGAGCTCGGCGACGGCGTTAGAGTGACCGAGCGTGAAGGGCGATTTTAGATCCACAAAGTTCGCAATCGCCGCGAGCGCCGCGTCGAATTCATCTTCCGAGAGCATCACCGCGAGCGACGGCTCGGCCGCGATCACCGCGTCCCATGCTCTGACTGCATCAAGACCCGCGAAGATCTTGTCGGCGCCATCGCACAGCAACGCGACCAGTTCGGGATCGAATTGTTTCTTGCTTCGCCCGCGCGCGAGCGCCATCGCCGCGCCACTCCCACCCACGCGATGCGCAACCTCGACCAGCTCCGCAAGCTGTGCGATTCGCGCAGCGATGGGCACGGCTTCACCCGCGAGCTTGCCGGGCCAGCCGCGGCCATCCCACTGTTCGTAAGCCGAGCCCACGGCATCGAGCACGGCGTGCGACAAGCCGAGTTGCTTCGCGAGGATCTGCGCGAGCTTCGCGTGCGATGCAATCATCCCGTCGAGATCGCGATGACCGGAAATCAGGAACTCGAGCCCGATTCGAAAACGGCGCAGGGGCGGATGACCAGCACCCACGAGTCGCAGCGCGGCGACCACCCCGCGCAACCCCGGCCCGTGCGAGAATTTGCCGGACTTCAGGTTGATGTCGTCGCCAAACCACTTGGCCTGCTCGTGCGCGTCGGAATGACAACCCACGTTGATCAAGAGGGCCGTGTAGTAGACGACCGCTCGCGATTCCGCCGATTGCCGGCTCCGCTCTGCGAGTCGGAGCGCAATCAAACACTGACGCAGCACGTGCTCCATCGGCTGCGCGAACCCGAGATCGATCCCGAGCGAAAGCGCGGCGACGAGCTCCGCGAGACGAACACCTTCACGCATCGAACGAAGACTAGTCTGAAGTTAGCGGATCGAAAGACGGCGACGTCGAACGGGCCGATTCGCAAATCGACTCGACACGCAAGGCGCCTCCATTGGCGTCGCTTCCCCGCGCCCGAAGAGTGGCGCCCGTTGGCAGCGGGAGCCCCGCGCCGATTCACGGAACCCGCTTTATCTCAAAGGAAAGCGCCGATCGACCATTCCGCGCCTTACCGTTCACGTCCCCTGGGGACGCATTGTAGTTCGAGTTCGGGCACTTCTAAGGGGGGTTCGCGCCTCGAACCCCCGTTGATGCGCGATCGCTCGCGTGCTCAGAAACCGCGTCGGCGCGATGCTACAACCAATGCGCGTCGCCTTGATGAACGAATGGGCGGGCAGTCTGCCCAAAGATGACGAGTGCGATTTTCGCAACGTCGACGCTCGAGCACTGTCGCAAATCATCACCGAATGCCGCGCCCGAACCGTCCGGCTTTACCACGTGACGGCGCCATCGCTCGATGGCATCGAGTTGCTGACGGCAGTTACGGATCTTGCCGTCAACTGGGCGCCGAAGATCACGTCGCTCGCCCCGCTCTTCCGCATGGCCGGCGTACGCCGCCTGACGCTCATCGATCTCGCGCGAGTCTGGGAGCTGGACGGAATCGAGCGGCTCCGGGGTTTGGTCGAGCTTGATCTACAGGGAGGCATGTGGAAGCCCCTGCGTCTGAAGTCTTTGCGTCCGCTCGCTGGTCTGCCCCTTCTCGAGAGGTTGACCATCCTGAACACTCGTCTCGGCGACGACGATGTCGCCCTCCTAGCCTCGATGAGGAGGCTGCGCGCACTGCACTTGTCAAACCAGTTCGAGCGCCGTCAAGTGGCGCACGTTGCGCGTGCGCTGAACGGGCAGCTCGAGCAACCACTTGCGGCCTATTTGGAGACAAAAACGACCTGCGAACGGTGTGGCAACA
>Ga0210409_10006169_pt1 | contig 12511 bp, 13 predicted proteins | sample IncBWH17MmetaG_FD_161649 | JGI IMG/M metagenome (GOLD analysis project Ga0210409, IMG submission 161649) | Forest soil microbial communities from Barre Woods Harvard Forest LTER site, Petersham, Massachusetts, United States - Inc-BW-H-17-M | ecosystem: Environmental > Terrestrial > Soil >...
GCCTTGCAAGGCCCGAGCCGCTCCGATGCGCATCGCCCTCTATCAACCGGATATCCCGCAGAATACCGGGACGATTCTGCGCCTGTGCGCCTGCCTCGGCATCGAAGCGCACCTCATCGGGCCGGCTGGCTTTCCGACCTCCGACCGCGCTTTTCGGCGCGCCGGGATGGACTATCTCGATGCTGTCGCGATCGTGCGGCATCGCTCGTGGCGCGATTTCGAATCCTGGCACCGCGGCGGGGACCACCGCCTCGTGCTGTTCACCACCGCCGGCGCCCTCTCCTATCTCGACTACCGCTACCAGGCGGACGACATCCTGCTGTTCGGCCGCGAATCGGCCGGCGTGCCGGCGGAAGTCCATGCCGCGGCCGACGCTCGCCTGGTCATTCCGATGCGTCCCGGCCTGCGCTCGCTCAATATCGCGGCCGCCGCGGCGATCGGGGCAGGCGAAGCGCTGCGGCAGACCGGCGGCTTTCGCACCGGCCCCGATCCCCGAGCTTGATGCATTGTGTATGTTATGGTAATATACAAACATGCTCGATCTGAGCCAAACCATCGGGTTTGACTGGGACGAAGCGAACAGCGGCAAGAGCGCTTCGAAGCATTCCCTATCCCGAGCCGAGGCAGAGCAGATTTTCTTCGACGAGCAATTGCTGCTTGCCGATGATGTAAAGCACAGCCAGGACGAACCCCGATATCACGCGCTAGGACAAACGATCGAAGGCCGCTTGCTCCATGTCACGTTCACGCTCCGTGACAATCAAACGAGAATTCGCGTGATCTCCGCGCGCGACGCGAACCGCAGGGAAAGAGCCGCCTATGCGCAGAAAGCTTAAACCGATTACAGGGGCGATCCCCCGTTTTCGCAGCGAGGCGGAGGAACGGGAGTTTTGGGAGACCCACGATTCGGCCGACTACGTCGATTGGAGCAAGGCGCAAAGGGCGCGGTTCCCTAACCTTAAGCTGTCCACGACCGCCATTTCGCTGCGCCTGCCGCAAGGCCTGCTCGATCGTATCAAGATCGCCGCCAACAAGCGCGACGTGCCGTATCAGTCGCTGATCAAGGTCTGGCTGGCGGAGAAACTCGACGCCGAGTAAGGCGAGCGCGGCGGGCCGCAATCGTTTTCAAGTTGAACCGATTGCGCTCCGGCTTCCGCTAGCGAAGCACGATCTTGTCGGAAATCGGTTTCCACCTTTCGGAATCGTGCCTTTTAGGCCGCCACGACGCCGGGCCGGCCCCCCTCAACGGCAAAGGTCTTCAGCGTTGAAATGTCCGCCTTGGGGTCGGCGGCGTCGGAGACGACGCGCATGCGCACCTGCATCTGCGCGCGGTCGAGATCGACGCAGACATAGCCGCGCCGGCGGCTCTCGAAGAAGTGCACGTGCGGATTGTCCGGCAGCGCCGGCGCGATCACCTCGTACGGCGGCCCATGGGACGAGATCGAGGTACCGACAAATTCGGTGGCGACGACTGGGGAAGCGGGATTGTCGAAATCGAGCTTGAGGTCGTTGGCGAAGAACGAATGGATGTCGCCGCCGATGACCACGGGATTGGACACCTGCGTCTGCTGGATGCGCTTGAGCAGGCGCGCGCGGTTCGCTGGATATCCGTCCCAATTGTCGGTCGAGAACGCGTCCGCACTGCCCTGCTTGACCCGGTACTGCGCCATCAACACGTCCTGCGCGATCAAATTCCATTGCGCCTTGCTGTGCGCGAGGTTGCTGTGGAGCCAAACCTCCTGGGCAAAGCCGAGCATGGTGCGACCGGCCTCCAGGCGCTCCGGACAACCGGCATTGGTTTCGAGATGCATGCCGCCCTTATCGGGCGGCGCGTAGCAGGGCTCGCGCGAGCGGTACTGCCGGCCGTCGATCATGGAGATTTCGATAAGGTCGCCGAAGCTGAAACGGTCATAGATCCGCATCCGCGGCCCTTCCGGCCGCGACACGATCGGACGCAGCGGCATGTGCTCGTAGAACGCCTGGTAGGCCGCCGCCCGCCGCAACAGGAACAGCTCGGGATCGTCGAAATATTGCGACCACTTGTCGGCATAGTCGTTCTGCACGTCATGGTCGTCCCAGGTGATGAGCGCCGGCACTTCGGCGTGCAGGCGCTGTAGGTCCGGGTCGAGCCGATATTGGGCGTGGCGATTGCGGTAGGTCGGCAGCGTCGCCGCCTCGATGCCGTCCGAGTGGCGGCGCACGACCGGACGCCGTTCCTCGATGTGTTCGTAGATATAGTCGCCGAGGTAGAGGACGACCTCCGGATTCTCGTCGGCGAGGTGCCGGTAGGCGGAGAAGTAGCCGTGCTCGTAGTTGGAGCAGGACACGAAGCCGAAGCGCAGCCGCTCGAGCCCGGCGCCTGGCGCCGGCAACGTCGAGGCGCGCCCGACGCGGCTCGCCGCGTCGCCGCTTAAGAAGCGATACCAGTACGGCCGGCCGGGTTGTAAGCCGCGCACATCGAGATGCACCGAATAGGCGAACGCCTGCTCGGCAACTGCTTCGCCGCGGCGCACGATCTCGCGCATGCCCGGATCGTCCGCGATCTCGTAGCCGACGGTGACGTCGCCCCCAATCATCCCGCCGGGCGTGGCCGGATTGCTCGACAGGGGGTCGGGCGCAAGGCGTGTCCACAGCACGAAGCCGTCGGCGCGCGGAGCACCCGAGGCGACGCCAAGGCTGAAAGGGTCTCCGGCGCGCCAGACCTGGGCCGTCGCATGCCGCAGCAAAGACGGCGCCGCGACGAGGAGAAGGCCTGAGCTGCCCGCGCCGGCGAGCAGGCGGCGGCGGGTCAAGGGGTTTGGCGTTAACCTGACGGACATGATACGGCCCGGCCTGCGGCTCCAAGGGACCGATACTCGCCCAGATTTGTGACAATCTGTGCAAGCACCGGACCAAATTGCATTCTGCAGGTTCCGCCCTCGTTATCAATTTTCGACCCGACAGACCATGGAAGTCGACCGATTGGAAATCCGCAAGCGGCGGGCGCGTGCCTGGTCCGAAACCTTGCGCGACCGGATCGTCGCGGCGTTCGAGGAACTGGAGGACGCCCTGCCCGCGGACGCGCCGCAAGGGACCAGTACTGCCGGCCGCTTCGTGCGCACGCCCTGGAACCGCACCGACCACCGCGGCGCGCCGGGCGGGGGCGGCGTCATGGCGATGATGAAAGGACGCGTGTTCGAGAAGGTCGGCGTCCACCTCTCGACCGTTTTTGGCGAGTTCGCGCCGGAATTCCGCAAGGAGATTCCCGGCGCCGCCGACGACCCGCGCTTCTACGCCAACGGCGTTTCGGTCATCGCCCACCTGCACAACCCCCACGTGCCGGCGGTGCACATGAATACCCGCTTCGTCGTGACGACAAAAGCCTGGTTCGGCGGCGGCGCCGACCTGACCCCCTTGCTCGCAGGCCGGCGTACCCAGGACGACCCTGACACGGTCGCCTTCCACGCGGCGATGAAGGCCGCTTGCGATGCCCACGCGGCGGCCGCGCCGTACGACAGGTTCAAGGCGTGGTGCGACGAATACTTTTTTCTCAAGCACCGCGGCGAGATGCGGGGCATCGGCGGCATCTTCTACGACTGGCTCGACAGCGGCGATTTCGAAGCCGATTTCGCTTTCACCCAGGAGGTCGGCCGCGCCTTCCTTGGCGTCTATCCCGGGCTGGTGCGGCGAAATTTTGCCAAGCCCTGGACCGAGGCCGAGCGCGACGAGCAGCTCGTGCGCCGCGGACGCTATGTCGAGTTCAACCTGCTGTATGACCGGGGGACGGTGTTCGGCCTGCGTACCGGCGGCAACGTCGAGTCGATCCTCTCCTCGATGCCGCCGGTGGCTAAATGGCCGTGATGGCCCGGCGGCCCTGGCGGGCCGGCGGGCATGGCCGCGGCCGGACTGCCAATCCTTTCCTTGAACCGGGCATGGCGCTGCGCTAATTCGCCCTGCGCACTGGGGCGCAACACCCACCGGGGGGTAAGCATGGACCTTGGTATTGCCGGCCGCAAAGCGATCGTCTGTGCCTCCAGCCGCGGGCTCGGCCGGGCCTGCGCCAAGGCGCTGGCCGAGGCCGGGTGCGAGGTGGTCATCAATGGGCGCGACCGCGACCGCCTCGCCGAGACCGCCGCCGAACTGCGCAAGATGGGCGGTGGAAAGATCGTTCCCGTGGTGGCCGACGTCGCCTCGCCCGAGGGACAGAAGGCGCTGTTCGACGCCTGCCCGGAGCCGGACATCCTGGTCAACAACAATGCCGGCCCGCCCTTCCGCGACTTCCGCGAGCTCGACCGGCAGAAGATGATCGACGGCGTCATCGCCAACATGATCGTGGCGATCGAGCTGATCCAGAAGGCCATCGGCCCGATGACGGCCAAAAAATTCGGCCGCATCGTCAACATCACCTCCGGCTCCGTGCGGATGCCGCTCGTGGGGCTCGACCTTTCCTCCGGCGCGCGCGCCGGCCTCACCGCCTTTCTCGCCGGCGTCGCCCGCTCCGTCGCCGCGTCCAACGTCACCATCAATTCCGTGCTGCCCGGCGCGTTCGAGACCGATCGCTTTCGCGGCCACGTGGAAGCCACCGCGAAGAGCAAGGGCATCAGCCGCGAAGCCGTGTTCGCCGAACGCATCGGCGGCGTGCCGGCGCGGCGGGTCGGCGACCCCGACGAGCTCGGCGCGGCCTGCGCCTTCCTCTGCTCGGCGCACGCCGGCTACATCACCGGTCAAAATCTGCTCATGGACGGCGGGGTTTTTCCGGGCGCATTCTAACCAGGAGAATTTCGATGAAGCTTGTCCGCTACGGCGCACTGGGCCGGGAAAAACCCGGCATGCTCGATGCGCAGGGCCGCATCCGCGACCTGTCGAAGATCGTGCCCGACATTGCCGGCGAGGCGCTCTCGCCCAAGGGCCTCGCCAAGCTGCGCAAGCTCAAGCCCGACAAGCTGCCGCTGGTGCGCGGCACCCCGCGCATCGGCGCCTGCGTCGGCAAGGTCGGCAACTTCATCGCCATCGGGCTCAACTATGCCGACCATGCCGCCGAGGCCGGCATGCCGCTCCCCAAGGAGCCGCTGGTCTTCAACAAGGCGCCGAGCTCCATCAGCGGGCCGAACGACGACACCATGATCCCGAAGGGCTCGACCAAGCTCGACTACGAGGTCGAGCTCGGCATCGTCATCGGCAGCCGTGCCCGCTATCTCGCCAAGGACAAGGCCATGGAGGCGGTCGCCGGCTATTGCCTCGGCAACGACGTCTCCGAACGGGTCTTCCAGATCGAGCGGGTCGGCCAGTTCACCAAGGGCAAGAGCGCCGAGACCTTCGGCCCGCTCGGGCCGTGGCTCGTGACCAAGGACGAGATCCGCGACCCGCAGCGGCTCGACATGTGGCTCACGGTCAACGGCGAGAGCCGGCAGAAGGGCACGACGCGCAACATGGTGTTCGGCGTCGCCCACGTGGTCTGGTACTGCTCGCAGTTCTTCGTCATGGAGCCGGGCGACGTGATCCTCACCGGCACCCCGCCGGGCGTCGGCATGGGGTTCAAGCCGGAGCCGAAATTCCTCAAGGCCGGCGACGTGGTGCGCCTCGGCATCGACGGCCTCGGCGAGCAGCAGCAGAAGGTGGTGAAGTTCAAGATGTGAGGGGAATTCCGTTCGTCGCGCCTCATGGCCGGGCTTGTCCCGGCCATCCGCGTCTTCTTTGATGGCCGTTTCGCCGGCTCTATTTCATGTCTGCAGCGAAATGCATGGAAGAAAGACGTCGGTGGCCAGAGCAAGTCCGGCCGTGACGATCATCTAGATTCGAGCAGGGCGATCACCTGCTCGCGCGTCACCGACGGAAAGCCCTCGAGAAACGCATCGATCGTCTCTCCGGCGTCGAGATATTCGATGAGGGTCTGCACCGGCACGCGGGTACCACAAAAGACGGGCGTTCCTCCCATCACGTCCGAGTCACGGCTGATCACTGGGTGTGTCATGGAAGCAAATTAGTCCACGCCACCACGCTCAGCAGCCCGCACGCGATGGCGTCTTGCACGCTGGGCACTTTTCCGACACAGGTGAGTCAAGCGAGATCTGAGAACGGCCACGCACCATGCAACTCGGCTTTTTCACCATGCCGATTCATCCGCTGGGCAAGGACTGGCGGACGTCGCTGCGCGAGGACCGCGAAGCGTTTCTGCTCGCCGACCAGCTCGGCTTCGTCGAAGGCTATGTCGGGGAGCACGCGACCGACCGCGCCGAGAACATCACCTCGAGCGCGATGTTCATCGCGAGCCTCGCCGACGCCACCCGCACGATCAAGCTCGGCACCGGCACCATCAACATGCCGAACGCGCATCCGGTCGCGACCGCCTCGCAGATTGCGATGCTCGACCACATGCTCGACGGCCGCTTCATCTTCGGCATCAGCCCGGGCGGGCTTCTCTCCGACGCCGAGGCGTTCGGCAACCTCGACGCCGACCGCAACGCCATGTTCGTCGAGGCGATCAGCGCGGTGCTGGAGATCTGGGCGCGCGAGCCGCCCTACGACATCAAGGGCAAGTACTGGACCATCAGGATCGAGCGGCAGGCGATGCTCGAGATCGGTCAGGGTTTTCTGCCCAGGCCGCTGCAGAAGCCGCATCCGCCGATCGTGGTGACCGTGGTGGCGCCGTTCTCCAAGGGCGTGACCGAGGCCGCGGCACGCGGCTGGGAGCCGATCTCGGCGAATTTCCTGATGCCGGAGTGGGTCAAGAGCCACTGGCCGAAATACGTCGAGGGCTGTGCACGCGCCGGCCGCACCGCCGATCCGGTGAACTGGCGGGTCGCCAAATCGATCTTCGTCGCCGACGACGAGCGGACCGCGAAGGCCTACGCCACCGACCCGGCAAGCCCGTACCGCTATTACTACAGCCAGCTCTACAGCAAGCTGAAGAAGGGGCGGCTCGAGTTGTTCAAGACGCGCCGCGACCAGCCCGACCACGAAGTGACGCTCGACGGCATCTGCGACGAGCTCATCATCCACGGCTCGCCCGACAAGGTCGCCGACGAGATCCTGAAATTCCGCGAGCGCGTCGGCGACTTCGGCACGCTCCTCTACGCCGGCAAGGACTGGCGCGACCCGGCGCTCGCCAAGCGGTCGATGATTTTGATGGCGGAGCAGGTGCTGCCCAAGATCAACGCCGCGATCGGGACCGAGTGAGCGGCGATCTTCGCGCGCCGCGCGCCGCGCGCCGAAGGCGACTGCTGTGACGTTATCATGACATGGACGTCACATCTTGACATGAGTGTCAGTCCGCACAGCTTCAAATTGCAGATTGCCGTAACAGCGGTGGACTCTGTGAATTAATTGCCCGGATTTGGCTTCGCAGTTGCGCCGGTGGCGGCACAATAGTAAGTTAACATCGGCATAAAGAATAAGAAACGTTTGGGGGCGTTCCGTGACGGTGTGGATCGATCGCGACCGCGCGTTCGTTGCGCGGCGGTATGATTATTTGGCGAGACTCATCACCTTGTTCGAATGGTTATTGTTTGTTTCGGGAAAATTTCGCGAGCAGGCGGTCGCGACGCTCGAACTGAAGCCCGGAGACAGGGTTCTCGAGATCGGCTGCGGCACGGGCCGCAATCTGCCCCCCTTGCGAGCGGCGGTTGGCGACACCGGCCACGTCTATGGCATCGATCTGTCGGCGGGAATGCTGACGCGGGCGCGTAGCCTCGTCGACCGGCATCGGTGGCGGAACGTGACGTTGGAGCATGGCGACGCGGTAGACTATCAAGCGCCCGAGCCGCTCGATGGCGTGCTGTTCGGCTTCTCCTACAGCACAATGCCGCATCATCACGCGGTCCTTCGCCGGGCACTGGCGCAGCTGCGGCCAGGCGGACGGGTCTGCGTGATGGATGCGACGCTGCCGCCAGGCCGATGGGGCAGAATGATTTTGCCCTTGAGCGTCTGGTTGATGAAGCACACGCTCCTGGGCAACCCCTATATTCATCCGTGGGAGCATGTGGCGCGAGCAACCGTCGACTTTCAAATAAGACATTTTCTGTTTTCCGCTTACTACGTCTGCCGCGGGACCAAGCGCACCGACACTCAACAATCGAGCGTGCTCGAAGGACCATTCGTCCAGTCGGAGGCTGCGGAGTAGGCGGGAAAGCCGGGTGCCTCCGGACGGAGACCGGACGGCGTCGGTGCGCAAACTCCCACTCCGCTTAGAACCAGATTTCCATTTTCAGGCCCTTGGCATCTGGCGGTTGCCGCTTCCTGGGAAGCCGCCGCTCTTCGCACGCCTCCTTGGCGGCGACGGCGCAGGCGCAGGCATCAAGAACGTCATCCGGTTTCGCGCCCGTCCCGGTGCGCTGGTCAAGCCAAGCGTCAATTGACGCGAAGCCCCTGTCCAACAAAATCCGGCGACGCCGCCGTATGCCGTCGTGCGTCTTCTTGGACGGCAGCGGAGTGCCGCCGTTCAGGCGTTGAAAGATCAACTCGGGATGACTTTCGCGAACGCGCGCCTGGCGGCGCGAAGTCATAAGTTCATCGACTTGTCTGATCTTCGGCAACAGACAGAAAAGCTGACATGAGACCCCGATGCCGTCGGCGACTTTTCCCCACGCATGAGCGTCTTCGCGCTTTTCGTATGAAAGCAGCGGACGACGGGCGCCGCTGAACAAGCGCGATCGATTTTCGCCGAGCAGCTTGCGCCCCTCGAGGTCGCAATTTCGATAGTCGCTGTCGGGCAAACCGATCGGAATGTCGATCATCGCTCTCGTGAAAGAGCCGCTAAGGCAATCCTTCAGGTCGGTCAGGAAGTCGATCTCTCTTGTTCCGTTCTCGTCGAGCCGGACGGCGACCCAGCCTTTTGCACAGCCGTCGAGCCCGACGAACATCGGCTACTTGATCGCCTGCGGATTGATCGGCGAGCCGGTGCCGCCGGTGATGACGAGCGGCGCGCCGCAGAAGAAGAACTCGTAGATGCCATCGGCATCGCAATCCTCGGCGAGCTCCTTCAAGTAGAACATCTCGCCCATGGTGAGCCCCATGGCCGGAATGACGACCAAGTGCCAGGGCTGGTTCACCTCCCCGGTCTCGTTCGGCCGCACTTCGACGCCCCAGGTGTCGGAGCAGATCGCCGCAATCTGCTTGTCCTGGCACCAATAGCAGTTCTCGAACTTCACTCCGGGAGCGTCACCGCCGGCATACGCGCCCCAGTTCTTCTCGGCCAGGCAGCGCTCCATCTGCCCGGTGCGCAGGATCACGAAATCGCCGCGCCGGATATCGACATTGGCTTCCTTGGCGCAGGTGTCGAGCTCGTTGTTGGAAATGCCCTCGCCATCCTTGAGCCAGTCGACGCCGCGGAAGCGGGCGATGTCGAGCAATACGCCGCGGCCGACCATCCTGCTCTTGGTATGCTCGATGCCGAGCTTGCCGAGCCCGCTGCAATCGGCCTCGCGGGCGTCGAAGCCGTTGTACATCTTGTCGTCGTAGAAGATGTGGCCGATCGCATCCCAGTGCGTCGCCGCCTGCACCGGCATGTTGATGGCGTCGTCGCAATAGCGGATGCCGGGGGTTTTGTCGTAGCGGCCCGCCACCGCGTCGGGGCCGGTCGCCAGCATCGTGTGGATCGGGTTCCAGCGCCCGCCGAACAGCCCGTTCTGCGGCCCATGGCGGTCGAGCGGCATGCCGAGCGCAAATACCTTGCCGGTGCGGATCAATGCTGCCGCCCTGACGATGTCCTCGGGCATCACGTGATTGAGCGTGCCGATCCGGTCGTCCTTGCCCCAGCGGCCCCAATTGCTGAGCTTTTCGCTCGCTTCGGTGACCGCCTTCCTGCCCACGTTGATATTCATGTCCTCGCCCCTGCGCTTGCCCGAGGCGTATCATTCACCGGCACAACGCCTGAGACCATACACCGCAACGTGCATGTTTCAATTACAGGTTGTCGCGAGCAGGTCGCGAAATCCGTGCGCTGCGACGGTTACGCCTCGGCGCCGGCAAGCTGCGGGACCGACGACGGGGCGTTCTCGGCCGGCTTCGCCGGCTCGAGCGCCGCGGCGACCGCCTCCTCGACGCGCTCGAGCCAGATGAATTCCATGTCGCGGCGCGCGATCTCCGGAATGTCGTCGTAGTCGCGCCGGTTGCGCGCCGGCAGCATGACGCGCTTGAGGCCGGCCGAGTGCGCGGCGACGACTTTTTCCTTGATGCCGCCGACCGGCAACACCAGGCCCCGCAGGCTGATCTCGCCCGTCATCGCCGTATCGCTGCGGATCGTCCGATCGGTCATCAGCGAGACCAGCGCCATGAACATGGCGACCCCCGCGCTCGGCCCGTCCTTCGGGATGGCGCCGGCCGGAACGTGAACGTGGATGTCGCTCTTCTCGAAGCGGGCGGCGTCGATACCGAGCGCGGCGGCGCGGTTCTTGACGATCGACAGCGCCGCCTGGGCGCTCTCCTTCATCACGTCGCCGAGTTGCCCGGTCAGGATCAGCCGCCCGGACCCGGGAATGCGCGTCGCCTCGATGAACAAGATGTCGCCGCCGACCGGCGTCCAGGCGAGGCCCGTCGCCACGCCGGGCACGCTCGTGCGCATCGCCGTCTCGTTCTCGAACTTCGGCGCGCCGAGAATGGCGACAAGGTCCTCGCGGCCGATGCGGATCGGACCGCTCTGCCCTTCGGCAATGCGCACTGCGGCGTTGCGCAACGCCTGGCCGATCTGCCGCTCGAGGCTGCGCACGCCGGCCTCGCGGGTGTAGCTCTGGATGATGTCGCGGATGACATCGTCGCCGATCTCGACCTGCCCCGGCTTGAGGCCGTTCGCCTCCAGCTGGCGCTTCACCAGGTAGCGGCGCGCGATCTCGAGCTTCTCCTCGACGGTGTAGCCGGCGAGGCTGATGATCTCCATGCGGTCGCGCAGCGGCCCCGGAACGGTGTCGAGCATGTTCGCGGTGGTGATGAACGCCACACGGGAGAGATCGAACGGCACCGCCAGATAATTGTCGCGGAAGGTGTTGTTCTGCTCGGGATCGAGCACTTCGAGCAGCGCCGCGCCGGGATCGCCCTGGATGCCGGCGCCGAGCTTGTCGATCTCGTCGAGCATCATCACGCAATTGCGCGCGCCGGCCTTGCGGATCGCCTGGATGATGTTGCCGGGCAGCGCGCCGATATAGGTGCGGCGGTGGCCGCGGATCTCCGCCTCGTCGTGCACGCCGCCGAGGCTCACGCGCACGAACTTGCGGTCCATGGCGCGCGCGATCGACTGGCCGAGCGAGGTCTTGCCGACGCCAGGCGGCCCGACGAAGCACAGGATCGGCGCCTTGCCCTGCGGCGCGAGCTTGCGCACGGCGAGATATTCGACAATGCGCCGCTTGATCTTGTCGAGGTCGTAGTGGTCCTCATCGAGGATGCGCCGCGCCTCGGCGATGTCGATCGGTTTCTCCTCGGGCAGCGCCCAAGGCAGCTCGATCAGCCAGTCGAGATAGGTGCGCACCATGCCGTATTCGCCGGCGGCTTCGGGCATGCGCTGCAACCGGCGCAGCTCCTTGCGCGCCTGATCCTCGACCTCCTTGGGCATGCCGGCCTTGCTGATCGCCTTGTCGAGCTCGGCCATCTCGGCGGCCTTGCCCTCCTCGCCCTCGCCGAGCTGGCGCTGGATCGCCGCCATCTGCTCGCGCAGCAGCACCTCGCGCTGACGCTCGTCGAGCGCCGCCTTGGTCTGGCGGCCGATCTCCTGCGACAGCCGCAAGATTTCGATGCGATGGGCGAGCAGGCGCGACACCTTGTCCATGCGGGCGGCAATGTCGATCGTCTCCAGGATCTCCTGCTTCTCCTCCGGCTTCACGTCCATGTAGGCGATAGCGAGATCGGCGAGCTGCGCGGGCGCCTCGACCGACTGGACGGCGGCTACGAGTTCGGCAGGCGCCTGCGGCAGCAGCTGCAGCGCTTCCACGGTCTGCGCCCGGAGGTTGACGAACCTTGCCTCGATCTCCGGAGTGCGCGTGTCCGGCTCCGGGATTTGCACGATGCGCGCGACGAAGAACGGCCAGCCGTTCAGGTATTCGGCGACCTGAAAGCGTCGCTCGCCCTGGCAGACGAGATGGTGCGTGCCGTCGGGCGCGGTGATGTAGCGGACGATGTTGGCGATCGTGCCCATGCGATGCATGTCGATCGGGGTCGGCTCGGCGAGCTCGGGATCACGCTGCATGAGGATGCCGACCTGGCGCTGGTCGCGCACCGCCTGCTGCGCGGCGGCGATCGACTTCGGCCGTCCGAGCGTGATCGGCAGCATCAGGCCGGGAAACAGCACGGTGTTGCGCACCGGCACGATGATGAGCGCGTCGGCCGGCAACGGCGGGAGGGTCGAGCCGCTCTGTCCCGGCTCGCTCGATGACAGCATTTCAACTTCAGCCACGGATCGTTCCTGCTTTCTGTAGCGTGATCACCATCAAACCGTTGGCCACGGCGCGGCTCACGCCGCTGTAGCGGCCGCCTGGCAGCCGCAGCCGCCGATAGAAGCGCCCTTGCGGCAGTTCGAGCCGGTGGATGGTCGCGGTGCGCAATTCGCGCG
>Ga0210409_10006171_pt1 | contig 12506 bp, 12 predicted proteins | sample IncBWH17MmetaG_FD_161649 | JGI IMG/M metagenome (GOLD analysis project Ga0210409, IMG submission 161649) | Forest soil microbial communities from Barre Woods Harvard Forest LTER site, Petersham, Massachusetts, United States - Inc-BW-H-17-M | ecosystem: Environmental > Terrestrial > Soil >...
CGACGAAGTCGCCGAGCGTGCCGAACAGGCTGCGGAAGAGCGCGTTCTCGATCTGCTCCTTCCGGCCTCGCCTCTTCCTCCCTCGGAGCCCGACGGCACGACCGCGATCCAGACCGAATCGCATCGGCGCGATCAGGCCGACCGCACGCGCGAAAAACTTCGCGCGCAGCTTCGCGACGGCAAACTCGACCAGCGCCTCGTGGAAGTGGAGGTCCGCGAGCGCTCCATGCCCGCGTTTGAAATCATCTCGAACCAGGGCGTCGAGGAAATGGACGTCAACATCAAGGACATGCTCTCGGGACTGTTCGGCCAGCAGAAGAAACGGCGCAAGATGACCGTCGCCGAGGCATTCGATTACCTGATCCAGGAAGAAGAAAACAAACTGATCGATATGGACCAGGTGACGCGCCTTGCCGTGGAGCGCGCCGAACAAATGGGCATCATCTTCATCGATGAAATCGACAAGATTGCCGGACGCGAATCCGGCCACGGCCCGGACGTCTCGCGCGAGGGTGTGCAGCGCGATATTCTGCCCATCGTCGAGGGCACCACGGTCAACACGCGCTACGGCATGATCCGCACCGACCATATTCTCTTCATCGCAGCCGGCGCCTTCCACATCACGAAGCCTTCGGACCTGATTCCCGAACTCCAGGGGCGCTTACCGATCCGCGTTGAGCTGACGGCGCTGGGCGAGGCCGATTTCGTCCGCATCCTTACCGAGCCGAAAAACGCGCTCATCAAACAGTACATGGCGCTCCTCGAAACCGAGGGCGTCAAGCTGAGTTTCACCGATGACGCCATCGCGGGGCTGGCGCGCTACGCCGTCATGGTGAACGAGCAAACGGAAAACATCGGCGCGCGGCGGCTCCATACCATTCTCGAGAAAGTGCTCGACGAAATTTCCTTCGAGGCGCCTGAGCTGAAAAAGAAGAACGTCAAAGTGGACGGCGCCTACGTGACCAAACAGCTCGCCGACATCGTCAAGAATCAGGACCTCAGCCGGTATATCCTCTGACGCGATGAGCCGCGCCGCCGCACCGGTTGCGTTCATATTTTGCTTCCTGACGTGTGCGTTGGCGGCTGGCTGCGCGGCGCCCGGAGATCCCAGGCCGCGGCATCCGGTGGTTCCCGCCGCGATCACAGACCTGGCCGCGCGTCAACTCGGTGGTGCTGTTGTCCTGACGTTCAGCCTTCCGCAGCAGTCGACGGATCACCAATCGCTTGCCGAGCCGCCGGCGATCGAGATCTATCGCGCCGCGCTTTCTCCCGGCGCTGCCCCCGACCGGAAAACTCCGTGGCGGCTGGTCTACACCGTTCCGTCCGAACGCGTGGACTCCTATGTGAACGGAGACCGCATCGAATTCCGCGACCCTCTCACGCCTGACGATCTCGGGCGCGCTGCCGGATCCCCTTTGGCCTACAGGGTCCGCACTCGAGTGGTGAAGAGCCACGCGTCGGACGATTCGAACATCATTACCGCGCGCATTTATTCCCCCCCCGAAGCTCCACGCGATCCGCACGTTTCCGTCACCGAAACCGCGATTGTGGTTTCCTGGACCGAACCTTTAAACAACGGCGCCTCCCCGGCGACGGCGGGCTATCGTGTATATCGCGCGGAGGTCGAACCGGGAAAAGAGCCTGCGCCGCAAGATTCATCGCAAGTGAAGTTGAAATTTCCGGCCACGCTGGAGGGATCCCCTTCTTCACTCGAATTCCGCGACACACACTTCGAATTCGGCCACACGTATGTATATACCGTACGTGCCGTCGCCCAGTTCGGCGGGGATTTGATTGAATCTGCGGACTCCGCTCCTGCCATTGCAACGGCGCGTGACACTTTCGCACCCGCCGCGCCTCAAGGTCTCGAAACAGCGATAGTTTCTGCAACCCCCCAGGCCCCGGCGTACGTCGAACTATCGTGGGCCATCAGTGCTGAGGGGGACCTGGCCGGCTACCACGTCTACCGGAGTGACCGAGACGACACGCCAGGCGAGCGCATCGATCGTGAAATATTGCCCAGCCCGACGTTCCGTGATATTTCAGTTGCATCCGGCAGACGTTACTTCTATCGTGTTTCTGCGGTTGATCGCGCCGGCAATGAAAGCCCACTCAGTTCCACGGTTCCAGTAGAAGTTCCCTAGAGTGAGCAATAGAGAAAGGTTGGCATGGCAGCCCGCCCCCAGCTCCCGGGCATGCGGTGGTTTATGTGGCTGCGCAACGCTGCGTTGCGCATCGGCATCATCACCGGGGTCTATCTTTCCTGCGCATTCGTTGCATGGCTTTTGGTCGCCAATCGTATCCCGCGGCTCGTCCCCCTTGCCCGCGTCCGCAATCTCGCCGCTGGCGGCGCGATCATCCTCCTGATGGCGATTCCGGTGTTGCGCTTCCGGCGCCAACCAGTGAGAATGTTTGTTTCTGGTCTGACGGCATGGACGCTGCTCACTCTCACCTACAGGGCTATGGAGATGCACTTCTCGCTTCTCGAGAGCCGCATGGGAGCGTTTCATATCTTCATGCTCGGAACGATTTCGTACGGTTTCGTGGCCGCACTCCACTGGGTTTCTCTGTTCTGCGTCGAAGCGCGCCACAGGCACGTCACGCAGGCAGCGCGAGGGGCAGTCTCTGCATCCCGGCACCACATAGATTGATCTCCAATTCTTCACAAAAAGGACAAAGGCTCCGATGAAACTCTGCCGTTTTCAACCGCGCGTTGTTCCCGCGGACAAGATTGGCGCGACCACCCATCCGGAAGTTCTTCAGGGCGTCATTTCAGGCGAGACCGTCCGCGAGGTTTCCGGAGACATCCTTGCGCGTTGGAGCGTGACGAACCGCTCCTGGCCGCTCACCGACATAAAATTGCTGCCGCCGGTCGTGCCCAGCAAGATCGTCTGCCTGGGCAGGAACTACCTGGACCACGCCGCCGAATTCAATAACCTCCCGCCCAAAGAGCCGCTGATTTTTCTCAAACCGCCGTCGTCCCTGCTCGCGCCGGAAGATCCCATCGTCCTGCCGCCGGCAGTTCAGCGCGTGGATTTTGAAGGCGAGCTTGCCGTCATCATTTCGAAGGAGTGTTTCCAGTTGCGAGACGGCGACGATATCCGCCCGTACATTGCCGGATATACTTGCCTGAACGACGTCAGCGCGCGCGACTACCAGGCCCTCGATAAGCAGTGGACTCGCGCCAAGGGCTTCGACACGTTTTGCCCGCTGGGTCCTGCACTCGAGACCGAATTCGACATTGCCTCCGGCCACGTGGAGACGCTGCTGAATGGGGAGAGGAAGCAGTATTCCGCCTTCACCGCGATGATCTTCCCCGTTGATGTTATAATTCCCTGGGTTTCACGCGTGATGACGCTGCTGCCGGGCGATGTAATCGCAACAGGCACTCCTGCAGGCGTCGGCCCGATGAAACCCGGCGATACCGTCGAAGTTGTCCTTGCCGGCATCGGCACGCTGCGCAACCCGGTCGTCGCACGCTCGGCCTGACTTTTTCTGGCGGGCTGCAAGTCGTCATAGCCCGCCTAGCAGGATGGCGGCCTATGGCGACGGTGCGTACAGCCCGCACCCGCGTGGTGCGACCTCCGCCATGGGGGTCGCGGATCAAGTTAGGGAGGGCACAGATATGAAGTTTTTTCTCGACACCGCGAATCTGGAAGAAATTCGACAAGGCGTATCGCTGGGCGTGATCGACGGCGTAACGACCAACCCCACGCTGATTGCCAAGGAAAAACGGCCCTTCCGCGAACACATTCTTGAAATCTGCAATATTGTGAAAGATGGCGTCGTGAACGCCGAGGTCGTGTCTACTGATACGGCGGGCATCCTCCGCGAAGGGCGCGAGATCGCCACGTGGCATCCCAACATCGTCGTAAAAATTCCCATGATTCCCGACGGCGTGCGCGCGCTGAGCGTGCTCGCCAAGGAAGGGATTCGCGTCAATATCACACTAGTTTTTTCCTCGCCGCAGGCCCTGATCGTCGCCAAGGCCGGCGCGTATTTTGTCAGTCCTTTTCTCGGCCGCCTCGATGACATTTCTTCCGATGGCTTGACGCTGCTGCGCGAAATCATGGACATCTACCGCGCTTACAATTATTCGACGCAAGTGCTGGCCGCGAGCCTCCGGCATCCGCTGCACATCATCGCGGCAGCGCGCATGGGCGCGCACATCGCCACCATGCCCTCTAAAGTATTTGAACAGCTCTTCAAGCATCCGCTGACCGACCGCGGACTTGAAGGATTCCTGAAGGACTGGGAGAAGGCGCGCGAAACGCTGGGCGATGTGTTCGAGCCGGCCTCCGCGCGCAATCCGAGGCGTTGAACCACTTGGGAATCGATTGGCGGCTTATCATCGGAGTCGCGGCGCTGGTGGGTGTCGCCGCGGCCGTGATTCTGCAGCGCTTGTTTCAGAAGCCGGACGATCCTGAAGGCGAGGAGCGCCGCCGCCGGTTTCAACTCAATCAAGTCGGCCGGATTGTGGAAGGCCTCGTGGTTGAGCTTGTTGAAACGCCCGCGTCTCCCGCTCCAGAAACCAGCTCTGGGATGTTTTCGCGCCACAAGGCTGCGGCGTCCAGCGCGGCCATGAGCAGTGTGCGCCGCCTGATTCGATACAGCTATTCCATCTCCGGCGTCACATACGAAACCGCTCAGGACGTGACTGGTCTGGAAGAGCGGCTTTGCCTGGAGCGGCTTGCCGCCGGCCAACCCGCAAGCGTGAAATATGACCCGTCGAATCCCAGCAACTCGATCCTCGTCGCCGACGACTGGTCCGGCATCCACTAAATCTTCGTGCGCTATTTCTTCGGATCCACCGGCAATCTTCACATGAACAGCCGCATCGGGGCCGCCGTATGACCGCAAAAATTCTTGCCTGTGTGACTGCCGTGATCGGCGCCGCCGTGCTTACCCTTGCCGCGACGATCGCCCTGGTGCAAGGCACGATCGTGGCCGTGTCGATCGCGAGTCTGCCCCTCCGCGTCCTGGCCGTCGTTGCGGATGTTCTTCTCGGGACCGCGCTTCTGGTTGGATGCATCTATCTCGCAACGCATCTGGCCGTCGGCATTCTCGGCGTTGGACATGCTGAGTTTCCGCCTCATTCTGGCGGGCTCCAAGTAGAGCCCGCACGCGTGCCCGAAGGCGCTGGCCAAACGGATCCGCCCAAAAATTAGTGGCGTACTCGTTCGAGCCTGTGCGAAAGTCTCGAAGACGACACACCATGGCCGACCATCCGAACCACCAAGATCACCTTAAAGAGTTGCGCCGCCGCAGCACCGAGGCCGAAGCCGGCGGCGGACCGGAGCGCCGCGAGCGCGAGCACAAGGCGGGCAAGCTCACGGCGCGCGAGCGCGTCGCGCTGCTTCTGGATGAGGGCACCTTCGAGGAGCTTGATAAATTCGTCACGCACCGCTGCGATGATTTTGGGATGCGGGAACAGCGGCCGCCGGGAGACGGCTTCGTCACCGGGTTCGGGCGCATCGACGGCCGGCTGGCCTACGTGTTCGCGCAGGATTTCACTGTTTTCGGCGGGTCACTTTCGGAAACGAATGCCTTGAAGATCTGCAAGATCATGGACCTGGCGATGCGCAATGGAGCGCCGGTGATCGGCTTGAATGATTCGGGCGGCGCGCGCATCCAGGAGGGCGTGATGTCGCTGGCGGGCTACGCCGATATTTTTCTGCGCAACACACTCGCGAGCGGCGTGATTCCGCAAATCAGCGCGATCATGGGGCCGTGCGCGGGCGGCGCCGTCTATTCTCCGGCAATCACGGATTTTATTTTCATGACGCGCGACACCTCCTACATGTTCATCACGGGGCCCGACGTCATAAAGACAGTTACGCACGAGGACGTCACCAAGCAGGACCTGGGCGGCGCGATGACGCACAATGCCACCAGCGGCGTCGCGCATTTCGCCGCCCGCGACGACGCCGAATGTCTGGCCATGATTCGCGAACTGCTGAGTTTTCTTCCGTCGAACAATCTGGACGATCCGCCGCGCCGCGCGACGTCCGATCCCATCCACCGCGCCGATGCGGCGCTCGATTCGCTCGTCCCGGCGGACCCCATGCAGCCTTATGACATAAAGGACGTGATCCAATCCGTCGCCGACGATACATATTTTTTCGAAGTTCACGAGCACTTCGCGAAGAACCTCGTCGTGGGCTTCGCGCGCCTCGATGGCAGGTCTGTCGGCGTCGTCGCCAACCAGCCCGCGTTTCTCGCCGGGGTGCTGGACAGCAATGCTTCGGTGAAGGGAGCGCGATTCGTGCGCTTTTGCGATGCGTTTAATATTCCCCTCATCACTTTTGAGGATGTGCCGGGATTCTTGCCCGGCACGCATCAGGAATGGGGCGGAATCATCAAGCATGGCGCGAAGCTGCTCTACGCGTTTGCCGAGGCGACCGTTCCGAAACTGACCGTAATCACGCGCAAAGCGTACGGTGGCGCCTATTGCGTCATGTCCAGCAAACATATCCGCACGGACGCGAACTTCGCCTGGCCCACCGCCGAAATTGCCGTCATGGGTCCCGAGGGCGCCGTCAACATCGTCTACAAGCGCGAGCTCGATCGCGCGCCCGCAGCCGATCGCGAGCGCCTGCGTCGCGAGAAAGTCGCCGAGTTCCGCGAGCGCTTCGCCAATCCCTACGTTGCCGCCGAACGCGGCTACATCGATGCCGTCATCGAACCTTCCCAAACGCGCGCGAAACTCATCACCGCGCTGCGCTCGCTCGAAACCAAGCGTGACACCAATCCGAAAAAGAAACATGGGAACATCCCCCTGTAAAACCTTATCCAAATACACAACTGGTTTGCGGGTTGAGGCTTCCGTGCCGAGCGGCAGTCGAATCCATCATGCAGGCGCTCGCTTCGCCCGCCAAACGCACCTCGCCGCCATCCCCACCGGCACAACTGAGAACACGAAAAACAAAAATATCGTCAGCAGCAAATCCTTAAACCCAGGCGCGAAATCTCCGCCATGCTGAACCGCGAGCACGCCGATGTAGTAGGCCGTGGGCGCGGCCAGCAGGAATTCGAAAATCAGATAGGCCTTCAGGAATCGTCCTCGAAAAACAATCATCGCCGCCATCATGACCAACCACGCGGCTGTAATCCATTCCACTGGATAGATCACCTTGTTATCGAAGGAGAAATGGTTGATGAGCAGGACGGGAATTCCCGCGCGAGGGTCAAGAATGAAAGGAGGACCGCCCGGCCACTGGTAAATCGCAATTTGATAGAAACACAGCGCGAACAGATATACGCCAAGAAAGCGCTGTCGCTTGCGTTCTGCCCGGTCCGCGCCCATCCTTGAATTATTGCGCGCCGCATCTTGCCATGTCCATGTTCGCTCCCAGCGTTCCTGCAAACTGTAGGGGCACGGTCCGCCGCGGCGGATGCCCCTACAGGGAAAGAATGAGTCTTCCGCATTATCTCGACGCGGAAGGGCATCGTGCTAGAATCCGCATCGAGCTTTTTGGTGCGATATGTTCAAAAAAATCCTCATCGCCAATCGCGGCGAAATCGCCGTCCGGATTGTACGAGCCTGCCGCGAGATGGGCATCACTGCCGCCGCTGTCTATAGCGACGCCGACCGCGCGGCGCCGCATGTTCGCCTGGCTGACGAAGCGTACCCGATCGGCCCCGCGCCTTCGCGCCAGAGCTATCTCCGAATCGACAAGCTGATGGATGTCGCGCGGCGCGCCGGCTGTGATGCGCTGCATCCCGGCTACGGTTTCCTCGCCGAAAATCCCGGTCTGGCGCGGGCCTGCGCTGAAAACGGCGTCACATTCATCGGCCCTTCGCCCGAAGCGATGGAGCGCCTCGGATCGAAAACCGCCGCGCGGCAGCTTGCCGCGCGCGCCAGCGTGCCGATGGTTCCGGGCGTCGAGGATCCGATCGACCATCTCCCGGACGCGGAGCGCGTCGCGCGGGAGATTGGCTACCCTGTGCTGCTCAAGGCTGTCTCCGGGGGCGGTGGAAAAGGCATGCGCCTCGTCACCAGGGAAGCGGAGATGCCTGCCGCGTGGCGCGACGCCCGTTCGGAAGCGCTCAACGCGTTTGGCGACGCCCGCGTCTATCTCGAACGGTATCTCGAACGGCCGCGCCACATCGAGATCCAGATATTCGGCGACGCGCACGGCCACATCGTGCACCTCGGCGAGCGTGAATGCTCGGTGCAACGCCGGCATCAAAAAGTCCTCGAGGAATCTCCATCGCCCGTCGCAACGCCCGAGCTGCGTCGCGCGATGGGCGAAGCCGCCGTTAAACTGGCGCGCGAAGCAGGATACACGAATGCCGGAACAGTGGAATTCCTGGTGGATGCCGCGGGGAATTTCTATTTTCTCGAAGTGAATACGCGCCTCCAGGTGGAGCATCCTGTCACCGAAATGGTGACGGGCTTCGATCTGGTGAAACTGCAAATCCGCGTCGCTGCAAGCGAGGCACTGCCCTTTGCGCAGGGCGACGTCGCGCTTTCGGGTCACGCCATCGAATGCCGGCTCTACGCGGAAGATCCGGACAACAATTTCTTTCCATCGCCCGGCACAATCCGTTCGCAGCGCACGCCGTCGGGGCCGGGCATCCGTCTCGACGACGGAATCTGCGAGGGGTTCACCGTCCCGACTGAATACGATCCGTTGCTCGGAAAACTTATCGCCTGGGGGCGCGACCGCGCCGAGGCCATCGCGCGGCTGCGGCGCGCGCTCGAGGAATACGCCGTCACGGGCATCAAGACCAACGCGGCGCTTTTCCGCAGCATTCTGCGCGATCCAGAATTCATCCGAGGCGACATTTCCACGCGCTGGCTTGACGAGCGCCTTTCGCATCTTCGCGCGAACGGGGAGAAATCAACCGGCCGCGATCAAGGCGCTGAGAATGCAGCCATTCTCGTTGCTCTGCTTCATCACGCTGGTGCGAACGTCGCAACGCGCGCGGGTGGTCCTTCCGTTGGGCCGGAATCTATCTGGAAACGCGAGGCGCGCTTGGAGCAGTCGGATCGCGGTGAGTGACCCACGATGAAAAATGACGTACTCTTCGATGGCGCTCGACGCAGCGTCGAGATTACGCCGTCGCCCGATGAACCATCACATCTCGTCGCCATGATCGACGGCCGGCGAGTTGAGGCCGACGCCGTCAAACTCTCGCCCGGCGTCTATTCCATTTTGCTCGACGGACGATCGCTGGAAGTCCGCGTCGAAACAGTGGCTGACGGTCTGCTGTTGCAAACTGCCGGACGCGAGTATCGCGTGGAAATTGTGGATCCGCGTTCCTGGCGCCGGAGCCATGGCGGAAAAATCGATCTCGCGGGCCGCCAACAGATTTCCGCGCCCATGGCTGGAAAAGTGGTGCGCGTTCTGGTTGCTCCCGGCCAGCCAGTGGAAGCAGGCCAAGGTCTGCTGGTCGTGGAAGCTATGAAAATGCAAAACGAAATCCGCTCGCCAAAGACGGGGACGGTCGAGCGGCTGCTCGCCAAAGAAGGCCAGGCTGTGAACGCCGGCGACGTTCTTGCGGTGATCGCCTAGCTTGATAGTCTGGCGGTGTTCATGGCCCCGTCTGAACCGATGTTCACGTTCCTTGTGTTTGGGCGGAACTACTTCGCAGGAGAAGAAGGCAGGGATCCCGCGGCTTTGGGCGTCACTACCACAGGTAGCTTGCCGGACGACTCGATCACTTGCTGCGCGAGGTAATTGATGACTTTCGCGTCGTTCCGCGCAACGGCCAGATACGCCGCACGCAGCAATTGTTCCTTGCGATTGTGGATATTGTCCCGAATCGATTGCTGTACCGTCGGATCGGATAGTTCTCGCTGCCCCGGCGACTCTCTTGCCACAAGTTTCAGGATGCGGTAGGAATCGCGCAGCACGATGACGCCGCTTATCTGTCCGGGTTTCAATCCCAGCACAGCTTTTTTCAAGGCCGGATCGCTTTGCGACAGCGACGACTCCGGCACGTAACCCAGATCGCCTCCTGAACCCGACGACGCCGGGTCTTCCGAGTAATCCATCGCAACTTGCGCGAAGTCCGCGCCATTGCTGAGCTGTTGCGAGAGCGCCGCGGCTTTGCGCCTTGCTTCGGCATCGGTCGTCGCGTCGTCATTCTTCCGGTTACGCAGCCCCGGATCCTTGTGCGGGGTTACGACGATCTGCGCGAGCCGGAACTGCGGTTCCGATACGTTGAATTGCGCGCGGTTCTGGTTGTAGAAATCCTGGACATCCTGATCCGTGACCGTGATCTTCGCCACCACTTCCCGGTTGATCACTTTTTGAATCGAAAGCTGCTGCCGGATGTCACTTCTCAGGTCATCGACCGTATAGCCGCGTGCTTTCAGCTGGCGCTGGAATTCGTCTTCGGTGTAGGGGCTCTTGAATTCAGTAAACTTGTCCTCGACTTCGCCGTCAGCGGCTTCCAGTCCCATCTTCTTCGCCCGCTGCAGCAGGATCTGATTGTTGACAAGCTCATCTAGGATGTTCAGCTTCAGCGAAAGCGCTTCGTCCTGGGAAGGTTCCGGCGCGTCGGGGTTTAGTTGCGTGCGGTAGTACTTGTCCACTTCTGCCCGCGTGACGTCCTTGCCGTTCACCGAGGCCCAGACGCCCTCGGCAGGCTGCGTTTGCTTCTGGCAACCGGACACAGCCGCCAGAACCGCGGCCAGCAATAACGTCCCTCGCGCACGTGCCTTCACGCAATCTCCACTTGTGTAGTAATGAAAAAGATGCAGTTTAGGCTGCTTTCTTGACGCGGCCTGACCGGATGCAGGAAGTGCAGACACGGACATGCGCACGCACGCCGTCGATCACCGCGCGAACGCGCTGCAGGTTTGGGTTCCAGCGGCGGCGGCGCGTGTTATTCGCGTGGCTGATCACATTGCCGAAGCTCGGCCCCTTGCCGCAAATCTTACATCTCATGGCCATAGATACTCCTCACCCCATCTTCAAAACTCACACAAAGACCGCAGTTTAGCAGAGTTTTTACGCTTTCGCACCCTATTTGTCCGCGCACTTTGCAGGGGCGCAGATCGCTCCCGCAAGGCATCGGCGATTCGCGTGCGACCCTTGACCGATGAAGGCTCTCACCTCACAATAGTTGAGCCACTGTGGGCGTGTAGCTCAGCTGGGAGAGCACCTGCTTTGCAAGCAGGGGGTCACCGGTTCGATCCCGGTCACGTCCACCAAACTTTTCAATAACTTAGCGTAGGCAGCCATCAGTTTACCTGCTGTCCCTACCAACAATCTGATCCAGTCGCGAAAAGCTGCTGCGACACGGTGGCGAACAGTTCAGACCGTGGCCTACGCGTGCGACATTCCCGGATAGAGACGCTCAAGAGGTTAGTCGCGGCACTACAAGGCGCAGTTCTCCCTCAAGTTCAGGTTTAGGAGAGCGCAGATCCGTACAGGCCAGGCCGCGCGGTGTTCATATCGGTGGTGGAGTCCGCCCACCTCCGGAAGCTCGACCACCGTCCCGAGTTCTGGAGGCTGTACCCTCCGAGGGATCGGCGCATCTTTCTCCAAGGAAAGGTGGGTGCGTGTTCGCTCGTAGTATTTGAAATACGACTTCAAGATGCGATGCAGGGCAGTTTCATTCCAGACAATCACGTGATCCAGGCACTCGCGGCGAATCGATCCGATCAACCGCTCAACATAGGGATTCTGCCAAGGTGACTTCGGCGCGGTGAGAACTTCGTGAATTCCAAGCCAGGTTGCCGCGTCACAGAACTTCTCTCCATAGATACCATCGCGGTCGCGCAACAAATATCTCGGCGCGCTGTCCCAAGGGAAAGCTTCCAGCAGTTGCCGGGCCGTCCATTCCGATGTGGGATCGGCGGTAACCGCAAAATGGACCGGACGCCGTCTGTCGTGCGAGAGAATCACAAAAACAAACAGAAGCCGGAACCTGATCGTTGGAACAACGAAGAAATCGTCAGAGACCAAGGTCTGCATGTGGTTCTCCAGAAATGTCCGCCAATTCTGCGACGGCGGCTTCCTTTGCCGGACCATGTATTTCGCTACCGTCGCTTGCGAAACCTGAATGCCGACCTTTGACAGCTCCCCATGAATGCGCAGAGCGCCCCAGCGAGGATTGGCCAGACTCATTCTCCGGATAAGGTCCCGGACCCCACTGGATAGCGATGGACGGCCTTTACGATGGCGGCTCTTCCATCTCCAATCGAGTCGGAAACCTTGTCGATGCCACGCAATCACTGTCTCTGGCTTCACAATGATCAAAGCGGATCGCCAGCCAGTCCACAACATGCAGAGCCAAACCCACAAAAAGCGGTCAGTAGCGCGCAAACGAACGCGATGGCCGTTGTTAGTGCGCTGCAGGACCAGGAGTTGATGAGGCAGAGCGAAGATTTCAGCTTGCAAGGTGCCCGATTTCGGAAGCAGGCTGGCAAGGAGAAAAGCAGGGAGACGAAAAGGGCAAACATGGCTCTGGCAGCCTACACGCTGCGGCTTGGCAAATTCAACTGTTTCAACGGGACCGGACTTTTTGGTAGGGACACCAGAAACAGC
>Ga0210409_10006172_pt1 | contig 12505 bp, 8 predicted proteins | sample IncBWH17MmetaG_FD_161649 | JGI IMG/M metagenome (GOLD analysis project Ga0210409, IMG submission 161649) | Forest soil microbial communities from Barre Woods Harvard Forest LTER site, Petersham, Massachusetts, United States - Inc-BW-H-17-M | ecosystem: Environmental > Terrestrial > Soil >...
AAGTTCCCTGTGTGGTTCCGTCTCGTTCTCTTGGTCATGCCCTTGCTCCAGTAATCGACCTTCCGGTCGAGATTGTGAAGCAAAGCCACCACTTAACCAACTGTCCGAATTTCCTGAGCCACTTCTGGGTGCAATGCGGGCGGCATTGAAGTCATGTGGCTCGTTTACCTGGCTGGATAAAGAGATGCCTGGTATGGCAGCGCGAATGGCAATCGAGCTCCAAGCCGAAGTTCAGTGATGCCGCCATCCAGTTCTATCCGACAATCAAGTGCCTGTTCAATCTGGCGCTGCGGCAAGCCATGGAAATGATGCAAAGTCAGCTAAAGCTGACAGGGTTGGATTGGTCGGTGCTGGACTTCAATACGGAGAGCGGTCGGCAAAAGCTGATGAGCGTGACAATCAAAGCTAGACCGACCACCACCGGCTTGCGCCTGCTGGTTGATAGCCCTGCATCGAGATGTTGGGCGAAGGCGAATGGAAAATAAGAAGCACGGTGCCGACTACCGGCACCAGTAGCGCAAGTTACACTTGGGAATTTATGCAGCAACGCTGGAAGTTCGGGCCATTGAGGTCACGGACAACAGTATCGGCGATGTACCTATGTTGCCTGAATTGCTCGGGAAAATACTGGTGGATGAGCACATCACCAGCGTCTGCAGCGATGGTGCTTGCGACACGAAAGCCTGCCACGAGGCATCACGTTGCCCCTTGCCGAAGTCATTATCCCGATTAGGAAGAATGTCAAACTATGGGCGGAGATACGCCTTGACGCCGATATGCGGGAGTTGCCTATCCCGGTAATCCGCGAAGAGCCAGAAAAAAGCCGCTGACAATTCACATTTTCTTGTGAACCGCCAGCGGCTTTTTGTCTGTTGCCTGGTCTTACGGTTTTGCGGCTACTGCTGTGGCGGCTTTGGCTTTTACTTCGTCACGTGCCATGACTACGCTCAACTGGCGCGGGTCGATGTGTTTGCGGAAGGCTTCGTTGACTTGCTCTACCGTCAAAGCACTGATCTTGTCTTCGATCTGTTTACTCCAGACGAAAGTGCGGTCCAGGTCCAGGTATCTGGTCCAGCCGGCGCTGAGGGCGCTGTCCTGGGAGCGGGCGCGCTGGTTTTCCTGCAGGATGCCGGATTTGGCGCGCGCCAGTTCGTCGGCGCTGAAGCCTTCTTTCAGTACCCGCGCCAGCTCTTCCTTGACTGCCAGGTCGACTTTCTCCAGGTTTTGCGGAGCGGCGATGGCTTGTACCGAGAAGCGGGCGGCGCGGCTGATGGCGCTGATGTCTACCGAGGAACCGATGCCGTAAGACAGGCCTTCCTTCTGCCGCACGCGGTCCATCAGGCGCGATTTCAGGCTGCCGCCGCCGAACAGGTAGTTGGCTACCATCATGGCAGGATAATCGGCGTCGTCGTCGCGCATGTCGAGGTTCTGGCGCGCGACGTAAAAGCCGTTTTCCTTGTCCGGCGAGTTGAGTACTTTCTGCATCGGCGCCACGTCGAAGTTATGGCGGATCACGCGCTGGTAAGGCGCTGCGCTCTTCCAGTTGCCGAATTCGTCCTGCACCACTTTGCTCACTGCCGCGACGTCGAAATCGCCGATGATCGCCAGCTCGCCTTGCGAGGCGCCGTAGAAATCATGATGGAAAGCCGTGACGTCGGCCAGTTTGGCGGCCTGGATGCTGGCGATCTGCTGTGCGGTAGTTTGCGCCGCCAGCCAGTGGCCTTGCGGATACTGGTTGAAGTGCTCGGCGATGGCTTCCGCCGCCAGCGTGTTCGGCTCGTTGCGCGCAGCTTCCAGTCCGACCAGGGCTTCCTTGCGCAGGCGCTCGAATTCAGCAGGATCGAAACGCGGCTGCTTGAGCACGCTGGCAACCAGTTTCAAGGCAGCGGGCAGATTGGCGCGGGTAGTCTGGAACTGTGTCAGGCCACCGCTGATCTTGAGCTTGGAAAATTCGTCCGCCAGTTGTTCGCGCGTCAGCGTGGTGGTGCCGCGCATCAGCATCGCATCGGCCAGTTCGGAGGAGGTCTTCTTGCCGAACAGGCTCTTCTCATCGCCCCATTTCAAATCGAGATTGACTGAGACGGTTTCGCCGCGCGTCTTCTTTGGCAGCAGCGCCACTTTCAATCCGCCTATCTGCGAACGCTGGGTACGGGCATCGATATTCGCTTGCGAAGGATCGAATACTTCACCGTCAGCGATAGCTTGCGCTGGCTTGTATTCCTTCAGGACCTCGGCCACGCTGGGTGCGGCCGGGACATCGGCGCGCAGCGGCTGGTCTTCCGGCAGGAACAGGCCGACCGTGCGGTTGTCGCGCCGGAAGTAGTGCTCCGCGGCTGCCGCTACCTGCGCCGAGGTGACCTTGTTGGAGCGGTCGCGGCCGAGGAACAGCAGGCGCCAGTCGCCCAGTGCAATCGTGCTGGACATGGCGACGCCGACCCGCTGGTGGTCGTTCAGCAGCTTTTCGAAGGCGTTGGCGTTGGCCAGCCGTACGCGTTCCATTTCTTCCGCGGTCGGCGGCGTCTTGGAAAACTGCTCGATGCCGTCGATCAGCGCTTGCCGCACCGGTTCGATCGGCTCGCCTTTCTTGACCACGGCGGCGATGATTTCCAGGCCTGGCGCATAGCCGGTCATTTCATAGTTGAATACCGCGGTGGCCTTGCCGGTTTCCACCAGCGACTTGTGCAGGCGGCCGTTAGGCGTGTCAGCCAGGATGGTGCCGGCATACGATAACGCGTCGGTATCCGCATGCAGTTCGCTCGGGATCTTGTAGGCGACCGCAACAATCTGCACGTCGCCCTGGCGCCGGATGGTGACGCTGCGTTCGCCGTCCTGGGTCGGCTCCACCGTCCAGAAATCGCGCATCTTGCGGGTCGGCTTAGGCAGCTTGCCGAATGCCTGGTTGACCCATGCCAGCGTCGTGGCCGGATCGAATTTGCCGGCGATCAGCAGCACCGCATTGTCGGGCTGGTAGTAGGTGCGATAGAAAGCCTGCAGGTTTTCTATCTTGACGTTTTCGATGTCGCTGCGGTTGCCGATGGTCGGCTTGCCGTAGTTGTGCCAGTCGTAGGCAACCCCTTGCAGGCGCTTGATCAGCACCCCGAACGGCGAGTTCTCGCCCTGTTCGTATTCGTTGCGGACCACGGTCATTTCACTGTCCAGGTCCTTGCGGGCAATGAAGGAATGCAGCATGCGGTCCGCTTCCATGTTGATCGCCCACTTCAGGTTGTCGTCGCCGGCCTGGAAGATCTCATAATAGTTGGTGCGGTCGACATTGGTGGTGCCGTTGAACGACATGCCGCGCTGGCTGAAATCCTTGGGAATCGAAGGGTGGTCCGGCGTGCCCTTGAACATCAAGTGTTCCAGCAAGTGCGCCATGCCGGTTTCGCCGTAGTTCTCGAAACGTGAACCGACCAGGTAGGTCATGTTGACAGTGACGGTGGGCTTGGAGGCATCGGGGAACAGCAGGACTTTGAAGCCGTTGGCAAACTGGTATTCGGTGATGCCTTCGGCGGAGGGCCCTTGGGTCACGCCGGCCGGCAATGCGGTGGCGGCTTCTGCGATGCCGGTGAAGCCGATGCTGCAGGCCGCGGCCAGCAAGCAGGACAACACCCGGTTTGACCAGGGGCGCTTACGGAATAAATGCATGAGGTTCCGATCTGTAGAGAGGTGGATGGATAAATATACGCTAAGGATGAAGGTAAGGAAGCTGGATTCGGTGGGTGGCGTCATTGATGCTGCCTTCGGACAGAACAAACCTTGCTTATTTTGCCATACAGGATCGATAAAAAAGAGTCATTTGCGGGGCTGGCGCAGAAAATCCCGACAGGCGGTTCGTGCACATTAAGCGCGAATGTCCAATATTAGTGCCGTGTCCTGCCTCATCTGTCGGCATCTGGCTGGTCCTTGACCCGTATCGCGTCGTTGCGCCTCGTCGCCATAGCCCGCTATTGCTCCTCGGCACGCCTAGCGCTACGGGCCAAGGCCGGCGCGATATACCGACAGATGAGGCAGGACACGACACCAGCGTGACGAGAAACCCGCATATTTTGATTGCAAAGCCAAAATTTAAGCACTATTATTGGTCCAACCAATGGACCAATAAGCCGGTTTTGCATCAAAGGCTGACAGGTCCTTACAAAACAACGAGGAGACAGAAGCAATGAGATTGCAAGGAAAACGCATCCTGCTGACCGCTGCCGGCCAAGGCATAGGCCGTGCTACCGCCCTGATGTTTGCCCGTGAAGGCGGGCAAGTGCTGGCGACCGACATCAATCCTGCTGCGCTGGAAGAAACCGCGGCGCTGGCGCGCGCCGCCGGCAGCACGCTGGTCACGCGGCAGCTGGACGTCACGGACGCCGCCGCCGTGGCCGCCCTGGCGCAAGCCGAGGCGCCGTTCGACGTGCTGTTCAACTGCGCCGGCTACGTCCACCATGGCAGCATTCTCGACTGCAGCGAGAAGGACTGGGAATTTTCCTGGAATCTGAACGTGTCATCCATGTACCGCCTGATCCAGGCGCTGCTGCCGGGCATGCTGGCACAGGGCGGCGGCTCCATCATCAACATGGCCTCCGCTGCCTCCAGCGTCAAGGGCGTGCCTAACCGTTTTGTCTACGGCACCACCAAAGCGGCCGTGATCGGCCTGACCAAGGCAGTCGCCGCCGATTTCGTTGCGCGCGGCATCCGCTGCAATGCGATCTGCCCGGGCACCGTCGAATCGCCGTCGCTGGAAGCGCGCATCAAGGAGCAGGCCCAGCTGCAAGGCAAGCCGATCGCTGAAATCGAGGCGGCCTTTGTCGCCCGCCAGCCTATGGGACGGGTCGGCAAGGCAGACGAAATCGCGGCGCTGGCGCTGTACCTGGCCTCCGACGAATCCTCCTTTACTACCGGCGCCATCCATCTGATCGATGGCGGCTGGTCAAACTAACCTCGATTAACCAGGAACTAGGAAAGCGAAGCCATGAAGTTGTTGAGATACGGCCACAAGGGCCAGGAAAAACCCGGCGTGCTGGATGCGCAGGGGCGTGTGCGCGACTTGTCGGGCGTGGTGACGGATATCGCCGGCCATTGGCTGGCGCCGCAGGAACTGGACAAGCTGCGCGCGCTCGACCTGAACAGCCTGCCGCTGGTGGACGGTACGCCGCAGCAGGGCCTGCGCCTCGGCCCTTGCGTGGGCGCGGTCGGCAAGTTCATCTGCATAGGCTTGAATTATTCCGATCACGCCGCGGAATCGGGCATGGAGGTGCCGAAGGAACCGGTGGTGTTCAACAAATGGACCAGCGCCATCTGCGGGCCGGACGACGACGTTGAAATCCCGCGCGGTTCGCTCAAGACCGACTGGGAAGTGGAGCTGGGCGTGGTGATCGGCACAGGTGGCCGTTACATCGAAGAAGCGGATGCTCTCAAGCATGTGGCCGGCTATTGCGTCATCAATGATGTCTCCGAACGCCAATACCAGCTGGAGCTGGGCGGCACCTGGGACAAGGGCAAGGGCTGCGACACCTTCGGTCCGCTCGGTCCGTGGCTGGTGACGGCCGATGAAGTGGCCGATCCGCACACCCTGAACCTGTGGCTGGAAGTGGATGGCCATCGCTATCAGAACGGCAATACCTCGACCATGGTGTTCCGGGTGCCGACGCTGGTCAGCTACCTGAGCCGTTTCATGAGCCTGCAGCCGGGCGACGTGATTTCCACCGGCACGCCGCCGGGCGTCGGCCTCGGGCAAAAGCCGCCAGTCTATCTGCGTGCCGGCCAGGAGATGCGGCTGGGCATAGCCGGCCTGGGCGAGCAGCGCCAGCGCACCATCTCACTCTGACCGGGAACAGAACCACCATGACCACTATTCGCTCGATACGCGTACTGGATGTGCGTTTCCCTACCTCGCAGATGCTGGACGGCTCGGACGCCATGAATCCCGATCCCGATTATTCTGCCGCCTACGTGATCCTGGAAACCGACCGGCCGGGCCTGGAAGGCCACGGCCTGACCTTCACCATCGGCCGCGGCAATGAAATCTGCTGTGCCGCCATCAAGGCCATGGAACACCTGGTGGTCGGCCTCAAGCTGGACTGGATCGCCGCCGACATGGGGCGCTTCTGGCGCCACATCACCTCCGACAGCCAGCTGCGCTGGATCGGCCCGGACAAGGGCGCCATCCACCTGGCCACCGGCGCCGTGGTGAATGCGGTCTGGGATCTGTGGGCCAAGGCCGAAGGCAAGCCGCTGTGGCAGCTGGTGACCGACATGTCGCCCGAGGAGCTGGTGCGCGCCATCGATTTCCGCTACCTGACCGATTGCATCACGCCCGAGGAAGCGCTGGCGCTGCTGCGCGCGCAGGAACCGGGCAAGGCCGAGCGGATCCGTACGCTGCAGCAGGAAGGCTACCCTTGCTATACCACCTCGGCCGGCTGGCTGGGTTATGAAGATGCCAAGTTGCGCCGCCTCTGCCAGGAAGCGGTCGACAGCGGCTTCAACCATATCAAGCTCAAGGTCGGGCGCGATCTGGCCGACGACATCCGCCGTGTGACCATCGCGCGCGAGGTGATCGGCCAGGACCGGCAGCTGATGATCGACGCCAACCAGGTATGGGAAGTCGACCAGGCCATCGACTGGGTCAACCAGCTGGCCTTTGCCAAACCATGGTTCATCGAAGAGCCGACCAGCCCGGACGACGTCGAAGGACACCGCAAGATCGGCGAAGGCATAGGCGCGGTCAAGATCGCCACCGGCGAAATGTGCCAGAACCGCATCATCTTCAAGCAGTTCATCATGCGCGGCGCCATCGACGTGGTGCAGATCGATTCCTGCCGCCTGGGCGGCGTCAATGAAATCCTGGCGGTGCTGCTGATGGCGGCCAAATACAAATTGCCGGTCTGTCCGCATGCCGGCGGCGTCGGCTTGTGCGAGTATGTGCAACATCTGTCGATGATCGACTATGTGTGCATTTCGGGAAGCAAGGAAGGGCGGGTCACGGAGTACGTCGACCACCTGCATGAGCATTTTGCCGATCCCTGCGTGATCCGCGACGCCAACTACATGCCGCCGACCGCGCCGGGGTTTTCGATTACGATGAAGCCGGAATCGCTGGAAAAATACCAGTTCCGCGGCTAGCATTGTAAGGTGGGCACATCGTGCCCACGCGTGTTCGCAATAGCAGGAACTTGTGGTCAAGAAGGTATGTAGGTGAATTGAATTCCTGCGTGGGCACGATGTGCCCACCCTACAAAACAAATAAAAACGGAGATGGCACGGTGGACTTACATTTGGCAGGAAAAGTGGTGATCGTTACCGGCGGCGGCGCTGGCATCGGCGGCGCCATTTCGCTGCAGCTGGCGGCGGAAGGCGCGATTCCCGTGATTCTGGGAAAAAGCCAGCCGGCGCCGGAGTTCAAGACGGCGCTGCTGGCGCTGCAAGACAAGGCGCGCATCATCCAGCTCGACCTGATGGATGAAGACAAGTGCCGGCTGGCGGTGGCCCAGACCGTGGAAGAGTTCGGCCATCTCGACGGCCTGGTCAACAACGCCGGCATCAATGACAACATCGGCCTCGATGCAGGGCGGGCGGCTTTCGTCGAATCGCTGGAAAAAAACCTGATCCATTACTACACCATGGCGCATTACTGCGTGCCGCATTTGAAAGCCAGCCGTGGCGCCATCGTCAACATCTCTTCAAAAACCGCGGTCACCGGCCAGGGCAACACCAGCGGCTATTGCGCCGCCAAGGGTGGCCAGCTGTCGCTGACGCGTGAATGGGCGGCGGCGCTGGCGAATGACGGCGTGCGGGTGAATGCCTTGATCCCGGCGGAAGTGATGACGCCGCTGTACCGCAACTGGATCGCCAGCTTCGACCGGCCGGAGGAAAAGCTGGCCGCCATCACCAGCAAGATCCCGCTCGGCAAGCGCTTGACCACGGCGGAAGAGATTGCCGACACCGCAGTATTCCTGCTGTCGCCGCGCGCTTCGCATACCACCGGGCAGTGGGTGTACGTCGATGGCGGCTACAGCCACCTGGACCGGGCTTTGACCTGAAGGCGGCCTACGCGGCCCAACCTGATACGACGCAGCGGGCGGCTGTGCTTGCGCCCGGCAGATTGATTTAACGTGACCGGCCACGTCGCCGGTTGTGCATCATGAGAGCAACTATGCAGCAATCAGAAAATCCAGGTGAAGAACGGCAGTCCGCGGCAGCGCCGCCGGAGTGCCTCATGTCCCTGGAAAACATCACCAAGCGCTTTCCCGGCGTGCTGGCGCTGGACAATTGCCGCTTCGACCTGCAGCGCGGCGAAGTGCATGCGCTGATGGGCGAGAACGGCGCTGGCAAATCGACCTTGATGAAAGTGCTGGCGGGGGTCTACCCGAAGGATAGCGGCGAGATCCGCATCGCCGGACAACTGGTGGAAATACCCACGCCGCGCGCGGCGCAGGCGCTGGGCATCGGCATCATCCATCAGGAACTGAACCTGATGAACCATTTGACCGCGGCGCAGAATATTTTCATCGGCCGCGAACCGCGCGGCCGCTTCGGCATGTTCCTCGACGAAGATGCCTTGAACCGGAAAACCCGCGAAATCTTCGAGCGCATGCGTCTCGATCTCGATCCCGCCACGCTGGTCAGCGAACTGACCGTGGCCAAGCAGCAGATGGTGGAAATCGCCAAGGCCTTGTCCTTCGATTCGCGCGTGCTGATCATGGACGAACCGACCGCGGCGCTCAACAACGCGGAAATCGAAGACCTGTTCCGCATCATCCGCCAGCTGCAGTCGCATGGCGTCGGCATCGTCTATATCTCGCACAAGATGGACGAACTGCGGCAAATCTCCAACCGTGTCACGGTCATGCGCGATGGCCAGTACATCGCCACCGTGCCTACCGCAACGACTTCCATGGAAACCATCATCGGCATGATGGTAGGGCGCCAGATCGACAACAGCGGACCGGACGTGCCTGATACTTCCGGCAACGAGATCGTGCTGGAAGTCAAAGGTCTGCAGCGTGGCGCCTTTATCAAGGATGTGAGTTTCACCTTGCGCAAGGGCGAGATACTGGGCTTTGCCGGCCTGATGGGCGCCGGCCGCACCGAAGTCGCGCGCGCCGTGTTCGGCGCCGACCGCGTCGATGCCGGCGAGATCCTGGTGCATGGCGCCAAGGTAACGATCAAATCGCCACGGGATGCGGTGGCGCACGGCATCGGCTATCTGTCGGAAGACCGCAAGCACTTCGGACTGGCGACCGGGCTGGACGTCAAGACCAACGTCGCCATGTCCAGCATGAACCAGTTCCTGACCCAGGGCTTGTTCCTGGACCAGGCCGCAATCCGCGATACCGCCCAGGGCTACGTGCGCCAGCTGAGCATCAAGACGCCGTCGGTCGACAAGCCGGTGCGCCTGCTGTCCGGCGGCAACCAGCAAAAGATCGTGATCGCCAAATGGCTGCTGCGCGACTGCGACATCCTGTTTTTCGACGAACCTACGCGCGGCATCGATATCGGCGCCAAGAGCGAAATCTACAAGCTGCTGAACAGCCTGGCGGAACAGGGCAAGGCGATCGTCATGATTTCCTCGGAGCTGCCGGAAGTACTGCGCATGAGCCATCGCATCCTGGTCATGTGCGAAGGCCGCATCACCGGCGAACTGGCGGCCGCCGAAGCTTCGCAGGAAAAGATCATGCAACTGGCGACCCTGCGCGAAGAAAAGCGCGACGACCAGCGCGCGGCGCAGGCCGCTTGACACCCGAATCACTTACATACAATGAAAACCACCATGGCAAATACTCACAATCCCGTGTCGCAAGCACAGCAGCCCGGCCAGGGCATGTTTGCGGCTGTCAAGGCCAAGATCTTTCATCCCGCCACCCGGCAGAAATTGCTGGCGTTCGCCAGCCTGCTGGTATTGATGGTGTTTTTCAGCTTTGCGTCTTCCAATTTCCTGGAGATCGACAACCTGGTCAGCATCCTGCAGTCGACCGCCGTCAACGGCGTGCTGGCGATTGCCTGCACCTTCGTCATCATCACCGCCGGCATCGATCTGTCGGTCGGCACGCTGATGACCTTCTGCGCGGTGATGGCAGGCGTGTTCCTGACCTACATGGGCCTGCCGATCTATATCGGCATCGCCGCCGCCATCTTCTTCGGCGCCTTGTGCGGCTGGGTGTCCGGCGTGCTGGTGGCCAAGCTCAAGATTCCTCCTTTCATCGCCACGCTGGGTATGATGATGCTGCTCAAGGGTTTGTCGCTGGTGATCTCCGGCACCAAGCCGATCTACTTCAACGATACCCCGGGTTTCTCAGCCATTTCGCAGGACTCCCTGATCGGCAGCCTGATCCCGGTGCTGCCGATTCCCAACGCGGTGCTGATCCTGTTCCTGGTGGCCATCGGCGCCGGCATCATCCTCAACAAGACCATCTTCGGCCGCTATACCTTTGCGCTGGGCAGCAACGAAGAAGCGCTGCGGCTGTCGGGCGTCAATGTCGATTTCTGGAAGGTGGCGATCTATACCTTCAGCGGCGCCATCTGCGGCATCGCCGGCCTGCTGATCGCATCGCGCCTGAATTCGGCGCAGCCGGCGCTGGGCCAGGGCTACGAACTGGATGCGATTGCGGCAGTGGTGATCGGCGGCACCTCGCTGTCGGGCGGCACCGGCACCATCCTCGGCACCATCATCGGCGCTTTCATCATGAGCGTGCTGATCAACGGCTTGCGCATGATGTCGGTGGCGCAGGAATGGCAAACCGTGGTGACCGGCGTCATCATCATCCTGGCGGTCTATATGGATATCCTGCGCCGCCGGCGCCAGTGAGGCATTCAGGGTTGAATAGTTTTTTGTACGTGTAATAGTGAACTGTAACAACCGAATCAAGAGCGCCTGTCACGTATCCGACACGCATGGCGGCGTTGCACATGCTCGCAATAGCCCCGCTATTGCTCCGCTGTGCGCCTTGCCCTGCGCGCCGGATACGCGCCCTGCACTCTTGATTCGGCTGTTGCAGTCCACTGAAGTTCCGGGCAAGCGCAACCAAGCCCGTCGTTGATAACCATAAAGGAGACTTGAAATGATAAAGAGAAGAGCAGTGAACATTGCCATCGGCCTGGCGCTTGCGCTGGGATTCAGCGCGGCGGCGAGCGCGGATGAAGTCTACATTCCGCTGATTTCCAAGGGCTTCCAGCACCAGTTCTGGCAAGCGGTGAAATCGGGCGCCGAGCAGGCCGCCAAGGATTTCAATGTCAAGGTGTCGTTCGAAGGTCCGGAAACCGAAGCCATGGTCGACAAGCAGATCGACATGCTGTCGGCAGCCTTGGCCAAGAAGCCGAAAGCCATCGGCTTCGCCGCGCTGGACAGCAAGGCAGCCTTGCCGCTGCTGAAGAAGGCACAGGCGGCGCACATTCCTATCGTCGCCTTTGACTCGGGCGTGGACAGCGATATCCCTGTGACCACCGCAGCGACCGACAACAAGGCAGCGGCAGCGCTGGCGGCTGACAAGATGGCGGAACTGATCGGCAAGGAAGGCGAAGTGGCGGTGGTGGCGCATGACCAGACCAGCCGTACCGGCATTGACCGCCGCGAGGGTTTCGTCGAACGCATGAAGGCCTATCCCAAGATCAAGATCGTCAGCATCCAGTACGGCGCCGGCGACCAGCTGAAATCGACCGAGATCACCAAGTCCATCCTGCAAGCCTATCCACACCTGAAGGGCGCCTTCGGCACCAATGAAGGTTCGGCCATTGGCGTGCTCAACGGCGTCAAGGAGATGAAGCGCAAACTGGTGATCGTCGGCTTCGACTCCGGCAAGCAACAGAAAGATGCGATCCGCGACGGCAGCATGGCCGGCGCCATTACCCAAAACCCGGTCGGCATCGGTTACAAGACCGTCGAAGCCGCGGTCAAGGCGCTCAAGGGCGAGAAGCTGCCTAAGGTGATCGACACCGGCTTCTACTGGTACGACAAGAGCAACATCAGCGACCCCAAGATCGCTGCAGTACTGTACGACTGATCTTCCAGGCTCCATTCCGGACCGCTGCCGCCAGCAGGCTGCAGCGGCCGGGTAATCCAGCGCAATAGCAGACTCCCGTCCAGGGTGCTGCCGACAGCTGGCGCTATCAGCGCCACTGCCGGTTGCGATCTGCTGCGCGCTCGCATCACGCATCAAGCTTCTCACGAAGGTTCGACTCTATCTCCGCTGCTGAGAGGAGGGCGGTCGGACAAAATTTAACTATAAAGGGGACTCAACATGAAAAAAACGACATTACAGTGCATGCAAGCGGCGGCAGCCGCCATGCTGATCGGCGCTGCCTGCAGCCCGGCGCAGGCGCAGACCAGCGTCACCATCTACGGCCGGGTCGATGCCGGCGTCGATTACCAAAGCAGCGTCGCCCTGAAAGACGCCAACGGCAACCTGACCGGCCAGACCGGCGGCAAGCTGGCGGCCTCCGGCAACCAGTGGGGCACCAGCATGATCGGCTTCAAGGGTACGGAAGACCTGGGCGACGGGCTGAGCGCCTTCTTCCTGCTGGAATC
>Ga0210409_10006173_pt1 | contig 12505 bp, 8 predicted proteins | sample IncBWH17MmetaG_FD_161649 | JGI IMG/M metagenome (GOLD analysis project Ga0210409, IMG submission 161649) | Forest soil microbial communities from Barre Woods Harvard Forest LTER site, Petersham, Massachusetts, United States - Inc-BW-H-17-M | ecosystem: Environmental > Terrestrial > Soil >...
GCGGGTAACCGCCGAGGTTCGGGTTGCCGCTCAGGTTCGTGCCCGGGCCGTCGTAACGCAGGCCGAAACCCTCCGGGCCGCCGGTGTACTTATTCTCGAGCCCGGGTATGTAGTCGGCGCCGGTCTCGAAGATCAACACGGCCTGCGATGCCCCCATGACGTTGGCGAAGACCTGCGTCGCGGTGAGATCGAAGTGCCAGGTGTCTTTCAGCTTGTAGCCCTGGACGGTCTGCCCCACTCCATAGAGCCCGTACTGGTTGCAGCCGGTGATGGGCGTCGCCGAAGCCGGCACGCAGCGCCCCGGCCCGGTGGTCGGCGCGCCGAGAAGCTGGGTGATGCCGGTCTCGAACGGGGTGAGGGAGGCGTAGATCAGCTCGGGGACCTGCAGCTGGAGCGGCACGTTGTGCCGGTAAGCAGCCTCGCCCTGGAGCGCGGTGCCCGTCGCACCGATCTCCGTGTTGAAGGAGATCCCGAACATCTTGATGTCCCTCGGGTACTGCTCGAAGACGCCCTGGGACTGCGCGAACTCGTTGGCCGCGAGGTTGCTCGCCTGGTTGTTGACATTGCCGCCTGCGAGCAGCGTGTTGGCGCCGATGGTCGCGTACGCCGCTGCGGTCGCCGCGCTCAGGTTGCCGCCCTGGGACGCCGCCGCCTGCTGGCCGACCGCGGAGCCCGTGGCAATGGCCGCCGGCAGCGGCACTCCCGCCGCGACCGCCTGGGCGGCGGCTCCCACGGCATTCACCGCGCCCCAGGCGTTGCCGAAGCCCGCCTGTGTTCCGGTCGTCACCGACACCACCGGCAGGCGGCTGGTGTAGTTGAGGAAATAGAAGCCGAGCTCGGTGCCCTGGCCGAGGTTAGGCAGGTAGTACTTGAGCTTGACGCCATACTGGCCCGACCCCGAGGGCCGATCGTCGGGCGTGCGCGGTATCGCCTGGAAATTGCTGATCAGCGGGCCGCCGAGCGGGGTGAAGTTGACGCCCTGATCGGAGATCGCGCCGAAGCCGAGCACCACCCTGTTGCCGCCGGCGCCGGCGACGTCGTTGGTGCTGAAATAGGAGCCATCGGGCTCGATGATGTCCGCGTGCCAGTCGAAGAGATAGATGAGCTGGGTACTCAGGTTCTTGGTGAGCTGCAGGTTGAATACCGCCGACTCGTCGGGCAGCAGCGCCTGCTTGAGCTCGGCGCCCGGCACCTGCAGCGCCGTCACGTCGAAGTAGTCGATCTGGTTGAGGCCGCCCGGGATGAAGGTACTCTCGCCCCAGTCCACGACCTGCCGGCCGAGCCGCAGCTCCGCCGGCATCGAGCCGAGATTGAAGCGCGCGTAGCCGAACGCGTCGAGCAGACGCGTATAGCTGCCGACCACGTTCTTGGCGTTGTGCGAGAGCGGCGTGCGGTCGGTGTGATCGCCCATCACGTAGAAGTCATAGAGGCCCGAGCCGCGCACGAACACGCCGGCCGTATCCTTGTATTTGAGCTGGAACTCCGTTACGCCGGTCAGGGCCTCGGTGAAGGTGCCGGTGCGGTAGTTCAAGTCGCCGTCGTCGGCGTTCGGGCCGAAGCTGCAGCCGCCGTCGGCGATGGCGATCAGCTGACAGTTGCGGCCCCCGGTGCGCCATCCCTGGCCGTAGCCGATGGTCGTATCCCAGGAGCCGGTCCAGTCGCCGGAGCCGAACTTGAACGCGCGCGCATCGGGTGACGCGCCCAACGCCACACACAGCGCCGCCGGGGCGATCAAGAGCCCACGCCGCCCGATAGTCACTTTCCTCATGTCTCCCCCTGCTCCCTTGCGGCCTAAGGCACCGGTGCAACCGCCGGTGGACGCGCTGCCCGCGCCTGCGCCGGAAGTTACGTGATTGCGTTGATCTCTACCCGCTGCTCGCGCATGCACGCCGGGTTCTTGTTTGTTCCGCAACACAAAGTCTGCGCTCCGGAGTCTACGACTCGGCCACGCGAGGCGGCAAGCAGCAGCCAAATCAGCGCCCTATGATGTGCACCCGCGGCGCGATCGCGGCAGGGGCGGCAGTGGCACAAATGGACACTTTCACGGGCAAGACTGTCCTCATCACCGGGGCCTCGACCGGGATCGGGCGCGCACTGGCGCACGAGCTCGCGCGGCAGGGGGCGCAGCTCGCGCTCAACGCGCGCGATGCGGACCGGCTCGGCGAGACCGCGAACGAGTGCCTGGCCCTCGGGGCCGAGGTGTTGGCCGTTCCCGGCGACGTGGCCCTCGCCGACGACTGCCGCCGGATCGTGGCGCGCACCGTGGACCGCTTCGGCAGGCTCGACGCGCTGGTCAACAATGCCGGCATGACCATGTGGGCGCGCTTCGATGCGCTCACGGATCTCGCGCCCCTCGAGCGGCTGCTCGCGGTCAACTACCTCGGCGCCGCCCGTATGACGGCGCAGGCGCTCCCCTACCTGAGGAACTCGCGCGGACTGATCGTGGCGGTCGCGAGCATCGCCGGGCTCACCGGCGTGCCCGAGCGCACCGGCTACGCGGCGAGCAAGCACGCAATGGTCGGCTTCTTCGAGTCACTGCGCATCGAGCTTCGCGGCACAGGCGTCGACGTCACGATCGTGGCCCCGGACTTCGTCAAGAGCGAGCTGCACAAGGGTGCCCTTGGCGCCGACGGCCGGCCGCTCGGCCGCACTCCCTTGGACGAGCCGCGCATCATGACGAGCGAGCAGTGCGGCCGGCTCATCGCGCGGGCGATGGGCCGGCGGCAGCGGCTGCTGATCACTTCGCCGCGCGGGCGCTTCGGACGCTGGGCGCGGCTCGTGGCGCCGGCGCTGGTCGACCGCATCGCCGCGCGCGCCATCCGTCTGCGACGCTGAGGGCGCCGCGCGCCCTCATTCGAAGGCGATGGCCGGCAGGTCGAGCGCGATGAGAAAGAACTCGAACAGGTGTTGGATCACGCGTATCTGGTTGTGCAGGCGATGATCGCTGTCGAGCAGATGCAGCGCTGCCCGGTAGCCGTGCGCAAAGCGCACGCTGTGCTCGTACGGCACCACCTCGTCGCGCCAGCCGTGCACCACCGCGGCCGGGCAGTCGAGCGCGCCGGCACGCAGCTCCGGCAGTCCCTCGAGGTAGAGCGCTGGCGCCATCAGGAAGACCCCGCGCGCGTGCAGGAGCGAGGCGGAGGCGACCGCCACGTAACCGCCCATGCTCGAGCCGACCAGCACCAGGTCCCCGGCCAGCTCCTTGCAGAAGTCGACCAGTCTGGCGACGCGCGCACGCGGGGCCTCGATGCCGCGGTAGTCGACCGAGTGCGCCTCGTAGCCCTCGCTGCGCGCGACCTCGGCGAGCGCCGTGATCTTCTTGCCCCAGGGGCCGCTCTCCTGCCCGTGGGAGAACACGACGTGACGGGTCACGGACGCCTCCACACAGCCGCGGCAGGGATTGGGTGCCGGCTCAGCATGAGCGAATAATGCAGGCAATGGAAACGTTAAGCCAATCGGGCGCGGCGCGCGCACAGCCACCGGGCTGGCAGTTCTGGATCGACCGCGGTGGCACTTTCACCGACGTAGTCGGGCTCGCGCCCGATGGTGCGCTGCACGTGCGCAAGGTGCTGTCGGTGCCGGCGGGCGGCGCCGGCGGCGGCGACCCGGGACTCGATGCGGCGCGCGCGATCCGGGCCGCGGTCGCTGCAAACGCGCCGGTCAGCGAGGTGAAGGTCGGCACCACGGTGGCGACCAACGCGCTGCTCACGCGCAGCGGCGAGCCGGTGGTGCTCGTGACCACGCGCGGTTTCGCGGACGCCCTCCGGGTCGGTTACCAGAACCGCCCCGACATCTTCGCCCGCAACATCGTGCTGCCCAAACTCCTGCACGCGGCGGTGATCGAGGCCGACGAGCGCATCGACGCCGACGGCCGGGTCCTCACCCCGCTCGACGAGACGCGCCTGCGCACGGAGCTCGGGCGCGCGCGCCGCGCCGGGCGGCGCGCCGTCGCCATCGTGTTCCTGCACGGCTGGCGCCATCCCGAGCACGAGAGCCGCGCGGCCGCCGCGGCCCGCGAGCTCGGCTTCGAGGAGGTTTCGGTGTCGCACGAGCTCTCGCCGCTGGTGCGCTACGTGACCCGCGGTGACACCACCGTGCTCAACGCCTATCTGGCGCTGCCGCTGCGCGCCTACCTCGGCGGACTCAGAACCGAGCTGCGCGCGCTCGACTCCCGGGCGCGCCTCACCCTCATGCAGAGCAACGGCGGACTCGCGGACGCGACCGCCTTCCACGCCATGTCGAGCGTGCTGTCGGGGCCGGCCGGCGGACTCATCGGCATGCGTTGGGTAGGTGAACGGGCGGGGTTCCCGCGGCTCATCGGTTTCGACATGGGCGGAACGTCCACCGATGTGTCGCTGATCGACGGTGAGCTGCCGCAGCGCTTCGAGCATGCGATCGCGGGCGTCCGTCTCACGCAGCCGATGCTCGACGTGCACACGATCGCGGCCGGCGGCGGCTCGATTCTCACCTTCAGGGACGGACGCTTCGCGGTGGGACCGGCTTCGGCGGGCGCCGAGCCCGGACCCGCGTGCTATCGGCGCGGCGGGCCATTGACCCTGACCGACGTCCAGGTGCTGCTCGGCCATCTCCGCCCCGACACGCTGCCGGCGGTGTTCGGCCAGGACGGCCGATCGCGTATCGACCCGGAGGTGGTCGCCTTCAGATTTGCCGAGCTCGCAGCCCGCGTCAGCGCCCAGTCCGCGCACGGCTGCTCGGCGGAGGTGGTGGCGGAGTCGTTCCTCGAAGTCGGCGTCGAGTCGATGGCCAACGCCATCCGCCATGTGTCGGCGCGGCAGGGGCTCGATGCCGGGGACTTCACGCTGTTCTGCTTCGGCGGCGCGGCGGGCCAGCACGCCTGCCGCGTGGCGCGCGCCGCCGGCATGCGCCGCGTGCTGGTCCATCCGCTCGCCAGCGTGCTGTCGGCGTTCGGCATCGGGGTGGCCGACCGGTTGGCGGTGCGGCGCGCCAGCCTGCGCGAGTCGCTCAGCGACGCGGGCCTCGCCGAGGCGGGCCGGAGCCTCGCGCGGCTCGAGACGCAGGCCCGCGAGGAGCTCAGCGCCTCTTCCCCGGGAGAGGGGCGCGTGCGGGTGACGCTGGTACTCGAAGTGCGCGCCGGCGACAGCGACGTGACGCTGTCGGTGCCGCTCGGCCCGCTCGCCGAGGTGCGCGAGCGTTTCCACGCCGAGCACCTCAAGCGCTTCGGCTTCGCCGCGCATAGTCTCCACGTCGTGATCGAGGCGCTGCGTGCCGAGGCGCGCCTCGCCTCGCTCGATGCGGCCGAGCTCGTGATGCCCGCGCCGCGCGCGGCCACGACGCTGCCCGGCGAGGCGCGCGCCTGGTTCGACGGCTGGCGCGAGGTGCCGCTCGTCTCGATGAGCGAGCTCGCGGGGACGCTCGCGGGACCTGCGCTGATCGTCGAGCTGCACAGCACCGTGGTGCTGGAGAACGGCTGGCGGGCGCGGCGGCTCGCGGGCGGCGAGCTGTTGCTCGAAGCCGACCCGGAGGCGGCGGCAGCGTCCGCCGCCGTCGCAGCCGCCGACCCGGCGCGCATCGAGATATCCAACAATCTCTTCATGCACATCGCCGAGCAGATGGGCGAGGTGCTCAAGGCGACCGCCCAGTCGGTCAACATCCGCGAGCGGCTCGATTACTCCTGTGCGCTGTTCGACTCGCACGGCGGCCTGGTTGCCAACGCCCCCCATATGCCAGTGCACCTCGGCTCGATGGGGGCGAGCGTGCGCGCGGTCATCGAGGCCGAAGGCGTCCGCCTCGAGCCCGGCGATTCCTGGCTGCTCAACAGCCCCTACCACGGCGGCACTCACCTGCCCGATATGACGGTCGTGACGCCCGTGTTCGTCGCCGGCGTGGAACGACCGGACTTCTTCGTCGCCTCACGCGCCCACCACGCCGACATCGGTGGCATGACGCCCGGCTCGATGCCGCCCTTCAGCCGCAACATAGAAGAGGAAGGCGCCCTGTTCGAGCGCTTCCACCTGGTGAGCGGCTCGAGCCTGAGGGAAAGCGAGCTGCGCGCGGCGCTGGCGGCCGGCCGCTGGCCGGCGCGCGCGCCTGAGCAGAATGTGGCCGACCTGCGCGCCCAGCTCGCCGCCAACGCCCGCGGCATCGCCGAGATCGGCCGCGCGCTGGCGCGCTACGGGCTCGCGAGCCTGCATCAGCGCATGCGCGAGGTCCAGGACAATGCGGCGCTCTCGGTGCGCAACGCCATCGGCGAGCAGCTGAGCGGCGAATTCCGCTACGAGCTCGACGGCGGGCAGGTGATCGCGGTGCGCATCGACATCGACCGCGGCGCACGCCGCGCGCGCGTCGATTTCACCGGCACCTCGCCGCAGGGCCCGCACAACTTCAACGCGCCGCGCGCGGTATGCCTGGCGGCGGTGCTGTACGTCTTTCGCACCCTGATCGAGCGGCCGATTCCGCTCAACGAAGGCTGCCTCGAGCCGCTCGAGATCGTAATCCCGCCGGGCTCGATGCTCGACCCGCGGCCGCCGGCCGCGGTGGCGGCCGGCAACGTCGAGACCTCACAGTGCATCGTGGACGCCCTGTATGGCGCGCTCGGAGTGCTGGCGGCTTCCCAGGGCACGATGAACAACCTGACCTTCGGAGACGAGCAGCTGCAGTACTACGAGACGATCTGCGGCGGGGCCGGCGCGGGCCCGGACTTCGATGGCTGCGACGCGGTCCACACTCACATGACCAACTCGCGGCTCACCGACCCGGAGATCCTCGAGGCCAAGTTCCCGGTGCTGGTGCGCGAGTTCGCGATCCGCCGCGGCTCGGGCGGCGCCGGCCGCCACCACGGCGGCGACGGGGTGGTGCGACGGATCGAGTTTCGCGCGCCATTCTCCGGGGCGCTGCTCGCCAACCACCGCCGCATCGCGCCCTTCGGGCTCGCCGGCGGAGAGCCGGGCGCGCGCGGCGAGGCCCACATCCGCCGCCGCGACGGTGCGGTGGAGAGGCTCGGCGCGACCGCGCGCTTCGACGTGGCGCCCGGGGACGAGCTGGCGATTCTGACGCCCGGCGGCGGCGGCTTCGGCCCCGCGAAATAACCCGTGCTGCGCGAGGGGAGCTGCGCGAGTCTGTGCGGAGATTCGGTTGTAAGGGCATTTCCCGGGGCGTGAAAAACAGGGACGTTTTTCCCGCAGCCCCCAGGGAAGGGTTCACGGCGGCCCGGGAAATGCCCTTACAAGCGAGGCTCCCCCAGAGTCAGCCGTTAATTCCCCCGCGCAATATCGAGGTCTGGATCTCCCACTCGACCCGCTGCCGCGCGGTCGCCGAGCGGTTGACCGACACCGGCCGCACCCGGCTGGCGCCGGCGCGATGCGTGACCAGCCAGGTGTCGAACTCGCCGGGCCGGGTGGTAGCGAAGCCGAACAGCAGATTGAGCTTGTCCTCGGCGACACTCTGCGCGCCGTTCACGCGCTCGTCGCAGATGACGAAGTGGCTGTTGCGCGCGGTGGCCCCGGCGAAGGCGCCCTGCGCGGCGAGCGAGTCGAGGAATTCCTCGGCGCGGGCCCGGGCGCGCGCCCAGGTGGTCGGCCCGTTGTGCTCGAGCAGCACCCAGCGCGTCCCCTGCTCGATGCTGGCGGCGACGTAGAGCGCGAGGCGGCGGGCCGACAGGTAGCGCCAGTCAGAGGCGCCACTGCCGCCGGCGGCGAGGGTGCGTGGGCCGAGACCCGCCCGTCCTGCGGCGCGCACCGCCAGCAGCGTGTTGACGCCCGCCTGGGTGAGGCGCACGCGGTCCGCGTCCGAGACGCTGACGGCGGGACGGAGCCCCGGGCGCAGTGTCGCCTCCTCGGGCTCGGCGGCGGTCCACACCGGCCAGGTCTCATCGAGGCGCGCGATCATCCCGGCCGCCGCGGCGCTCGAGGCGAAGATCTCGACTCGCCCGCGCAGCCGGTCGAAGGCCCGAATGCGCGGGTAATACATCACCGCGCTGTCGCTGCGGAACGGCCAGGTGCGCAGCGCCTCGAGCGCCGCCGGGGCGCTGGTCCACGAGGCGGGCGGATCGACCATCAGGAGCGCGCAGTGCTCGCGGCAGAAGCGCGCCGCGACCAGGAGTGTCGAGAGTCCCACGTCCCGCTCGCGGCCGAGCGGCGGGATGCACAGCAGGTTGAATCGGGCGGCGCCTTCCAGTGCAAACAGCCCGGTGCCGCGCGCCTGCGAGCCGATCACGTCGTAGTCGGTGAGCGGGGCTCCGTCGTCGCCGTCGGGATTCGAGAGCGTGTAGCCGACGGCGACGCCGCCCGGCCCGCCCGCCGAACGATCCGGGCGGCGCTCCGGCAACGCGCCGTGCAGTCGCACCAGCTTCGAATCGAGCAGGGCGTTGGTGACGAAGCGCGTGGCGCCCGGCGTGATCGACACGCGGCGGTAGATCTCCTGATCCTCCACCAGCTCGGAGCCGGCGGTGCGCACGCGCTGCACCACCAGGTTAAAGCGGTCGGCGTCGAGCGACGAAAGGCCGTCGTAGTCGACCGAGGCGCGCAGGTACTCGCGCGAGCCGGGATTGACCGCGACCAGCGTGAGCGCGCCGCCGGCCGCCGGCAGACTCAGGGTCGGCGGACGCGCGCCGTTGACGACGCGCACGATGCGCGCCTCGCGGCCGCCGTTCTCGAAGAACTGCTCGACGGCGTAGGACAGAGTGGACGGCTGCCACAGGCCGCCGAAGTGCTGTTGAAACTCGGCGAAGCTCCTGACGGTGAGCGCTCGCGAGACCGGCCCCTTGAGAGTGCGGCCGATGAAGGCGGCGACCCCGGTCGCTACGCCGTCGATGGCGTGAAAGTCGCGGCTTTGTTGGGCGAGTTGTGCGCCGGACGCAGGGCTGTTGGCCACTCAACGCCTCTTGGTATTGTGCCCGCCCGACTCTAACACGAAGGTCCCGCCACCGTCGGCACAATCTCGGCGCGTTGCAACTTAACTCTGTGGTGCGCTGCCCTTCGACGCGGCGCTTGCAGCGCAGCGCTCGGACTGACGCCGCGCCTCCTCGGCGCGGGCGCCCTCGAGTGCCTCGCGCTTGGCGCTGATCTCCGCCAGCATCAGCTGCAACCAGAACGATAGCGCCGGAGCTTGCGACTCTGACCCCGATAACGCGGGAGCTTGCGACTCCGACCCCGATAGCGCCGGGGCTTGCGACTCGGACCCCTCGGACGACATCAGCCGCCGCCGTCCTTGGGAACGGGCGGCGGCGTCTTGCTCGCGGCCGCACCGGCGGGAGCGCGTGCCGCAGCCGCCGGTGCCGGCGTCGCGCCAGCGGGACTCGGGGCTGCGGCGGCGGCAGGACCGGTGCTGCCGGGCTCGATCTCCGAGAACATCTGCTTGAAGGATGCCTCGTCCATCGGCAGGTCGGATTTGCCGTCCCAGGTCGAGCCCCGCGGCACCACATTCTGTACCCGCGGTGCGGCAGCCAGTACCTGGTCGAGGCTCGCATTCGCGGCCGAGACCGGCACCGGGATCCCGCGCGGATCGTGAGTGAGCTGGGCGACCAGATCCCAGTCGATCTGTTGATGTTCGGCCTTGAGCTGCTGCTGCAGCGCGGCGGTGAGCGACTTGCTCAGGAGCTTGCGCTGCGCCTTGCTCCAGTCGCGCGTGTCGTCCTCGAGCACGTCCATCGGCTGCAGATAGAGTTGCCCGTTGCCCCAGCCGAACAGGAACGGCTGATTGACCACGCGCACCTCGGTTCCGACCGGGATCATGTTGAAGAATTGCTCGATGTCCTCGGGGTAGAGGCGGATGCAGCCGTGGCTCGAGCGCAGGCCGACGCCGGCCGGCTTGTTGGTGCCGTGGATCAGGTAGCTCGGCCACTCGAGATAGAAGGCGTACTTGCCGAGCGGGTTGTCCGGACCCGGGCCGATCACCGGGTCGAGATCCTGACCGTTTTCGTGATGTTCCTTGAGCACCGATACCGGCACACGCCAGGTGGGATCCTTCTGCCGGCGCGCGATCTTGGTGACGCCCTCCGGCGTCTTCCAGCCCACCTTGCCGATGCCGATCGGGTGCGTCAGCACCACGACGCGCTCGCCGCGCTTCACCGGTGGGAAGTAGTAGATCCGCATGGCGGCGATGTTGATCACGACGCCGCTGTAGGGAGCGTTGGGGAGGACGTACTGGCTCGGCACGATGATCTCGTGTCCCTCCCCCGGCAGCCACGGATCCACCTTCGGGTTAGCGCGCAGGACCTCCTCGTAGCCGACGTTGAAGCGGCGGGCGATGTCGGTGAGCGTATCGTCCTTGCCGGCGGTGACGATCTGCACCTCGCCGACGACGCTCTGGCCAGGCTCGAGCTCGAAGCGCTCGGTCGCCGCGGGCGGTGGCAGCGTCGGCGCGGGCGGTGCCGGCGGCGGCGCCGGCGGTCGTGCCTCGCGGTGCAACTGATTGAACAGGGAACAGGCGGCGAGCAGAGAGCAGCACGCCAGGGCCGCAAGCGCGGCGCGTATCCGGACGTTAATCATAAGGAGGGAATTATGACCGATGTGCGGACGCTCCGAAGCGTCGCCACACGACTACAGTAGGACCGGCTGATCGGGCAGCTCGTTACCGCCCGGCCGCTTGCCGGGGAAATGCCGCCCGAGGATCGCGCCCACCCCGAGGACCCCGACTACCGAGCCCTCACGATAGCGGCCCTCGCGGAAGTGGTGCTCCATCTGCCGGCACACGGTGGCCCATTCGGCCTGGGGCACGCGCGCCGCGATGCCGCGGTCGGCGACGACCTCGACCGCGCGGTCGGCCATCAGTACGTAGATCAGCACGCCGTTGTTCTCGGCTGTGTCCCAGACTCCGAGCTGCCCGAAGAGCTGCAGCGCACGGGGGCGCGGCGCGAGGCCGCGCCAGAGCTCGGGGAGGTCGAAAGCCGTCTCGATCACGAAGCGGATCTCGCCCGCGTGGCGTGCCTCGCACTCCTTTATTGCCTGCTCGATCGCCTTGCGCACGGGCGGCGGAAAGCGCCGGCGCGTGCTGAAACGCGTGCTCAGCAGGTGGCGGATGAGGCGCGCGAGCTTCACGGCCTACCAGCTTCCTGAGGCGCCGCCGCCCGAAAAGCCGCCCCCGCCACCGCTGAACCCACCACCGCCGAAACCCCCACCGCCTCCGAGTCCCCCGCCGAATCCACCCCCGCCAAAGCCGCCGCTCGACCAGCCGCTGCCGCGCCCGAGGCCGCTCAGCAGCGTGAACAGGAATGCGCCGATTGCCGCGAGCCCCGCCAGCGCGAACGCGTAGCCGGCGAGCCATACGAGAAGCCCGGCTCCCGCTCCCGTCAGCACCGATCCGACGCTGCGCCCGAAGACTCCGCGCAGCACCACCGAGCCTGCGAACACCGCGAACAGCAGCGGTAGCAGCAGCCCTCCGCCGTGGCCGCGCCGGCCCGGTTGCCACTGCTGCTCCGGAGCCGGCAGCGGCTCGCCCTGGATGACTTTCATCATCCGGTCGAGGCCCGCATCGATGCCGCCGTAGAAATTCCCTTGGCGGAACTCGGGCTTGATGGTCTCGTCGAGTATGCGGTTGGACGTGGCATCGGTCAGGACCCCCTCGAGCCCCCGCCCGACCTCGATGCGAACCTTGTGGTCGTCCTTGGCGACGATCAGCAGCGCCCCGTCGTCAACTCCCTTGCGGCCGAGCTTCCACGCGTCGACGACGCGGATCGAGTACTGCTCGATCTCCTCCGGCTGCGTGGTCGGCACGATGAGCACGCCGAGCTGCGTGCCCTTGGCCGCCTCGAATGCGGCCAGCTTCTGCTCGAGCGCGGTCTGCTGGCCGGCGGTGAGCGTGCCGCTGAGGTCCGTGACCCGCGCGCCGAGCTTCGGAATCGGCTGCAGGCCCTGCGCGGCCGCGCCGAGCGCCAGGCCGAGACAGAGCGGCAGCGCGACCCCCGCCCAGTGGCAGGCCCGAAGCGCGTTGCGGCTCATCGCGTCATGGTTTCGCGGGCGCGGGGGTTGCCGGGGTGGCCGTATCGAAACTCACCGTCGGCGCAGTGGCGATCTGCTGCTCGTTGGCGACCGTGAAGTTCGGCTTGACCTGGAAGCCGAAGACCTTGGCGGTGAGATTCACCGGGAAGGAGCGCACCGTGACGTTGTAGTCCTGCACCGCCTGGATGTAGCGGTTGCGCGCCACCGTGATGCGGTTTTCGGTGCCCTCGAGCTGCGCCTGCAGGTCGCGGAAGTTCTGGTCGGACTTCAGCTGCGGATAATTCTCGGTGACCGCCAGCAGCCGGCTGAGCGCCTGGGTGAGCTGCCCCTGCGCCGCCTGGTATTTCTGGAACTGCTCGGGGTTGTTGAGCACCTCCGGCGTCACCTGGATCGAAGTCGCACGCGAACGCGCCTCGGTCACCCCGATCAGGACCTTCTGCTCCTGCGCGGCGTAGCCCTTGACGGTGTTGACGAGATTCGGAATCAGATCGGCCCGGCGCTGGTACTGGTTGACCACCTCGGACCAGGCGGCCTTCACGTTCTCATCCTGCTGCTGCAGCTTGTTGTACCCGCAGCCCGACAATGACAGT
>Ga0210409_10006174_pt1 | contig 12503 bp, 11 predicted proteins | sample IncBWH17MmetaG_FD_161649 | JGI IMG/M metagenome (GOLD analysis project Ga0210409, IMG submission 161649) | Forest soil microbial communities from Barre Woods Harvard Forest LTER site, Petersham, Massachusetts, United States - Inc-BW-H-17-M | ecosystem: Environmental > Terrestrial > Soil >...
AGCTACGGCGATCGCCCGATTGCGGGGCCGACTGCGCCGCCACGCGGAACGGCCCATAGAACGCCGAGCAGTATTTCGCCGCGTAAGACAGGATGGCCACTTGTTCGAAGCCATTTTCATCGAGCTTCCCGCGGATGGCTCGGACGCGGCCATCCATCATGTCCGAAGGCGCGACGATGTCGGCTCCCGAGCGTGCGTGCGAAAGCGCCGCGTTGGCCAGAAGCTCGAGCGTCGGATCATTCAGAATCTCGCCTTGGTCGAGCACACCACAGTGGCCATGGCTGGTATATTCGCACAGGCAAACATCGGTGATCACCAGCAGATCGAGCTTGGCCTTGCGAATGGCTTCGATCGAGCGCTGCACGGCTCCATGAGCGGCCGCCGCCTCCGAACCGCTCTCGTCTTTCTCCTGGGGCAAACCGAACAGAATCACGGCCGGGACCCCTAGGTCCTCGACCTCGCGACATTCCTCGACGATCTGATCGGGTGACTGCTGATAAACGCCCGGCATGGAGCTGACTTCGGTGCGGAGATTCGTCCCTGGACAGGCGAACATGGGATACACGAGGCCGTTTGTCCTGAGGTGGGTCTCGCGAACAAATCCGCGCAGCCGCTCGGTGCGGCGAAGGCGTCGCAGGCGATGAGTCGGGAACGTCACGCGTCGCTCGCTCTGGATGCCTGGCGCTCGTAATACTCACCGATGGTCTCCGAGAGGCCCGCGCCAGAGGGCTCTTTCGCTTCGATTTCCACCCGAAGGCCGGCTTGCCGCAGTGCGCGCGCTGTCGTCGGGCCAATGGCCGCGAACTGCACATGGGCCGAGAGCCTCGCGAGCTCCGGTGCCCCGATCGAGTCGCTTAAGTTATGGAATGCAGAGGGGCTCGCAAATACGATGGCGTCGACTTCGCCGCGGCGAATGCGGTCGAGGACGTCGCCATCGATAGCCTCAGGCCTAGCGGTGCGATAGGCTATCGCCGCAGTGACGTCTGCCCCAGCTTCGCGAAGTGCATTCAATAGACGGTCGTCGCTGCGGTCGCTGCGCGGCAGCAGCACCTTTTGTCCTTGAACCAAAACCCGCAACTCCCGCGCGAGCCCTTCGCCCGAGTGTTCACTAGCCACGAAAGACACCCGCCATCCCCCTTCGGCCGCAACCTGCGCGGTTGCCGGTCCGACAGCCGCCACGCGCGGCTTCGGCCCCTCAAACGATTCGTGATCGAGTCCGAGTTGCCGGCATCGCTCGATGAAGAATCCTACGGCATTCTGGCTGGTGAACAGAACCCAGTCAAATCGAAGAAGTCCGCCGATCGCGCTATCGAGCGCCCCGCCCGCGTCGGGCGCGAGGAAGCACACGGTGGGCATCACGAGCACCTCGGCACCCATGTGTTCGAGAGACCTTCGCAGGTCCTCGGCTTGCCGAGCGGCGCGCGTCACGACGATGCGCTTCCCCGCGAGTGGCTGGTTAAGCTTGTCCAACGGATCTCCCCGCAAGCCGGAGCAGTCGGTCGGCGCCCCCGGCCAGGAGCTCCTGGGCCACTCGTCCGCCGAGGGCCGCTGCTTCGGCCGGTGAATGGCAGACGCCTTTGCCGCTGCGGCGCAAAGATTCAGTCCCTCCGGCCGAGAGAACACATGCGTCAACCGTCATCGTTCCGCGATCGCACCGCGCCCATCCGCCGAGCGGCAGGCGGCAGCCTCCTTGCAGTTCGGCGAGCAGCGCGCGTTCGGCCTCGAGAGCGAGCATCGTCTCCATGTCCACAAGCCCGTCGAGAAAGCGGAACTCATCCTGGCGGGCCTCGAGGAATTCGACGCCCAGTGCTCCTTGCCCGACCGCCGGAACCATGACCTCGGGCGAAAGGACCTCGGTAATGCGCGAGGACAATCCCAGCCGATCCAGGCCCGCTTTTGCGAGCACAAGAGCCTCGCATTCACCGGCTTCGAGTTTGCGGAGCCGCGTATCGACATTCCCGCGCAACGCGACGATTTCGAAGTCCTGGCGAAACACCAGCAACTGCGAGGCTCGCCGAAGACTGCTCGTACCAATTCGCGCCCGTCGCGGCAGTTGTTCGAGCCTTTCGCCCTGGCGCGATACGAGCGCATCGCGGGGGTCCTCGCGGGGGAAAACGACCGCCAGTCTGCAGGCCTCCGACACCTGGGTGGGAACGTCCTTCATGCTGTGGACCGCGAGATCGGCCCGTCCGTCAACCAGGGCATCTTCGAGTTCCTTGATGAAGACGCCCTTCACTCCGATCTGATCGAACGAGGCGCCGGGGAGACGGTCGCCGGATGTCCGGATGACGACGATCTCCGTCGCCACTTTCGACAAACGCGTGACCGCCTGGCGGAGCTGGTTCGCTTGGCAGAGGGCGAGCGCGCTGCCGCGGGTCCCGATCCGGAGGGGAGACTTCACTCCTTATCCTCGCTCGTTCCGTCTAGGCCGAACAAGTGACGCAGGGCTTCAATGGCGCCAAGGCGGCCGCGCATTCCTCGTCCCGTTCGAAGTCGTTCCGCGGGCTGATCGAGAACGCGGTCGATCAATTCCTTCGTGATGCGCATGATACGCTCTCGTTCCTCGGGCGGAAGGTCCGGCATTTCGCCGAGCCGCTCGCGAAGAAGGATTTCCCGGTGCTCGTGGAAGCGGTCGCGGAGATCATCGACAATCGAGCCGGCTTCGAGCGCGGCTCGCCACGATTCAAATTTCGCGATGTGCTCGGCAATGATGGCCTCAGCGTGGGGAACCTCCGCCTCACGGGCCTTCCTGTTCTGCTCGACGATGTCGCCAAGGTCGTCGCTGTCGTAGAGGTACAGATTGTAGAGTTCGGCAGCCCGCGAGTCGACGTTGCGCGGAACCCCGAGATCGACCACAAAAACAGGGCGCCCGCTGCGCGCCTCGATGGCCCGCTCAAGCATCTCTCGGGTCAGCACAGGCCCCGTTGAGCCCATCGACGTGACGACTACGTCCGGCACGCCGAGGACTGATTCGAGCGATTCCCAGCGGAGCGCTTCTCCGCCCATCCGCGCGGCGAGCTCAGCAGCATGGTCGAATGAGCGATTGACGACACGTAGGCTGCCAATGCCACGGTTGCGCAGGTGGTCGACCACTTGCTCGGCGACTCGACCGGCTCCGAGAATTAGCGCCGAATGTCCCTTCAAATTGCCGAAGACGCGTTCCGCGAGCTTCACTCCGGCGAGGCCGATCGACATCGGCCGGGCGCCGACTTCGGTCTCCGCGCGAACGCGTTTCCCGACTTCAAGCGCCCCTTGAAAAGCGCGGTTCAGGACCGGCCCCGTCGCGCCATGGTCGAGCGCCTGGCCGTAAGCGGTGCGGAGCTGACCGAGAATCTCCGCCTCCCCGAGCATCATCGAGTCAAGTCCGGAGGCCACGCGGAACAGGTGCCGCACGGCATCGGGCCCGATGCGGCGATAAATTCTTCCGGACAGTTCCGCACGGGGGATCTGGTGGAACGAAGTGACGAAATCCTCCATGGCCTCTGTGATGGTGATGCCGACTTCGGTTGGAACTCCATAGAGCTCGCTGCGATTGCAGGTGGAAACGACGACGGCTTCGTCGAGAATTCCCTGGCGGCGGAGCTCGTCGGCGGCATCGAGCGCCTGCTTCGGGGTAAAGGAAATTCGCTCGCGGAACTCCACGGGCGCCGTGCGGTGGCTGCAACCGATGAGCGCAACCTGAATTCGGCCTGCGCTTCGGCGTCCGGCACTGGAAGCTCGGGCCATCAGAAGAAGCGGTGGAACCTGGTGAGGTAGAGATTGACAAACGTATAGCTGAACAGCACGATCACGAAGTTCAAAGCGCACAACCGAGCTGCACGGGCGCCGCGCCACTGGGCGCTTCGCGAAAGCCAGAGATAGGTCAAGTATACGGCAAGAATCGCGACCGTGACGATTACCTTCGGGTCACCCCAGGTGTACCTGCCCATGAGGCGGTGCTGCCAAATGAAGCCCAGGACACCTCCGACAATCAGGGCCACGAGTCCTACGTAAACGCTGCTCCTGGCCATGCGGTCAAGCACGTCAAGTGCTGGAAACCGCCAAAAGGCGGCGCCCAGCCGGCGGGAGCGCAGGACACGGTCCTGGACCAGATATACCAGGCTGAGAACGAAGGATAGGGCAAAGGCCGCGTAAGCCCAGGTGTTGAGCGTAACATGCAAAGCAAACAGCGGCCCGCGCGCAGGTGGCGCCGCCGGGCCCTCGCGGGGTGCCACCAGGCCAAGAAGCGCGATCCACAGAGCCAGCAGGAGCGTGACGAAGCCGCCGACCGAACGCTGGCGATGAAATGTCTCAACGAACAGATAGGTGATACCGAGGAGCCAGGCAAATAGCGACATCGAGCCGTACAGATCGTCATAAGGGACCGCATGCATCGAGCGCGAGCGTTCGAGCAAGGCGTAGTATTGAAACAAGATGCCGCCGGCTAGCAGGACCGTCGCCAGGCGCCCGAGCCAAACATTCGGCGCGTAGAGAATCCGTGCATAGCAAACGAAGCTCGCCACGTAGACTCCAAGGCTCAGGTAGCCCAACTGAATGGTCATGAACGCTCGAGGCTCTCCAGTAGGAACCATTATACCGCCGAATTGGCTCGAACGCGGCGCGCCGAACACCGAGGCGCGCTTGCGCTGCGGCATTTGTATACTAAGATGACTCTATGAGTCGATTGCTCGGGGAGAGGACTGCAAGCGTCGGCGAGCTCGCGACCTTCTCTCTCCTGCCGTGCCCGGCCGGGCCCTCGGAGATCGCTCTAAGTTTCCCGGCAAAGGAGAACGACTGTCCTGAACGGATAGCAGGCTCGACCGACCGGCGAGCCTCTTCGCGCGCCTAGCTCCCATGACCGAGACCGCCTTAAATCGGAAAGAGCTCTTCTTACGCGCCTGCCGGTTCGAGCCCGTCGAGCGGGTTCCCGTCTGGATCATGCGGCAGGCCGGCCGGTACCTGCCGGAGTACCAGGCTGTCCGTGCGAAACACTCCTTCCTTGAAATTTGCAAGACGCCGGAACTGGCCGCCCGGGTATCGCTTGAGCCATTTCGGGTGCTGGGCGTGGACGCGATCATCGTGTTCTCGGACATTCTGATCGTCGCCGAAGCCATGGGACTGCCGCTCGACGTGCCTGATTCGGGACCCGTGCTCTCGAACCCGGTACGGGACGCTCCCGCGGTTCGGCGGCTGCGTGATTTCGATCCGGATCGAGATACGAAATTCGTTGGCGACGCGATCGAGACGATCTGCCGGGAGGCGGGGCCGGAAGTTCCGGTGATCGGCTTCGCGGCGGCGCCATGGACGCTCGCCTGCTATATGATCGAAGGACGCACTCGGGGGGACATTTCGCAGGCGAAGCAGATGCTCGCCGAGCAGCCGGAAGTCATGCGCGAATTGCTTGAACGCATTGCCCGGGTCACGGCAGCGTATTTGAACTCGCAGATCGCCGCCGGAGCCTCGGTGGTTCAGCTCTTCGATACTTGGGCAGGGGAATTGAGCGAGAGCGAGTATGATGGCTTCGAGCTACCGGCGACGCAGAGGCTCCTTGCGGCGCTCGATCACAAGGAAGTGCCGAAGATACTGTTCGCCAAGGGCTCCCGACGCCACCTCGAGAGCCTCGCGAAATCGGGAGCAGACGTCCTGAGCTTGGACGGGGATACGGATCTCTCGAAGGCGCGGCGGGTGCTCGGGAACCGGGTCGGGCTGCAGGGAAATGTTGCCCCTGCGATTCTGCTCGGAACCGAGGCAGGGGTCCGGCAAGCGGCGCGCGAGGCCGTGGAAAAAACCGGCGGCGCCGGCCACATTTTGAACCTGGGGCACGGGATTTTGCCGCATACCCCGGTCTCGAACGCGAAGGCCTTCGTCGAAGCCGGCCAGGCGGTTGCGTTGCCCGCCGGAGGATCGATCGCCAGGGCTGATTGAATAACGATGCACCCGACCACGACCAATCAAAACGAAACACTCGAGATCGGACAAATCTCGGACGCCTTTCTTGAAAAATACAATCGGCCGGGCCCCCGCTACACGAGCTATCCGACCGCACCGGTTTGGAAGGAAGACTTTGGCCCGTCCGACCTTGAGGAATACTATGCCCGGGCAGAGACCCTAGCCACGCCGGTCTCACTGTACATGCATCTTCCCTTCTGCGAGAGCTTGTGCCTGTTCTGCGCGTGCAATGTCTCGATCCAGAAAGACAAGCGGGTCACGATTCCCTACCTCGCCGCGTTGAAGATGGAAATCGATCACGTCGCAGCCAGGGTCTCGAGGAAACGCCCGGTTATTCAGTTTCACTGGGGCGGCGGTACGCCGACCTACCTCGCACCCCCGCAAATGGAGGATCTGTTTCGATTCACGCTCGAGCGGTTTTCCTTCGCGCCCGACTGCGAAATAGGGATCGAAATAGACCCTCGAGTAACCAGTCGCGCCCACCTGGAAACCCTGCGGCGTCTCGGATTTAACCGTATCAGCATGGGCATTCAGGATTTTGACCCCGACGTACAGCGGACGATTCGGCGGGTGCAACCGTACGAGTTGACGCGCGAGCTGATGATGGCGGCGCGCGAGATAGGATTCGAGAGCCTGAACGTCGACCTCATTTACGGATTGCCCTTTCAAACCGCGGAGACCTTCAAGAAGTCGATCGACCAGGTGCTCACGCTCGCGCCGGACCGCGTGGCCATGTTCAGCTACGCGCACGTGCCCTGGCTGAGGAAGCAGCAAGGAGCCTTTCAGGCCCACCTGCCCGAAGGACAAGAAAAATTCCGGATCTTCCGTGCGGGGCTCGAGAGGTTCCTCCGAGCAGGCTATCTCTACATCGGAATGGACCATTTCGCGCGGATGGGCGACGAACTGGCAATCGCCCAGCAGGGCCGCACGCTGCACCGAAATTTCCAGGGCTATACGACCAAGGCGGGCGCCGACCTCTACGGCATGGGTGTCAGCGCGATCAGCTCGGTTGGCCAGGCATACGCGCAGAATCGCCGCGAAGTCGCGGCGTATCAAGAAGCGGTTCGGGAGCGCGGGATCGCCACGATGCGCGGTTACCGGCTGACGCCCGACGACAGGATCCGCCGCGCCGTCATTGGCCGGCTGCTGTGCCACACTGTGATCCTCAAGGCGGAAGTCGAGCAGGAATTTTCGATCTGCTTCGATGAATATTTCGCCTCGGAGCTCAGGCGTCTCGCGGAACCGCGGGACGAGGGGTTAGTGGTTCTCGATCCGGACGAAATACGCGTTACCGCACTCGGCCGCATCTTCATCCGAAACGTCGCCATGATTTTCGACCGCTACCTTCACGAACAGCAAATGGACCAGAAGCCGCTGTTTTCAAAAACACTCTGACGAACCGAACGAACATGGCTGATGCGAAGCAGGTCGCCGTCATCGGGGGAGGGATTTCAGGGCTCGCCTGCGCCTACCGGCTGAAACAACTCGGTGTCCAGGTGACACTCGTCGAAGCGGCGGACCGCGTGGGCGGCCTCATCGGGACGATCGAGCGAGACGGGTTTCTTTTTGAGTCGGGGCCCCAAAGTTTTCAAGGCACGGATGCTCTTCTGGGGCTCATCGAGCAGCTTGGAATCGGAGCCGAGCTGCGCGAGGCTGATCCGAACGCGCCGCGTTTTGTTCTCCGGCACGGCCGCCTGGAGAAACTTCCGATGTCGCCGCAAGCGGTGTTGACCAGCTCCCTGCTGCGACCGGGCTCCCGGTGGAAGGTCGTCTCGGAGCCTTTCCGCCGGACCAAGGCTCCCCGCCAGGAGGAATCGGTCGCCGAATTCGTGCGGCGCAAGTTCGGGCACGAAATTCTCGAATACCTGGTGGCGCCGTTCGTCTCCGGCATCTACGCGGGCGACCCCGAAAAGCTGAGCTTGCGCGCGGCGTTTCCGTCGCTCGATGAGTGGGAACGAGAATACGGAAGCGTCCTGCGCGGCGCGATGAAATCCCGGTCCGCCGAGGGCCGGCGGCCGCCGGCGCTTTGTTCGTTTCGGCAGGGCATGGGTACGCTTGCGCGCGCGCTCGCGGAAAAGCTCGGAGACAGCGTGCGAACCGGTACGCGAGCCGTGGCCCTCAGTCGCGGCGCGGTTCCCGGCGGCGCGCGGTATGAAATTCGGATGAGCAGGAACGGGCAGCAGGAAACGGCTGCCGCGGCTGCGGTGGTCCTCGCCATACCGGCTTACGCGGCCTCGGGCGAAGTCGAGCCGATTTCCGCCCCACTCGCACACACCCTCTCAGGCATCGCATACGCGGCCGTTGCGGTCGTTGCCGCCGGATATGACGCCAAACAGCTCGACCACCCGCTCGAGGGGTTCGGATTCCTGGTTCCGCGGAGCGAGAAATACCGGACGCTCGGGACCGTCTGGAATTCGTCGCTATTTCCAGGGAGGGCTCGCGCGGGAGCTCTCACGATGACGAGTTTTGTCGGCGGGGCCACCGATACGGAGACCTTGAAATGCTCGGAGGCGGACATCGCCGCGGTCGTTCGAGAGGAACACTCCCGCATCCTCGGTATCACTGGGCCGCCGGTTGCATCGAAGGTGTGGAAGCACCCCAAGGCCCTGCCGCAATACAACCTAGGCCACGGTCATATCGTAGAGGCGATTCGCGAAGCCGAGCGCGGGATCCCCGGCCTGTTCTTCTCAGGAAACTACCTCGGGGGTCCGTCGCTCGGCAAGTGCGTCGAGCAGGGATTCAGAACGGCGGAGGCCGCGCGGGACTATCTCGAGGCCGCATAATGAAAACCCGCCCGAGCGGTGCCCCTCGCGGCGCAGAACCCGAATCCTGTCCGCCCGAACCGCCCGGGGTGCGCCTCGGCTTTTCGCGCCGCAGCTTCCTCCCTACCGAAAAAGGGCCCGGCGACGCGACACGGCGCGTGATGGCAGGCGACCTCTAGGGTTGGGGCAAGAGACCCTTGTGGCGCGTGGCGAGCCGCAGCCGGCGTCGCTCGCCCGCCTCTCCGTAACGCCGGCGATCGTCTTCGGTCTCGGGAACGAGCGGCGGGACAGGATGCGGTTGTCCGTCGAGGTCGATGGCCACATAGGTGAGGTAGGCGCTGCTCGTATGCTTTCTTTCCCCGGTGAGAATATTTTCCGAGAAAACCTTCACGCCGACCTCCATCGAAGTTCGAAAGGCTCGATTCACGCTCGATTTCAGAATGATGAATTCGCCCACGCGGATCGGGGAGCGGAAGTCAAGCGAGTCGACCGACGCGGTGACCACGTGGCTCATCGAGTGGCGGTGTGCCGCGAGAGCCCCGGCGATGTCGATCAAGTGCATCACCCGGCCGCCCAGCATGTTCCCTAAGGCATTCGCGTCGTTCGGGAGAACCGCTTCGACCATTTCCGAACTCGATGCGCTTGCCGGCCTGCCCGCTGGCTTCGATTCCAGCTCGGGTTGTCGCTTGCTAGAAGCATGCTTGTTGGTCGGCTTTGGCATGCGGGTTCTCGCGTCTCCCGAGGGACGATGCAGGCTCTTGGCGTGAATGGCCGAGGCCGCTATAATACGCGCATTCATCCGATGGCCCAAGTGCAGAAGCCGCGCCGCGAAGTTCTCGAGAAGTTCGTCGCCGAGAAGCCGGGTGACGCGTTTGCCCGTTACGGACTGGCCCTCGAGTGCGTGAAGCTGGGGGACGACGAAGCCGCCACTCAGCACTTCCGCAAACTCCTCGAGACCCATCCTGAATATGTCGCCGGCTACTTCCAGTTTGGCCAATTCCTGTCGCGCCTCGGACAGATCGAAGAGGCGCGTAAATTGCTCTCGGACGGTATCCTCGTTGCGCAGAGGGCCGGCGACATGCACGCGCGCGACGAAATGCAAGCAGCCCTGACGCTTCTGCGTTAATTTCGCAGGGCGTTCAGATACCGCACATGAACAAACCGGATCGCATTCCTCTTTTCCCGCTCGATGTCGTGCTCCTGCCAGACATGCTGCTGCCGCTGCACATCTTCGAACCGCGATACAAGACCATGGTCCAATACTGCCTCGGCAACCAACTCGAATTCGGGATCGTGCTGGCAACGAACCAGACCGTGGCCAGGGTCGGGTGCATGGCCGAGATCACCTTGAAGATCAAGGAGTATCCGGACGGTCGTATGGACATTCTCACTGGAGGCCGTTCCGCGTTTCGACTCACAGACGTCCTCGAGGAGAAGGAGTACCACGAGGGGATCATCGAGTACATCGATGAGGATCGGACGGCTCAGGACCCTGGCAAGGAGGCCCGGTTGATCGAGGTTTTCGAGCAGTGCCACGTGCTCCTGTTCGGCCGAGCCTGGGGCGACCAGGATCGGGAGCGGTCGGCCACCCTCGCCTTCCGGATGACGGCTCGGTTGCCCACCGATCTCGAACAAAGGCAGGCGCTTCTTGAGATGCGAACCGAGAACGAACGCCGCGATTTCCTGCTCGGCTGGCTCGCAAAATTCCTGCCAAAACTCGCCGATCGGCAACAGGCCCGCCGCCGCGCGGGCGGCAACGGGCATGCGCTCAATTAGGCGCTCGGATCAAGAGTTCCGCCAGCCGCGCCGTTCCACTATAATGGTGTGCGGGGCGCTCGGTCGAGCGAGCGCCTCATCCGTTACATAAGGATCTGGTGAGCGAATGAGTCCACAGCCTAAGAATCTAGGTGAACTTCGCCGGAGTCAGTGGTCGGAGGAGCGGGCTTCCTGCCGGGGTGTCCGGCAGGAGATGCGCGAAAACCTTCTCGAGAGGATGGAGAAAGGGGAGGTGCTGTTCCCGGGCCTGCACGGCTACGACGATACGGTGGTACCGCAGATCGTCAATGCGATTCTTTCCCGCCATCATTTCATTCTGCTCGGCCTGCGCGGGCAGGCGAAATCCCGGATCCTGCGAAACCTCGTAGCCTTCATGGACTCGCTGGTTCCCGTTGTGGAGGGCTGCGAGATACACGACAACCCCTATCGCCCGCTCTGCCGGCCGTGCCGAGAGCGGATCGCGACCGAAGGCGATCTGACGCCGGTCGCCTGGCTACGGCAGGAACACCGGTATGTCGAAAAACTCGCTACCCCGGATGTGACCATCGCCGACATGATCGGCGACGTGGATCCGATCAAGGCCGCGCGCGGCGGGCGAAATCTTTCCGACGAACTGACCATCCACTATGGCCTGCTGCCACGCGCCAATCGCGGGATTTTTGCGATCAACGAACTGCCCGATCTCGCCGGCAAAATCCAGGTGGGCCTGTTCAACATCATGCAGGAAGGAGACATTCAGATTAAGGGCTATCCGGTGCGGATGGCCCTTGACGTTCTGCTCGTCTTCACCGCCAATCCCGAGGACTACACCGCGCGCGGGAAGATCATCACGCCGCTCAAGGACCGGATTGGATCGGAAATTCGGACCCACTATCCGGCCACGGTTGCCGAAGGCATGTCCATCACGTCGCAGGAGTCCTGGACGGACCGCGGCGCCAGGCGCCGGGTCGAACTGCCGGATTACATTCGCGAGATCGTGGAGGAGGTGGCCTTCCAGGCGCGGGACGACAAGCGCGTCGACCGGCGTTCGGGCGTCAGCCAGCGCCTGCCGATTACCGCACTTGAAAATGTGCTGAGCAGCGCCGAACAGCGCGCCGTGCGCAGCCGTGATTCCGCGGTCGTCGCCCGCGTCGCCGATATTTATTCGGCGATCCCCGCGATGACGGGGAAATTCGAACTCGAATACGAAGGCGAGCTGCGCGGAGCCGAAAACATCGCGCGCGAGCTGATTCGCGCCGCCGTGGGCAAGACCTTCACTAAATATTTCGTCAACGTGAATTTCCAGCCCGTGATTCAGTGGTTCGAGATCGGCGGCGAATTAAGGGTGCCAGCCCAGGCCTCGAGCGCAGAATTGCTTGGTCAGCTCAAGAAGATTCAAGGTCTGTTTGAGCATCTCGAAACGCTGGGAGTCGACGCGAAGGATCACGCCGCGATCCAGATCAGCGCGGCGGAGTTCATTCTGGAAGGGTTGTGGGCCCACAAACGCATCAGCCGGAGCGAAGAGCGTGGATATTTCGCCGAAGCTCGAAAAGCAACCGAGCCCCGGGACCCGCGAGAGCCCTCTGGCAGGATGCCGCGGCGACAGTTCAATTGAGCGAACAGGAAAACCAACATGAAATATACTCGTTATTCGCGCTACGCTCCCGACGCCGCCGAGGACATCGACCTCCAGGAACTGATGAACCGGCTTTCCGACTTCTTCTTGCAGAGCGGATTCGAATCGCAGTACGGATTCTACGAACTCGATACCGAACGCTCGCGGGAGCAGCATCTCGACCAGCTCCGGCAGGCGATCCTGCGCGTCCTGCAGGAAGGCGACCTGATCCCGCCCGAGATGGTCGAGCAGATGATGCAGAATCCGGACCTCGCGCAGAACCAGGAGCTGCGCGATTTGATCGACCAGATCATCGAGCGCATGGAGCAGGAAGGGTATATCTCTCAGCAACAGCAGGCGCAGGTGACTCCGCCACCCTCGGAGACACCCGGAGGGCAGATTGGCCCCGATCAGCCGAACGTGGAGGCGCGGTTTGAAATCAC
>Ga0210409_10006177_pt1 | contig 12499 bp, 11 predicted proteins | sample IncBWH17MmetaG_FD_161649 | JGI IMG/M metagenome (GOLD analysis project Ga0210409, IMG submission 161649) | Forest soil microbial communities from Barre Woods Harvard Forest LTER site, Petersham, Massachusetts, United States - Inc-BW-H-17-M | ecosystem: Environmental > Terrestrial > Soil >...
CTCCTTCCCAGCCGCGTGCAACAGTTTCCAATACAGCGGACTATCTTCTTCGGAAACCGCGTGTACCCGGATCAAATTCCGGTCCAGGATTGCGCTCTCAAAACATTTCCGGTATCGCTCGCGCACGCGTCCCACCGTCGCCAGAAACCGCGCGTTCGGACCCACCTCGAAATATTCGGCTGCCAGTTCGGCGGGAACTGAGGCCGCGAATTTGCGAAAGGATTCTCGGTGCTTGATGTATGTGTTGAGATTTTCGGCTGAATAAGGATCGTGAGGCGAAGCCAGAATGCTGCGATTGCCCAGCGCCCGCGGGCCGAATTCCATTCGGCCGTGCATCCAGGCCACAATCTTGTTTTCGCTGATCTGCGCCACGGCGGTTTCGATTAGTTCCTCAGCCGTCAGCAAATAACGGAACCGCAGCTTGCAGTTCTCCAGCACCTGCTTGATCTGTTCGGCGGAATAGCTTGGCCCCAGGAACAGATTATCCGGAGACGCGCGCCGCGTCTCTTCGTAGATTCCATGCCACGCTTCGAACACGGCGCCGAGGGCCGTTCCGGAATTCCCTGCCGCGGGCTGAACGAATACACCGTCGAATTTTCCTGAGGACTCCAGAGATTCAATCAGGATGGCGTTCATGGCGAGACCACCGGCCAGGCAGAGGTTGCCGCCTTCACCCGCCATCTGAAGCACTGTGCTTTCGACGGCGCGCTGCAGCCCGGCAGCCAGCTTAGCTCGCTCCGGTTTCGGTATGGCCGCGTGATCCGGCAGGCCGATCCGTTCAAAGAACTTTCCGCTGAAACCGCCGTGGATCGTCCGCTCGGCATCGAAGTATGAGCGGTCCAGCCGCGGCCACTCGCCGGCCTGCCCTTGCAGGATCCCGAGAAAAACGTCGCGGTAAGCGTCCGCGCCGGCGGCCGCCAGCCATTGCACCTTGTGCTCGTCGGCATTCGCATTGAACCCCAGCAGTTCAGTTACGCGGCCATAAAGCTCGCCCAGCGAGTCCGGCGAATATAATTCCTTTTCCAGGCGCAGCAGTTGGCCGTCCGCCGCGTGCCAGCGCGAACCGCAGCGGAAATCCCCGTGGCGATCGAGAACCAGGACGGTCGCCTCATCAAACGGCGATGCATAAAATGCCGAGGCGGCATGGGCTCTATGGTGGTCGATCAAGGCCATGCGGCTTTGCGGAAAACGCGCGCGCAAATTCAGATGCAGGCTGCTTTCCTGGGCCGCGGGAATCGGCCTCACCACCGCCACGCAGTCCACCTGGTCCGGCCGCACGCCCGCCAGCTCCAGGCACGTAGCGATGGATTCGTCAGGCAGTTGGCCGCTTTGCGTGCGCCCGCGCCGTACAATCTTCGACTCCTCCACCGCAGCCGCCAGGTGGCCGTCGACAAGGATTGCGCTGGCAGCATCATTCAGCAGGCCGCCAATTCCGAGAATGATCATGTTTGATTCAGGTTTTCTTATCCGCGTCTATTCGCGTGTATTCGCGGCCATGCTTGTTCATGACCCACGCTGAGCCTTCTCCAGCTTGGCGAAGGTATCTCGTAGCGCAACCGTCCGGTTGAACACCAGTTTCTCCGGAGTCGAATCCTTATCCACGCAGAAGTAGCCAAGGCGTTCGAACTGGTACCGGCTGCCCGGCGCCGCCCCGCGCAAGCTGGGCTCGAGCTTTGCGCCTTTCAGAATCTCCAGAGAGTGTGGATTGAGATTCGCCGTGAAATCCTGGCCTTCGGGCACGTCATTGGGGTTCTCTACCGTGAACAGGTTCTCGTACAGCCGTACCTCCGCCTCGATGGCATGCGCCGCCGAGACCCAGTGAATGGTCGATTTCACCTTACGCCCGTCTGGAGCATTCCCCCCGTGGGTTGCCGGATCGTACGTGCAATGGATCTCCAGAATCGCGCCCTTCTCGTCTTTCACCACGCTGGTACAGGTGATGAAATAGCCGTAGCGCAGGCGGACTTCTTTTCCCGGAGAAAGACGGAAGTAGTGTTTGGGCGGGTCCTCGCGAAAATCGTCCTGCTCGATATACAGCTCGCGCGAAAAAGGTACTTTTCTACTTCCGGCGCTCGCATCCTCAGGATTGTTGACCGCGTCCATCTCCTCCACTAGATCCTGCGGGTAATTATCCACGACCACTCGCAGCGGCCGTACGACGGCCATCACGCGCGGCGCACGCTTGTTCAAGTCCTCGCGAACGTGATGTTCCAGGAGCGATAGCTCGATCGTGCCATTCGTTTTCGAAACTCCAATCGCCCGGCAGAAATTGCCTATGGCTTCGGGCGTGTAGCCGCGCCGCCGGATTCCGGTGATGGTCGGCATGCGGGGGTCGTCCCACCCGCTGACGTGACCATCCTGAACCAGCAGGAGCAACTTCCGCTTGCTTAAGAGCGTGTACGTCAGGTTGAGCCGGTCAAATTCTATCTGCTGAGGATGATAGATGCCTAGTTGATCGAGATACCAGTCGTACAGGGGCCGGTGGTCCTCGAACTCCAGGGTGCAAATGGAATGGGTGATCCGTTCAATCGAGTCCGATTCGCCATGCGTGAAGTCGTACATCGGATAGATGCACCATTTGTCACCGGTGCGGTGATGCTCGGCATGCAGGATTCGGTACATCACCGGGTCGCGCATGTTGAGGTTCGCTGACGCCATGTCGATTTTCGCGCGCAGCGTCCGAAATCCATCCGGAAACTCGCCGGCCTTCATACGCTCGAACAATTCGAGGTTCTCCTCCACCGTGCGGTTGCGCCAGGGGCTCTCCCTGCCGGGCTCGGTCAACGTGCCCCGATACTCGCGAACCTGTTCCGCGGTCAAATCGCAGACATAGGCTTTGCCCGACTTGATCAATTGCACAGCCCACTCGTAAAGCTGGCCAAAGTAATCCGACGCGTAGAATAGACGGCCTTCCCAATCGCCGCCCAGCCAGCGGACGTCTTCTATGATCGAATCCACGTACTCGGTCTCTTCCTTACTCGGATTCGTATCATCAAACCGTAAGTTGCATTTGCCGCCGAACTCGCGCGCCAGACCAAAGTTCAGGTTGATCGACTTGGCATGCCCGATGTGCAGGTACCCGTTCGGCTCCGGCGGAAACCGTGTATGCACCCGTCCGCCATACTTGTTCGTCTTCAGATCTTCAATAACGATCTCGCGGACGAAATTAGACGGGCCCGCCTTGGTCTCGGGCAACTCAGAATTGCTTGTGGTCATAGGCATTATTCGCGTGCATTCGCGTTCATTCGCGGCTCATTTTAATGGATTTGTTGAATAGCTTGTTCAATCCGTTTCAGACACGTTTCCTTCCCCAGAACCGCCATGGTCTCAAAAAGCGGCGGCGCATTCTTGCGCCCGCACACCGCCACGCGAATGGGCTGAAACATCTGCCCGGCCTTGATTCCCAGGCTCGCCGCAGCCGCCCGCAGGACCTCCTCTAAGCCTTGATGATTGAACTCCGCCGCTGGCAAAACCTCAAGCGCCCGTTCCAAAACGCGCCGCGCCATCCCGAGGTCCCCTTTCTGCGGGACCAGCTCCGCAGTGTCGTAAGGCGGCAGCTCGTCCGCAAAAAAGAAATCTGCAACTGTCGTCACATCGCCTAATAATTTGATGCGCTCACGAATCAAAGGAGTCAGAGCCAGCATCTTCCCCGGCTCCGCGCGGAAGCCCGCTTTGCAGATGAACGGCAGCAATAATCCCGCCAGCTCATCCACCGGCATCGCGAAAATGTATTGCGAGTTGAGCCAAACCGCTTTGGGATCGAACGGATCGTCCTCTTTGAAGTTGACCACAGCGTTCGACTTGTTGATGCCTTCGAACGCGAATGCATCAATTAAGTCCTGCCGCGACATCTTTTCCCGGTCATCCTTCGGCGACCAGCCCAGCAAACAGAGAAAATTGATAAACGCCTGAGGCAGGAAGCCGGCATCGCGATACGTGGTCACGCTCACTACCGGCCCATGCCGGCGCTTCGAGAGCTTCGTCCCGTCCGGCGCGACAAGCAGCGGCAGATGCGCAAACTTCGGCGGCTCAGCTCCGGCCGCCTCAAAAATCAACACGTGCTTGAACGTGTTGGTGAGGTGGTCCTGGCCCCGAATGATGTGGCTGATGCGCAGGTCGGCGTCGTCGGCGCAAGAAGCGAGATGGTAAGTTGGCGTACCGTCACTTCGCAGCAGCGCGAAATCTTCGATATCAGCCGTGGACTTGGATTGCTCGCCGTAAACGCCGTCGCTAAAACGGATATCGCGTACTGGTTCGCGAGGCACCAGGTAACGGAGCACGAACGGTTCTCCCGCCGCGGCGCGGCCATCGCTCGCCTCGCGCGAAAGCTCTCGCATCCCGGGATTGAACAACCATGCGGCGCCTGAGCGTGATTTCTCTCCTTCGTCGCCTTGAGCCGGCGTAAAGTCGCGATACGCCATGCCCTCCTGGAGAATGGCTTCCGCCGTCTTCCGGTGAAGATCCAAACGCTCCGACTGCCGGTATTGCTCGTCCCAACCCAGGTCCAGCCAGTTCAGCCCGTCGAAGATAGAATCGAGCGAGGCCTGCGTGTTCCGCTCGATGTCGGTGTCGTCAATCCGCAGTATCATCGTGCCGCCGTGGCGGCGCGCGTACAGCCAGTTAAAGATGAAGGTGCGCGCGCTCCCAATATGCAGAAAACCTGTGGGAGACGGCGCAAAGCGCACTCGAAGCATGGAAAGGCCAGTATAACAACTCAGCTTGCGAAGCCTTCCTCAGCAAGTTTCGCTACGCCGGGAGCGGCAAGCTCATTCGGTCCAATTCTCGATTCGCAAGCCTCGAACCCGGCTGAACTCGCGTACATTGTTCGTGACAACAATAAGTCCCAAACTGAGGGCGTGCGCCGCGATCAGCAAATCATGAGCCCCAATTCGCAACCCACTCCTTTCCAATTGGGTTCGTAGATTGCCATAGTGGGTTCCAACCGGTGAGTCGAGCGGCAGCACCGGAATCAGCCCGCTCAACTGCTCGATGCGCGCCAGATTTGCTTCGAGATGCCGGCTTTTGCACGCACCATATACCAACTCTAGATACGTGACCACGGACATGCCGACGTCCCCTGCACGCGTCTGCTCGAACCGTTTTAGAGTACCGGCCGGCTTGTGTTTCACGATGTAAATGCAGGTGTCGGTATCCAGCAAATAACGCATCAGAGTGCGGGCCGTTTTTGCGCTTTCGCTTGCTTCCGCCCGCCCTTAAGAAAATCAGGCGATAAACCCGCGATCAGATAGTACGCCTCGCCTAGATTCTTTCGACGCTTGCGAAGCAGCAGATCTTCCCCCCGGCGCAGGATTTCCACTTCGTCCACATCCAGTTGGAAACTACGCGGAATCCGCACGGCCTGTGAATTGCCGCTACGGAACACTTTTGTGATGGCCATACTCAAAGTATACACTGGCTGTATATACAGAGGAACTCCGGCATCTGCAAATCTGGCTATACTAGCCATATGCGGACGGTTAATGTGGCGGAGCTGAAAGACCAGCTCAGTGCCTACCTCCATCGGGTGCGGGCCGGCGAAGAGTTGCTGATCCGTGAGCGCAACCTGCCAATCGCGAAGCTAGTCCCGCTTACCGAGGGGGACTTCGAAGCGGATGAACTTTCGCTGGTGGCTTCGGGCCAAATGATTTTGCCAAAGAAGCGGTTTCGCGAGAATCAATTTTGGGCGATCGGCTCCAATCTGCGTCTGAGCCGGAAACTGAGCAAGAATTTCGGCCGCGCCGTAGAGGCAGAGCGCGAAGAGAAAAATGCCCTCTTTCTGGGACACAAGCGCAATCATTCGCATTTGCGAGCCCGCTCAAGCAAGTAATCAGGCCGAGAAGGACCAAAGACTCCTTTCTTCTGCCACGCTGGGCGGTTTCGAATCAGTGGAATCTTGAAGAACTGAGCAGTCGCGCTACAATCGCCTCTTATGCGCATCACCGCCATCGATACCTACATTGCCGGAAATCCCTGGAAAAACTGGCTGTTTGCGAAAGTCTCGACAGACGAAGGGATCTATGGAGTCGGAGAAGGCACGCTCAATTATTTCGCCAAGACCATCGAGGCCGCAATCCATGAGCTCAAGCCTCTGGTCATCGGCATGGACCCGTTCCAGGTCGAGATCATCTCGCAGCGGCTGATCCGCGACGTGTACAGCGAAGGCGCCCAGATCCACATGTGTGCGGTCGCGGCCATAGAGATCGCCTTGTGGGACATCATTGGTAAGGCTGCTAATCAACCCATCTACAATCTGTGGGGCGGGCGCTGCCACGAAAAACTACGCGCTTACGCCAATGGCTGGTATCGCGGTCCGCGGACTCCAGAGAGTTTCGCCGAGAAGGCCAAGAAAGTCGCCGCTCGCGGATACACCGCGCTGAAATTCGATCCGTTCGGATCGAGCTGGCGTATGCTCTCCCGACAGGATTTCGATCTTTCGGTGGACATTATCCGCGCTGTGCGGGACGCTGTCGGCCCGTCGGTCGATCTGCTGATCGAAGGCCACTGCCGGTTCAACGTCGCCACCGCTGTCGAGTTTGCCGAAGCCATCCACCAGTTCCGGCCAGCCTGGTTTGAAGAACCGGTCCCGCACACGAGCGTTCCCGCCATGGTTGAGGTGGCCCGCCGTAGCCCGGTGCCCATCGCAACCGGCGAGAGTCTTTCCAGCAAGCAGCAGTTTGCCGAACTGTTGAAATATGACGTAGTAAATATTCTCCAGCCGGAGCCACTGAACTTAGGGGGGCTCTTCGCGGCGCGCATCATCGCTGGAATGGTCGACGCGCACTTCGGTGTCATTGCACCCCATAGCGCCCAGGGCCCGGTCTGTTCGGCGGCGTGCGTTCAGCTCAACGCTTCGATTCCCAATTTCTTCATCCACGAAATCTTCGATGAGTTCAACGAGCCATGGGAGAAGGAAATTGTCACCAACCCGGTCGTGGTGGTGAATGGATACATTGATGTTCCAGAGCGCCCCGGATTGGGCATCGATCTAAATATTGATGAGATTCGTAAGCATCCTTACCAACAGGAAAACCACCTGCCGCTTTTCAAAGCAGGCTGGGAGAGGCGCGAGCGCCAGATATCGTGAATTTTCTCCCCGGTAGTGTAATTTCCGTCTGGTAAAAATCACGTAAAACCGAGCCTCGCCACCGTTAGGTTAACGTTTCTCAACGATTTACGAATGGCAATTACCTTGCTATATAGTTAAGCAGTTGAAGTGGCGCGAACCGGCGGGCACGCACAGGATGCTTTCGGGCGAATGTGCGACCGCCGGTTTTTTATTTCTCCAGCTCAACCGGAATCCCTCTGCTTTTCAGAAGTGCCCCAATGTCTTCAGTTCGAAGCCGTGAAGCGTCGTACTCGACCACCAGTTCCTGCGTGGAAGGCTCGACCTGAATATGCATGATTCCGTAAATCGCATGAGCGGACGCGATTCGCGGCATGGTCTGTTCGTCGAGCAGCCGCTCCAGCCGGAAGCGAATCTGTGTTTTGGTCATAAGCTAGGCGGGAACGTCGCGGCTGCCGTCAAGCTCTTCAAGTAATTCTTGAATTAAGGCCTTCCGGCCGTCTGCGAATTCGGACCTTGACGGGTTCGGCAGATGCGATAGCAACCAGGCTCGGATTAATTCAGTCACCGGTGCGGCGACCGCCTCATCGGCGCCCGGCTCAAAACGTAAAGGTATTTCCGACCGGCCGATCGCCTGCAGCAGCAGATCTCGAAATTTCATTCGGCTCCGCCTCCAAGCGCTAGGCGCAACGAGGCGTGGTGGTTCAGGGGTCCTGAGCCCTTGCCCAAGCCAGGTGCGGAGCGAATGGCTTCGGTGATAAACGACTTGGCCCGTTCCACGGCATGTTCAAGCAGCGTGCCTCGCGCAAGCTCCGCCGTGATGGCCGCCGAATAAGTACAGCCGGTTCCGTGAGTGTTTTTCGTTTCAATCCGCGGCGCCCGAAACTCGCGGGTTAAGCCGGACACATACAGTACGTCAATCGCATCTCCCGCCAGATGCCCGCCTTTTACCAGGACGGCTTTGGCGCCCATGCTGTGAAGCTCGCGTGCCGCTTGATGCATGCTGTCTAAATTGTTGACTTCAAGCCCCGTGAGCGCCGAGGCTTCTGCCAGGTTCGGCGTCAGGAGCGAGGCCCGGGGGATCAGTTCGTCCCGCATCGCCTCCAGCGCATCCTGGGTAACGAGCAACCGGCCGTGTTTGCTCACCATAACCGGATCGACGACGAGGGGAAAGCGAAAGTCGGCCGCGGCGCTTGCGACTGCCTGCACGATCGACCGGTTCCCCAGCGCTCCGGTCTTGGCCGCGGTGGGTGGAATATCGTCCAACACCGCACGGAGTTGGTGGAGAACCAGGACGGCCGGCATAGATTCTACCCGTTCTAGAGAGACCGTGTTTTGGACGGTCACAAGTGTAATGATCGCTTCACCATAGACTCCAAACTGATGAAACGTCTTGAGGTCCGCCTGAATTCCTGCACCACCCGATGGGTCGGAGCCCGCTATGGTCAGCGCTATGGCTTGCATAATGATTACCAGGCTCTTGCTTCACGGTAGCCATAGGGATCGGCGCCCGCTTCAATTACTCCACCGGGGGTCACGCGAATCAGCACCGGGGCCGCGCCACTCGACCAGCGGGAACGCGTGCCGACGCGATGGTGGCGCTCAGCCAATTCGGCAGCCGTCGCCGGGTTGATGCGTTCATCCAGCAGCAAGTCCCCGGGGTTCATGGCGTGATTGTCGAAGCTCGAAACCAGGTGGCGCGTCTGGAAACGCGGCGCCTCAATCGCTTGTTCCGCGTTCATTCCGAACTCAACGACGTCCAGCAGAATCTGCAGAAGAGATTGATCCTGGTTATCACCGCCTGGGGTGGAGAGCGCCAGGTACGGCTTCCCTTCCTTCAACACCAAAGTGGGGCTGAGCGTAATGCGAGGCCGCTTGCCGCCTGCCAGTTCATTGGGATGTCCGGGAATCAGGAGAAAACTCTGGGCGCGCTGCGTGAGCGAGATTCCTGTGTCGCCGGCGATTACCGAGGGCAACCAGGCTCCAGAGGGGGTCGAGGAAAACATGATTCCATCTTTATCGATCACATCGACACAAGTCGTGTCACGCGCCAGCAACGCATCGTCTATCTTGAAGTGGACCATTTCCGCTTCGGAGGGATGCTGGGGCGGATGCGGACCGATCTGGCCAGGGCGGAAGTCAAGTGAAGCCACGGCAGCGATCAGTTTGCGCCGCACCGCTGCATAATCCTTCGAGAGAAGGCGATCGGCTGGGATTTTAACAAAATTGGGGTCGCCATAATAAGTGTCGCGGTCGGCATACGCCAGCTTCAGCGCTTCAACCAGCGTATGCAGATATTCAGCCGAATTCCAGCGCATGGCGCGTAGATCGTAGCCTTCCAGAATATTGAGCGCCTCGATGAGCGAGGGCCCCTGGCTCCAAAAGCCGGGCTTGAAAACTTGCACATCCTGAAACGCAGTGGATACGGGGTCTTCGGGCTCGAGGTGGAAGGCGGCCATGTCTTCATAGCGCAACAAACCTTGATTCTGTTTGCTGAACGCGTCGATACGGTGGGCTATGTCGCCGCGATAGAAGTAATCCCGAACCGCATCGATAGCTGCAGTGCGGCTGGCTCCCGACGCCAGGGCCTTCTTTTCCGCCTCCGCCATGGACCGCAGCGTTCGCGCCAGGTCCGGCTGGCGGAAAATCTCGCCGGGCATGGGAACATGATCACCCGGAAGAAAGACGTGCATAGAGTTGGGCCAAAGTTCGAAGAAGCGAACGTTGCGCTCGATGGCGCCCGCCCGTGTTTCATCAATCCCCATGCCATCGGCCAGATCGATGGCCGGCGCGATCGCCTCACTGAACGATTTGGTTCCGTACTCCCGCAGCGCCACCAGTTCCGCGTCCACCATGCCGGGGACGAGAGCGGGCATCAACCCTGCTACCGGGACCATCCCTTTTAATCCGCCTTTTTCAGGGGCAGACATGATCTCACCTGGCTGCAACCGGCGCTGCCGGAAGAAATCGGCGGTCGCTAGTTTGGGCATGGTTCCCACACCTGCGATGGCGTGTACTTTGCCGTCGCGCGTGCGAATCAAAATGGGCGCTTCACCTCCAAAGCCAATATGCGAAAACTCGCAAACCGCGGCTGCGAAAGTAGTGGCGACGCCCACATCCACGGCATTTCCACCTTTGTAAAAAAGGCGCATGCCCGCATCGACCGCGTAGTCGCTGCCGGCGGCGACGGCTCCGTGGGTTCCCCGCGATGCGTGGCGAACGGGACGTTCCATCTCGCGTTGCCGCTGCGGAAAGACGGCAATCGCCGTGCAGAAGAACAGAAGTGGCAGTCTGGCCAGCATGAAAAATTAGCTCAAATTCATTCTAACGGGATTTCGAATGGAACGGCGGCAAGCCGGCAGGCTCTACTGGCTCATGCCGCAAGCCGCGCCCGGCCAGCATCACCTGGGGAAGCGATCAGTTGCGCCAGACCGAGCGCCGCTTCACCCGGCCTGATGCCGGTTCGGCGGCCCGCCCAGAGATCCACCGCGAGGTTTAACCGTCGCCGTTCCCTTTGAACACCAGACAGGTCTCACCGGGTTTTGGAGCCGCGTTCAAAGCCACAGGGGATGTGGAAATGATATCATCGCCGCGCGGATGTTCATCGTGCTTTCATGCGCGGTGCTCCACAATGGCCTAATATCGGAGCAAAGGAGCGTGCAATGAGACTCAGGGCATTTCTGTTTCTAACGACCGCGGCGGTACTGGCGGGCGCGGCGGGCAGTGGATACCACGTGACGGCGAAATTTCAGATCGGCGGCGAAGGCGGTTGGGATTATGCAACCGCAGATTCCGATGCGCGGAGGCTGTACGTTTCCCATGGAACGCAGGTTGAAGTGCTCGACCTCGACAGTGGAACGATGCTCGGCAGTATTGCGGATACACCTGGGGTGCATGGCATCGCGGTGGCGCCGGACCTGAATCGCGGCTTCATCACCGCAGGGCGCGCCAGTAAGATCAAGATCTTCGACCTGAAGACGATGAAGACTACCGGTGAAGCTCCCACGGGGAGGAATCCCGACGCGATCGTCTACGACCCGGCCACCAAACGCGTGTTCGCTTTCAATGGGGGCACCGCCAATGCGACGGTGATCGACGGGAGGTCTGGCAATGTCGATGCCACCATTCAATTGGGTGGGCGGCCTGAGTTCGCCGCCGCGGACGGCGCAGGCCACGTGTACGTGAACCTGGAAGACAAGAGCGCCGTGGTCAGAATTGATTCGCAGCAGTTGATTGCCGGCGAGAAGTGGCCGCTCGCGCCCTGCGAAGAACCATCGGGTATGGCGATCGATGCGCAGCACCATCGCTTGTTCATTGGATGCTCGAACAAAATGATGGCCGTAATGAATGCCGAGAACGGGAAAGTGATCACCACGCTGCCGATCGGCCAGGGTGTGGACGCCAATGGCTTCGATCCTGGAACCGGCCTGGCGTTCAGTTCGAACGGCGACGGAACATTGACAGTGGTTCACGAAGAAACGCCGGACAAATTCAAGGTGGTGGAGAACGTCAAAACGCAGCGCGGCGCGCGGACCATGGCGCTGGACCTGAAAAACCACAACGTGCTTCTTCCGGTTGCTGATTTCGGACTGGCGCCCGAGGCGACGGCCGAGCAGCCCCGTCCGCGGCCGGCGATTATGGCGGGGTCGTTTGCGATTTTGGTGGTAGGACAGTAGGCCGGAGCAGCGTTCTCGGAACGCGCTCGCTCGCCGGGTACGCTTCTCAATTAGACGGCGAAAAGGTTGCCGGCGCTATTTCCCGGACGCGTGATAGTTCGGGAAAGGCGGCCGTTTGTGCGGACGCATTTCGTTCTTGTTGAGAAGGTCCATGACTACCTGGACGGCTTTCTCGAGTTGCGTGTCGTGGCCCTGGCGCCAAAGCTTGGGATCCAATTCCACTTCGAAGTCCGGCTTAACGCCGTGATTCTCAACTTCCCACTGGCCGTCTGCAGTATAGAAAGCCAGGTTGGGCGTTCCTGCGAATCCGTCGTCTATCAAGTCAACCGGGTTTGTGTAGTGGCCCACGAGTCCACCCCAGGTTCTCTTACCCACCAGCGGGCCGATTCCTGTTTTGCGGAACAGCCACGGCATGGCATCGCCGCCGGAGCCGGCCATTTCGTTGGTGATCATCACCTTGGGCCCGAAGATGGCTTCGATGGGCGTGGTAATGTCCTCCCCTTCCCGCATGTCCCAGTAACTGAGTAGCGGGCGGCGAAGGTAGTCGATAATGTAATCCGCTATATCACCGCCGCCGTTGAACCGCTCGTCGATGATGACCGCTTCCTTGCCTACCTGGGCGAAGAAATAACGATTGAAATTGTTGTAGCCGCCCGAGTAGGTGTCCGGTAAGTAAACGTAAGCCACGCGTCCACCCGTCAACTGATCCACCTTGCGGCGGTTATCTTCGATCCAGGCAAGGTTCCGGAGACCAATTTCG
>Ga0210409_10006180_pt1 | contig 12493 bp, 11 predicted proteins | sample IncBWH17MmetaG_FD_161649 | JGI IMG/M metagenome (GOLD analysis project Ga0210409, IMG submission 161649) | Forest soil microbial communities from Barre Woods Harvard Forest LTER site, Petersham, Massachusetts, United States - Inc-BW-H-17-M | ecosystem: Environmental > Terrestrial > Soil >...
CGCTATGTGCCGCGTCTGGGACACCATCAAACCATTGGAATAATTGCCCACAAACTTTGCCGCTTGGTCTGGAAGATCTTGCACCGAGGAATCCGCTACGAAGAACGAGGCCCAGAGGTCAGCAAAGTTTCCAAGCAAAAGCGTACCCGAAAAATGATCCGACAACTGCGTAGGCTTGGTTACCGAATCGAACCGAGTCCTTCTCAATCAGCCATCACGGCATGATCTCGATCTCCGACTCGCACGATTTTCGACCCTGCGTCGGATTATCGGGAACTGATGAACCACCCCAGCGACGTGTAGCTTGCGAGCTTGTCTCCGGGTTCGTATACTGTCGCCCGGCCACCAAAAAGGCGGGAGGGTAGCCCGCTATTCCTACTTTCGTCGGCCTTCAATTCAAGTTGCGAAAATCGCGCCACCGGTGTCCAGTCGCGACTGACACAACTGCGGTTCAGATAGGCAAGGAGAGCTTTGCATGGCGCACGGTCCCGTACCGGAAGAAATGAATGTGTACCAAAACGCGGAAGCGCGTTTTGAAGTCGCGGCAAACAAATTAGGACTCGAGCAGGGCCTGTACCGCTACCTGAAATATCCCAGCAAAGAAATCACACTGTACATTCCTGTTGGACTGGACAACGGCCAACTCGAAGTATTCACCGGCTATCGCGTTTTGCACTCCACCGTACGGGGGCCTGGGAAGGGCGGCATTCGCTACGCGCCGGACGTTTCGTTGGATGAAGTGCGGGCGTTGGCGACCTGGATGACCTGGAAATGCGCCGTGGTCAATATTCCCTTTGGCGGCGCAAAGGGCGGCATCATTTGTGATCCGAAGAAAATGTCGCGCGGCGAATTGGAACGCATGACCCGAAGATATACAGCTGAGCTGGCCAATTGGCTGGGGCCCGAGAAGGACGTGCCCGCGCCGGATGTGGGCACCGGCGAACAGACCATGGCATGGGTCATGGATACCTACGCGATGCATCTCGGTCAGGCCACCACCGCGGTGGTCACCGGCAAACCCATCGAATTGGGCGGGTCGGCAGGAAGGCGCGAAGCGACCGGGCGCGGCGTAATGATCTGCTGCGACAAAGCGCTAGCAAAAACCGGCATAAAGAAACAAGGCTGTCGCGTCGTGATTCAAGGATTCGGAAATGTCGGCTCGTTGGCAGCGGACTTAATGCAGAAGGCGGGCTACAAAATTGTGGGCCTCGCAGATATCGGCGGGGGACTTTACAACGAAAATGGTTTTGACATTCCTAGAGTGATTGAGTGGGTGTACGTCCAGAAAAAAGCGCTGCAGGATTTCCCCGGCGGTGGCACAAAAATGACCGCTCGCGATGTGCTGTTCCAACCCTGCGAGATTGCCATTCCGGCGGCCATTGAAAATCAAATTACCGAAGAAAATGCGCATGGCGTGCAGGCCAAGATTCTGTGCGAAGGCGCTAACGGACCGACGACCTGGCAAGCCGATTCCATTGTCGATGCCAAGGGGATCTTTACGGTGCCGGATATTCTGGGCAACGCCGGGGGCGTGACGGTCAGTTATTTCGAATGGGTGCAGGACCGGCAAGGCTTTTTCTGGCGTGAAAGCGAAGTGAACGAACGGCTTCTGGACGTGATGGAACACGCTTTCGACGAAGTGGTCCGATACGCCGAGGCTCACAAGGTTAATAACCGCATTGCTGCTTACATGCTGGCGATCGACCGGGTAGCCAGCGCGTTAAAGCTTCGCGGAATTTACGCCTAGCATCTTGCGGAAAGTTGTATTAGGTTCTTTCCCACCACTTCCGTGCGTCCACGGGGCAACCGTAAACTTCCGAGCTTTGCTGGCGGGAGTTTGTAGCAAATCTGTTCGGCGCGCCGACCAAAGGACGCGAGGAAAGGGACAGGCCAATGACGGACGCACTCCTGCCGGGTTCGGCAAAGACTCAAGAGCAACACAGCCGCGAGATTTGTATCGCAGGCCGCTGGTTATACGAGCGTGGCTACATCGTAGCCTGCGAAGGAAATCTCTCTGTTCGACTGGATGAAAACAGAATCCTGAATACGCCCACGTGCATGAACAAGGGCACGCTGTCGCCTGAAGATTTGGTGATTACCGATCTGAACGGCGCGCACATTTCCGGTAAACGAAAAGTCTCATCCGAAGTAGCGATGCATTTGTTGTTTTATCGCATGCGCCCGGACGTGCAGGCCATCTGCCACGCGCATCCGCCTACGGCGACAGGTTTTGCCGTGGCCGGACGCGCGTTGGACCAGGCGCTGCTGCCGGAAGTGATTATTGGGCTGGGGCAAATACCCCTGGTACGTTATGCAACCCCGGGAACGCCGGAATTGAGCGCCGCGATTGAACCGTTCGTTCCGCATTATGATGCGCTGCTGCTTGCCAATCATGGAGCGGTCACCTGCGGGCCGGATCTGCTCACCGCTTTTTTCCGCATGGAGACTATTGAGCACTCGGCGAAAATTACGTTGTCGGCCGAAATGGCCGGGGAACCACAGCTACTTTCCAGTCGCGAAGTGGCCAAGCTGATGGCCTCGCGCTCCAGATATTTTGTCGCGCCGCCGCCCGGCGGAGGTGCGGACCTGCCAATAACCAGTGACGGCGGCGACTCCGCGGGGGAACACGTTTCGCTGACGCGCAGCGAGCTTGGCGCACTGATCGACGAAGCGGTGCGCAAGGATCGCACCCGCCGCTGAGTCACAGCTCGCTATTGAGTGGCTTGACTATTTGGGGAGCTTCGCACCAAGAACATCAATCCGCTCGATTACCGGCGGCTTGGAGAACAGATCAGGCGCTTGCGCCATGAGCGCTTTGGCTATGGGACCGTTCAGATGGGCCTGGCGCCCGCTTTCGTCGGTGAAGGAGTCGAACACGCCAAAGGTTGACGGCCCCAATCGCAGCGCGAACCATAGCGGCGTTGTCGTTTCTTGATTGGCGAGAGCAAGTCCTGTTTCTAGGAACTTCGCGACTTCCTTTTCTTTTCCAGCTTTAGCTTCCAGACGTACAAATAATGCGACTGTTAACATTGGGTTTCTCCTTGGCTGCATCGATTGCAGCGTAGCCAAGATAGTTCTTTGGGCCGCCGAAACGCCATTGGCAAGATCGCCAAATTTGATATCATATTTGCCATGCGAATTTTTGTGTTGGCGCTGGAAGGCGTCTTCGATACGGGTTTGGCTACGGTGCTTGATGCCTTTCAAACCGCGAATGAGCTGGCGGAGATGTCTGGCCTGGCTTCGCCGCGGTTCGAGGTCACAATCGTCGGAGTGCGCAAGGCGGTCAAGACATCGCAAGGGCTGATCGTGCCAGTTGCCGCAGCGCCCACGCGGATAATGCCCGATTGGGTGGTGGTTCCCGCGATCGGATTCAAGATGCCAGGTCCACTGCAGGCAGCGCTTGCAAGGTCCGATGTGAGCGATGCCGGCGAGATACTGCGCGCCTGGGCGGAGCGTGGCGCTGGAATAGCGGCTGCCTGCATCGGAACATTTGTCGTCGCGGAATCAGGGCTACTCGATTACCAGGACTCGACAACCACCTGGTGGCTCGCTCCGTTTTTCCGGCAAAGATATCCCAAAGTGCGCGTGGATGAATCCCAGATGATCGTACAGTCCGGGAAATTCGTTACCGCTGGAGCGGCATTAAGCCACGTGGACCTGGCACTGTGGCTCATTCGGCGGAAGAGCCCAAAGCTGGCCGCGTTGACGGCAAATTATCTGGTTGTGGATTCACGCCCTTCGCAGTCCTCTTATGCCCTCATCGATCATCTTGCCCACTCTGATCCGCTGGTAGAGCGCTTCGAGCGCTGGGCGCGGAGCAGGCTTACGCACGGGTTTTCGCTTGACGATGCCGCGACGGCCACAGCGTCGAGCAAGAGGACGCTAGCTCGCCGCATGCAAGCGGTATTGGGGAAATCACCGCTATCGTATTTTCAGGAGCTGCGTGTGGAACGCGCGGTGCACCTGCTGAAGACGACCCCACAGAGTGTTGAGGAGATCGCCGAGCGAGTGGGCTACGCCGATGGCGTAACGCTGAGGGCGCTTCTGCGGCGGCACCTTGGCCAAGGGATTAAAGAAATCAGAAGGAGTGCTGCCTAACGTCGGTGATGCAGTTTAGAGGAGAGCATCGCCCCTCAAAGACATCGCTCGTGAACTCGCAAGCTATGCGGAAGGCCTGTCGACAAAACACCGAACCAAAGATTGGTTAGCGGCCCTGGAAGTGCACGACCAAATCAGCGGTGGTTGCAGCGACCTTATCGTTGCACATTAGCGCGTCGAACTTCCAAGTAGCGACCAATTTCATGGCTTCATTATTCAAGTCGGGACGCAGAGAAGACACGATGATCGAGGGTTGAACGACTCCCTTGTCGCTGATAAAGGCGCGCACAACGACATCTACAATATCCGTCCCCTGACTTCCGGGTGGGGGCATGGGCGTGAAAATCCCTACAGCCCGCCGGTAATTCTGGCATTTCCACCACTTACTCCATTCTCCGGAAGGTGGTGAAAACGTTTTGACATCGACCGGAACGGGAGTGTGGCTGATGCGCTGTTCAATTTCGACCCGAAGGGCGCCGCGGACGAAGTGCCGAATGTGCCCGGGTTCCCACAACGTGGAAATTTGGAAAAAGTCGGAGTTTTCTCTTAATTCGTCGCCAACACGCCAGCGAAGCAACGTTCCCCGCTCCGCGTCCACGCACATCTGATTGGCTTGAATACCGACGCCCAAGTGCGTATCGAAATTAATACATTTTGCAGCGCGGCCGCCAACGTTGCTGTCCTCAATGGAGCGTATGGCGTCCTGGTCATCAAAGCGTCCGAGGAAAATTGGCAGTTGGTCGACAAGTTCGCCTATTTCCGGCGCCTCGTTGTAGATTCGGGTCGAGGACTGGCGATCTCCTGCAATCACCAATACGGCGTGGTAAGTACCGTAGTTGAACTCTTCGCGGCGACCTTCCGATCCTGCGGAAGTTCGGGAATAGGTGCCAGTCGTTATTTGGCCGTTGATGAGATCGTGGAACGTGAAACTAACCACCTGCTCGTAATCTCGATACCCCGCTAACAAACTCGCGGCGTTGGCACTTTCCATCAGCTGCACTGCCTGTTCGCGCAGCTTCACGTCCTCAGCGTCTAGAACGGAGCAACATAAGAAAAGTAGAAGGAAGAACCACCGGCAGAACCGCGTCGGGTGCGTCACGCTCAACCTCCAAGCCACATCGCCAAATACGCACTTTACTCCATTGTGCGGAAAGCGAGACAAAAGATGGAAACTCACGAAGCCTCATCAGCCCAGCCGTAACGGGATGTTCGCATTTGTACAGCCGCGGAGACATGACTATTGCTAGTGTCTCCTTGTCCCACAAGGAACGAAGTATGGAAGGCGCGATCACTGCGGACACGGGTGTAACCCCGCACCCGACGAACCGGGCGCTGATTGCCCCGGCGTGGCACACCATTGTGTTCATTGCTATTTTTGTGGGGATTTCAGTCCTCGGTGGTTTTTTTCAGCACGCCGTAAAGCAGCACCCACTGGCAGTAGTACCGAGTAGCAGCGCCATTCCAGGTTACATTTCTGTAGTCGTCTTTGAATGGCTTCTGGTGCTTTACGTCGGCATGGGCGTGCACAAGCGCGGAGTGCGGTTACGCGATCTTATTGGTGGCCGATGGGCGACGCCGAAAGACGTCATAAAAGATTTCACTCTGGGCGCCGGACTGTGGGTGTTTTGGATTGGCTCGATGAATCCTCACATCCTGGGTGGTGGAACGAATGCGGCGCAAGGACTTCTTCCGAAAGGGACTTTCGAGAGCCTTGCGTGGATACCTGTTGCTCTCTCTGCGGGATTTTGCGAGCAACTCGCTTTTCGGGGCTATCTACAGAAGCAATTTCAGGCTATCACTGGCAGTGCGGGGTTGGCGATCTTGATCCAAGCAATTGTATTCGGCGTTGGTCATCTCTACGAAGGAATAGGACCGGTAGGACGAATCACGCTGTTCGGCATTCTGTTCGGGCTACTCGCTGCTTGGCGAAAGAGCTTGAGGCCGGGCATGATAACGCACGCATGGTCTGATATTTTTGGCGTAATTATTTTCCGCGGAGTCTAAGGCTCCACGGTTCTACGAACAAGGCGCGATTAGTTTGAAAGCCGCCCAAAGAGCGATCCAGCATCATCACCCTTGAACGGCTCAACGCGTCAGTCGTCGAGGTCGGCGGCGTGAATGGCTGTGACCGGTGCGTTTGATTCTGAATTTCTTCCACGGCCACCAAGATTGTTTGATGAGGCCGCCTCGCCACGGCATCGGCGCCTAATCGTTAATTTCCAATCGAAGAATCTGGCCCGCTCCTGCCGGCGCGGCACCAAAATTCGAAATATAGATGGCACCGTCTGGCCCAATGGTCATCGCCGTAGGAACTACGAGCCCTCCCAGTATCTCTTCCACTTCGCCTGAAGGGCTAACGCGAACGAGCTTACCCTCACCAGGAGTGGGATTGCCAGGCGCATCCGATAATTCGAGCACGTAGAGCCTGTCGCGGTAATCAAAAGCAACTCCGACTACCGTAGTGAGTCCAGCGTCCCATATCTTGAAATTTCCACTGGGCGTCAACTTGTGAACGCTCGCGCTTCCGGGAACGATGGGAAACGGCGCAAGATTGCCGAAGAACAAATTACCGTGATGGACCATACCGGTTGGGCCCACCCACTTGGAGCTGCTCGCGGATATGTCTGCCACGCGATGCACAGCACCTGTAGCTGGCGAGACTCGATCGATCTCCTGGTGATTTGGCTCGGCCGCGTAGAATTCGCCGTTCACCAGGACCATGCTGTACCACGAACCATCGGGTTCCCAGTCATCGAGGGAAGGGCCGGGATTTGCGATCGGGTTTGCCATCTGAAATGCGGAGAGATTGGCAACATAGCTAAAGGTTTGATGATCGACGTCTACCAGGATAATTCCATTGGGATGATCAGGATTTCCGTGCGAGCAGCCGCCACCCGCAAGGAGGGCGTACAGGTTATTGCCAATAAACGCTACATCCGCGACTCCAAGTGTATCGCCTGACGGCAGATTGCTTTTTCCAGATGGCAGTCCATCAATCACCGTCGTTACTTGCAAGGGTGCGGTGACCTTAGAGATGCGCGCCGATGGACCGCCGGAGTATGGCCCCACGGGTGGCGGGACAAGCTGAGCGCAGCCAAGAGTCGCACTGGCGGCGGAACCACCGCTCCCTGCTTCTGCTACGTACAGCGCGCCATCTGGGCCGAACTTCAAACCACGCGGGCCAAGCAAGCCTGTAGCAAATACAGATATCGAAACGTCTGGCCCAAATTTCAGGCCGTGCGGACTGTTCAATCCGGCCGAAATGAAATGTACATTGGGCGGCGAACTTTGCGCCCATACATTCGGAGCTAGAGTCAGTCCGGCTAAAATTCCCATCCCGAAAATCGTTCCCACACAGGTAAGTTTCTTCGAGTTCACGTAGTTCTCCTTCAGTCGATATTTGCTGCTCCTCCATCTGTGGTCGCAGGGACGTTGCCGGGAGGCCCGCAAGCGGCGCTCAATCTGTCGCGGTACCGGCTCATAGGTCAATGCACGGCGGTTCAACCAACCATCAACTTTTGTTTAACAGCTAAGTGTCTGATACACGGAGTTTTAAGATTGCCGCTAGGGTCCGAGTTTGTTACTCTCTAGCCAATTTCAGCGGAGACTTGAAAGATGCCTCCGTCTACGCCCCCGTCTCAGCGCTTCACCTTCGACCGTTTTGAGCTAGATCTGCGTTCGGGCGAGCTGTTGAAGGACGGGCGAAGGCTACGGCTACAGGCGCAGCCTTTCCAGTTGCTGAAGCTATTGCTGGAGCACCCCGGTGAAGTGGTCAGTAGGGAAGAGATTTGCCGTAAATTGTGGCAGGCTGATACCTTCGTCGATTTTGACCACAGCCTCGGCACGGCGGTGAACAAGATTCGCGAGGCTTTGAGCGATTCTGCGGATCGTCCGCGATTCGTGGAAACCATGCCGCGCCGCGGGTATCGATTCATCGGTACACTAAACGGCTCCAATGGATCGCCGGCTTCGGAAAGCCGGCCTGCGCCGCCCGACGCATACCCAGGTGTCACGATTGAGCCGGTGGACAACGGAATCGAGGCCACAAGCCTACCGATCCTGCAGGAAATTGGACGACAACCGCGCCGCATCAAGATTGCTCTCCTGCTCACGGTCTGCTTGGCATTGTTGTTATCGGCCTTGGGTTTGTTCCGCAGAATCGGTGATTCCCAACTCGCAAGCCGGGCCGCTAGTATCCATTCCATCGCTGTTCTGCCTTTGGAAAACCTCTCGGGAACTCCTGCCCAGGATTATCTGGCGGACAGCATGACGGACGAATTGATTACGCAGTTGGCCCGAATCAAAGGGCTGCGCGTGATTTCCAGAACGTCCGTGATGCAGTTTAAAGGAGTGCATCGCCCCCTGAAAGACATCGGTCGTGAACTCGGGGTCGACGGAATTCTCGAAGGGTCTATCCTCAACTCCGATGGCCGGGTGCGAGTAACCGTGCAATTGGTTCATGCAGCTTCCGACACTCATGTTTGGGCCCAGAGTTACATTCGCGACTCGCGGGACCTGCTTTTGTTACAGCAGGAATTGGCGGAGAACGTTGCAAAAGAAGTGCATAGCGCAGCGCTGCCTCCGAAACCTTCCCGCAAGATCACGCCCGAAGCCCATGACGCTTATTTGCGGGGACGATACAACTGGTTCACGGGCAGCAAAGAAACCGTCCGCGAGTCCTTCGAGAAGGCTATTCAACTCCAACCTGATTACGCTGCCGCTTACAGCGGGCTTTCGGATTACTACACCGCCGGGGCCGTCGAGGGGATCCTCGTTCCTAAAGAGGCCTTGCCCAAGGGGGAGGAGTTGGCACAAAAAGCATTGCAACTCGACGACGCTGTCGCGGAAGCGCACAACTCCATGGCGGCGACGTATCTTTTTTACCGGTGGAACTGGAAGGAGGCGGAGAAGGAATCGCGAAGGGCCATTGAACTCAATCCAAACTTTGCGGAAGCCTATCATCTTTATGCTTACGTATTGCTGGCGATGAACCGGAACGACGAGGCCATAGCAGCTCAGAGAACGTCCCAGGAGTTGGATCCCTTCGCGCGGCCTTGGGCACTCGGCTACGTGCTCGCTTGCGCGGGGAAATATGAGGAGGCGTCCAGCGAACTCCGCCAGCGAATTGAAGCCCTACCTATGGATGGGAGCCTGCACTATGAGCTCGCGCAATCCCTATTGATCCAGGGAAAAGAGAAAGAGTCCGTCGAACAATTTGCAGAAGCGCTGCGTCTCGGGGGCGAGGAAAAGGCGGCGGGGGAAGTGCTCATCGTCTCCCAAAAAAGGGGTAATCGAGGTGTACAAGAGTGGAGGCTCGCTCAGTTGAAGCAAATCGCCCGGAAGAGATATGTATCGCCGTTAGAATTCGCGTCTGCCTACGCGCGACTCGGACAGAACGATGAAGTTTTTCAATGGCTGGAGAAAGCTTACGACGATCACGTACCGAAGCTTGTCCGTATTCAGCAGGATCCAGATCTGAATTCCCTGCACAGCGATCCCCGTTATCAAGATCTCGTCAAACGCATCGGCTTGCCTTCGTCATTCTGATACGAAAATCGATAAAGCTGTGCGCAAGGATCGCGCCCACCGCTGATTCACATCTCGCTATTTGATCGTTATTTCGAAAGTTTCGCGCAAAGAACATCAATCCCCTCGATTACAGGCGGTTTGGAGAACAGTTCGGGCGCTTGGGCCATGAGCGCTTTGGCTATGGGACCGTTCAGATGAGCCTGGCGTCCGCTTTCGTCGGTGCACCCGCCGCTGCTTGCTCAACTCACGGTCGCGTAATCTTGTTCAGATCATTATGGAATCGTCAGAATATTTCCTTCGCGTACTGCCGCCGCGGTTTCTTGCCCCTGCACGCGATAAACGACAATTAACACTTTGTCGGCTCCTGGCGCGGGATCTCCGCCTAGCGCGCGATTGTTAGCCATCACCTGCAATCCATTTTCGCGCTGCATATTGCGCAACAGGTCCGTTACATTTGCCGTCCGGCCTTGCACACCCCAGTACGCACGCAAAATCGATACTCCTCGACGGTCATCCCGCCGATCATCGTGCCGGTCGTTTCCTTGTGGACGATCGTCAAAGTCATCGCGGCGTACCGCGAACATCCTCACATCGATGGCTGCGCCTTCCCGGTACGAAAATTCGCGTTCCTGATTCTGCTGATTTCGGGCGATGATTAGCAGCACTTTGTCCTGTGAAACGGCCGGGTCTCCTCCCATGGTTTGATTGTTTACGAACACTCGCCCGTTCGCACCGCCGCGCCCGATCAAATCTCTCACCAAATCGGTAACGTCGGTCTGGCGATCGCGCCAGCCGTACTGCGCCCGGACGATCCTCCAGCCGCCACCTTCGTCCTGAGCGCCAGTAGTCGTGCTCAGGAAAGAAGCGCACATGCCTGCCATCGTTAGCAGTACTGCCGCATAGACTAACCGATTCCCGGCCCGTATTTTGAGTCGCATTACGATCCTCCGTTTCGGGGGTGTCTACCGCAATTGCACGATTAACCTTCCGTATCTCTGACACGTCCCCAGTTGGCACATGATACGCCCGCAACCAAAGCGTTAGCTTCTCTTTTTATGCAGTTCCCAAAACTTCGTTTTTTATTTTGTGTCCGTCCCACGCGATAAACGTGCAGAAACGGTGATGAGAGGGCACGCCAGTATTTAGGAGTGCCATCCCGGCAATGGCCCACCTTGATCAAATGCAGAACCGCATTGGGTTGGCACGAGAGGAATTGAGCGAGTCCAAAGCAGGTTCTGGGCCGATGGAAGCTCTCCGGATCGGCGCTGAGAACCCGGTTAAAAACCGAACGTGGACGTGGCGAAGGTGATGATTATTCCTGGGCCTTGCCCGCATTTTTTTTCAGGGCCTCGGCCGTCCAGGGCGGTACCACATTGTTCATTCGCGCATAAGCGATTACCTGCCCCAAATGCTCATGCGCGTGTGTTACCAGCAGGTATACCACGTCACCATCATTCGCATCCGGCCCCAGTTTCTTTTCCGGCTTCGCGAAATCTGAGTTAGACATGGCTTGCACTACGGAAATAGCGTGCGCAAATGACTGATTCAACTGCTCGATGATCTTCGATTTGTCCGTCGTGGATTTCTGGAAATCTTTTTGTTCAGTGGAAGAATTGTGTGCCGCGCCCATCATGGTCGGAATATTGTAATTTGCGGCCGCAATATGCAAGAACAGCTCACTGAAGGACCGGACTCCTTCAGCGGGCCGCCAGGTATATTTCTCGGCGGGAATCGCGCCTGCCAAGCCCACAAATTTTTTCTGCAAGTCCTGCAGATCATAAACGGCCTGCGCCTTCATATCGTAACTAGGCGAAGTCTTATCTGCTGGCGCTGCCGCACTCTGCTGCGCCGCAGGCGCACTCTGCCCGTTCGCAGGGGATGCGCCATTACCTATCGCAAAACATAAAACTACGATTGCGGGAATCAGGGTTCTCATCTCTGCGCTCCTCCTTTAATCACCCCGGGGAATAACCTGTTTAGACGCCTGATGGGTCAAAATGCTGTTGCCCTATTCTTGAGTCGTGTGAGGACAGTGGTGCGCATGCCCTCCCATCGCAGCGAGTGCTGGTCTCCCGGTGAAAGGCAAATTGAACATTCGAACCTTCTCGTTAACCTAAATGCGCGCCAATTACGTTATCCAACCATTGTCTGTTTTCTTCCGGGACTGGCTCGTGGACCGCAATAGCACCGGCGCTTAGGGTCTTTCTGTACTTGGAATCTACATCCTGGATGTCCGTGTAAGCGGACCCTGCATATAATCCCAGACAATCAACAACACCGCTGCCACATTCCACATCCACATAAACAGCGTGATCACCTTCTGGCTATAGGGCTTATTTCGCCACAGCCACAACGCATCAGCAACAAACCACACCGCACCAACCGCCAGGAAACCGCCAACTACGCGATCGTGAAAATACCGGCTAACCAGCGCAACTTCCACACTGAGAAATACAGCCATCAGCAGCTTCGTTCGCGACGCGCCGATTCGCACCGCGCTGGTGGTCCTGCCTGATTCTCGACCCGGCACAATATCCATGACTTCCCCAAACAGGTGCGAATGCATCGCAAAACAGTGCACCGAAAGCGAATGTTTGCCACGGCAGTTGCGGAGCTCCATTGACCCAACTGCTCAGCACGAACACCAGCAAATACTCGCCTGCATCAGCACATCAAATGGTGGGCGTGTTTTAAATCCGATTCGCGGCGCATTGTAGAGCGTCACGGCCGACAGGAGCACGGCCAAACCAAAGAAAGACTTGTGGGCCGATCCACACCAGAAATGCCGCCACAAACGGAATCTGTAGCGCCACAATCTGCCAGCGCAGCGCGGCTAATTGTTCCCGCCGTCCCAGTGAGCCGAACA
>Ga0210409_10006181_pt1 | contig 12493 bp, 11 predicted proteins | sample IncBWH17MmetaG_FD_161649 | JGI IMG/M metagenome (GOLD analysis project Ga0210409, IMG submission 161649) | Forest soil microbial communities from Barre Woods Harvard Forest LTER site, Petersham, Massachusetts, United States - Inc-BW-H-17-M | ecosystem: Environmental > Terrestrial > Soil >...
TGGGCGCGACTGACTGTCTCTATTGGCGCGGGGGGACACGACAGCATCGTGGGCCATTTGACGGGTTATGCTTACGAGACGATTGCGAATAAGCCGATCATCACTGGCCAAACCAACGGACGAGACAAGGCCGATAACAACGTTGAAGCGCTGAATCGCGCATCTGTTGCCACGCCCGCCCCCAAACCCGCCACGCTGGCGTTGTTGGCGATGGGAGCGCCCGCCCTTTCGGCCTGGCGGCGATAGAACTCGATAAAGCTAAGCAAGTGAATTATAAAGGTAATTTTGAAGGAGACTCTATGAAAAGGCTTTCACGGCGCGCCAGGACAGTGGCCCAGCTGTCCAACTCAATCAACCGACACCTCAACCTGTACACGCTTACGGCGGCTGCGGCAGGCGTAGGCATCATGGCATTGGCTCAACCAGTCCAGGCCAAAATTGTTTACACCCCGGCTAACGAGAAGTTCCCGGTGACCCTTGATCTCAACCACGACGGGATCGGAGATTTCGCACTGGCTCTTGGCGACCGCGCCGACAGTCAAGATGTATGGGGATTCGCGTGGGCTTATGCGCCACGTTCTAATCCGTCGAACGAAATCGTTGCAACCGCTAAGGGCGGTTATGAACCGGCAGTTGCGCTCCGCTCCGGAGAACGCATCGGATCCGGCAGGCTGTTTGGCAACGGAGACATCCTGGTGGAGCACTTATCCCATTTCGGCAGGGGTTCCAGTTACACCAAGTGGTTTGACCAGTGGGGGAACGGAGGCAAGGGCCTCAAGAACCGCTATCTCGGCCTGAAATTCATGATCAAGGGCAAGGTCCACTACGGCTGGGCGCGGGTTACGGTGACCACGAGCGGCAATAACTTCACTGCCACTTTGACCGGCTATGCTTACGAGACCATCCCCAATAAATCGATCATCGCGGGAAAAACGAAGGGAAAAGATGACGAGAGCGTCGCGTCTGTTGCTGCGCCCAGCCCAGCATCACAAACACTCGGTATGCTGGCTCTCGGTGCGCCAGGCGTCCCGCTGTGGCGGAAGGAGTCGTTGGCCGCTACGCTGTGAAGGAATCAAAATTCTCGCGACAGTCGAGGATGCCGCGAAGATACTGGCGTTGTGACCATGAAGGGAGCCTTTATGAAACGTTCCTCCGGGCCCTGTAAGGCCCCTTCCAAATTTTCCGAGTCACTTCATCAACAACTCAATATGTACGCGCTTGCGGCCAGCGCGGCGGGCGTGGGAGTGTTGGCGCTGACGCAGCCGGCTGAGGCCAAGATTGTCCACAAGCGCCTCCATGTGACAATTGGCAGTTACGAACTCAGCCCTGCTGGCGGATTGGTGGCGCCCTTCGGGATCTTTCAAGCGAACTCTGCGTGGTCAACGTATGTGTGGTGGGCTCGCGTGAGCTTTAACCCAGGGACTGCGGGAGCAGAGTTCGTGCGTGCCCCAGGGAGCAGTTGGAGCGTCGCCGCGCTACCAGAAGGTGCTGTTATCGACCACAAGGCACGGTGGGGAGGCTATCGCGGACTGGTAGCGACGTACGGGCCCGCTGGCGGGGGCACATTCAAACATCACCGAGGCGGCTTTCAGTTCGGACACCCGGCGTTCGTTGGATTCAAATTCCTGATCGAGGGAAAGCCTCACTACGGCTGGGCGCGCCTTACGGCTCACGTGGTGAAGTTTCCTAAGGAGACATTAGTCAGTGCCGTTCTGACCGGCTACGCCTACGAGACCGTCCCCAATAAATCGATCATCGCGGGAGCGACGAAGGGGCCGGATGAGATCGACACGGTCGGTCAAATGAGTCCTGCATCTCCAACCGCGCCCATTCCTGGATCCGCCACGCTCGGCATGCTGGCGATGGGATCTCCCGGCCTTTCCATCTGGCGACGGAAGGAGTCAGCATTGCCCGCGCAATGAATTGCCGCAGTTCCCAAAGATCCCAAAGATTAAAGATATGTGCTCCGTGGGTAGAGACGCAGCTAGCTACGTCCCTACAGGATGAGGCGGCAGGCTTATTGCGAAGTGTGTTCTTCTCCGGGATAGTAACCGCTACGCGTCCGGACCACGAGCTTGCCGTATCCTTTGGCCTTCGCTTCCACGCGGATGGCCCGGTAGCCGCCAACGCTCTTCGGGGTCGTGGGCTTGTATCCGATGGTGTATTGGTTGCGGATGTCGTGCGCAACGGTGCGGCTGATCTCGTCGACTTCATCCAGCGTGCGGGGAAAGAAACTGATTCCTCCGGTGCGTTGCGCGATGGTTTCCAGCGCGCGGCGGGCACGGCGCGCCTTCTCTTCGCCCAGCAAGCCAATCGCGTACACGGTCGGACCATTCTCTTCCTGCAGGCGGCGAACCGTTTGCTCTAAGGAATTCCGGCTGGCGTTGTCTTCTCCATCGGTCACCACGAACAGAACTTTCTTTTGTAAGCGAGCTTCCTTCAGATGAATGGCGGAGGCCAGGACGGCGTCATAAAGGGCTGTACCTCCTCGGGCTTCAACTTTCTCCAGAGCCTCGCGCAATTTCTTGATATCGCTGGTGAACTCCTGATCGAGGTAGTACTCGTCATTGAAGTTGACCACAAACACCTGGTCTTGAGGATTGCTGGAGCGCACCAGGTTCAGCGCAGCCTTATTCACTTTGTCACGCTTCTCGCGCATGGAGCCTGAGTTGTCGATCACGATCCCCATGGCTACGGGGACATCCTCATGCCGAAAGGAAGTCAGGGTCTGTTGCTGATTGTTCTCGAAGACGGTAAAGGCGCCCTTGTCCAGGTCCGTAACCAAGTGATGGTTCTTGTCGTCGATGACGGTCGCGTGAACTACGACTTCTTCGACTTCCTTCTTGAAGACAAAAACTCCGCTGTCGCTGGAATCTTGCTTTTGGTCCTTGGTTTGTTCACTCTTAGTTTGTTCACTCTTGGGTTGTCCAGTGTCGGTTTGCTGAGTCCCGGCGGGTTGAGCCGGACTCGGCTGAGCTTGGCCTTGTTGGCTTTTTGTGCTCTCAGTTTTCTGATCTTGGGATTGCGGAGCTTGATTTTGAGCTTGCGGAGGATTCGCTGGGGCCGGTACTTGGGCTGCCGCTGGCTGGTGCCTGCATGCTATAGCGATGAAAAAAAGAACAATCAGCACAGCCGGAACACGACTATTCCGAAGGAGCATAGTACCCCGTCTTGGCGTACACCTTTAGCGGCGGCAATCCTTTGGGTGGAATCAGTTTCACTTTGATCTTACGCCATTTGCCGTCGTGCCCGGGGCTTTTTGGACGGTATCCGAGTACATACTGATTGCGTAACTCAATTCCAATCTTTGTCGCCACGTCGGCCAGGTCGTTGGGATTGTCAATTGTAAACGATCTCCCTCCGGTCAACTCGGCAACCTCGCCCAGCAGAGCTGGTCCCAAGGCCTCTTCCGGAGTGGCCATGTAATGATCGTAGATTCCGATGGCATAGATCAGCACGTCGGCCTCTTTCACCATTGCTTTGATTTCGCCTTCGGTGTAGCGGCTGTGGTTGTCGCCGCCGTCGGAGATAATCAGGATTGCCTTTTTCTGATATTTTGCCTGCCGCATTTTGCTGACGCCCAGATAAATTGCGTCCAGCAGCGCGGTGCGTCCCTTTGGGACGGTGTAGACCAACTTGCCCTGAATATCCTCGATCGAAGAGGTGAAGTCGGAAACCTCCTCCGGTTTGTCCGCGAACGCAATCATGAAGAACTCGTCCTGGGGGTTCGCGGTCTTGAAAAACTCCACCACGGCCTCGCGTGCCCGCTCAATCTTGGTGGCCATGCTGCCGCTCATGTCGAAGATGACGCCGATCGACACCGGAGCGTCTTCGCTGGAGAAATGGCGTATTTCCTGGGCGTCCTTGCCTTCAAATAGTTGGAAATTCTCTTTATCCAGACCCGTGACCAGGCGGTTCAGGGGATCGGTAATCGTGACCGGCACCAGAACTAGGCTCACGTCAACTTTAAGGGGCTTGGTGTGCGTTTTCAGAGACGGATCGATATAGTCGCCGGGGTTGGACTTTGGAGGTTCCACCCGAGGGCTGATGTGGACGTCATCGACAGGAGCCTGCGCCGACGAGATCGGCGCGAGGAAAAGGCTTACCGCGGTCGCGGCACAGATCAGCCCGAGAACCACCGCCCGACTCCCCGTACTGCTCCTCGATGGGATCCCGACGGCGCCCATGCTGAGATCGCGGTTTGCGGTCAGGCGGCGAAACCACCCGTGCCTGTGATGGCAACCCACAACTACCTCATTAACGCGATCGTACCACAGCTTAATCCCCATGGCGTCAGCCTTTTTTTCTACGACGCTTCGGTTTCCCAGGTTGGCAAAACACCTGTCAAATTCCGGCCGTATCCCCGCTCTTGGCCGGGCCGCTCCACGCACAAGGCGGTTGTTCTCCCCCCCCGCGGTTCAAAACCTGTGGAGACGTAGCTGGCTACGTCTCTACAGCTAGGATGCAGACCACGGACGACCGCAAACCGCTCGGGGATGTACAATTCCTCTTCGAGCCATGGCTCACATTGAACCCTTCCGTGCGTTGCGTTATAACCCGGCCCGGGTTGACCTAACCAAGGTCGTAACTCAGCCCTACGACAAGATCACGCCGGAGATGCAGAGCCGATACTATGATGCCAGCCCCCACAACCTGGTTCGCATCATCCTTGGAAAGCCGCAACCAACCGACCACTTAGAAGAAAACATTTACACTCGCGCGGCCTCTTCCTTTCAGGAATGGCGACGGCAAGGCATTCTCCTGCAGGATGGCCAGCAATCCCTGTACCAATACATTCAACGTTTTCAACCTCCTGGCGGAGGAGCCGAACTGGAGCGGCGAAGCTTTATTGCGCTCGGCAAGATCGAAGACTATGCGGCCAGCATCGTCCATCGCCACGAGCAAACCCTAGCCAAGCCTAAGGCAGACCGTCTGCAGCTGCTGCGGGCGACGCGCGCACATTTCGGACAATTGTTTATGTTGTATAGCGATACCGCCGTCGACATCGACAACGCGCTGTCTGCGGACTCGTCGACGGATATGGAAATCTGTATAGAAGTCCGGGATGAATATGGAGTTTTGCATCAGGTGCGAAGGGTCTCCGACCCTGGCCTCATCGAGTTCGTCCGCGGCAAAATGCGCGACCAGAAGCTGATCATCGCCGACGGTCATCATCGCTACGAGACGGCGATGAACTATCGAAATGAGCGTAGGGCTATGGCCGCACCGGCTTCGGCCTCGTCCGAACTCGCCCCGTACGAACTGGTGATGATGACTTTCATCAACATGGAAAGTCCCGGACTTGTCATTTTGCCCACGCATCGCGTGGTGCACGGACTGGAATCGTTCTCGCCCGACGCTCTCCGCAACCGCGCTCGATCCTACTTCAGTGTGGAGGAGGTCGATCCCTCCATCGATTCCACCCGCGCCGGCGGAATTCTACGTGCGGCAGGAAAAGCCGGCACCGCCATGCTCGGAGTCACAGCCGATCATGCATTTTTGTTCGATACGCCGAGGGCTCTCGCGGCCAACCTGCTCCAGGGACTCTCGCTCCGACAGCAGGGCCTTGACGTAGTGCAGTTGCACAAGTGCCTGCTCGAAGGCGTGTTGGGAATCTCGGAGGAAGCTATCCGCGAGCAGAGGAATATTGGTTACGTCCGCGATGCGGCGGAGGCCCTGGCCAGGGTGCGAGAAGGAGGCGCCAACGTAGCCTTTCTAATGAATCCGGCCCGCATGAAGCAGGTGCGCGACATCGCCTTCGCCGGCGAAGTCTTGCCGCAAAAATCCACCGACTTCTATCCCAAATTATTGAGCGGCCTGACAATTTATGCGCTGGAGTAACCCGCGCGGCTCAGTAGCGCCGGCGTCCGGCCGGCTGTGGCGGGGACGTCGCGTCCCCGCAGTTGGAGCGTTGCTGACTTTCGCCTCCGCAATCTTCGCGGCCTCGGCGCTTCTTCTTTCGGCCGCTCCCGAGGAAAAGCACGTCTCTATCTTTTCCACCGCCGCCAACTACACCCTCCCGGTTCTCGAGCGCAATGGCGACGAGTACGTCGGCCTGCTCGAAGTGTTCGAGCCTTTGGGAAGCGTCAGCGCCAAGGCGAACGGATCCCACTGGAAATTCCGTTACAACGACGTGGAAAGCGAGTTCATCACGGGAAAAACCCGCGCTCGCATTCGCGGTACCGATTTCGATCTTCCCTCGGACTTCCTGCTCGAGAATCGGCGAGGCTTGGTGCCGCTTTCCTGCCTGGGCACGCTTTTGCCACGCATTCTCGGCGGCCCGGTGACGTTCAACCCAAATTCGCGGCGTTTGTTTATCGGCAACGTAGCCGTCCATTTCACCGCGCAGGTGAGCACGACTACCCCCCCTAAATTGGTGATCAACTTCACCGCTCCGGTGAATCCGATGATCGCCACCGAACCGGGAAAGCTTCGCATGGTCTTCACTCATGAAGCGCTAGTAGCGCCCGGGTCTCAGGTGCTCACGTTTGACAGCGAGGTTATCCCGTCGGCTACTTTTCAAGAGAATAACGGAGCGGCCGAATTGGTAATTTCGGCGAGCGTTCCTCTCATCGCGAACTTCAGTCACGACGGACGCAGCATCACGATCGAGCAGCCGCCTCAGGCCGCCGCCGCAGTTCAGCCGCCACCGCAGATCACGGCAGCCGGCCCCACACCTCCCTTACCATATCCTGCCCCAGCCGCGCCCGCACCTGTTCGCCGTTACTTTGCCGTCGTAGATCCAAGCCACGGAGGCGAAGAACGCGGCGCCTCTCTCAGCGATCAACTGGAGGAGAAGGATGTCACTCTCGCCTTCGCCCGCCGCCTGCGGCAGGAACTCGAACTCCGGGGTCTCGCAACCCTGCTTCTGCGCGACGGCGATAGCACACTCAGCCTCGACCAGCGCGCCAGCTTAACTAATTCCGCTCGCCCCGCAATTTACATCTGTGTGCACGCGGCATCCCAGGGCAACGGCCTTCGCGTGTACTCGGCGCTGGTTCCTTCGGGGACAGAAAACCACGGCCCATTTCTGAGTTGGGATGCGGGGCAAACGGCTTTTCAACCGCTTAGTCGCTCGGTTGGCACTATTTTGGTGACGGAACTGCAAAACAAACAGATTCCCGCCCGCTCATTGATTGCGCCGCTGCGTCCGCTGAATAACATCACCGCCACGGCTCTCGCTCTCGAACTCGCACCTCCGACCACGGACGTTTCCCAACTGAATTCTCCCGCTTACCAGCTGTTGATCGCTGGCGCGGTCGCTGCCGGACTCGCCGACGTTCGCGACAACCTGGAGGCCGGGAGATGATTCCTCGGCACCTCGTCATCGGCGTAGCCATCCTGCTGGCCATCGCGCTGGGAATGAGTCTTTATGCCTGGAGAATGCGCGGCCACGTGGATCACAGCGAACTGTTCGCCGCGAATACTCAGCCCGTCGCGCCGCCCGTTTCCGGGACAACCGAACAAGTAACTCTGTACATCGCTTATGACGATGCGGGCGTGCTTCGTCCCAAGCCAGTGCGCATTCCGCTTCCTGCCGGACGGCAGGAACGCGCCGCGGAAGTGCTTCGCGCCTTGCTCAACCTATATCTCGACAAATTTTCCCCGCATCCCCTGGGCGCGGGGTCGGAACTTCGCGATGTCTATCTGGTCGATCCCGGGCTCGCCGTCATCGACATCAACGCCGCCTTCGCCGACGGCCACCGCTCCGGCGTGCTGGTCGAGGAACTGACGGTAGTTTCGCTGGTTCAGACACTGTCCGCAAACATTCCCGGAATCACACGGGTAAAGATTCTGGTCGAAGGCAACGAGCGCGACACCCTAGCTGGCCACGCCGACCTGTCCAACTTCTATGAGGTTCCGGCGATAAGCCAAATCGTCGCCCAACTGCAGAATGCCCAGTGAATTCGTAGATTTTGGATGGCGCAGCGCTTCAGCGCTAAGCCGCCTCAAGTGAATCAGAGAGTAAAAATACAACGGGATCGAATCCGCAGCCCGGGTGTCGGTGATCCTGTTTCACCCGCAATTCTCAATGACTGAAGTGGCCGATTCACATCAGTTGTCGACTTGTCCCATCATCCCTGGGATCGACGGCTACTTGTCGCGTACGATCCCCGCCCCCAACATGACCAATCCATGCGGGTCGTCGTGGACAAATAAGCCGGGAGTGTACATATCCGAACCGTGGGGAGCCAGTACCTGTTTCCTGACTCCCTCCTCCACCAGGACTAATCCCCCTGGCGTATCGACGAGACACCCGCCTCCGGCAGTGGCCATATTGATTTCGATCTCCGGTATGCCGGAATCCCAACGCCAGATTTCGCGTCCGTCGCTTACATTGAATGCGATGAGCATGCTACCTCGAGTAGCAAAGCCTAGGTCCTGTTCTCCCAAGACCATTTCGTCGTGCAGGTGGCCCGCATATTTTGGCAATGGAAACTTGTACGCCAGTTCGCCATCTTCTGTGACCCGATAGACAGATTCGGCGGAGGGGCCCTCCGCTTTCTGCGTGACCGCCCTAGGAGATGAGCGAACAGAAAGGAGAACACCACCGTGACCGTCGGGAATGATGTCTCCAGTCGGCGATATCACGCTCGTCGGAGTGGCGAACGCCAACCGAGATTGCTTGGATGCATCGACGATGACGTCACGATGCGATCCATCGGATTGAATCTGCCAAAGCACGAGTTGATCGTCGCGGGAGAAGTAGACTTTTTGCGGATCAATAACAGAACCGGTTGCGCACTTGTCGGTTCCTACGGTCCAGTGCTTCTGCGTGAAAGCGGCGTACGCGTTGCCGTCGGTATTGACGAAGAGACCGCTGGTGTCTACATGCAAACCACGCGAGACGGAGCGACCAGGGGCACACAAAATTTTGTCGCCCGACCTCGAAACGTTGACCTCGCGTTCGTAGGAGGCGGGAATTTTCAGTTCGAACTTCTCAATCCCAGTGGCTCCATCCCAACCGCTAAGCGTAGCTGAGGTCCCGTCCACTGACTGATTGAGCAAGTGAAGTAAATTGCCGGCATTAAGCGCGTACCCTTTGCGGATTCCTTCAAACTTGTGTTGCCAACCAAGTTTCCCGTCTTTGCCCACCACATACAAAATGTAAGAGTTAGAGCGAGTGACGGTTAGGATGGCACCTCCAATATTGTCGCCGCAGACAAATTCGACCTCGCCAACCGGTTCGGGCAAGGTCTATCTCCACATCTGAAGCCCGCGGTTTGTAAATGCGCGAACAGACATTCCCTTGTCATTCCGGTCAAGCGTGAAGAGGTCGGGTCCGTCAACTGTGGGTGTCGCCTGCAAGACTGCGAGTTCATGACCGGTCGACGGAACGGCCCAGTGAGGGCCCGCGATTGCCATTCCAGGAGCCGTCGGCCAAATTTTAATCTGCGCTGTAAACGTTGCTCCATCAAGCGATGCCACAACGTGCACCACTCCCTCGGCTTTTGGATAAAGAACGGCGTGTCCGGTTTCCATCTTGATTTCAGCCAGTTCCGGACTGTCGACAGACCAATCACTGGAGGGAAGCTCGTCGCCTCGAGCATTGAGGAGCTGCAAGGGTTGCATCTCCCCGAGTTGGAGGTTGATCAGCATTGGAGAAATGTGCCTTCCCGAATTTTCCTGTGCCGTGAACGGCAGAGGGGCTGCCAAGGCCAATAGGAAAATGAGAGGAGAGGAAAAGCTGCGAGGAAGGAACACTGCGAGATTCACGCTCAATACTACGAAACCGCGTTGCCTTGAACAAATTACGAATGTAACGAATAGTTTCCAGCTGTCGGAAGTTTGGTGCTCGTGGGTGTTGAAAAATCGCATGTTGACCCTTCAGGTGTTCTGAGTGCTGCGGTCTGATTTCCGATGATTACGCTTGACGTGACAGTGCGTTCCTCTCCAAACGTCCAACCGCCGTTCACAATCTCAAGACCTCCGCCATCATTCCCTAACGACGCCCGCCACCCTGCTACAATCGCGGCGTATGTTTTATCGCTCCGACAACCGCACTTCCGACCAGATGCGCCCGGTCAACATTCTGCCCGGATACATCAGCACCGCCGAAGGCTCCGTCCTCATCGAGGTTGGAAACACCCGCGTAATCTGCACTGCCTCCATCGAAGAAACCGTCCCTCCATTTCTGCGCAACAGCGGCAAAGGCTGGATCACCGCCGAGTACAGCATGCTCCCCCGGGCCACGCTGACCCGGACGCCGCGCGAGGTAACCAAGGGACGCTCCAGCGGTCGCACTCACGAAATCCAGCGCCTCATTGGACGCTCCTTGCGAGCCGTCACCGACCTGGTACGCCTGGGCGAGCGCACCATCTGGATCGACTGCGACGTAATTCAAGCCGACGGAGGCACCCGCACCGCGTCAATTACCGGAGCCTTCATCGCCCTGGGATTAGCGCTGGAGAAATTAGTCGAAGCCGGGACCCTGACCTCAGCCCCGCTGCGCGATTTTGTCGCAGCCGTAAGCGTCGGCATCGTCGACGGCGAAATCCTCCTCGACCTCTGCTACGAAGAAGACTCTCGCGCCGACGTGGACATGAACTTCGTAATGACCGCGGGCCGCAAACTGGTCGACATCCAAGCCACCGCCGAGCACCAGGTCTTCGACGAACAACAACTCGCAAAAATGATCACCCTCGCCGGACAAGGCGTGCAGTCCCTCATCGCCAAACAACAAGCCATGCTGGGCACTTTGACTTTGCGCCAGTGAGGAAGACTCGCTTAGGGAACTGGCGGGCTGTCCAACCCTCGCTCCGAGTTCTATAATGAGTTGTTGGGCTGTCGGAGAGCGGCCCGCGATTTTATCAGGAGGTTCTCCCGTGCTCTCCAAGTGTGCGAATCCGGCGTGTTTGGCTCGGCTTCATTACCTGCGAAAAGGCAAGATCTTCAAGATCGAAACCAGTAGTGCTTCCTCCGAGAGCAAGGGCTCGTCAAACCGCAGGATTGAATACTTCTGGCTCTGTGAACATTGCGCACAAACTCTTACCGTCATGCTGGAGAATGGAGTCGTGACCACGCGCCCGCTCCGCCTGGGACTAGCTAACGGTGTTTCGCAAGAAAACCCTGAGAAAGAGCGGGATGTAGCGTAGGTTGTGTGGAGCGGACACTCTTGTCGGCTGCCGTGGACTTTGATCCTGAATTAAAAGACCCACAAACCAAAATCAATCACAGCGGACGCTCTTACACTTGTCGGGGGAAAGATTTGAAGGTTACGTCGCGAGATTTCGAAGTGACTTTCTTGTTGGCGTCGGTGCGGTATTCCACCAGCGTGCCCTTCAAGAGGTAATAGGCCTCGTCGGACAGAGCTTTGCCCGGTCCGCGCTCGATCGTGCCTTGGAACTCGTACCAGACGCCATGCACGGTTTCGGTTGTGAAACTAAGTTTGGTTCCGTCGAGCTTGCCCTGTTTGAAGAATTGATCGAGGAAGGCACCGCGATCGCTTTCGGAATCGCCGAAGCGGGAAACGAAGCCGGTGACTCGCCCCTGATCTTCGATGGTGATCTGCACGAATTCACCATCCTGCAGAAAGCTGTACATCCCCGAATAATCTTCGGCGGGCTTGGCCGGGGCGGGGTTTTGCGCGGGATTCTGACCGGCCAGCAGCGCGGACAAAGCCAGCAACATCAGGGGAAGCACAGCTGCCAGTTTCATATCGGTATTAGATCACGGAAATTCGTCCTCGGGACGCGAGAATGGGCCGTGGATGCCGCCGGTCCGGATATAATGAATTACCTCCCGCCACTCGATGTGGAGCATGAAACAGGGCCCTCTTCTAATAGATACTTCGCGTAGACGCAAGCCGACCCCGGTGCCCGGCCCCGTTTTGCTGGTCACGCTGCCGCCCTGGCACCGCGTGTTTCTTCGCAACCTGAGGGATCTGTTCTGGCATCCGCGAAAACCGCCGCTGCAATTGGTATCCAGTCCTGCGTCTTTTTGGCCGGACGTTTTCGTTCCCACCCGAATGCCCTGGACCCGGTTCTTGCAGTCCGCGCTTGGGCACATGGTGGTGATTGCGGCAGTATGGGGATCATCACGCTTTTTGCCAGAACTTTGGCCGCAACCGGCGCAGATCGTTCCCCGTGTATTTCATCGCTCCGATGTCATATATTACGAAGCCTCCGAGTACGTGGCACCGCTCGACACCGGCGGAACCCACGTTGAAGTGGCGAATAAGGGCGAACCGGCGTACGCGCCGCAGCCGATCATTTCGGTGCCGCCCGAAGCAGACAATCGCACCCAGACAATTGTTGCACCTCCAAAGCTGAAGTTGGAACACGATGTGCCCTTGCCGAACGTCGTGGCGTGGGGCAATTCGACGCCCAGAATTCCGGCTGCGTCTATGGCCAGTGCGCCGTCGGATTTGAAGTTGCCTGCGCTTCCCGCGACGGTAGTCGCTCCGCCGCCTGAGGTCAGGAGCGAGTTGAAACAGACTCCGGCTTTGTCGGCGTCGGTGGTCGCGCCCGCTCCGGAGGATGATGCCACGCTT
>Ga0210409_10006183_pt1 | contig 12492 bp, 13 predicted proteins | sample IncBWH17MmetaG_FD_161649 | JGI IMG/M metagenome (GOLD analysis project Ga0210409, IMG submission 161649) | Forest soil microbial communities from Barre Woods Harvard Forest LTER site, Petersham, Massachusetts, United States - Inc-BW-H-17-M | ecosystem: Environmental > Terrestrial > Soil >...
GTGGCGATGAACACCGATTCTCGTGGCGGAGTGCGCATTACGAACATGCCTAAAGGCAAACTCATCTCGATTGAATCGCCGGGCTGCATCGCGAAGAGCAGCGGTGAAATGCGGCCGTCCTCCACGCGGTTCAGGCACAGATCGAAGCGGTTGTCGCCGTGCGGCGCGGAAGCAAGTGAGTAGGCCCGCGTGATGGTCTTGCCGCCGCACTCGGCCGAGAACGACACGAACTGTCCGGGAGTATAATCCAGGTGCTCGACGCCCTCCGCCGCAAACACAAAATGGCGCACTCCAGGCGCAATTTCGCGCGATTCGATCAAGCGCGCCCGCATGCCCGGTCCACCAGCGCGTCCACCATTCCGGGATGCCCGTCCAGAGGCGCCGTGACTTCAACCTTTAAATCTGGATGCGATCGCGCGAGCGCTTCGATGAGTCGCGGCAGATCCCTTTGCAAGTGCAACCCGAGCGTCAGGAAATACGGAACCACGACTACCCGCGATACGCCCGCCTCGGCAACTTCGTGGACAGCTTCGCCAAGACTCGGACGCCCGCCTTCCAGAAACGCGGCGAGGACGAGTTCGAATCCGCCACGCGCGGCCATGTCTTCCGCCACCGCGCGCACGGCCGCATTGGCCGATTCGATGCTGGACCCGTGCGCGAACACGATGTAGGCGGTTCGGGTCATGCCTGGGCACTGACCTCGGGGACCGGGAAGTAGGTGCGCAGGAAATCGAAGAACGCACGCCCGCGCCGGCGTCCGTTGTTGTGCTGGAGTTCCAGGCGCTGCAAAAACACCAAAGCGCCGAGCAGGTCCGCATCGCGCAAGGTCTGCATCCCGGTATCTTTGGCCAACTGCTGGCGCAATTCTTCGATGGATTGTTTGATCTGCTCCTGAATCCCCGCAGCGTACAGGTTGGCTGGACGCGTCTCGTAGATCAATCCGGATTCGAGGGTGCGATAGGTTTTGATCAGCGCCTCCAGAGCTTCTCGCGCGTCGCTATCCACGGCTTTGCCGGACTCGATGCCCCGCATCAGGGCGGCGACCAGCCATAAGATCAAAGGCTCCTGGGCGCGAATGAAGTCCTCGTTCAGGCGAATATCGGCGTTTGGCAGCTCGCCGAGCGCGGACAAGTCCGGGGGCCGTTCGTGCAGCCGCGCCTCGCGCAAGTAAGGGCAGTCAGACGGACAATCGACCGTGTTTTCACGCTCCGATCCGCAGCAGGAGGGGCAGATCTCTCCGCCCACGCCGGGGCAATGGCGCTTGGCGCGCTTTTTTTCGCACAGCTTGCAGGGGATGCTCACATTTTTGTTCGCGCGCAACGGCCAGAGGCCTGCGCGCTACTCACAAGAGAAGTTATCTCCATCGTATCATCGGGAAATGGCGCGGACCGATCTTTACTTGAAAGTGGAACTGGTTCTGGACGAGAAGGAGAATCCCGAGCGGGTAGCCGCCGAGATCTGCCGACTGATCGCAAAAGTCTACGGCGTGCGCCGTGCGGAAGTTTCGAACATGGTGGAGAAGGAAGGCTAAGGACCAGCGGACTTCGCAAGCGGCTACAGTGGGTCGACTCTATGTGGCCGTCGCCGTTAGAATTTCCGGCGGCAACCTGCTTGCGGCTTAATGAAAAGGGGCGAGCCGGTGATTGCGGTCGCACTCATTGCAGTATCGAGGGTCACTGCTCTGGGCGCCATTTGCAGTCCGCGGGTCCGACCGGTCACAGGCCAAACACTTGCCATGCTGCCGACTCCTGCCTGCTGGAAAATATTGACACCGTTCCGTTTGCGCCTTGCAAACGTCGCAGTAATCCGTGAGAGTTGCGGTGGTCATCATCGTGTTCTCCTATCAAGCCGTGTTGCTTGGGTGAACGCAAGAGGCGGGCAGGTTAATACGACTTTGCCAATCGCTCGGAGGCCATCGAACTCGCTTTGGTTCAGATACACCTTGAGTGTAGCAAGAATCGCTTTGAAAATCCTCGGCGCATGCCCCGACCGCTTAGCGGCCGAGATCTACCGCCTGATCGCAAAAGTCCACAGCGTCAGCCGCGCGGAGGTTTCGAACATGGTGGAGAAGGAAGCTTGCCGGCGCACTCGACTTCTTGACTTCTTATAATCGAGCTATGAAGCGGGTGAATATGCACGACGCCAAGACGCACCTGTCGTGTTACGTGGCCGAATTGGCGCCGGGGGAGACGCTGATCCCGTGCAACCGCAACAAGCCGGTGGCGGAGATACGGTCTCTCGCCCGAAAGGTCCGCAAACCTCGGGTCGGCGTTTCCAAAGCCAAGTACGTCGTGCCAGATGCTTTCTTCGAGCCGTTGCCGGACGAGCTTCTAAGAGCCTTCAACGGCGAATGAGGCCGGTTTAAGGCTCGTGAGCCTGCTCATCGACACCTGCACCTTTCTGTAGCGCGTCCTGTGGTGATTCATGTCGCCCGGCAGAACTGTGCTATCCTACGGAAGACGATAACGGTTAAGAAAAGACGAGGAGTATCGATTCTCGAATGGCACTAGCTGGCGAAGCTAAGAACAAAGTGATTGCGCAGTTCCGGGTCCACAAGACGGACACCGGCTCGCCAGAGGTACAGGTTGCGGTCCTAAGCCGGCGACTTATAGAGTTGGCGGAGCACTTCAAGACGCACGCAAAAGATCACCACTCGCGCAGAGGTCTGCTGCAGATGGTGGCGCGGCGCCGCCGGTTGTTGGATTATTTACGCAGCCGTAGTCCGGAACGCTATAAAGCTTTGATCCAGAGCTTAGGCATCCGGCGTTAGGTTCACGAAATCGATTCTCGAGCGCCGGCTCCCTCTTTCGCCACCCGTCGGTGGAAAAAGGGGTGACGTGGCCGGCTTCCCGCGACCCTCCAAAGTCTCCACTTGATCAAAGCAGGCAGGTAAAGGCGCAGTCTGGCGCATGCCGGCCTTTAGATTAAAGGACGATTCCAAATATGTTGCATTCAGTAGAAGTCGATCTAGGCAATGGCCTGATCATTACGCTAGAAACGGGAAAGATGGCCAAGCAGGCCAACGCCTCGGTCGTGGTCCGTTCGGGAGCTTCGGTGGTGCTGGTCACCGCGACGACGGCTCCGCACCCCAAGCCCAACGCCAACTTTTTTCCCCTCACAGTCGATTACCGCGAGTACACTTACTCGGCCGGGCGTTTTCCCGGCGGATTCATCAAGCGCGAAGGCCGGCCGACCGAGAAGGAAATTCTTACCAGCCGGCTGATCGACCGCCCGATCCGGCCGCTGTTCCCGGAAGGTTACTCGCACGAAACCCAAGTCATCGGCATGGTGCTATCGGCCGATCCGGTGCGGGATCCTTCCACGCTGGCGCTGATCGGCGCCGGAGCGTCGCTGGCCATTTCCGACATCCCCTTTCACCATGTGCTGAGCGCTGTACGCGTCGGCCTGGTGGGCGGCAAGTTGATCGCGAATCCCACGTATGAGGAATCCAAGACCGCCAAGATCAACATCGTGGTCGCCGGCACCGAAGAAGGCATCGTGATGGTGGAGTCCGGCGCGCAGCAGGCCACCGAAGCTGAGGTTCTGGACGCCATCGAGTTCGGACACGACTGTTGCAAAAAGTTGGCCGCGGGCGTTCACGCCTTGATGGCGAAAGCCGGCAAGCCCAAGAAGCCTTACGTAACGCCGCCCATCAACCAGGAGCTCTACGATCAAATCGCGGCCGCGGTTCAAGTGGAACTGAAGGACGCGATGAATACCGAGAAGTACGAAAAGCTGGAAAGCTATTCGCGCATCGACGCCTGCAAGGAAAAAGCCATCGGTGCGTTGCCGGATGAGCAGCAAGCCGAAGGCAAGGACCTGTTCGACCGCTTGAAGGAGCGTATCTTCCGCGACGAGATGCTCAAGGCCCGCCGCCGTCCGGATGGCCGCAAGTTCGACCAGATCCGCAAGATCGATATCGAAGTGAGCGTGCTGCCCCGGGTCCACGGATCGTCGTTGTTCACGCGTGGCGAAACTCAGGCGCTGGTTTCGGCCACCCTGGGCACCAAGGACGACGAGCAGCGCATCGAATTGCTGGATGCCAGCGAGACTTCCAAGCGCTTCATGTTGCACTATAACTTCCCGCCGTTCAGCGTCGGCGAAGTTGAGTTCATGCGTGGAGCGGGACGCCGGGAAATCGGGCATGGCGCGCTGGCCGAGCGGGCCTTGCTGGCCGTGGTTCCGGACGACAAAGCGTTCCCGTACACCATGCGCGTGGTTAGCGACATTCTAGAATCGAACGGTTCCAGCTCCATGGCTTCGGTCTGCGGCGCAACGCTCTCGTTGATGGACGCCGGTGTCCCGATCGCGTCTCCTGTGGCTGGTATCGCCATGGGCCTGGTGAAGGAAGGCGACGCTTACGCAGTGCTCACCGATATCGCCGGCGCCGAGGATCATTACGGCGACATGGATTTCAAGGTGGCCGGCACCGCCACGGGCATCACGGCGTTGCAGATGGACATCAAGGTTCCCAACGTCACCCACGCCATTCTGAAAGAAGCGCTGGAACAGGCTCGGCAGGGGCGCTTATTCATTCTGGATAAGATGACTGCGGTGATTGCGAAACCGCGCGAGACTATGTCGCCCTACGCTCCACGCATCTTCACTTTGCAGATTCCGACCGACAAGATCCGCGAGCTGATCGGGCCGGGAGGCAAGGTCATCCGCGGCATCGTCGAAGCGACCGGCTGCAAGATCGACGTCGAGGACGATGGCAGCGTGAAGATCTTCTCGGCCGACGGCACCGCCGCCGACAAGTGCATCCAGATGGTGACCGACATCTGCGCCGTGGCCGAAGTGGGCAAGACCTACCTGGGCAAGGTGGTGCGTATCGTCGATTTCGGCGCGTTTGTCGAGATCTTCCCGGGCACCGACGGCCTTTTGCACATCTCCGAGATTTCGGAAAACCGCATCAAGCAGGTGCGCGATGAGTTGAATGAAGGCGACCAGATCCTGGTGAAGGTGCTGGCGCTTGAAGGCAACAAGATCAAGCTCAGCCGCCGGGCCATTCTCAAAGAGCAGCGCGACAAACTGAAGCAGGAAGCCAGTAAGGCCTAGAAGTCAGAAGACAGGAGTCAGGAGTCAGAATGGCCACGGTTGGTCTCGGCTCTACCCCTATCACGGCAGCCGCGGAGCGCACTGCGTTCCGCGTGCTGGGTACGCTCAGCTTTTGTCATCTACTCAATGACGCGCTGCAATCGGTGATCCCGGCGGTCTATCCGATTTTCAAAAGTACGTATCATCTGGACTTCGTTCAGATCGGCCTGATCACGTTCACTTCCCAGCTCACCGCCTCGCTGCTGCAGCCGGTGGTGGGATTCGCCACCGATCACCGGCCGCAACCGTATTCGCTTTCGATCGGGATGGGATTCACGCTGTGTGGGCTGGTCGCGCTATCGATGGCCTCCAGTTTTCCGATGATCCTACTGGCAGTCGCGCTGGTCGGAATGGGGTCGGCCGTATTTCATCCCGAGTCGTCGCGCATGGCGCGGATGGCTTCGGGAGGGCAGCACGGCTTGGCGCAATCGGTTTTTCAAGTGGGCGGCAACGCCGGCACCGCGCTCGGACCGCTGCTCGCGGCTTTCATCGTGTTGCCTCGAGGGCAGCACAGCATCGCGTGGTTTTCGATTCTCGCCATCATCGCGATGATCCTCCTGGGGCGTGTGGGACAGTGGTACAAACAGCGTCGCGCCGAGCTTAAAAAATCCCCGCGAAAAGCGGCCTCCGCTCCGCCGGTCTCCGCGGGCCGAGCGCGATGGGCCATCGCGGTTCTGATCGCCCTGATCTTCAGCAAGTTCTTCTACCTGGCCAGCCTGTCGAGCTACTATGTCTTCTACCTGATCAGCAAATTCCAAACGCCCGTGCAGAGCGCGCAGATCCACTTGTTCTACTTCCTGGGCGCGGTGGCGGCCGGAACCATCGCCGGGGGGCCCATCGGCGACCGCATCGGGCGCAAGCGCGTCATCTGGTGGTCCATCCTGGGGCCGCTTCCGTTCACCCTGACCCTGCCGCACGCGAACCTGCTGTGGACCACGATACTCACCGTGCCCATCGGTCTGATGCTGGCCTCCGGCTTTCCGGCCATCGTGGTGTACGCGCAAGAGTTGTTTCCTGGAAAAATCGGCACGGTCGCCGGATTATTCTTCGGCTTGGCCTTCGGCATGGGCGGCGTGGGCGCGGCTGTTCTCGGGCGGCTTGCCGATGTCCGGGGAATCGAATTTGTGTACCAGGTGTGCGCTTTTCTCCCGGCCCTCGGGTTGTTGACCGTATTCCTGCCGAATTTGGACCAGCGAAAAGTACCGCAGCCCGCATGAACTACGAAGCGGCGCTGATCAACGTCTCTCTACTGTGGCTGCTGACCACGCCGCACGAGTTCGCCCACGCCTGGGTCGCGACCCTGTTAGGCGACGACACTCCCCGCCGCGAAGGCCGGTTGACGCTCAACCCCTTGGCGCATGTCGATTGGCTTGGCACCACGATTCTCCCCGCGCTGATGTCGCTTTTTGGAGGCGGATTCCTTGGCTGGGGCAAACCTGTTAATACCAATCCTTCGAAATTGCGGTGGGGCTTGAAGGGAATGGCGTTGGTCGCACTGGCCGGACCCGCCAGTAACGTGGTGTTCGCTGTGATTCTGGGCGCAGCGGCGGTGATCTGTTCGACGCTAGCGCCCGCCACCGCCAACTACTGCGCTCACGGTGTCCGCTTGAGTCTATACCTGGCCATCTTCAACATGCTGCCGGTACCGCCGCTTGACGGATCGAAGCTCCTGTTGGCCGCCAAAATCCCACTCTTCATCTATGCCGAATTGTCACGTTTCGGGTTTCTGCTGTTGCTGGTCCTGCTGACGGCCACGGGCCTGGGTTATTGGATGTCCTCGCTGAGCTACGACGGGGCTGAGCGCATCTTTGCGGTGTGGCAACAGAGTCACTTGTGAGTCAGATTCACTAATACAATCCGGGAACATTTCCCCGCGATGTGCGTCCAAGTATCGAACCCGATGCGCACGCTCGGTCGCGTCCTCGCCGGTTGTGCCACGTGGTGCCTCGCGCTGAGCTTTTCCCAGGTGTGGGCGCAGGCGCCGGAATCCGTGCGCACGGATCGGGGCCTGCACATCTCCCCAGCCGCCAAGCCGCCGCTCCTCGCGGATTATGTCGCGGGTTCGTTCCTTCCAGAAGCCAAGCCAATCACCGGCTTTCGCCAGCGGAATCCGGACGACGGCAAGCCCGTCAGCCAGGAGACCACGGCCTGGATCTCATACGACACCACAAACATTTACGTGATTTTTGTTTGTAAGGTCGCCCCCGGCGAGTTGCGCGCCCGGTTCTCCAAACGCGACGACATTATGGCCGACGATATGGTCGGCGTTCTTCTGGACACGTTCCACGACCGCCAGCACGCCTACGAATTCTTCGTGAATCCCTTCGGAATCCAGCTGGACGGCATCAACACAGAGGGCCAGGGAGACGACTTTAGCTTCGACACCTACTGGAACTCGGAAGGGCGCATTCTGTTGCACGAGGGCACGCCCGACGGCTACGCGGTCCGCATCACGATACCGTTCAAAAGCCTGCGGTTCACTAAAAGGGATATGCAGACCTGGGGCATTGCATTGATTCGCAACATCCCGGGGGCCAATGAAACCGCATTCTGGCCTTACATCACAAACAAGAAGGAAGAATTCGTCCCGCAGTTCAGCGAAGCCGACGGTTTGGAAAGCATCCGGCCGGGACATAACCTGCGCTTTATTCCGTACATTGCCACGACCGCCTCGCACAATCTGGAGCAGCCGACGGGCGCGCCGCCGTCGTTTCAGAACACGCTCGAACCGCGTGCCGGGTTTGACGCCAAGGTGGTACTGCACGAATCGCTGACGCTTGACGCTACGGTGAATCCGGACTTCAGCCAGGTGGAGTCTGACGATCCACAAGTCACCACGAACCAACGCTTCGAGGTGTTCTTTCCGGAAAAGCGGCCGTTTTTTCTGGAGAATGCCTCGTACTTTCAAACTCCGCAAAACCTATTCTTCTCTCGCCGCATCGCCGATCCCGACGCAGGTGCGCGCCTGACGGGGCGGCTGGGACAGTGGTCGCTGGGTGTTCTTGCCGCGGGCGACCGAGGACCGGGCAAGGCCCTCGATCCCACGGATCCGAATTACGGCGATACGGCCGCGATCGGCGTCGTGAGAATCCAGCGCAACATCTTCACGGGGTCGACCATCGGAATGTTCTCTTCGGATCGCGAGATCGGGGACGGCCACAACCGTGTCGAGTCTCTTGACACGCGCCTCAAGCTCTCCTCCAATCTGGTGCTCACTGGGCAAGCGATGTACAGCGATACCAGGAACCTCGATGGGACGCACTCTGTTGGCGCCGGTTACTTCGTTAACCTCAATCGCAGCGGGCTGCACCTCAACTACTACGCCAACTATCTGGACTTGAATCCCGGCTTTCACACCGACCTGGGCTTTGTGCCGCGCGTGGACATCCGCCAGGGCAACAGCGGAGGGAACTACCTGTGGCGTCCATCCAGCGGGCCCATCTCGTTCTTCGGTCCGTTCCTGAACCTCACCGCCGACTGGGCTCGCACGGGTCTGATTCAAGACGGGAGGGTCAACCCCGGCTTTATCGTTCAACTGCGGCGCGCCACGGTAATCCAGGTGGCCTACAATCGCGCCCTTGAGGTGTACCAGAACGTCGGATTTCACGAGGAAAACACCAGCGTCTACTTCAATTCCGATCGCTTCAAAAAGGCCGGTGTCCAGGCATTTTTCGGGTGGGGCACGGGCCTCAACTATTCCCCCGCCGATGGAGTGATGCCGTTCCTAGCCGGCAGCCAATTCGGCAACACGACACTGACGTTCCGGCCCTCTGCCCGCCTTCGGATTCAGCAGACATACTTCTATACACGCCTCGCGCATGTGTTCACCAATCACATTTTCCGTTCAACGGTTCTCTATCAGTTCACCCCGGCGTTTTCGCTCCGCACCATCGTCGACTACAACGCGGTTCTGACGAACTCCTCCGTCGTAAACTACGACCAGACCAAACGCTTCACTGGCGACATCTTGTTTACATATCTACCGCACCCCGGTACGGCGGTTTATGTGGGTTACACGAATTCTCGCCAGAACCTGGCGCTGATGGGCCCGGACGGTGTGAGCCAGCTGACGCCCTACACGGTCCTCACGCGCAATCCCAGCTTGCAGACCGAGGGGCAACTGTTTGTGAAGCTGAGTTATCTATTTCGCTTTTAGAGGCGCCAGATTTTCTCAGTTCGCCGGCTTGGGGGGCGCTGATTCCCGCGTCGTTTCCCGCGTGATGCGCTGGATCTCAAGCATCATGTCCCCCATTTGAGACTGCATCAATCCCATTATCTGTCCCGTGACCGTGGGCATCTTTTGCAGCATCGCGCGCCCCGCGGGCGATTCATAGAATGCCAGCATCCCGTCGATTTCCTGATCGGAGAAGGTTTCCGCGTAAACCTTGACCAAATCCGGCCGGATCTTGTCCATGCGGGATTTCATGAGTTCCATCATTTTCGTCGTCACCTCGGCGGCCTTGGCTTGCTGTTCGGGTGTCATACCCGGCGGGAGCTGAGACGCCGCCAGGGTGCGGATCTGAGTGATGATCTGGTCCATCATGGCCGTGGAATTTGTGGCGGCCAGGATGCGTTCGATCTTGGCTTCTTTGGTTTCCTGCGGTGTCGCGATCAAACCGGCGACGAGCAGGCTGAGCGTGAGGGCGAGAATCCGTTGCATGTCCACAATCCTAGCCCACAGACAGTTGGAACGGAAAGCTCCAAGGCGTCGTATTCTGAATTGTTGGTGTAACCAGCCGGGCGTACAATAGGGCATCTCAACTCTTGGGTTAACATCATTCAGTAACAATGGAGCAAACATGGAAGTGTTGATTTGGTTCCCGCTGATCTTTATCTTTCTTGTCGCCCTGTCGGCGATCTTTGGAAGCTTCTTCACGGTGAAGACCGCACAAGTTGCGGTGGTCACGCGATTCGGCAAATTTGTGCGCGTCGCCGATCCCGGACTGAACTGGAAGACTCCGTTCCTGGAGACTGTGGCTGGAACCATCAGCCTGCGCGTCAATCAGATCACGCTGACCGTCGAGACCAAGACGAAAGACAACGTCTTCGTCACGATTCCGATTTCCATTCAGAACCGGGTGCGTCCGGAGAAGGTTTACGATGCCTTTTACAAGTTGTCCGACCCCACGGCGCAGATCAAATCTTATGTGGAGCAAGTGATCCTGGGCCATGTGCCGGGGATGACGCTCGATGACGTTTTTGCGAGCCAGTCCAGCATTGCCGCCGCCGTAAAGAAGGAGCTGGACGTGGACATGGCGGCGTTCGGATACGAGATCGTTAACGTTTTGGTGACGGACATTATTCCGGACGCCAAGGTCAAGTCGGCGATGAACGACATCAACGCAGCCCAGCGGGAGCAGGTGGCCGCAAACGCACGGGGCGAAGCTGAGAAAATCCTCGTCGTCAAAAAGGCGGAAGCCGAAGCCGAGAGCAAGGCGCTGCAAGGGCAGGGAATTGCGAACCAACGCAAGGCTATCATCGAAGGACTGCAAGCCTCCATCGAACAGTTTCAAAAAGTGGTGGCGGGAGCCTCGCCGCAGGAAGTGATGCAACTGGTGATGGTGACGCAGTATTTCGATACCTTGAAGTCCATCGGCGAAAACGACCGGACCAACACCCTATTTCTGTCCCACTCGCCGACGGCGGTCAAAGAGGTGGGCGATCAGATTCTGGAGTCTTTTTTGGGGGCCAGCAAAGCCGCGCAATAGGCCTCGGCAATTTGTCCAGGGCCGCGCAGGCCGCCGGTCTACTCTCATGTGGACCTCCGCAGGGTGTTGAACCTGCCGGGGCAGGCTGGTGCGACGGGCTGGTCGACGATGCGGAGGACAGCCCGATCACCTAACCCCGCAGACAACCCGGCGAGAGTGGGACAATTTCAAACGTGACCGTTATTCCGACTTGTGGAGCCCTCGCGGCGGAGATTCAGGGCGTGGACCTGAAGATCTTGAGCGACGCCGACTATGCCGCGATTCATCGCGCGTGGCTGGATCACCTGGTGATTTTGTTTCGCGGACAACAACTCACCGATGCAGAGTTGATCGCGTTCAGCCGCCGCTTTGGCGACCTCGACTGGGCACCGGTACAGGAAACGGGCCGGCGGTTTGTGGAGGGGTTTCCAGAAATCTACGTTGTGTCGAACGTGATTGAAAAGGGAGTGCCCATCGGCAGCCTTGGCGCAGGCGAAGCAGTGTGGCACACCGATATGTCGTATCTGGAGGACCCGCCGAAGGCCAGCCTGCTTTACGCACTGGAGATTCCTCCCACGGGCGGCAACACTTATTTCTGCAATATGTATCGCGCCTATGAGAGCCTCCCGGACTCTCTCAAGCAGCGGATCTCCGGGCTGAAGGTCAAGCACGACGCCACCTATAACAGCGGCGGCTACGTGCGGCAAGGCGTCGCGGCGGTTGACGACCCGGTGCACTCGCCGGGCGTGTATCATCCATTGGCTTGCACGCATCCCGAGACCGGTCGCCGAGCGTTGTATCTCGGCCGTCGGCGCAATGCCTACATTCACGGCCTGCCATTGGCTGAATCGGAAACGCTGCTGGATGAGCTGTGGTCGCACGCCACACAGGACGAAGCGGTCTGGCACAACGAATGGAAAGTCGGCGACTTGGTGCTGTGGGATAACCGCTGCACTATGCACCGTCGCGATCCATTTGATCCTGACTCGCGCCGAGTCTTGCACCGGACGCAGATCAAGGGCGAGAGCCGCCCATCGGCGTGATCTCCCCACAGATCGTGTCCGTGCGCTCGCGGGGATTTGGAACACCCGGAAACATTCTTCTTCTTTTATGTCTGATGTACCTGCTGATGTTCGTCAACCGGGTGAGCATCTCCACAGCGGCGCCTCTAATCAAAGTTGATTTGAAGCTCAGCAATACCGAACTTGGCTTGGTGTTTTCAGCGTTCGCGTTCCCGTACGCGCTGTTTCAGCTTGTCGGCGGCTGGATTGGCGATAAGCTTGGGCCGCGGATCACGCTCTCGGTGTGCTGCGCGATGGTGGGGATTTCGAGTGTGTTGACGGGTGCCGCGGGCGGATTCGTGTCACTCTTCGCGCTTCGCCTAGCCTTGGGTTTTGGAGAAGGCGCTGCATTTCCGACGGCAACTCGCGTGATGTCGAGTTGGACTCCGGTGAAGAACTGGGGTTTCGCGCAGGGCGTGGTTCACGCATTCGGGCGAATCGGAAACGCGGTTACGCCGCCGTTGATGGCCGCGCTGCTCGCGTGGACTTCCTGGCGTGAATCGTTCGTGGCCCTGGGAGTGGTGAGCCTTTTGTGGCTTTGCATCTGGGCCTGGTATTTCCGCAACGATCCGCGACGGCATCCGCGGATCACGGATGCGGAGCTAGCAGCGTTACCCGCTCGGTCGGATGACCGTGCACGAATCGCT
>Ga0210409_10006185_pt1 | contig 12488 bp, 10 predicted proteins | sample IncBWH17MmetaG_FD_161649 | JGI IMG/M metagenome (GOLD analysis project Ga0210409, IMG submission 161649) | Forest soil microbial communities from Barre Woods Harvard Forest LTER site, Petersham, Massachusetts, United States - Inc-BW-H-17-M | ecosystem: Environmental > Terrestrial > Soil >...
GTCCATTGGTCAGGGGGGAAATGCCCTGGTCTTAGTAGACGGTGTAGAAGGAGATCCCTCGCGGATCAATCCTAATGATATTGCCAGTGTTACCGTGCTCAAAGACGCGGCTTCTGCAGCGATTTACGGAGCCAGAGGTGCTTTTGGTGTCGTCCTGATTACGACCAAGAGTCCTTCCAAGGAAAGAACCTCTGTAAATTATTCCATCACACAGTCTGTTAAATCTCCTACAACAGTACCTAAATACGTAACAGACGGATATACCTTTGCCAGTATGTTCAATGATGCCTGGTCTGCATGGAACGATTATTCCCAAACGCCGCAAAACATCAACAAAACCGTTAAATTCTCGCCAGCCTATCTTGCCGAGCTGAAACGCAGATCGCTGGATCCATCCCTACCCAAATACGAGGTCAATGCCAACGGAGAATATGTATACTACGACAACACCGACTGGTACCATGAACTGTACAAAGACCACAATTCTGCAACAGACCAAAACCTATCCGTATCCGGAAGCAGCGGAAAAGCAGATTTCTATTTGTCAGGCAGATCATTCCGTCAGTCAGGACTGTTTCGCTACAATTCTGATGACTATCAGATGTATAACGTTCGCGCAAAAGGGTCATTAGAACTTTATCCCTGGTTGAAAATTTACAATAATGCAGATTACTCCGCATCCAAATACCATAACCCAGTCAATGTGGGTGAGGGCGGCGGGATCTGGAGAAATATTGCCGATGAAGGACATAATGTAGCACCTATGTTTAATCCTGATGGAACATTGTCTTATTCTGCTGCCTATACCGTAGGAGATTTTTACTACGGAAAGAACGGAATTGACATGGCACCTAAGGTATTTCGCAATACCACCGGATTTAGCAGTAAATTCTTCAATGACCAGTTCAGGGTTAAAGGAGATTTTACTTTTCAGAATACCAATAATAATGAAAGCAGAACCCGTGTTCCGGTACCCTACAGCCGTAAACCAGGGGTCATTGAATATGTTGGCTCCAACTACAATGATTTACAGCAATTGTACAGAACAACCAATTATCTGGCCACCAACGTTTATGCAGAATATGAGCCAAAACTGGTCAACAAAAATCATTATTTAAAGGTACTTGCGGGGTATAACTATGAGCAATCTACCTATAAGCGTTTGGAAGTGGTGCGTAATGGTCTGATCTTCGAAGATGCGAAAGACATTAACCTCGCACTTGGGCAGTCGATAACAACAGGGGGTGGTTATGAGCAATGGGCTATCAACGGTGGTTTTTACCGTTTAAATTATGCTTTTAAAGATCGTTATCTGGTAGAGCTCAACGGCCGTTATGACGGATCATCCAAATTCCCCTCTGATCAGCGTTATGCTTTCTTCCCTTCGGTATCTGCAGGATGGAGGTTGAGTAAAGAGCCTTTCTGGAAGATCAATCCCAATGCGATTACTGATGTAAAAATCAGGGCCTCCTATGGTTCTTTAGGAAATGGAAATATCGCTTCCTATGCTTTCCAGGAGAAACTGAAGATTACACAATCTGACAAAGTGTTAAGTGGCGTGCGGCCACAGCAAACTGAACAACCTGGCGTAATACCTGATGGTTTAACCTGGGAAACTTCTACCACCCAGAACCTTGGATTGGATATCGCTTTCCTGAATAACCGCCTTAATTTTAGTGGCGACGCCTATATCCGTAAAACTACCGATATGTTTACTACAGGAATGACACTTCCAAAAGTATTTGGAACTGATGTCCCAAAAGGAAACTATGCAGATCTGAAAACAACAGGCTGGGAAGCGACCATTACCTGGAATGACAAATTTGAAGTCGGATCAAAACCACTGAACTACACCCTGCGTTTAACCCTTGCCGATTATACGGCAAAGATCCTGAAATTCAACAACCCGGAGCAGAAGTTATCGGATTACTATGCAGGGCAAACAGTCGGAGAGATCTGGGGTTTTGTAACCGATGGTTACTATACAGCAGCAAGCATTGCAGATCCCAATACTCCAAAACAGATCTTGTATAAATCTTCAAACACAGGTAAGATCCTTCCAGGAGATATTAAGTTTGCTGATCTGAATGGTGATGGTGTTATCAACGACGGAGATAAAACCGTAGGAAACCCAGGGGATAGAAAAATCATAGGTAATTCTACACCACGTTATACTTATGGCATTTCCTTAGGAGCCGATTGGAAAGGCTTTTTCTTTAGTACTTTCTTCCAGGGAGTAGGTAAAATGGATTGGTACCCGGGTTCTGAAAACGGCACATTCTGGGGCCAGTACAACCGTCCTTACAATAAAATCCCTCAATCTCAATTGGGCAATATCTGGTCACCGGAAAACCCAGATGCTTATTTCCCAAGATACAGAGGGTATATTGCTCAGAACGGATCAGCAACTTTAGCTCAGGTACAAACTAAATATCTGCAGAATGTGGCCTATATCCGGATGAAAAACTTGCAGATTGGTTATAACCTACCACAGACCTTCCTTAAAAAAGCAGGCTTGAGCAGTGTGCGGGTTTTCCTGACCGGGGAAAATTTATGGAGCTGGTCGCCACTGTATAAAATAACGAAGGATCTGGATATTGAAAATATCGGTAAATCTGATAGGATCATTTATCCGGATGATAAGGACAATTCGGGCAACGGCAATAACTACCCGATCCTGAAAAGTTATAGTCTGGGCTTATCTGCAACCTTTTAATCCTTAAGCAAGAAAACAATGAAAAGTATACTAGAAAATATAAAGATGAGAAGATTCTTTTTTGTTTTAACCGCATTGGCAGTTGTGCTGAACGGCTGTAAAAAACTAGATCAGGTACCACAGGATACCGCTACAAAGGAGGCCGTTTTCGGAAGCGAAAAAGGACTGGAACTGTATGCCAATTCCTTTTATAAATTACTGCCTTCCGCATCAGACGCCCACAAAAAAGACGAAATGTCTGATTACGCAGCCAGGAGCCAGGCGCCAGATTTCCTGGTTGATGGCGCATACGGGCCGCGCCAGAGCAATGGCTGGGACTGGGATGGTTTGAGAAACATCAATTACTTTCTTGAAAATAACAACAACAATAAAGTTTCTGCTGCAGTAAGGCTTCAGTACAATGCACTGGCCAGGTTTTTCAGGGCTTATTTTTATTATACCAAGGTAAGAAGGTTTGGAGATGTGCCCTGGATCAACAAAACCTTTAAGGTCGATGATCCGGACCTGTACAAAGCCCGAGATAAGCGGTCATTAGTGATGGATTCTGTACTGGCCGATTTGAACTATGCCTGTACCAACATCAGTCGCATCAATGACAATTCCCGGTCACTCATCACCAAATATGTGGCCCTTGGTTTTAAATCCAGAGTGTGTTTGTATGAAGGAACTTACCGCAAATATCATGATGAAGCTGGTTTGACTGGAAGTTCCGAACAATGGCTCAGAGAATCTGCAGATGCTGCACAAAAGGTCATGACCGAAGGCGGTTTTGCCCTAAATACCAGTGGCGGTGATCTGGCTTACCGGAACTTGTTCATCAGCACCGCACCGGTAGCCACCGAGGTCATGCTGGCTGCGGTAACGGATGCCAACCTGTCGGTATATAACGATGCCAACTGGTGGTGGACCAGTGCTACTTATGGAGCGAGGATCAGTTTTACCAGGATGTTCATCAACACCTATCTGAATATAGACGGGACACCATTCACCAACCGTTCCGGCTACCAGACCCTCGTTTTCAAAGACGAAGTTAAAGGAAGAGATAAAAGACTGCAGCAAACCATCAGAATGGGTGATTATAAAAGAATCAACGGAGGTGCTTTAGAAGCTGCCCCTCCAATATTCTCGTATACCTATACCGGTTACCAGCCTATAAAATATGTTCTGGATGATACCAAATATGATGGAGGCGGTCAAAACATCAATTCTATACCACTGATGCGTTATGCAGAAATCTTGCTGAACTATGCAGAAGCCAAGGCAGAACTCGGCAGCTTTACAGATGCAGACTGGACAAAGACCATAGGTGCACTGCGTCAAAGAGCAGGTATTACAGGAGGGCTGAGCAACAAACCCGTAACAGCCGACCCTTATTTACAAACGGTATATTTTCCTGGCATCTCAGATGCATCCTTGCTGGAAATCAGAAGAGAACGCGGTATCGAATTGTCTTTAGAGGGCCTGCGTTTTGATGATATTGTACGTTGGAAGAAAGGAGACCTGATGACCAAGGTATGGAACGGGTTTTATGTACCTGCACTAAATGTACCCATGGACCTCAATGAAGATGGCAAGCCCGATGTGTGTTTCTACCAGGTGATGCCAGCCAACCCGGTCGCAGGTGTAAATTATATTAACGTTGCACCAACCATTAACGGTGGCCCCAACCCACAGCGGCTGTCCAATGATACCTCCGGAGAGCTGACCTGGTTAAGTACAACCAAGCGCATTTTTGAACAAAAAAACTATCTTTATCCCATACCGGAATCGGACCGTTTATTTAACCCCAAGCTGGGGCAAAACCCGGGATGGTAGAATTTATAAATTGATTAAAACAACACACACCTTATAATATGAAGATTAAACATTTGATATTTTCCGCATTATTTGCAGCCGCAAGTATGTCCGTACAGGCACAACAACTCATTATTGGTACCTTTAACCTCCGGTATGACAATTCGGGCGATGAAGGCAACCGCTGGGAACAAAGAGGCCCGGTGGCGGCTAACCTGCTTCGTTTCCACCAGTTCGACGTTTTTGGAACTCAGGAAGGTCTAAAAAATCAAATCAATGATTTGGCTAAATTCCTGCCGGAATATGAACACTACGGATTAGGACGCGATGATGGCAAAGATGGGGGAGAGCATTCTGCAGTTTTCTATAGAAAAGACAAGTTTAAATTACTGGGTAAAGGCGATTTCTGGTTATCTGAAACACCAGATAAACCAGGCCTGGGTTGGGACGCAACCTGCTGTAACCGGATCTGCAGTTGGGTACAGCTGCAGGACATCAAAACAGGTAAAAAATTCTATTATTTCAATGCCCATTTTGATCACCAGGGAAAGATTGCCCGTATAGAAAGCGGTAAACTTGTGGTAAAAAAGATCAAAGAAATTGCAGGTCAGACTCCAGCGGTTTTTACAGGCGATTTAAATGGAGGGCAGAAAAGCGACTGGTACCTGACCCTGGCCAATTCTGGTGTATTGACAGATACCTATACACAAGTGAAGAATCCTTATGTGAACAATTCTTCCTTCAATGCATGGGGTAAAGACCTCAATGGCTACGAGATCATAGACCATATTTTTGTAACCAAAGGTTTTACCGCCAGCAGATGGGGAATTCTAACCGATACCTATCATGGAAAATTCGTGTCAGACCATTTTCCAGTCCTGGCTGAAGTTACGCTGAAATAAGAAGATGAATAACAAGAGCGCTTCCTTTTTTCAAAGGAAGCGCTCTTGTTATAAAATCGGCAGGTTTTTGTTCCTCTTTATTTTGTCTACTTTTGCTGAAACACACAATTCATGACAAAAAAACTATTTGCAGGTTTATGTTTTTGCATAATAAGCCTGAGTACTATTGCCCAACCGGCCCGGCAAAAAGCCAACCGGGAAGTGGTGGAGAAGGTCGCATTGAAAAATGCAACTCTACTGGATGGAATAGCTACACATACCCCTTTTAAAGGCACCATCATTATTCAAAATGGACTAATCTCCAGGATCTGCAAAGCAGACGAAGCTTTGCCTGAGGGTATTTCCAGAGAAATTGACTGTACGGGGAAATACATCACCCCAGGTTTATTTGATGCACATATTCATCTGGCTACTGCAGGGATACAAACACCTGAACAAACCAGTGCCAGAATGGAACCCATGTTGTCTAATATGATTAAACATGGCATCACTACAGTAAGGGATATGGCCGGCGACGCGCCAACTCTGGCCATCTACCAAAGAGCCAGCGAACTACAGCAAATTCAGGCTCCTGCCATATTCTATGCAGCCCAGTTTGCCGGGCAATCCTATTTTGATCTCTATAAAAGAGGTGCAAAGGGCCCTGAAAGGCGTTATCTGGGTACAACACCATGGTATTGCGCCATTACCCCAAATACCAATATTAAACTGGCCATCGCCCAGGCAAAAGGTGCAGGGGCTTCAGGTATAAAAATATATGCAGATCTGAGTGCAAAGCAAATCGCAGAAATTACAAAGGAGGCACATTTACAGGGCTTACAAGCCTGGAGTCATGCAGCCGTTTTTCCTGTCAAACCTTCTGATGCGATCCGGGCTGGTGTAAACAGCATGTCCCATAGCCATGACTTTTCTTTCGACCAGCTACCCGGCGATACGATCAACATCTCTGATGCCTGGGCAAAAGCCTATAAAGGTATCAAGCTAAGTATGCCTGTTCTGGATAAGCAACTTGTTGAAATGAAAAAGAAAGATATCTTTTTAGACCCTACCGTATTTCATGCCAGTAATAACAAAATGAACAATGCATTTATTGTAACCAGAAGGGCACATGAACTGGGCGTAAAGATCGTTACTGGAACAGATTGGGTTTATCCGGAAAAAGAAGGCGACGTTCCTCTTTTAGGCGAAATGAAAGTACTGGCCGATAGCTGCGGTATGAGTACTGCAGAAATTCTGCAAAGTGCTACTTATTACAGTGCTTTGGCTACGGGCCTGAAAGATCGCGGACTAATCAGAGAAGGGATGCGGGCAGACTTACTGGTGCTTGCCGCAGATCCACTTAAAGACCTTGCAAATTTATTTGCACCCTTAATAGTGATCAAAGAAGGGAAAATGCAATCCGTTAAGGATATGAAATAAAGAAATAATTGTTGAATGGTCGTTAATATTTGGCTCTTTGCCAATGGTTACACGGCTGTTCATTAAACCTGAGCCCGGCGTCTGTAAAGATGGTCGGGCTCAGGTTTTTTAGAATTATGGCTTTTGTGTAGTTTAAAGGCTGTTTTTTACTAAAAATCCCCCGTAAAAAATATTTTAAAATAATTCCAGAGTGCAGTGTGGTTGCACTGAGTTGTTTTACATTGGCCCAAAATTAATCGCAATTATTTTTATGAGGCAACGCAATTACATCCTTTTTCTGCTGTTATGTTTAATCGGGCCAGGCTGCAAAGAATTTATAGAACCTTCTATTGAAGACAGCAAGGTCATACTACTGGCACCTGCAAGCAATACTGAAACAAAAGACTACACCCAAACCTTCTGGTGGGAAACCACAGAAGATGCGCTCTACTACCGGCTCCAGGTGGTATCGCCGGGTTTTGATCAGATCAATAAACTGATTATTGATACACTCATTAAAACCAATAAATATAAATACACGCTCGATCCCGGAACTTACCAATGGAGGGTCAGAGCAGAAAACGGCAGCAGTCAAACCGGCTATACAACAGCGAACTTGACCATTTATCCAACTTCCATAACAGAGCAACAAGTTCAACTGGTTTCTCCGGCCAACAACACCGTGACCAATCAGGCCAATGCAGTATTCAATTGGTTGAAGCTTTTTGGTGCCGATAGCTATAAAATCCAGATCGATACCACTGGAAACGGATTTGACAATGCCGCTTCTTTATTTTTGGATAAAACCACTCCAAATGTCAGTTACTCTGTTTCCTTGCCTAAGGATAAGCTCTATCAATGGAGAATTAAAGCGCTCAGCGGCACACTGGAATCAAAATGGTCTGTGGTACAAAACCTCAGTTTTGATGCCACACCACCACCAGTTGTTGTGCTCAGTAGTCCATCCAATAATTCCACGGTTTCCAATCCTGTTACCTTAAAATGGAACGCCTCTGCCGACGCAAAAAAATACATTTTATACGTCTATAAAGGAGATTCCAACAATGCCTACAACAGCACTTTCCCCTTAACCCTGACAGGCTTGTCCTATGTGTTCAACCAGGGAACCAGCGGTGAAAAAATCTCCTGGGAAGTGAAGGCGGTAGACGACGCTGGTAATACCAGTGCCAAAGGTGAATCAAGAAGCTTTGTAATACAGTAAATCCATGCAACAGGTAAAAAATAAGAAACTTACCTATCTATTACTCTGCGCGGTGGCAGGGGTATGGGGTATTATTTTGTATAAGATCTTCTTTAAGGAAAAAGAAGATCAGGACATTTTTCCATCCACGGCGGTTAAAACAGATCATGAGCCTTATGACAAATACACCGTAAAGACCGACACTTTCAAACTTGTTTTAAATTACCGGGATCCCTTTCTGGGCACTGCAGCTCCTGCTTCGAAAACTGAAAAATCTGATATGCCCTCTGTTCCGGTCATAAAAGCACCTGTTGTAATCCCTCCACCGCTAAACTGGAGTGGTATTCAATATTCCGGACGGATCATCAACCCCGTAAGTAAACGAATAGTATCGATCCTGTCGGTTAACGGAAAGGAGCGGATGATGGCAGAAGGTGAAGTGTTCGAAGGGGTAAAACTTTTAAAAAATCAAAGAGACTCTGTACTGCTCAGCTGGCAGGGAAAACAAAAATACATCAAACAATGACATCAAAAAAATTACCGATCTCTACATTACTGCTCTTTAATCTGTTGGCCTATACAGCTGCAGATGCGCAAACGGCTATCAAAGATCTGATTACCCATAAGGTAATTGTAAACTATACAGACCACACCATAGTTGCGTATGTGAAGCCTTCCCCAAATGTCCGGGCATTCAGCAATCTTCAGTATTACTGGTTTTCTGGTCAGAGCATTCAGTCCAGCCAGGGTGGTTATAGCGGTAAATTATTGAATGGTTACTACGAAGATTTCTACGCCAATAAAAATCTTAAAGAAGCAGGCTGGTTTTCAAAAGGGTTAAAACAAGGGTCGTGGAAAAGCTGGGACGAAAAAGGCCTCCTGAAAGAAGAATGCAACTGGAGTGATGGTCAAAAGAATGGAATCTACCGGAAGTACGATCATCAGGGGAAACTTAGCCAAACAGGCCATTATAAAAATGATTCTTTAAAAATCAGGACGGTAAAAATTATGGATAGCAGCAAGGTTCTGCATCCTGATACAGTCAGAAAAGGCATCGTTCCAAAATTTATTAAAAACTTGTTTAAACGCCATAAATAATGGTTAAGGCCGCCGCTCTCTATATTGTAATTATTGTGTCCATACTGGTGGCCATGATTTCTGTATCCTTACTGACGGTTGCCTTTTATTACCGGCTTGGGCAACAAAAGAAACTGAGATTGGAACGGCTCCAATATAACGTCACTTCAGGAATGAATTTGTTGTTGTCAAAGAATTATATCGCATCAGATACGCTACATCGGCTGGATCTATATGGAGAAGGAAAAGACAGCCTGGAACTTGGTAAAACGAAATGGGGTGTTTTTGACTTAAATACAGTTAAGGCTTTTGAGCAGACCGATACCCTTAAACAAAGCTTTCTAACTGGGAGTGTTTTTGAAGATCAGTCTGCTTTGTACCTGGCAGATGAAGATCGTCCGCTTTCCCTTAGTGGGAGCACCCAAATTATCGGTAACGGTGAACTCCCCAAATCGGGCTTGAAGCAAGCCTACGTAGATGGAAAAGGCTATGAAGGAAAAGAACTTATTAAAGGAAAGATCAAAGACAGCAGCAGAGCCTTGCCAGCGCTTGATCAGCCCATCATAGACAGCTTAAGCCGCTGGTTTATGACTAAAGAAGGACTGCCCATTCCCGCCGGAGATTCTGTAAACAATTCCTTTTTTGAACCCCTTAAGGTGTACCATTTAAAAGGAGGAAAAGAAAGGCTGGACAACAAGATCCTTAAAGGACATCTGGTCTTAATTTCAGATTCCATCCTTTCCATTGGCCGGGATGTGCAACTTCAGGACATACAAGTTTTTGCACCCGCAATCCTCATAGAAGAAGGATTCAAAGGAACCTGCCAGTTATTTGCAAGAGATTCCATTATCATCGGCAAGCATAGTGTTCTTGGTTACCCCTCGTTTGCAGGAGTTCTCAAACCAGAGAAGGGGACGTCTCAGTCAAAGATAAAACTCGGCGAAGGAAGCCGCTTTTATGGTACCCTGCTGAGTTATGAAAAGGAAAGAAGTGAGTTGCAAACCTTAATTTCTATAGATAAAGACTGCCTGGTTAAAGGAGAGGTTTATGCAACAGGCTATATCAAATTTGAAAAGCCAGTAAGGGTACAAGGAAAGGTCTATGCCAAGCGCTTTATTATGCAGACCCCCGCAACTTTATACGAAAACTACCTGATAGACATTTCTCTTGACCGTAAATCCCTGAGCCGATACTATTTGAGTTCATTTCTGATCAAAGCAAACCAAACCAATACGCAAATACTCAAATGGCTAAACTAAAACTGCAAAAATTACAGGCCTCTACCTTGCTTGAAGTCATTGTAGCTATGGTCATCATCTTAATCGTATTCGTTATGGCCGCACAGATCTATGCCAATGTGGTGCGGTCTTCACCCTCTGCAGAACAGCAGTATTTACGCGCAACAGCAGAAAATTACTTTCAAAGCAGTCTTGAAGAAAAGGAACAGGATAGTGCAGTCCTTCCCGACAGCACAAAAATAGAGAAGAAAACAGAGCCCTATGCCGGCTATGCTGATGTTTTTCTGTGTACGGTAACTTTTAGCCGTAATGGTAAAAATATAGGCACCTATCACCGCATTATTCAGAAGGATAAGGAGGATGCGCATGAATAAGCGCCTACCTGCATTCACGCTGATGGAAGTTACTATTGCAATGCTCATTTCAGCCATTGCTATTTCCATGACCTATACCATTTACAGGATCGTGAGTAAGTCCTATTTTGATTATTCAGTCAAACAAGATCAAATGGCAGATTTAATGACTGCAGATCAGTTGATCAGGACGGACTTCTTTTCTGCCAGCCAGATCAGAAAGACGGAAAGCGGTATGGACCTGCTCCTTAAACAGGGGCATATTGTCTATGTTTTTGATAAAGAAAGGCTGATGCGAAGCCAGTTTGACCTCAAAACAGACACGTTTAAAATAAACGCACAGCTCAGCAACGCTTCCTTTGAAAACAAGGAAGCAGAAAGCGGCGACCGAATTGATCAGGTTAAAATAACAGTAATGGCCGAAGGCCGCAACATTCCCTATATCTACAACAAGAAATACAGCAGTAACGACTTATTTGAATAATTATGCCCTCAATAGACATTTCCAGATATCAGAAAAACAAACCAGTTGCTCCGGTAAAAGAAAGCCCCGGCCTCTTTTCTTTTATGAATAAAGAAATCAGCTTTGGCAGTGCACAAGTTCCCGATAAAAAGAAGGAGAGTATCTATCTTGAGCTCAGCACGCTCTTGCTGTCTGGTATCGATCTCCGCTCTGCATTAGATCTGATCCTGGTAGATCAGGAACAAGCTAAAGATAAATCTTTGTTTGAAGGCATCAGAAAGCAGATTTTATCCGGTCTTGCTTTGTCTGAGTCTTTAAAAGAGACCGGTAAATTTAGTGATTATGAATACTATAGCCTAAAGATAGGAGAAGAAACAGGTAAACTCGGAGAGGTACTCACAGATCTGGCCAGGTATTATAAAAGTAAGATCCAGCAACGCCGGAAAATTGTGAGCGCAGTATCTTATCCGGTCATTGTTCTTTGCACTTCTATGGGAGCCGTGTTTTTCATGATCAAGTTTGTTGTTCCCATGTTTGCAGATGTATTTTTAAGATTTGGTGGGAAATTGCCCTGGATCACTGCATTAATTATTAAAATATCTGGCTGGTTTGATCGTTATTTTCTCCTGATTTTACTTTTCTTTGCAGCTGGAACACTGTTATATCTCTTTAAGCGGAAAACCAATGTTTTTAGGAAGCTCTCTTCAAGGCTTATATTGAAATTACCTGTTATAGGAGACCTGGTGAAAAAAGTCTACCTGGCACGCTTTGCAAACACTATGCGTTTGTTAGTCAGTACCGATACACCACTCCTCAGGTCAATTGCTCTTGTACGCCAAATGATCAACTACTATCCCATTGAAATTTCTTTATTAAGTGTAGAACAAGATATATTAAAGGGAGAGTCCCTTCATAAGAGTTTGTCTGCGTTTCCTTTTTATCCCCCCAAAATGATCCAACTGATCAAAGTAGGAGAAGAGGTGAACCGTATGGACTATTTTTTTGAAAAAATAGCGATGCAGTATACTGAAGAAGTAGAGTACAGAACCAATACTTTAAGCAGTTTACTGGAACCTTTGATCATCATATTCTTAGGACTGGTGGTTGGGGTGATCTTGATCGCAATGTATCTGCCAATGTTTCAAATGAGTAATAATTTTTAATATTTTAAATCGCTCCGATTATGAAAATTGATCTGACACGAGTAATCACTCTGGATTTATTAATCCGTCAAAAATCAACAGGAACGCCAGAAGCTCTGGCAGAACGGCTGGGGGTTTCCCGCAGAACGCTCTTTTTTACATTAAATTTTATGAGGGACTACATGGATGCGCCTATTGCTTACA
>Ga0210409_10006186_pt1 | contig 12486 bp, 8 predicted proteins | sample IncBWH17MmetaG_FD_161649 | JGI IMG/M metagenome (GOLD analysis project Ga0210409, IMG submission 161649) | Forest soil microbial communities from Barre Woods Harvard Forest LTER site, Petersham, Massachusetts, United States - Inc-BW-H-17-M | ecosystem: Environmental > Terrestrial > Soil >...
GTTTATCTCGCACCAATCAAGAACTCGGCGAAGTCGCGGATATTGCTCCTGAGCCTGTCCGTCGCGGCGAATACCGCTACAACCGCACATTGCCGGTAGTATTTTCTTCACTCGATCCTCACGAGTTTTTCTTTTCGGCCAACGTTTTGTTTAAAACTGTAAACGCCGGGAAAAGTTGGAGCATCATTAGTCCGGATCTGTCGCGGGAATCCTATGACACACCGGCGAACCTGGGAGTTTTTGCCGCGTCCGACCCAGAGAAGGGGAAGCACCGCGGGGTAATTTACGCCGTGGCTCCTTCCTTCAAGGAAGCCAACACCATCTGGGCTGGGACCGACGACGGCTTGATCCACTTAACGCGTGACGCCGGCAAGACCTGGCAGAATGTGACGCCTCCCGAACTAACGCCTTGGAGCAAAGTTTCCATTATTGAAGCCGGGCATTTTGATGCGGGCACCGCTTATGCGGCCATTAATACTTTTCGTCTCGATGATCTTCGTCCGCATATATACCGAACGCGTGATTACGGCAAAAATTGGACGGAAATTACTAAAGGGCTGGCAGACAACGCGCCTGTCAATGTGGTCCGCGAAGATCCCGCGCACAAGGGCCTGCTTTTCGCCGGTAGCGAAACTTCTGTTTACGTTTCTTTTAACGATGGCGACAACTGGCAACCGTTGCAGCTGAATCTTCCGCATACCTCCATGCGCGATCTGGCGATTCATGGAGATGATCTTATTGTCGCCACGCACGGCCGCTCTTTCTGGATTCTCGACGATATCACCCCTCTGCGGCAATGGACCTCGCAATCTGCGCGAGCATCCGCATACTTGTTCTCTCCGCAGACCGCCGTGCGTTTCCGATGGAACCGCAATACGGATACGCCGCTTCCTCCGGAAGTGCCAGCAGGACAAAATCCGCCAGACGGCGCGATCATTGATTACTTGCTGACGGACGGTTCGCGTGCCGAAGTGAAGCTGGAAATCTTCGATGCACAAAACCACTTGGTGCGCCGCTATTCCAGTGCTGACCAGCCCAAATCCATGGAAAAAATCGCCGCGGAAAACCCTATACCCATGTATTGGGTTCGTCCACAGCAGATTCTCTCTTCCGAAGCTGGATTTCACCGCTTTGTCTGGGACCTGCACTACGCGCCGCCCAATTCGCTCAACCATGAATTTCCTATTTCCGCGATCTATCGCAACACGCCAGAACTACCCCTGGGTGTCATAGCTTTGCCGGGGCGATATGTCGTTAAGCTCACCCTGAACGGAAAAAGCCAGGAGCAGCCTCTGACGTTGCATATGGATCCTCGAATCAAAACGCCTGTCGCGGAATTGCGTGCGCAATTCGAAATGGAGACCGGCTCGGTTCGCGGCATGAATGAAAGTTTCAAATCTTTGGGTCAAGTGCAGTCTGTCGGAGAACAATTAGCAGAACTTTCCGCGAGTGCTGGAAATTCGCCGCTGTCGGGACCTATCTCTTCTGTAAAAAAGAAACTCGCGCAACTCGAAGGCAACGCTGAAAGCAGTTTCTTTGGCGTTCCCGCCAGCGGCAAGCGTCCGGAGAATTTTTCGACCCTCAACCAACATTTTGGCAATCTGCTGGCCGTCGCAGACAGTGCTGACTCCGCACCCACTTCGCAAGCGCAAAGCACTTACCGCGAGGAAGTGGAAGCGTTGAAAAACTTAGAGACTCAATGGGCTGCGATCCGTGACCAAGATATTGCTCAACTTAACGCTGAACTAGTGAAGGCCGGGAAGCAGCCAATCAATCCAGATAAACCGGCATCGTCTCAGGCTACCAATAACGGGGACGGAGACGACGAACCATAGGCGGCCAGATCCAGAAAGCGCTGTTCACATCTGCGGTGGCACACGAACTACGATTTACGATGTTGGGATATCGCGACCCAGGCGATCGATTCTTGGTAGCTACCGCTGAGGTTTATGACTTAACTCTGGTCACTGCGGATCAACGCTTGCTGCAAATCCCGCGTCTACCAATTCTAGCTAGCCGCTGAACCGGGGAGCATCTTCCCGATCTGGCCCTAATTATTTCCCGGTGCCGTTTTTCTGCAAATCGTTGAGCGCGGCAAGTACCTCTTCGCTGTGCTGCTGAGGTTTCACATCCAGCCAAACTTTCTGCACCACACCGTTGGGATCGATGAGAAAAGTGTGACGCGCAGAGAGTTTAGTTACGCCCATATTCATGACGGAATCGTAGACGGTCGAGACCTGGCTGTCGGTGTCCGCTAGCAGCTTGAAGGTGAGCCCCTCCTTGGTGCAAAACTTCTGGTGCGAATCCGGGTCCTGCATGCTGACGCCAACAATCGCGGCATTTTTGGCTTCGTACTGAGCCTGATCGCGCTGAAAATTGTGGGCTTCCACGGTGCAGCCGCTGGTGAAATCCTTGGGATAAAAATAGAGCACCACCCATTTGCCCTTGAAATCGTGGAGGCTTACAGGGTTGTTTTCTTGCGATTTTAAAGTGAAGTCCGGCGCCGTTGATCCCACCGCGGGAGCTTTGTCGCCGGCGTGAACAGCGCGGTATCCAACGGCGGCCACTAAAATAACTGCTATTGCAACAAATACAAAAATCATCGATGCAGTACCCTGAGATGTTTTTGACATTTCGGCTGGCTCCTGAAGAATATAGCAGAAAACATTATGCTCCAATGTGCGTGCCGCCGAAAGAATTTTCCCTGGCCGAAGGGGAGCGATCACCCATCACTTTGGTTGGGTGAACCTTCCAAATCCGAGCCGGACCTGAACGGTATTGATGCCAGGATTCGGTCGCGATATTCCGGCATTGGAGATATGCAGGTAACGCACCTCCGCGCTCCAATTATATCTGCCGCGCAAAAAGTGCACACCGAAAGCGCCGGTTGGGGTGAAATTGACATGCGAAGTGCCCTCCGGCACCTTTACGTTTGTAAAAAGTGCGCCTCCTGCGATCTCTATATAAGGCACGGCGTTTTGGTGCGAAGCAAAATTCCATTTAAGTGCGAATGGATTGACGCCGAACCCGTATGCCGTATTCGTACTCTGCGCCACGATAAAAAGCGGAACGACATCCACGGCGTATTCAAAGCGGCCACTCAGAAAACCGGGACCATGGGCATTCGTCAAAATCCAGCCGTACCGTGCGCCAATATTAAACACGCCATCGCCAGACTGACTCCCATTCGTTCCATGTCCTCCACCGGTCCAGATTTGAAGTTCATGGCCGCCCTCCTGCGGCCCATCCTGCGCGTGAACGGTGCAGGCATGGGTCAGGAAAACAACCCAGGCTAACGCAGACAATTTGATCATTGTAAAATTTCGTGAGAACACATGAATTCCTTCCGGGAACGCCTTGCGAGTCAAGTTAAGATAGCCAAGCCCCAAAGAACGTGATGCTGTTTATATCATCACAAGACAGCGGTTCGGTAGCAGACCCGCGGCACTTAAGCGACCTGCCGCGTTCATCTCTTGTTCATCGACAGCTAGTTAAAACGGTACGTTGCTTCGCTTACTAGGCCGTTTTTGATAAGGACGAAACGATTCAATGATACGGAGAGTCGCCGCCGGAGCGGTAATCAGGTGTTGTTTTGTCTCGACCATTGCGGTGGGAACATTTTTGTTGGCTGCAGGGTCACGAGCACAGGATCCACAGTCTGAGCAAACTCCCGCACCACCGAACGCGGAAACTGGACCGGCCGCCGACCCCATTCCGGTAATGTTCCCGCATCCGGAATCCGACCGGATCTGGATTTCAGGCCAGGCGAATATCATTTCGCAATGGCATCCCACGTTTTCGTCGCCGTACCAGGGCAGGAACAGTCTTTCGCCACAGGCACAGGACGCCACTTCGCGAGTCCTGACCTTGTATACCGGCCTGCGTTTGACGGGTACCACGGAATTTCTCTGCGATGTACAGGAGACTGGGGGCCACGGGATTGGAGAGGCCCTTGGGCTGGCCGGTTTTACAAACCTCGATGTAGTGAGAAATCCGTCGCTAAGTAAAGCGCCCTATATTGCGCGTTTGATGTGGCATCAAATTATTCCCTTGAGTCACGACGAAACCAATTCAGCACGTTCCGCGTTTTCCTTGTACAGCAAACTGCCGGAGAGGCGCCTGGAATTGCGATTCGGTAAATTTGGAATTGCGGATTTCTTCGACCTGAACAATTACGGGTCCGATAGTAATTTTCAGTTCATGAATTGGACCGTGGACAACAACGGTGCTTACGACTACGCCGCGGACACGCGCGGCTATACATTCGCCGCCATGCTCGAATATCACCAACGACATTTTTCAGCACGATTTGCCGAAGCCCTCATGCCTAAAGTCGCGAATGGAATTCATCTGGATGCCGACCTTTCTCGCGCGCGCGCCGAAAATATTGAAGTCGAGCTGCGCGGAACACTCTTGCCGCACCAGCAAGGTATTCTGCGATTACTTTCGTATGTGAATCACGCCAACATGGGAAGCTACCGCGAAGCCATCAACAATTACTTCGCAGGTCTAACCCCCATTCCGGAAATAACCGCCCATCCTTTGCTCACCTCAGTAAAGTACGGCTTTGGCGCAAACTTCGAACAGCCACTCAATGACTGGTTCGGTGTTTTCGCACGCTGGGGCTGGAACGAAGGCCGCCATGAGTCCTACGCCTACACCGAAGTAGATAGCACCGTGGAGCTGGGCGCTGGAGCCTCCGGACAACGCTGGCGTCGAAAATTCGACCGCGCGGGTATAGCTTTTGTTTCGAATGGAATTTCGCGAGATCACCAGGAATATTTGGCGCTGGGGGGCTACGGCTTTCTGTTGGGCGATGGCCGTCTCAATTACGGGCGCGAGATCATTGAGGAAGCCTATTACACTCTGCATCTTTGGCGCGGCTTTTACCCATCGGTTGGCTTACAACACATCAACAATCCCGGTTACAACCGCGACCGCGGGCCGGTGCTTGTTCCCACTCTGCGCTTGCATGTTGAATTTTAGTGCCGTCGAAACCCTTTATCGCTACGCAGCGTTAAATGAAGAGTCGGAGAAGATGCTCACGAATCACCCCCATTTTCGTCTTACTGCAAAGGAATTCGTCCTTTGTGTAGCTCTGTGTTTGTTATAAGGTCTAGCGCAGTCATCTTTCGGAGAAATTCATGAAAATTGAAGGTCAAGTAATGGTGTTGCGGCGATTACTCTGTCCGTTGATCCCGTTATTGGTCTTTGTGTTGCTGTCGCCATTATCGGTGCTCGCGCAGACCGTGGATGAAGTGATCGCCAAAAACATTCAGGCGCACGGTGGGATGGAGAAGCTGAAAGCCGTCCAAACCATCCGCATCAGCGGGAAGTTCAATCAGGGCTCCTTTCGTGCCGGATTTCTTCAAGAAAACAAGCGCCCCGAAAAAGTCCGCGAGGAATTTGTGATTCAAGGACTGGCGCAAATTCAGGCGTATGACGGCAAGACTGGCTGGCAGATTTCGCCTTTTGGCGGTCGTAAGGATCCAGAATTGATGTCGCAGGACGATGTTAAAAGCCTACAGATCGACGCCGACATCGAAGGGCCGATGGTGAATTACAAGGAGAAAGGTCACAAGGCCGAATTGGCGGGGCACGACTCGGTTGAAGGCACGGACTGCTACAAAGTGAAACTCACACTGAAAAATGGCGACGTGCGCTATTACTTTTTGGATGCCGATTCCTTCCTCGAAATCAAAATGGAGAATCAGAGCAATATTCGTGGAGCGGTGGTGTTTACAGAAAACTTCTACGGAGACTACGAACAAGTGAACGGGCTGTATTTTCCTTTTGCCTTGGAGAGCGGACAAAAGGGAAGCCAGGAGCGCGCGAAATTTACGGTGGACAAAGTAGAACTTAACGTCCCAATGGATGATTCGCTCTTCTCGATGCCGGTCACAAAAGCAGAACCTAAACCAAACCCGAAGTGATGCGGAAAAATTCTCCTTTCCGAATTCTGGTGTTAACGCACTTTTGCAAAATTACTTTTAAGGACATCATTGAAATGCTCAATGTGACTCGCTGTTTGGTACTGACTGCATGCATCACGAGCGCCACGTTTTTCGCGCCGTACCTACGCGCACAGGAAGTGAAATACGATTCCGACTCGATTTCTGGGCTTGGCGCACGAAACATCGGCTCCGCCACGATGAGTGGCCGCATAGCGGCGCTTACCGCCGTGAAGGAGCACGGGCGGATCACCGTGTATGTTGGCGCAGCCAGCGGCGGAGTATGGAAGTCCGTCAACGGCGGCACCACCTTCAAGCCCATGTTTGACAAGCAAACGGCGCAATCCATCGGCGCCATAGCGATCGATCCAAAAGCGCCCAAGACCATCTGGGCAGGCACCGGCGAATCGTGGACTCGCAACAGTGTTTCCATTGGCGACGGGATTTATAAATCTACCGACGGCGGCGAAAACTGGACCAACATGGGCCTGAAGGAATCGGAGCACATTGCGAAGATTTTGATCGATCCCAATGACGGCAATACCGTCTATGCCTGCGTCCCCGGAAAATTGTGGAGTGACAGCGAAGACCGCGGCCTTTACAAGACTACGGATGGTGGCACGACTTGGAACAAAATTTTGAAGGGCCCCAATCCTTCCACCGGCTGTTCGATGATCTCCATGGACCCGACAAATCCCAAAACCATATACGCGGGTATGTGGGATTTCCGCCGCAAGGGTTGGACATTTCGTTCAGGTGGTGAAAATTCGACTGCGCCCAGTGGCAGCGGATTATTTGTGTCCTCCGATGGCGGCGCCAGCTGGAAAGATATGGATGAAAAAAGTGCGCAAGGTTTGCCTGCGAAGCCCTGGGGCCGCGTCGCAGTAACGGTCGCTCCCTCCAAACCCGAGGTTGTGTACGCACTCATTGAATCCAATCGCAGCGCGTTATTTCGCTCCGATGACGGAGGAAAGACCTGGCAGGAGCGTGATCGTAGCAACTGGATGGTGTGGCGGCCGTTCTATTTCGGGAACCTGATTGTCGATCCCAAGAACGAAAACAAAATTTACAAGCCCGACCTTGTACTGATCATGAGCGAAGATGGCGGCAAAAGTTTCAGCACCATTTCTCAAGGTGCTCACGGCGACTTCCACGATGTGTGGATAGATCCGGATAATACCGACCATCTGATCGCCGGCGATGATGGTGGCATCTGGTATTCCTACGACGGCGGAAATACGTGGTGGAAGGGTTACAATCTTCCGATTTCGCAGTTTTATCACGTCAGTGTGGATCAGGCTGATCCCTACCATGTTTACGGCGGGTTGCAGGATAACAGCGTCTGGACAGGTGATTCACAATACCCTGGAGGAATTACCAATAGCCGCTGGGAAAATCTTCTTGGCGGCGATGGCTTCTGGGCGTTTGCCGATCCTTCCGATCCCAATTATGTATACGGCGAAGCGCAAGGCGGGTTTGTTGGACGTGTAAACCACGCCACGCTGGAGACGCGCTTCATCAAGCCCGAACCGAATTATGGGGAAGGGAAGTTGCGGTTCAACTGGAACACACCGATTCATTTGAGCCCCAACGAAAAAGGCACCATTTATATTGGCGCGCAGTTTTTATTCCGCTCACGCGATCACGGCCAAACCTGGGATCGCATTTCGCCGGATTTGACAACCAACGATCCCGAAAAACAGAAGCAAGAGGAGTCCGGCGGCGTAACCGTAGACAACTCCTTCGCCGAGATGCACACCACCATTTATTCCATCAGTGAATCTCCGCGCGAAGCGCAGACCATTTGGGTGGGCACCGATGATGGGAATTTGCAGATCACGCGCGATGCCGGCAAATCATGGACAAACGTAGTCGCTAACGTCCCTGACTTGCCCAAGGCCTCGTGGGTTTCCTGGGTGGAAGCGAGCTTGTACGATCCGGCCACCGCTTACGCCGCTTTTGACCGACATACTTTTGGGGACATGACCCCGCATGTGTACAAAACCACGGATTACGGCAAAACCTGGACATCAATTGTCAGTGCCGATAGTGGCGTGCGCGGCTTTGCGCACGTCATTAAAGAAGACACTGTTTCGTCCAACATGCTTTTTCTTGGCACCGAATTTGGCCTCTGGATATCGCTGGATGGCGGTAAGCAGTGGGCGCAGTATCGTGGGCGCGATTTTCCGCAAGTTCCGGTTCGCGACATTGTCGTCCATTCCCGCGAGTCCGATCTCGTAATCGCCACGCACGGCCGTGGCATTTGGATCATTGATGACATTTCTCCGCTGCGCAAATTGACACCAGAAGTCATGGCGCAGGATGCCGGATTTCTCCCCGGCAGGCCACCGCAGCAGCGTTTGAATGCCAATGGTGGATGGGCTGAAGGAAGCGCGATGTTCTCGGGGCCAAATCCTCCGGACGCGGCGGTGATCACCTACTATCAGAAGAAGCGTCACATTTTCGGCAAAATGAAAATCGAAATCCTGGATGCGCAGGGCAAACTGGTAGACACCCTGCCGCCGAACAATCGCCGAGGCATCAGCAGGGTCGATTGGCCGATGAGATTAAAGGCGCCGCGTGTTCCACCAGCCGCTAGTGCCGCGTTCGAAGCCAGCCAGGGTCCTCGCGTTTTGCCCGGTACGTACACCGTCAAAATGACACGCGGGAAAGACACGTTTTCTACGCAACTTAACGTTGTTCTGGATCCGCGGGCAAAGTTCAGCCTTGAAGACCGCCGCCAGGAATTTGAAGCCGCCATGCGCGTTTATAATTTACTGGGAGACATGAGCTTCGATGTGGATCGTATCAACAGCGTTCACGACGCTCTGTTGGCCCGCGCTGCGGCTCTGAAAGGTGACCCAGCTCTTGCCAAGCGTCTTAACGACACAGCGCAAAAGGTCGAAGCACTCCGCGGGAAAATTGTCGCCACCAAAGAAGGCGGAGCGATCACCGGGGAAGAGCGCATCCGCGAGAAGACCACCGGACTGTACGGCGCAATTCTGAACTACGAGGGCCGCCCTGGTGACTATCAGATAGCGCGTATCGATTCGTTGAAGAAGGACCTTGACGATGTCAGAACGGAATTTGAAAACCTGCTCGCCAAAGATTTATCGACCATCAACAAATCCTTGAAACAGAAAAAGTTACCGTCCGTTGAGCCCATCGCGCGAACGGCATGGGACGCTGCAAACAGTGAATCAGACACTGGTGCCGCCGTGACTCCATCCGTAAGTCGCTGGGAACGCGACTAGATAAATAGTTCGAAACTTACCGCTCGACATTGGGTTCTATTACTTGGCGGTGGGGAATGATTTGTTGGCGGGCTTTGGCGAAAGCCAATGACCAAAACATCCGATTAGAAAGACGGTTATAATTAACATCCGCGTTCGCTTGCGTTTCCGCCCAGGAACGTGACGCGCCATCTTCCCTGAGCCGCCCGACGGGCTTTCCTCCCCGACCGTAAGTAGGTCTGTCGCCGAGCCGCGACGCGCAGAAGCGCCTTCGCGTAGTGAGGATATCGTGAGCACTTCCGCAGAGCAGTTCACCGGGCACACGCAAATCCCTGAAAGACGCTTGCATCCACGAGTTCTCCCCAAAACTTTGATATACGTCGCGTGTGGGCAATCTAACGGTGGAATGGTCCTAAACGTCAGCGATGACGGGATGGCTATATCCATGGCCATCCCGGTAGGCGACGAAGCATATTCGAACCTGCAAGTCCGCATGAATGGATTGGCGCTGAGCATTGAAGTTCATGGCCGCATGGCCTGGACAACCAAATCCAAAAAACGTGCTGGCATTCAATTGGTGGATGTTTCCGAAGAACAGCGCGAACAAATTCGTGAGTGGCTCGCCCAGGAAGGCGTGCGAGACGTCAATCTTCTGCCGCGTGTTCCGGAATCTGCCGCTTCGAGCTTGCCAGCGTTTGCCGACGCTGCAATTAATCCCGCGCTGCTTGAAAAGCCTTGTGATATGTCGCCGGTCGCCGCGTCAGCCCTGATCAATCCCCCAGTTTTAGCGGAGCCACAGGCTTCTTTGCTGGCTGGATTGGGAGGCACCCCGCCAGAATTCCTCGGTCCCGCCCAAGATGAGCCCAGTGAGGATGAGCCCCCTTTTAGTGAAGGCACCGGTGCCGAGACGCAGTCTCATCAAGGCTCCAACCCGAATTTTCCTGGATTCCGCGAGAATGAATGGGATTTGGCGTCGGTGACCATGGTTCCGCGGAAGCGGTCGAAGCCAGAGGGGTTACCGGCGTTAGGTTTACTGTTGTTATGGATCGCCATTCCCAGTTTTGGTATAGGAATTATGGTCGGCCGTCGTCCTTTGCAACAGTGGCTCTCGCGCGGGTTCGCCGAGCGTAGAAATACCGTTCATGTCGAGGCGCCTGATCCCGAAATGGCCCGTGACCGGGACGAATCCCCGGACATCACCAGCAGCGACATTGATGCGACGGGTCCTCAATCAATTCCGGCGCGCAGTGACAAGACTCCAGCGACCAACAGCTCGCAGGATTTTAAAGCCTCTGCCGCGACTAAATCTTTCGTATCTACTCCAGAGTTCGTAGACACCCAACTGTTGAATTCGATGTCTACGCAAGAGCGTCGAGCCGCTAAAGCGCCAGCTTCCACGCCGCGGCCAGAAAATCCAGACGCAAATGAAAGCAAAGCGGCTTTGAAGACCGAAGCAAATACCGCGGTTTTGAAAAATTCACCTGGTTCTTCTCCAGCGGTTGTTAAACCGGTTATACGAGCCAACACTTTCGCCGCATCAACAACCGCGCCCACAATTGCCGGAAACGTGTCCCCAGTTAATGTCACGTCTCCAACGGTCTCACATATTCCTCCGACCTCTGCAGCCTCCGCTCCCACCACGTCAAATTTGACGACTCATCAAAACACTTCTGGTCCGAGCCCGGTGACGCCGTCAGTCAGCAACAATGCGCCCGCTGCAGTGACGCAACCAGTCAATCGTTCGGCCTCGCCGGTCCCAGGGGTGGCAGGGAATTCCGTGGCTTCTTCCTCGCCCGTTGGCGACACCAGTCGCAATAACAATACGGTTTTCACTGCGTCGAGAACTCAATCCGGACCGGCATTTTCTCCCATGGGGACAACTTCCGTGGGTACAACGTACGCTCCCAGTTCGGGGAACCCAGAGCCCCCCAGCGCTCCTAACGCAGTGCCGCGCATGGCGCCCAATGTCAGACCCAATACATCGTCCAGCGCCTACGCGCCCAATTTTTCGCGATCAGCAGGGCCTGGAGGTGCCACGAATTCGGCACCCGTCAATGCTCAGCCCCCGCTTCACGGGGTAATGCTCGTGGCGAGAAAGAATAACGAATCATTTTTGCTCAGACTGCCGGTAGAGTCGGTAGCGAGTGGACGCTCCGTTTCCATCGAAATGCAAAGATTTGTCATGATGCCGGCTGAGAGTCGCTGGCATCATCACGGGCCTATCGCAAAATTGGCAGTCGGCGAACTGCTCACGCAAGTCGCGCCGAACCAAGTGGAGATGACAAACTATGCCCGTCCTGGAGACGCGGTGACGGTGCGTGCCTTCGTGGACAAAAATGGCAGCGTAGAGGATCTAAAACCGGTGAGTGGCCGTTCCGCGTTGATGCCTCGAGTAATGCACGACGTACGAGATTGGCAATTTGACCAAACCTTGATCGATGGCAAGCCGGTAGAGTCCGAAGTAAACATCACCGTCGAATTCCGCTCCGGCCCAGGCCCGCAGTTGAGTCGTAGCGGCCGGGAAATACAAGCGCAAAACTCCTTCAAGCCTTAGATCCACGATCATCGCGCCTGCGGTCCAGCGTTATCCGTGCATTAGTGGGTGCATTTACTGTGGCGAATAAAAAGCGAATATGGTAGCTTCGTCTTCGTCATGCCGGTTCGTTCCTGCCGCGTCACCATCAAAGACCTGGACGGCGTAAAACATACCGTCGAAGTAACCGCTGACACACTCTACGAAGCTGTGGCCTTAGGACTTGTGGCCTTGCGTGGAAATGATTGGGTCATGGGCATCGCTGAAGGTCTGAACAGCGTGCAAGTCTCCGTGGTGGACATCCCCATTGAGCATTCCGTAAAAATTAAAGACTTCCATGACTGGCTGGAACGCAGCACCGGAGCCCCTCGTGAAATTTCCAAGCGCTCGAGAATCAAAGCCATCCTCGGCCTGCCTAATGCCCAAAAATAAAAATCAAGCCGACCAGCCGTAACGCGTTGCAAAAGTCTTATTACGTCTGCGCGAATCTGTGTGATTATGCGAGTGGGAGCACAACTATGGCGCGAAGAAATACGATTGTTGGAAGCGTTCTTCTTACCTTGAGTATCGTCGTTGCGGTCGCCATGTTACCGGACATCGTCCGCTACATGAAGATCCGCGCGATGTAAAAGTAACTCCTCAGCTCACATGCCCACATCGAAAGGGCGGCGGTGCCCGGACCCTAAGGGCTGGGCACCGCCGCGCAACTTCCAGTTAGAAATTGCTGAGTGCCTAATTAGAACCGCACACGGAGACCAAGCTCGACGTG
>Ga0210409_10006187_pt1 | contig 12485 bp, 9 predicted proteins | sample IncBWH17MmetaG_FD_161649 | JGI IMG/M metagenome (GOLD analysis project Ga0210409, IMG submission 161649) | Forest soil microbial communities from Barre Woods Harvard Forest LTER site, Petersham, Massachusetts, United States - Inc-BW-H-17-M | ecosystem: Environmental > Terrestrial > Soil >...
ATACCGATAAGGACGAAGCGCGCAGTACCAACGGCGATCTTTTTACGGTTCCGGTTTCCGGCACGAGCCAGCCGCAGCGAATCACAACGAATCCTGCGAACGATTGGGGTCCCGCGTATTCGCCTGACGGGAAGTGGATTGCTTATCGCGCGCAGGCGCAACCCGGCTATGAATCCGACCGATGGCGGCTGATGCTTTACGACCTCACTGCGGCAAAGCACGTCAATTTGACCGAGAATTTTGATCAGAGCGTCGAATCGTACGAGTGGACTCCGGACAGCAAGAACATCTACTTCCAGTCGGAAAACAAAGCGGAGATGCCTGTCTATTCAATCTCCGCAACACCGGGCGGCACGCCAAGGGTGGTGGTGACCGACGGTTTCAATGCCGATTTCGATTTAAGCCGCGACGGGCGAACGCTGGCGTTGGCTCGAACGAGTCTGAGGATGCCCGCGGAACTCTTTGTGGCCAGTGCGAATGGAACCGATTTGCACCAGATTACGCACCAGAACGATGCACTGATTGCGCAGCTTGATTTGCCGCAGGCGGAGCCCTTCTGGTTCGACGGCGCGGAAAAAACGCAAGTGGAGGGTCTGCTAATTCGACCGCCGCACTTCGATTCCGCGAAAAAATATCCGGTGCTGTTTTTGATTCATGGCGGGCCGCAAGGCGCTTGGCAAAACGCCTGGGGCTATCGCTGGAACCAGCAGGTGATGGCCGCGCCGGGATACGTGGTGGTCATGATCAATCCACGAGGCTCTACGGGATATGGGCAAAAATTCACCGAGGAGGTCAGCCGCGACTGGGGTGGAAGAGCTTACGAGGATTTGATGAAAGGCCTCGATGCGGCCATCGCGAAATATCCTTTCTTGGATGGATCGAACGTTTGCGCTGCTGGTGGTTCCTACGGCGGATACATGATCGATTGGATTGCCACGCACACCGGCCGTTTCAAGTGCTTGATCAGCCATGCAGGACCTTACGACGAAGTGAGCATGTACGGCTCGACGGAAGAGCTGTGGTTCATGGACTGGGAATTCGGCGGGCCACCGTGGGAGCATCCGGAGTTGTACACGAAGTGGTCGCCGAATGAATACGCGGCGGAGCTTGGGAAATACAAAACACCAACCTTGGTGATTGGCGGCGAACTCGATTTCCGCGTTCCGTACAACGAGGATCTGGAATTTTTCACCGCGCTACAAGTGCAGGGAGTGCCGTCAAAACTGATGATCTTCCCCGACGAAGGCCACTGGGTCTTGAAGCCGCAAAACAGCCAATTGTGGTATCGCACGTTTATGGATTGGGTCGAGCAGTATTTGCGGTAGGACGCGACCGGAAACAGCAAGAGGCGGATTTTGGGTCCGCCCCCTCCCATTTTGTGCGCATTGGGCTGCGTATCGGTACTACTGAATTTCGATGGCTTTGGTCTTACCGTCGAAATCGATCTGCACGATGCGGTCTTCTTTCATCAAGACTTCTGACTGGCGAGCTTTCTGCGAAAGATCAATCCATTGGACCGGAACAGTGGCGACAGTTTTGCCGTTGTCGCTCCGGACGATTCGGAGTTGATTGTCGCCGTCATTGGCTTTCAGGCTGTAGTCCCCTGGTTTTAGCTGCTGGCCGCCGATGGTGAGCGTGTGATCGACCTCGAGTGGCACCGAATTGGTGCGCGCCCAGAGCGGGAGCGACAGTCCAAACATTGCGATCGCTGCGAGATAGCTTTTCTTACGAATCCCCATTTCTCCTCCAGTTCAAATTTGCGGTTCTCCGAAAAAAATCGAGCGTGGAAGCCTCGATCTTCCCGCTAGTTGAAGCTGCGAGTGCCTTAAAGATGCGCGTCGCAACCCCTACGTAAAAGATGCGATGGCTCTCTGGTTAGCTTCGCTTTTCGCAGCAGGTAAGCATATGAATCCATTGCACTTGAACGGGCCGGCATTTTGCGCCGCCGGTGTGTTTTCGATTTTCTGTGTACATAGTTGTGCGGATCGACAGTTTAACTGATGGGTGACATCTTCGGTGCACCTTCCGGCTTCCGAGGCATTCGATGAAAAACTTGGTTGCGAGCGGGCCTTTGTGCTCTTGCAGCGATGACGTCGTTTGCTCCGCAGAGCCGCGCGGAATGATTGAGCGTCACAAGTTCGCCGCCGGGCGCAAACGTGGAGATCAATGGTGTACTGGTCGAAACCACTGCTTTCCACGCCGAATATCCCGGTGGTTACTTCCATAAAACCCATGTGGTTTTCACTACGCGGCTCGACCATTCAATGATATTGCGAGTTTCGAAGGACGGTTATTCGCCGCAGCAGATTGCACTCGCCGATGGCCCTTTTGAGCGGGTTGCCTTGAAAGGCGAACACTATGGAAATTATTTTTTACTCAAGTCCGATCACTTTGAACTGAAGCTCGAGCCTGCCGGACTGACCAGCAACGAAACGTGGCCCGAGGATGACAGAGTTGGGCCTATACATCCGCGAAATGTTGCGGCATCGCTCGGGGGCGATTTAGACAAATCGGAATTAAAGGCGAGCGGAAAACAGAATTGGGAACGTGAGCTCGAAGTGACGAAGGATAGCGAGCTGACTTTGCATCCCGGGCCCGCCTCGCTGTAGGCGGGTTGCGACACCGTTCTCGCTATTGCGAAGCTGCGTGATAACCCGGTCCTTTGAGTGCCCGGCCAACTTTTGCGCCCGTCAGAGCGCCGAGATCGTATTCTACTTGGCCGTTCACCAGGACGTAATCCACGCCTTGCGAAAGCTTTATTGGTTCGGTGTAGGTGGCCTCGTCGATGATGGTCTCTGGATCGAAGACTGTGACGTCGGCAAAATAGCCGGTCTGGATTAGGCCGCGGCCGGTTAAGTGTTCGCGCTGCGCGGGCATGGAAGTGATTTTGCGAACGGCTTGCTCGAGCGGCATTAATTTCTGATCCCGCACGTAGCGCCCGAGAAAACGCGGCATGGAACCGAACGCGCGCGGGTGTATGTGCGGCTCGAAGAGCGGGCCATCGAGAGAAAGCTCGCCGGCGTCGAGGCCGATCGAAGTCCACTGCTGCTTGAGCGCGTAGAGCATGTCCTGTTCGCTGGCCATGAAATAGAGCGCGCCGGTTTGCGCGTGGTCGGCCAGGATGAAATCGAAAAGCGCGTCGTATTCCGATTTACCTTCCGCTTTCGCCATTTGTGCGACCGTGTTGCCGTCATATTTCTTTAGATCCTGATTGAAAACGCCGGAGATCAGCACCCCAGAGCCGCCGCCGCTGTCCAGGTAGAGATTCTCCCAATCCTTATGATCAACGGCCATTTCGCTTTTAATGCGCGTTCGCGTAGCGGAATCGCGGAGGCGCTCGAGCAGCTTATCGGTGCCGCCATCGGCGACCCAGGGAGGCAGCGACGAGGCCAGCGCGGTGGCGCCCGCGACGTAGGGATACTGATCGGCGCGGATGTCCAGGCCCGCATCGCGCGCAGCTTGGATTTTCTCCACCACCCGGGGCATTCCACCCCAGCGCGACTTGCCACTAACTTTGAGATGGAAGATCTCGACCGGAACAGCAGCTTCGCGGCCGATGCGGATGGCCTCATCGAGTGCGTCTGTTTCGCTCGCGCCTTCGCTGCGCATGTGTGTGGCGTAGATTCCTCCGTATTGCGCGGCGACTTTGGAAAGCTCGATCAATTCGTCGGTCTTGGCGAAATGTCCCGGCGGATAAATCAGCGCCGTCGAAATTCCCAGCGCGCCGTCTTTCATAGCTTGCGCGACTAACGATTTCATCTGGTCGAGTTCAGCCGGCGTGGGCGCGCGATCGTCATCACCGATAACGGCTTCGCGCACCTGTGCCGCACCCACGTACGTCCCCAGGTTGATCGGCGTGCCGTTTTTTTCGAGGCGTTCGAAGTATCCGTCCAGAGTGATCCAATCAATCGTCAAGTGATAGTGGTCGAGAAAGGGTTTCAGCGGCGCGAGAGTTTTTTCATTTTGCGGCGAGATCGAACCGCCTTCGCCGGTGAGTTCCGTAGTGATTCCTTGCGAAAGCTTGCTGAGCGAACGGTTGTCGATAAGCAGCGCGGTTTCAGATTGACCGAGCATATCAATAAAGCCAGGCGCGACGATGCGGCCGGTCGCGTCTATCACCTTGGCGGCTTTGGCGTCTTGCAGGTTGCCGATCGCTGCGATGCGATCGCCACGAATTCCGATGTCTGCGGCATACCAGGGGCTGCCGCTGCCATCGAGAATGTGGCCATTCTTGATGATTACGTCGAAAGGCGCTTTCTCCTGCGCGGGCGTCAGATAAATTGCGTTGGCGATTTCTCCCATCGCTTGGCCGGCGATTTTTTGCGGCGCATCGGGGTCGTCCGAGGGAAGCGAAACGCGATTGACGTAAATTGCAAAGGCCAAATGGCGGCCCTCGGGAGTGGTGGTGTAGCCCGCGAGGCCCTTGCCCGTGAGCATCAGCTTTCGATTGAGATTATCGAAAGCGTCGAACGTGCCGGTCTTGGCGAAAACGTGCCCGGCGGCGGGAGAATTCACCTGGATATTCCACAGCGTGCCGTCGCGTCCCAGGATCGGGAGCGCGCTTTCGAACACTGAAAAATACTCTTGCTGGGACATGAGCGCCAAATAATGCACCATGAAGTCCGGCGTGAAATATGCGGACTGAGCACCGCCGGCACCGTCGCCTTGCGAGGCTCCGGTCAGATCCAGACCGGCCTTGGTAAGGAATTCCCGCTCGAGGTCGAATCCGGCCTGGTCCGCATCTTTTGTTTTGTGCGCGAGGGCTGCGCCGAGGATGAAGGGCGTCATGCTGGCGTGAAGATTCTGGCTGACCTTGAGCGTGACTTTAACCTCTTCCGCAAGCGTCAAGGAAATGTGTTCGGCGACAATATTCTCGGCCGTGTAAGACGCAGCGGCCGCGGCGAAGTCTACCTTCTCGCTTGGCGGCGGCACCGTGACTGCAATTCCCTTTTCTCGCAGAGCTTCGGCGAACGCCACCTGCGCGAAGCGGCTGGGTACTGGAACATCATACGAATACAGAATGGGAGACTTGCCGAGAGGAAAGGTGCCGCTGACTACGACAGAGTAAGAACCATCGAGATTTGCAGTTTCATTCGGCGGCTGAATATTTGGCTTGGAATTCGCGGGGCCGGTGACTGCCTGATTCACAAACTTGGCATAACTGGTCGCGGGAGAAATGCTAATGCCGACAGGCGCTCCTTCCACGGGACCCGGCGAAACGGTGACGTCAATGATGTTGTCGTTTACACAAATCGGCGAGATCACTGCTTGCGTGCCGTCTTCGTGTCCGCCTTCGGGAAATAGTGACGCGTCAAGCAGGACACGTCCGGCGACACGCTTGATCCCTTTTGCGACGACCTGCGAGGCGAGTTTGCGGATCACGAGGAGCGGATCACCAGGAACGGCTTTGGTGTCCGGGCTGGCGTCGTAAGAATGGTCTTCATTCTGAAACGCAAGCGTCCCGTCGGGCTGGATGCGGCCCGAAAGATTGGGATCACCCGAGGCAACGAGAATCAGATCTCCGTTCAAGGTGCCGTCTGGTGCGATGGCGCCGGTGCGGTAGACGCGGGTGTGAAAACGGTAGTCCGCTCCGAGAAGTTCGAGGGCGGTGCCCTCGGTTAAAAGCTTGGTCGTAGATGCGGGAGTGAAGAGCTGCTGACCGTTCAGAGCGTAGAGGACTTTGCCGTCGTCCAATGAATAGACTTCGATGCCGAAACTCGCGTGTTTGTACTCGGGACGGTTGGTGATTTCGCGTATGCGGGCAGCGAGCGCGGAATCGTTCTGTGCTGGCACAGCGGATGGCCACACCAAGACGATGCCAACGGCAAGAAGCAGCAGCGTGGTCAGTGCAACCATCTGTTTGGTCTTTGTCATTCGCGAATGGCACCTTCCAGATTGTGAAATGGCGGACCAGACGCTCATGAGCGGCCAGCGAATGAATAGGCGCGGCGCAGATACGCGTCGAGTTCGGGCACTCGAAAGATCTTCAATAGAACCCCAAGGAGCAGGACGCCCGCCGCTGTTGTGAGTACCAGTAGGACCAATGCCCCGCCAATATGCTGCCAAGCGATGAAGCCTTCGAGCCAGCCCGCCAACCGGTAACATGCGTAGCCCGCGATGCAGGATGCGACTAGAACTTTCAAGAAGAACACAACCAAGCCTGCCTCTTCCGGATTTCGCGTGCGGCGACCGAGCAGCGCGAACAAAATGATTGTATAGGCGATGATGCCAATCGTGCTGGCGAGCGCGAGTCCGCGGAAATCCAGGCGGCGCACCAGCAGCCAATAAACCGGAAGACTCAAGAGTGTGGTCAACGTGCCGACGACGGCGGGCGTGATCGTATCGCGCGTGGCGTAAAAGCCGCGCGCCAAAATATTCTGGGCCCCCCAGGCGAATAGACCAAGCGAGAAAAAAGCGAGCGCCGAAGCCGTGGCAGTTAGATCGGGACCGTGCAGACGCGTGCGCGAGAAAGCGAGATACACCAGCGGCTCGCTTTGCGCGACGATCAGCGCGGACATCGGCAGAAGCAAGAAGATCAAGGCCTTGAAAGTGGAATTGAGAATGCGATTGAGATCGTCGATTTTTCCTTCCGAGTACAGTTGCGCCAGGATCGGAAAAGACGCAACCCCGATGGCTTGCCCCACGAGGCCGAGCGGCACACGCATCAGGGTCTTACCGTAACTCAGCCAGGTAATCGAAGCCGGCTGCAGGTAGGAACCGAACCAGCGAATAATCCAATCGTCCACAAACGACAATGACAGCGCCAGCATGATCGGTATCGATAGTTTCAGAAACATCCAAAAACCGGGATGCTTCACGTTGAGACTCGGAAAGTAGTTGGCGCCAGCGCGGTGGGCACCGTAAATCTGTAGCAAGAAATTTCCGGCAATCGCGCCGCCCAGGACCCCCACCGCGAAACCCGTAATCCCGATACGCGGTGAGAGTAGTACACCGCCGATAATGATTCCGATGTTGTACACCAGGGGCGCCAGCGACGGGATGACGAACTGCCCTTTCGCATATTGCACGGCGCTCAGGATGCTGCCTTCGTAAAAACAAATCTGTGCGGGGAGCATCAGACGTGTGAGAAATATTGTCTGTTGCAACTCGGCGGGCTTGAACCCAGGTGCGATATATTTCACCAAGTGCGCGGCAAATATTTCGCCGAACACAACGAACGTGACCAGCACGAAACCCATCACCGTCACAACCGTGGAGAAAACGCGCCAGCCTTCGTCTTCGCGTTGCTCGGTGACGTATTTTGCGAATACGGGGATAAAGGTGACGCTGAGCGAGCCCCCGGCGATCAGGTAATTCAAAAAATCGGGAAGAGTGAACGCCGTGTAATACGCGCTGGTGGATGCGTTGGCGCCGATCTGATGCGCGACGGTCCAATCGCGAAAAAATCCCAGGATGCGGCTGAGCAGCACGCTCGCCATTACGATTCCCGTCGCGGCAGCAATGCGGCGATTCAGGTGCTCGGTCGTCACGAACGACATGGTAGATGGTTTGGCGCGCGTGGACTAGTAGGTTTGCGGGGGTTGTTTCCGACGTGCGGTCGTGCCGATGCGCTGGAGACGATTTGCGGCCGTTGCGCGAGAGGTTTCGTCGCATCGGTTTTTGGAGCGCCGTCAATCGTGCTCCAGCACCGATGGTACACAAAAGTGCTCCGCTACAACCCCGTGCGATGGTTCTATTCCAGGTTGGCGTCGTGCTCTGCGAGCGCGGATTCGCCCTCGGGCAGCGCAATGCCTTCGCGCGGTGGGCTGCCTTCGGGAGCGGCGCGCAGATATTGGATCGGCCAACTCACAGGGAATCCCAGTTCTTGGCCCACCATAAGCGGCCAGTACGGCTGTCGCAAGAATTCTCGCGCCAGCAAAACGATGTCCGCCTTGTCTTCGCCGAGGATCTGATCCGCTTGAGCCGCCGAGGTGATCATGCCGACTGCGCCGGTCATTATTCCCGTCTGTTGCCGGATTTCGTCGGCGAAAGGAACCTGATAGCCCGGACGCGCCGGAATCTGCACTTTCGGAACGAGCCCTCCCGAGGAGCAATCAATCAAATCTACGCCCAGAGGAATGAGTTGCTCGGCAAGAGCCACGGATTGATCTATGTCCCACCCGCCTCCGGCCCAATCGGTGGCGGAGATGCGCACCAAGAGCGGTGAACGTTCGGGCCACACGCGGCGAACTGCCGAAACGACTTCACGCAAGAGCCGTGTGCGATTTTCAAACGATCCGCCGTAAGAATCCGTGCGCTTATTCGCAAGCGGCGAGAGAAATTCATGAAGAAGATAGCCGTGAGCAGAGTGAATTTCGATAACCTCAAAGCCCGTCCGCAACGCGCGGCCAGCGGCGTCCGCGAAGGCTTTGATCACGCTCTGAATACCCGTCTCATTGAGCGCAATTGGCATTGCATATGTGTCGGAAAAAGGAATTGCGCTGGGCGCGACGGGCTTCCATCCACCTTTCGATTCGGGAATGAATCCGGGGCCCTCCCACGGTGGAGGCGTGCTCGCTTTTCGGCCCGCATGAGCGAGCTGAATTCCGGGCACAGTTCCCTGTTCGCGAAGAAAACGCGTGATGCGCGCGAGAAATTCGACATGCTCATCTTTCCAAATTCCGAGATCCTGCGGGCTAATACGCCCCTCGGGAGTTACCGCGCACGCTTCCGTAAAAGCCAAGGATGCTCCGCCGACGGCGCGGCTGCCTAGATGCACAAGATGCCAATCATTGGCAAAGCCATCCGTGCTGGAGTACTGGCACATCGGAGAGACAACAATCCGGTTGCGCAGCAGCACATCGCGAATTTGCAATTCGTCGAATAAGTGACTCAAGGATGTCTCCCGGGGCTCCGCAGCGGAATGGCGAGCCATTATTTCCAGATGGGCTAATCGTTTCGGCGATGATTCTTTATATGCTGGTGGTCTGCGACCGGATCCACTAGTCGCAGCGAATGGACGGCAGTTTGCTGATCAAAACGATAAATCAGGACAGCATCGGCGGCGCGATCTTCTCCGACGAGTTCGAGTTCGGGATTATCAATGACGATGTCACCGTTGTTTTCTATGCGCAGCTCGCTACCTACTTGCAGAACAATTCTCGTTTCGTTCTGGCTCGCTCTCTGCTCGCTTGCCTTCTTCTCGCCCGCTTTCATCGTTCCTCCCGTCGTTTGGCGACAATACCGCGATACACCACAATTTCCTGAGCACGGGTATTGGATGACTGCTGACCCTGAAAAGTGGCAAAGCCTAATGCCGGGGCCCGTCTGGCGGCGGCGCTTCTCTACCCTTGAATATCCATGCAGGGGGATCGCTTGCGGGAAACGATTCCGCGGAGGCTTCATCCACAGTGTCAAATTCTTCGGCTAGAGTCGAAGTTGGCACGGCAACGTTCTCTTCTTCGCCGACTCTTTTCGCCGATTGCGTCTGAGAAGTCATGGCAAATTCTGCCTAGGAACGGTTTATCACGGCGATGGACACCGCGCAAGACACTCAGGCGGACGAGAAGTTTGGAAGTTAGAACTTAGAAGTTAGAAGTTAGAAGTTAGAAGTTAGAAGTTAGAAGTTAGAAGTTAGAACTTGAAGACCAGCCCCACCTCGCCTTTGGGGCTGAATTGATAGGTGCTGAAATAGCGAGTGCCGACGGCGTCACCGCCAACGCGAATCGCCCATCGCGGATGAAAGGGCAGGTCGGCTCCGCCGCCGAACTGATACGCAAGAGCGTCCTGAGCACCCGCGGCCGTCTGCGGTGTGAAGTGCGAATAGCCTATCAACGCGTGAGCCCAGAGCTCGATTCCCCGGTGCGCGGACCAGCGAACTCGCGGACCACCGTAACCCGCAACGAACCAGGAGCTAGCTCCGGATTGTCTGCCATGTGTGGCGTCAAACTCGCCCTCGACGCCGAACAAGTTGTTAAGGTAATACACCATGCCGTAATTGAATCCATTCGTGTTCTGCGTAATGTGCGGCAGTTCATAGAAACGGAAGAAGGTATAACCGAAGTAAGCTTGCCATGCATAGGTTTGAAATACGCTTGCGACGTCCTGCGGTGGAGCGGGTGCTGCGGGCATTAGCGATAAAGGGGTGGAAGGCGCCAGTCCCGTGTTTGCCGTCACCGTGTTTTCCGAACCCGCGAACGGGGAAGGTGTTAACGTCACAGCGCTTGGGGGTGCGTCCACAGCGGCTGGCAAAGCGAAATAGGACACCGGAAGCAATGGCTGCGAATTGGACGCACTTGTCTGTGCGCCAACGTTCACAGCTACTAAAAAGACGAATGCAAATAGGATGACAATACGTCGCATAGCGTGTATCCCCCAAACGACGAAAAAAGACCGAATAGTACCCCCATAATTTGACCGAGAAGGGGTACTCGTGTCCACTGCAAATTCTCGAAGTGTACAGAGAGAGCTAGGTGCATTGCCGCGGCTTTCTTAGGGTTCTCTCATCCTTAGTCGTCGACTCCATTGCTCAACGTATGCCCTCAGCCAAATCTCGTTTACTCGGATGCCTCGCGCGCCATGATCGCGTGCACTCCGGTTTGCTGCTCCGCGTTACCCGTGTAATCATAAGCAAATGGCCTGCCGATGCGCGCCTCGTCGCGCGAATCCAACCGGAGACAACTTGTGGCGCTGAAGATTACCTTTGTGCTGGGTTTCGTGTTGTGTGCGACCGGCGTCGTTTCCCCACCGCTTGCTCTCGCCCTGGGCCTGCTCTACGGATTCTCTTTCGTGCACCCTTTTCGATCAGAAAGCCGCACGGCCACGAAGTTTCTGCTGCAGGCGTCCGTGGTTGGGCTGGGTTTCGGGATGAACCTGCACCAAGTGCTGCGTGCCGGGCGCAGCGGGTTCGTTTACACCGCGCTCAGCATCGCGTTTGCGATGACGATAGGCTTGCTCGCCGGACGGTATCTGGGTGTAAACAAAACTGCTTCGACTCTTATCACCGTGGGCACCGCTATCTGTGGAGGCAGCGCGATCGCGGCGGTCGCGCCGATCATACACGCGACCAGGAAGAAACCGCAGTTTCGCTCGGCACAGTCTTTATCCTGAATTCCATCGCACTATTGATATTTCCGCCTTTGGGCTGGTTGCTGCATCTTTCGCAGCAGCAATTTGGACTTTGGGCGGCGCTGGCCATTCACGATACAAGCTCGGTGGTGGGTGCGGCCGCTCGCTATGGAGCAGTGGCGCTGGTAGTGGGAACCACAGTGAAGCTTACACGCGCGCTTTGGATCGTGCCGGTTTCAATCAGCGCCGCGATGGTCAAACGCTCGGACACTCGCATTCAGTGGCCCTGGTTCATCGGGCTATTTTGTCTCGCCGCCGTGGTGAACACATACGTCACGCGGTTTTCCGGGATTTGGCATGTGATGAGCACGATTGGAAAGCTCGGCTTGACTGCGACTCTCTACTTGATCGGAACGGGAATTTCTCGCGCCGCGGTTCGACAGGTTGGCGTGCGTCCGATGCTGCAGGGCGTGTTTCTATGGATTGTGGTGGCGACTACTTCTTTATGGCTTATTTCTTCCGGATGGATTTCGCTCTAGCGCTCGGTCCGATCAAGCTCTGAACTCACTGAGGACGGTTGGCGCGGCCTCTGCTGGACTCGCCAGGTCACTGACAATTTCGGAAAGCGTAATGGCCATCTTGGTCCCTTCGGCGAGCTGGAGGCGCGCGGCGATTCGCTCAACGTCTCCAGGATAGTTCCACAAACCGATAAATATCCTCATGCCCGGCGCCTGCGCGCGCAGTTTATGGTAGAGCGACTTTGCGTGGGCGAGCGCGAAGGGAGGAAGCGCGGAGATGCAAACGACGTCGGGCAGGGCCTGAGTCGCGCGTAATACCATTTCGGAAACGCGCTGACATGGTACGCAGGATGCTCGCAGGCCGGATTTCTCCAAAAGCTGCGCGAGCATTCTGCCGACGATTTCGTCCGCTTCATCTCTGGCCGGAATACAAATCACTTTCAGCGCATGATTCTTGGGCGGTGTGCGGCGCTCAAGGCCACCGGAAGATTCTGCGTCGATTGATGACTGCGATTGTTCCGCCGCCTTTCCGCCGCAGTGTGCTGTATCTATCTCGTACAATTCCTGGACCAGTTGTTTAGTGTTGTGGGCAATGAATTTTTCTGTGTCGGCGTCAATGCGGTTTCTATGGCGGTCCCTCTCCGCCAGATTCAAGGCTGGGATCAGCACGGAATCGTAAAGCTCTTCTAAAGATTTGCTCTTCAAGTATTCCACCAGGATGACCCGCGACTCATCTTGATCCAGAGCGAGAAGGCGCTGATAAAACCGGGACTCGGGCGCCAGCACCGGATCGTCGCCCAGTAGCACGGGCAGAAAACTCAAACGTGGCACGTAGCGGCCGATTACCACCACGCAGAGAGTCAACGGTGTGGAAAGCAACAGGCCAATAGGTCCCCAGATCGCGGTCCAAAAGATCGCGGCAACCAAAACGGCTAGCAACGAAATGCCAGTGTAAGCTCC
>Ga0210409_10006188_pt1 | contig 12482 bp, 15 predicted proteins | sample IncBWH17MmetaG_FD_161649 | JGI IMG/M metagenome (GOLD analysis project Ga0210409, IMG submission 161649) | Forest soil microbial communities from Barre Woods Harvard Forest LTER site, Petersham, Massachusetts, United States - Inc-BW-H-17-M | ecosystem: Environmental > Terrestrial > Soil >...
GCGGCCAGGAACTGCAGGATGGCAACATCTCCTCTTGTAAGCTTGTCGCTGGCACCCTGGGCAAGGGCGAAATTGCTGTTCGCCAAAATTCCAGCGCCCACAGTCGCTGCGGCTCCAGCAATCAAGCTGTGCCTCACAAACGACCGTCGGTTGACGAGAGCCTTCTCGTGAGAGCTAACTTCTTCTACCGTTGGCATGGTCGTCGTTTGAGACAACACCGCAGAAGGTACATTTTCGTTTTTCATGTCTACAACTCCATTTCTCGAAGATTATTTGCCGTTTGTTGAAGATGGTTTTCGGTGGTTTATTTGCCTTAGCTATGAGTAGCGACGTCCTGTCAAATTGATTTCCTGTCTACGACTTGTTATGCCGCGTGCAGCCTCGTGACCAACATGCGGCAGTTAAGTGGTATGCAACCAACCCACAGCTGGAGCTGGAGTCAGTTAAGAGGCTCGATCATTGATTCGAGGGATCGAAGGCCAATACTTCTCGCCTTGATTGTTGGAGTGACCGCCTCCATGGTCCGAGCCGGCCAGGGTGAATGCTCTAGCTGGCCGCATCACGGGGCTACCGATCGGTTCCTCGTGATGCGGCTTTGAGAAACGCTCCGCAAGACCGGCGTCACCACAATCAGCGTGCTGGCTGGATCAGCAGAGACAGCTCGGCACCAGATGCTTGATTCTTGATGAGCTCCCTTTCCCTGCTGCTCTCCGGCAACTCTTGGCAGTCCTCGTTGCCAGAGAGGAAAACTCTCTTCAGAAAAGCTTCGCTTCCGTAACGAATGAAAACAAGGTGGGGTTCCCGGCTCTGCTTGTCAGAATCGCCTGGAAAAGTCAACGCGAACTGGTGTTCCTTTCCGTCGTCGCTGCTAAAGGCAATAATTCCGGATTGCAGTTGCTCGACCGTGTAGCTGCCCGCTTTCAGCGTAGTATTTCCTATTAAGAAGTCGAACGGTATGTCTGCTAAGACACGTCTGCCGCTCTGGGCGTGAGCTGGCATGATTGCAAGTGCGACACCGAGCACGGTTGTTACAGCAAATAGCATAGGCTTCAACAAATACTGCATGGTCTCCTCTTCTTTCGTGATGATTCACGATGACGGTTATTTACACTCTGTTTTCTTCCGGGTCGACAACCTGAGCAAACGCGGTTCTGTCCGCGAAGGTAGGAATGTCATTCCCAAAATAACCAACGCCTGAGTGCATGAAGGTTTGATTCAGTGATGAGGATCTGGATCGTCAAGATTTGTCAGGACGATGTCAAAAAGTTGTCCGAGCGCAAGCGGAGAGTCGAGATCTTTTTCCTCCTGAACATCCTGCTGGATGACGGGGGTACCGTTCACTTCAGGGGCCATCGGCGCTGGGCAGAACACAGCAATTCTGGGATGTGCAAGAAGGCGGCCCTGCGGGACTCGATGTATTAAACGCACGAGTTTCTGTTCATCCAATAGAAGTTTGATCCCATTCTGAAAGCAAGTGCGGCGGCGACCCTTCATACTCGTGCTCAGTTCATCGGTTCAGGCTTAACTCAACTCCGGCGAACTGAAAAGTAAGGAGAAGAGAGATGTGTGAAGTTTCGCGTCAAATGACAGCTTCAGAAGAAGTGGTATTGAATGCCCTGACAAACCTAAAGAATGGAAAGATTGAAAATGCGATCGCTCGCTTTGCCGCGGAATTCAGGTTCAAAGATCACGGACTCGGACTGGAATTTAGCGACAAAGAGCGCCTAACGGAATTCTTCCGAAAGTCTCGGGAATTCTACCCAGATTCTTTCTTGCAGACCGACACGATTTTTCTAAGTGGTGATCACCTGATCACCGAATGGACCCTTCAAACAGTGGTGACGAGCCTTTCTACGGTCAACTGACACGGCGAGTTCGAGTGTCGCTGCCCGGAATCTCGATCGTGCGCACTGAGAGCGGCTTGATCACAGACTGGGCGGACTACTACGACGGGATGACCTCGAGACGCACCGCCCTGGCTTCCCATTTTACGGAATGGCGTGAACTTTGAGACGGGCTGTTCTGATGACAACACATACCACAAATAGAAAAGGAGAAACGCAAATGAGCAGTTCAACGACGATTGTCGTCGCGGGTGCGACGGGAAATCTTGGTGGCCGTGTAGTAAATTCAATCCTCAAGCAGGGAGTTGCGGTAACAGCCCTTATTCGCACCGACACGGCTAGGGACAAGTCCGAGACGCTCAGAAGATCTGGAGCGAGAGTTGTAGAAGTTGACTTTCATCAGTTAGAGCAGGTTGTGAAGGCTTGCGCTGGTGATTCGTGTGTAGTCTCCACTCTTGCGGGACTTCGCGATGTAATCGTCGACACGCAACGAGTTCTTCTGGAGGGAAGTGCCAAGGCCGGCGTGCCACGCTTTATCCCATCAGATTTCTCAGCGGACTACACAAAATGGCCACAACCTGAAAACCGTACGCTGGACCTCCGCCGCGAATTTGACCGCATTCTCGAGAGCACGGCAATTCGCTCTACGTCTATCTTGAACGGAGCATTCCTTGATCTGCTGCTCGGGCCATTTCCGGCTTTCAACCTGGAAGCACGTACTGTGACCTACTGGGGAGATCCTGATTCCAGACTAGAGTTTACAAAGCTCGACGACATTGCCGCCTTCACTGCGCTGACGTCGTTGGACTCATCAGCACCCAGAAGGTTACGAATCGTAGGCGAGAGGATCAGTGCTCGCGAAATCGCGACTCTTGCGCAGGAGGTTTATGGGGAACCGCGATTCGAACTTATCAATGGCGGAACGATAAGTGAGCTGAGTGACAGAATCTCACGGCTCAAAGAGGCCGCGAGTCCGGAAGATAGGGAACTCTATCCTGCTTGGCAACTGATGATGTACATGAGAACGATGTTCGGCAACAGTGCTGAGGTGGGCCCGTTCGACAATCGCCGCTATCCTAATTTCCATTGGACTACAGCGCGTGAGCTTCTGGAAGCGCGCTTTTCCGGTAAGTCGCCGACCCGATCGCGCTAGCGGTTTCACGCACGGACTCAAGTCGCGGAGTGAAGTGTCGTGAGCAAACCGGAGGCCGATCTCCATCTCGAACGGAAGATCCACACGGACTCATTCAACGTAAGCCGGTTGTCCATCCGCAAGACGAATCGAGCACATTTTCAAGGAGCTGTCGATTAAATGAAATCAGCATCTGCGTGCGCGTTGTCACTACTGCTTGCGCTTCCGCTCATTCTGTTTGCAGGTAAGAAAAACGAACGGAACGTCACCGTTACGGAGGCCGTCTGGGTTGGTAATACGCTTCTGCGTGCTGGTGATTACAAGGTGAAATGGGATGGGAATGGTTCAGTTCAAGTGAGCTTCGTACAGGGAAACAAGTCGATGGCAACTGTTCCCGCTATGGCAACAGGAACGGCAGCGGGCCCTCACGGCTCAGCCTCGGCGAAAATCCGGGCGATCAGCGGAAGCTCCAAAGGCCCTGAAAGGATCGTTTGGAATGACGTGTCCTTCAGCTTTGAAGATCAAGGTGGCGAATTTGAGTGCGAGTAAACGGCAACCAGAAACTCGCGACCCCGAAACAAGTAGTCTGGAAAGGAAACCATTGCCGTGCCTTACGGTGGATACTGTGTTGGCTCGGATCAGGGAGACCCTTTTTTCTTTTGCACCACAGCCGAATCAATCTTGTTTCCAACAGCCGCCGGAACTCCTCCCGTTCCGAGTCCTCCGTTAATGAATCCTTGGGCTCACACCGGGCCCGCTTGAGCATTAAGTAGAATTTCCAGCTCTCTCGCCATACCTAACAGGACGCTTCTTCGATGTCATCACAACTTCCGATCGCGTTGGCCTTCCTTACCTGCGCCCTAATCGTTTCTTCAACTGTCCCTACTGCGATAGCCCAGCAGAAGTACCTCACTCCCGACCAGAAGCAAGTCGTCGATACCGTGAGCACAATATTCAGCGCAGCCCGCACAGATGATGTGGCCAAATTCGACTCCGTGATTGCATCGGACTTTTACATATTCGATGGGGGCGCCAGATTCAACGGAGAAGCCATCATGACATTCATCAAGGCCCAGCACGCCGCGGGCAAGCGTTATGAATGGAGTGTAACCGACCCCGACGTTCACATCGGCGGCAATACTGCCTGGGTCGCCTACGTTAATAAAGGCGTGATCAGCGACGCTTCGGGCACCGTGAATCAGAACTGGTTGGAATCGGCCTTCTTAGAGAAGCAGGCAGGCTCTTGGAAGATCGTCTTCATGCACAGCACTCGCGTGTCTATACCGCCTCCAGGGAACCATGCCAATTGAGATCAAAGATCCGAATCGGCTATGGCGAGTAGAGTCGAGCTTGCAACGGCCTGGCCTTCCATAAGCTTCCACCTCGCGAAAACCCGCATGAACACTGGGTTTGGTGAGCGCGGTAGGAATCGAACCCACAACCTACTGATTGGTTTCAGCCTTAATGGGACGCATTCGCGCCGGGCCAAATTGCATGTCACTCATTCCAAAGATAAAACACGCGCGGCGAGTGGGGCTTGACGTACTTCCAAAATCACATGAACTTGTGTATTTTCAATAAGTTGGCGGAGAGAGTGGGATTCGAACCCACGTTACCCTTTCGAGTAAACACGCTTTCCAAGCGTGCGCCTTCAGCCACTCGGCCATCTCTCCGGCGAAGATGCTGCTACAGGAAGGTAGTGCGATTAGAAGGTCGGATCGTTCCTATTGAGCGTCTGATGTTCGCCTTCGTACTGATTCTATGGTGCACTGAAGAGAACCGCAACTTCACCGTCACCAGTCCACGAGATGATCGACGGACATGAAAGAACGTGGGGCTTCTCGGGGAACGAGATGGGCGAAAGAAAATCTGTGACGACTGCGGCGGCGCTGGCGCCGTAGCAAGATTGAAAGATTTGCTTTCGCTGGATGGTTTACGAAGGATTTTCGTTTGGGATGATCGCAGGGTTCACGAGGGCAGTGCCGGCTCCGGCAGCAGCGCCGTTCGCTTTTCCGTTCACCTGGTCCGCGGCTGCGCCCTCCGGTTTTTTCTCGCCTTCGACCACACGATGATTCAGGCAATAGAGCGCGAGTTCCAGGCGGTCGGCGACTCCGAGCTTGTCGTATACCTTGCGCAGATAATTCTTCACCACCTGCTCGGTGGTTCCGACCCGCAGGGCGATTTCTTTGTTCTTCATACCTTGCGTAACGCAGGAAACGATCAGGGATTCTTTTGGCGTGAGCTGTACTTTCGGACGGCTTCCAGTCGGGCGGGTGCCTTGGGTGCGATAGGCGCTCAATACCCAGGACACGCCCTGGCGATCAAGCCACGGCTCGCCTTGCGATACTTTCCGCAGGCATTCCACCAGGGTCTCGGGTTCTACTTCACGCGACACGATGCCGTGCGCCCCACGGCGGAAAAGCTCAAGCGTTAGTTCTTCGTTCGGCTCGTGCGTAACCACCACCAGCTTCATCTGCGGAGCCTGGCGGAGCAGATCCGAAACGGCTTCCATCGGACTGGGCGTCAGGGCAGCTTCGAAAATCAGGACGTCGGCGGAAAATTTCTTGGCCGCAGCCAGCGTCTGGGCAAGCGTTTCCGCTTGGCCTACCACGCGGATGTCGTCTTCCAGCGCGAAAATCTTGCGCAGGCCCGCACGGAAAATGGCCTGCGTATCGGCAACGATCACACGGATAAAGTGTCCGTTGCTGTCTCCCTCGTGCGGAGTGTCCAGGTTGTCCACGCTCACCGGAATGCTTGCCATCAGTTTCCTTGCGGCGCCCTACCTGCGCTCGAACCGATACTCATCGATGACGACGCCCACACCGCGACGGCCACCGTCTTCAAAACTGCGCACCACACGTCCCCGGCAATCCACGCGCACATCTTCTGCCGCGCCCACAATGTCCGCCGGAAGAGAGATGGTGAAATCCACCGGCGAACCAACCGGCATATCCGCGTCCACCTCAAACAAAACTCCGTTCGCGGAGATATTCTGAGTTTCCGCTGAACGCACATCGGCTCCCGACTTCACCGCCACCGGCAACTTCACCGGGAAGCGTGCTGCGCTTTGCACGTCCGTGTAGTGCTTGCGATTGGTCGCAGTCCTCACGTCCTTGCTGCTATCCGATGCCACGGCGTTGAAGGCCTTCTTTCCAGGTCCGAGCTCTTCAGGGAGCATGCGACCAGAGATGGACATTTCGAAGGCAGCTTACACCCCCGTATCAGGAGTGGAAAGTTACCGAAGTCATGGAACTTCCTCGCTTTAAGCTGTTGGACGGCAAGGAATTACGCGGGAATCCGAAGGGGGCAAAACGGGACGACATGGAGCGCTTTCAGTTGTCGCCATTCAGCACTTAGCAGTCAGCACGTAGCCCTTAGCGCGCGGCACTCAGTTCTCCGCGTTCGGCATTCGGCATTCGGTACTCGGCACTCGGCACTGGGCACTCGGCACTCGGCACTCGGCACTCGGTTAGCGTCTCTTTCCCGCGGGTTGCCTCGGCGGTTCGCAATCGAGTGGTATGGACTCGCCGGTCTTCCTCGCCGCCTCGATGCCATGTGCTGACTTCTAAGTGCCGAGTGCTAAGTGCGGAACTCTGTTCTTAAAACTTCGTCACTTCGGTGAAGTTGAAATCCTTCACCTTCATCGCGGGCACAACCATGTCAAAGGACTCTTCGCCGCTGGCGCGCACCAGCGGCCCCATCGCTTCCACATTCGACAGCATGTGAATGAGACTTTCGTTGAAGCGAAAATTTCGCAGACCGCCCGCCAGCTTTCCATCCTCGACCAGGAAAGTGCCATCGCGAGTCATGCCGGTCAGAATCTTTTCGTAGGGATCCACTTCGCGGATGTACCACAGGCGCGTCACCAGAATGCCGCGCCCGGTCGAAGCGATCATCTGATCGACAGATTGCGGATTCGTCGGCGCGCCGAACACGATGTTCGCCGGCATCTCTCCCATTTCGTTCGGCAAAAGGAAGCCGTGGCCTGTGGGCGCGATCGGCCCCACTTTCGACGCGAACTCCGCCTTCTTCATTTTCTGAGCGGTGGCGCGCGCATAGACCACTCGCTGGACGACTCCCTTTTCGACCAGCGGAACCCGTTGCCGGCGCATCCCTTCGCCATCAAAAGGCGCGCCTGACTGCAGGGGATGAGCCACATCGTCATGAATGTTGACGTTTTCGCCGAACAGTTTCGTTCCAATGCGATTGTTGAGAAAGGAACGCTCGTCGAGAATCGCTTGTCCGGCAAAGTCCCAGAACATGAATCCCACAATGTCGAGCACCGCCGCAGGCTCCAGGATCACCGTGTACTTGCCTGCCGGAACTTCACGAGGAGAAGCCGACTCGATCGCTTTGCGAACGGCAACATCCGCGAGAGCCAGCGGGTCGAGATTGCGCACATCGGGCGAGTTGGCTTTCTGCCAACCGGAAGAATCCTTCGCCAGCATGGTGATTGAGATTTCGGCGGATGTTTGTGTATGCCAGTCCGCCAATCCGCGCGAGTTGAAGATGCCCTCCACGGATTCCGAACTTGAAAATATTCCTGCTGTCGTCAGCTTGTGACGATCGGCTGCGCCCACGATCTTTTTCACGCCCGCTGCTCGATCGTATGGAGTGATTGCCGCGGTTTCAGCAAAGTGTCGCGACGGTGGAGAGAGCTTGGCAGAATCGGGCAGGTCGCGTTCCCGCGGAGTTGGGACGGGCAGCAGGTCGGAATCGGGTTGCTGAACCTTTGCCAAACTCTCAGACGCGACCACGACACGCTTCAAACTCTCGTCGTCAAGCTTGTTGGTCGCCGCGCGGGCGGTGCGTCCGTCGAACGCGGTGCGAACAGAAACACCATAGTTCTGCTCGGCGACGTTTTGATGGATAACGTTGTTCGCGAAGCGTGTCAGTGCGGAGTGCCCGCCGTAGAAGTAAGCTTCAACCTCGTCCGCGGTTGAAAATTTTCGGAGGCGGTCGAAAATTGCAGCGGCACGTTTCCTATCTAGCATTCAGCACTCAGCACTTACCATCTAGCAGTTGGCATAGCAATTAGCATTGAGCCCTGTGTCGCTCGGCATCAACGCGAACTATCAGACTGGTCGGCATCTTCCTGAGCTGAGAAAGATCTTTAAACATCGCTTGATAGACGGCATCCATCCGAAGCAATCTCCAAGAACCGATGAATTTCGCCATTTCCTCGACGTCCGCAGCCCTCCGCGATGTTCGAGGCGATTGAAGCGCTGCAACGACGGACCTGACTCGTAAGTCCGTAGAGTTCCTCACGAGGAAAAGCGTTTGTTTCTCTGGATACCTCCACGGTTAGCTGGCGAGCCATTTCCCAGACCTTTAACTCCCGAAAATCCTTCATTGAGCACCTCCGCCATGAATAAATGCCAAGCGCCAAGTGCTAAGTACCATGCGTGATGTGGCAGTCAACTTTGTGACCGTCATCACGCCCCCTTATACGCTGATCCGACTTTGATGTTGCGGAAGCGCGCCGGCGCCGCGCCATGACCGGTCCCCATCACTTGCTGTGGCTGCCCCTTGCCGCAGTTCGGCGTACCCCACAGCGTCCACTGATCGCGCGAGCAGATGGCGTCCATCGAATTCCAAAACTCTGTGGTGATGCCCGAGTACGACGGATTTTTCAGCATGCGCGTGCGCTTGCCATTTTTGATTTCCCAGCCGATCTCGCAACCAAATTGAAAGTTGTAGCGCTTGTCGTCGATCGACCAGGACTTGTTCGTCTCCATGTAAACGCCGTTTTGCGTGTCTGAGATCAATTGCTCGAAAGTCAGCGGGGTCTCGCCGGGAAGAATGCTGATGTTGGTCATGCGGATCATCGGCAAGCGATTCCACCCTTCGGCCCGCAGCGTTCCGCCCGAACGCGACTCCCCGACGGTATGCGCGGTCTCGCGCGAACTGAGATAGCCCGTAAATTGCCCGTTTGTGATAATCGGCGTACGTTGCGCCGGAACGCCTTCGTCGTCGAAACCAAACGTTCCCAGTCCGGGCCCGTGTTCCTGGCGAGCGTCGGCCACCACATTCACGAGATCGCTTCCATAGCGCAGGTTGCGCAACTTGTCGAGCGTGAGAAATGAAGTGCCGGCAAAATTGGCTTCCATCCCCAGCACACGATCCAACTCGATCGGATGCCCGACGGACTCATGGATTTGTAGTCCCAGTTGCGAGCTGTCGAGGATGATTGTGTTCACACCCTCCGGGCATTGATCGGCTTTGTGCAGCGCGACCGCCTCCTCGCCAACGCGGCGCGCATTCTCCAACAACTTCAATTCGGCGATCAGTTCGTATCCCTTGTTTTGCCACTGTCCGCCGAAGGAATTCGGATAGGAACGCTTCATGATCTCCGTGCCGGCGAATGCATAGGCGGCGTATCCGGCGCCGGTCGAGTACTTCGTCTGATGGATGTTCGAACCTTCTGACGAAGCGAACCACTGCTCTTCGCGGTGGAAGTTCATGCTGGCTTCGGCAAGCGTGACGCCGGCCACCGCCCGGAGTTCGGCATCGATCTTCAGCAGAAGATCGAGATTCTGCTCGACGGAGATGGTGAACGGATCGATCTGGAAGGGCGTGCTCCACTGGGCGGTAACTGGCTTCTCCGGTGCGAGCCGAACGTCTTCTTTTTTCACCCGCGCCGACGCCTTGGCGATGGCAAATGCCCGTGCAGCAGCCGACTCGACTGCGGAGCGGCCCAGATCGTCAGCGGCCGCGAAGCCCCATGCTCCGTCGGCGATCACGCGGATACCGATGCCAAGCGACTCCGCATCCGAAGCGTGGCCCACCTTGCCGTTCTTGGTCGCGAGCGAGCGGCTGCGATCGTCGACCACACGCGCATCAACGTACGACGCACCTTTTTGGGTGGCAAGATCGAGAGCCCAGCTCAGAACCTCTTTCATAGTCGAACCTAGAATTTAACATGCCAACGAACCCGCGGATTTCCACGTATCGTTCACGGTTTCGCGGTGAACACCAGGAAGTAGTCCATTCCGTCTTTCACGAAGTCGTAGCTGCTATCCAAAACATATCCAGCCTCGGCTGCCTCTTTCAGCACGACGTTGCGATCGATGCCGTGGTTCTCGCCGTTACCGTTGCGATCGATGATTCCCACTTTTGCGCCGGGACGTAACGACGCCCGCAAATTGCGCAGAAGCATTACCGGCTTCGCCACTTCGTGATAAGTCTTTAGCAACAGGACTGCGTCGACCTGATTCGCGGGCAGGAGAGGATCGTCTTCGCGTCCTTGGATTGTTTTGACGTTGTGAATTTGCTCTTTGCGTACGCGGTTATCGATGTACTGAATTGCCTCGGGATTGATGTCCACTGCGTAGACCTCTCCGGTGGCGCCCACTCGCTTGGCGGCGCGAACGGTAAACCATCCTGAACCGGCGCCAATGTCGGCGACATTTTTTCCTTGCCCGATGGCAAGCGTGTCCATCACGCGATCGATCTGCAGGCGATCCTCGCGGCCCGGGGTTTCGAATATCGAAAGATCGCCCGTGTATGGGGTACTAGTTTTTCGGGTATCCTCGCGAGCCTGGCTTTGCGGTGCGACTGCCTGCGAACATGCCGTTGTGCACCAAAGTAGAAGAGCAAGGAGAGATACGCCAAATCTGTTCATCGATCCACCTGTTTTTCGAAGATCGCTCCTCGAAAAATCGCTACTCTAAAGATAGACTCCTTGCCACAAAGACGGTTAGTGGCTCAACATCCGCGTCGAAGTTGGAAAACGCGAGAAGGCGGCTGGTGTGCGCTGTTGTTCTGACGGGTACCGGCGCCGATTACTTCAGAGAGGCTGAGGAAAGTTGGCCGAGCGTGGCGTTTCGCGCAAGTTTCCGAAAGGCAACAACGGCGACCAGGAATGCCAACGTCGCACCTAACCCCGCGCCCACCCCACCCAGCAGGGCTTGATTCCGCGCCTCGCTTTGCAAGGCGGTAGCGGTCTGGGATTCGATCTTGATTTGGAGTGTCTTGATTTGACGTTGCTGGCCAGTGATCTGTTGCTGCTGGTCGGCCAGCTGTTTGAGCAGAGGCGAGACGACGTTGGTTTGCCATTCCTGCTGCTGGCGCAGCTGCGCGGCTTGATGATACTGCTGTATCTGCACGTCGCAAGGGTCTCCCTCGTACCAGACGAAACAGTTTGGTCTGGCCGGTAAAGACAGAGACGAAGGCTGAGCAAGTACCTGCATCCTGCTACGAGGCTAGCGACACAAGTGCGGGAACCAAAGATTACGACAGTTCAAGTCGCGGGTTGGCTATTTAGCAGGAACGGCACAGATTACGGGCTTGGAAGCCATCGATGAGTGACAATCGCCTTCCATGGGAAGGCCGGTCGGAGTCAAGGCGGTTTTTGTGGGTGGGTGTGAGGCATTTCGTCTCCTCAGGGCTCCCAGCGCCGCAGATGACGATCGACGCCAAACGGTCTCAGAATGTGCTGCGCCCCTTCAGGCAGCGCCGCTTGCGGGTAACTTTGCTGCGCCAGCTTCCCGATTTGCCCGTTATTACTCGCGGAAGCTTGCCGCTCTCCTGCCTCCTTCAGGAAGAAACCATCTTCATTCATTTCCTGATCCCTTTATCACAGCGTGGATCGTGGCCAGGTCACTGTGGTCGTCGTCGCCGATTCCCGCTGGCTGACAGAGGAAGCAGAGCCACAGTCGGGAAATTCCCCTACAAGTCTAGGGAAAGTCCCGGTTGCAACCGTCGCGGACATATTGCAGTCTTCCTCGGAACGTTCAGTTCGGAATTTCGCCTTGAAGGCTCCCCGCCTTTCGCTGGGGGAGGCAGTGACACCTAACGTTGAGGGGCGTTATGGATGTCGAGAAAATTCTCGCGCGATTAGCGGCTCAAAACGAGATCATCATTCGGCAGAACGAGCAGCTTCTACTGTTGCTGGCTGAGCGAGCGAACAAGAAGGATACGGAGCTATTGGATGAGCTGAAGAAGTCGAACTGTCGGCTTGGTTCGGGTCCGTGAAGCCTTCGGAAAACCTCCTAACCTGCAATTCTCTTCACATGAAGTGCAGCAACATGGACCTTTAGAGTCTCGCGATATCGAACCCGTACTTTCCTGCGTGCATGTCGTACCAGTGCCGATAGTTACATTTACTGTATTCCGTTGCGGATCGGCCCTTCTCGTGCACGACTCACCCCATTCGCGCCCCGTCTGGAGGTCTTTCTCATGCGTGCCCGTCTGGTGAAGTGTCTTTTAGCGGTGGCGGTCTTCTATATCTGTGTTTCTTCAGCACTGGCGAACTCCGTAAGCTTCGATCTCACGTCGAACAATAAAGGAATTTTAGGATCCGTGGGCACCGTCAAGATTGACGATACGGGCATGAATCAGGTGACCGTAACCATCACGATGAATCCCGGTTTCTCCCTTAAGCTACCTGGTGGCGACATCGCCTTTAACGGGATTTCCGGACTGACCGGCGGCAGCGCCAGTGACGTCACCGGCACTGCTGGTCTCGTTGGATTCGCCGGCTTGAGTTTCCAGCAATTCTTCGC
>Ga0210409_10006189_pt1 | contig 12482 bp, 10 predicted proteins | sample IncBWH17MmetaG_FD_161649 | JGI IMG/M metagenome (GOLD analysis project Ga0210409, IMG submission 161649) | Forest soil microbial communities from Barre Woods Harvard Forest LTER site, Petersham, Massachusetts, United States - Inc-BW-H-17-M | ecosystem: Environmental > Terrestrial > Soil >...
AAAAAACCAATAAGAAGTCTCCAATTGGGAAACGAAAGCTCCCCGACGCCATTCGGTTCAAACATGACCATACGCTCGTAAGGAGAGAGGTATTTGACAGCCGACAGCTCGAATGACCTGCGGAAAAAGAGGGACTCGGGCAGTTCCACAAAAGGTCCGCGAAGAGCGAGCTCAGCAAGAAACACAACGTCCGAGTTCGAATAAGTCCCAAAAAGATGAGTGCGATTCAAGACGCTGGAACGAATTAGTCCAAACACGGCATTGCACATGCCGATGTTAGAGAGAAGGCAAGCGAGCCGCCAGTTGGGGGCTTCAATTTGAAGATCCAGCCTGTCTTCATAATCCCGGACTGGCACGTCGTTTTCGTCAATTAGACGAGTCTTCGGATAGCACAGAACCACGTCAGACCTGTGGTCGAGGACCTCCACGCAGCGCTCGATCATCGTCGGGGCGCAGAGATCGTCCGCGCCAGACCACTTGAAATACTCACCGCGAGAGAGGGTAGTGACGAGATTAAAGTTTCTGGGAGCTCCGATATTTGTGTTATTGCGATGATATCGAATGCGCGGGTCGGATGCGGCATAGGAGCGACAAATTTGCTCCGTTTTGTCCTCAGAGCAATTATCACAAATGATGATCTCGCATTCTGTGAATGTCTGGGCGAGCAGCGAATCGAGAGTCTTACCCAAGAAACGTTCCCCGTTGTAGACGGCCACACCGATGCTGACTCGTGGAGATTTGCTAATCGCTGTCGTCATTAAACTCTTCTCAGGTTTGAAGTTCCAAAAAGGGCAGTCTTTCGCTTCTCTTCGCTACTCCCAATGACCTCGTGCGGAATGTGTCGGCTAGCTAGAAAGCCAGTTTGCGACAATAGAATCCTTCGGCATTCCTTTCCGGCGCGTTAGACTCGATGCCGCGCAGGCGCAGCGTGGCACGGAAAGTGTCCTCCGTAAACCATTGTTTGGCTCCTTGCGACTTGAAGCATCGCAGGACATAGTGGATCTTCTGCTTGCACAGCGATTCTGGAAGTCCGACGAAAACATTGGGCGCGCCAAAATCCCCATCGTACTTGGGAATTTCGTACTCTAAAATCAAGTGGTTCCGAAAGGTGTTCCATGTAAGATTACAAATCAAGCGATGGTCCTGGTGCAAGTCATCACGGGAATGGGTAAAGATCAGATCTGGAACAAAGGACTTTTTCAGCAGTTCGAAGAAATCCTTTATCCCCGTACCCTGAAACGGGAAATAGCCATCGCGAAAGTTCTTGAAAACGACGCGACAAGCAACAGTTTTGTTCAGGAAAAGCTGAGCCGATTTTCTTGCTTCTCGCTTTCGCTGCGGTGTGGAACTAAAAACCACCCAGTAAAATTCCAAACGAGGATTCTGGTCGAGCAATCGAAGAATGGTGCCGCCGCAGCCGATTTCAATGTCGTCACAATGCGCTCCCAGGCAGAGCACTCGCCGCAACGGCTGTTGTTTGTCGCCGAGACAGAACCTAAGCATGGCGATCGCTCAAGGGCACGCGCGAGGTCTTGTTGGCGACGGCCTCGTCAGTTTGATCTCTGGCCTCTGCCGATCCTCCATTCTTCTTTTTCCACACCTCCCAAGGAGCATCCCCACGCTCGTAGAGATCGTCCAGCTGCTGCTTATCCTTGAAAGTGTCCATGGCGCCAAAATATCCGTCATATTCATAGGCCGCCAACTGCCCTTTCTGAATCAAGCGTTGAAAAGGCTGTGCAACGAGTTCTTCTCCAGGGCCGAGATATTCGAAAATGTCCCTCTTGAGAACGAAGAGCCCCCCGTTGATCCGAATGTCGGACCGGGTGAGCTCCTTGATTTCGCTGACCAAGCCGCCTGGCGCGGTTCGCACTACGTGATAGGTCAGACTCGGCCGCACGCTGGCGAAAGTCGCAACCGTGTCCTGTTTGCGTGCAAAGTCCAGGTAGGCCGGAAGATGAAGGTCAGTCAAGCCGTCGGAGTAATTTGCCAAGAACAGCTCCTCATCTCCCACGTACTTTTCCACCGCCCGCAATCGCTGCCCAATGTTGGAATTGATGCCAGTATCCGCAAACGTGATCTTCCAATCGTGGATGTCACGGTTTGCGAGTTGCAGATCCTTACCTCCTTGCGATAATACGAAGTCATTGGACAGACACTCGTTGTAGTTAAGGAAATACTGCTTGATGAGATCACCGCGGTATCCAAGACACAGTACAAAATCCCGATGCCCAAAGTGCGCGTAGTATTTCATCACATGCCAGAGAACGGGGCGGTAGCCGATAGGAACCATTGGTTTTGGGATGTGGTCCGCGTAGTCCCTCAACCGCAGTCCTAAGCCGCCACAAAAGAGTACTACCTTCATGACAGAATCCCCTTTTTACGAGACGATTAAAGCACCCAAACGAATCCCTATCTCTTCCACTCGCCTCCTAGCCGCCCTTTCTTAAGGCGAACTGATCAACAAAAGAAGGGCGGGTGATATTCTCGAAGTAGCCTGAGGGCCATGCTTTTTGGCCACGCCCGTGCACGAAACAGCCGCAGCGAGTTGGATTGCTATCAACAATATAATGTACAAGACGCAACGCTCGATAGCTGAAACCCGCCAGGAGCTTCGTAATCTGCACTGCTTCATGGTGCAAACAAAAGTCTTAGGCCGTCGCGAAAGAATACACAGTTCAGCTCAGGCGCCTCCGAGAAGGCTCCCATCGGTAGCGCTGCATTGCGAACATGTTAGGCAAGCAGAAATTCACAGTCGAGCCCCAGGTGATTTACTTGCTGCTTGATTTCGTTCACGTACGTCGCATTTGTCAGGATGATTACGTCCGGCCGATACTCGACCAAGGATTCGGGTGCCACAACCAGCGCGCCCGTGCCGGGGATGTACCTTCCCTGCCGTGCGGGATTGATTTCCACGATATGACGGATTTCACCGTCGGGGTCGACCAAGTTCAGAAAAGTAATTCCTCTGCCAGCTGCACCCCAAGCTGCCACCTTCCGTCCTGCACGACGAAGTTCCTGAAGACGATTCCGCCAATACGACACCTTGCAATGAAAGGTGTCCGCGAACCGGTGCACTTCCACGAGATCCTCTCGAAGTCCGACGCGAGCGGAGATCGGACGCCCAGCCACACCCTTGCAACCCAGCGCGCCTTCTATACTCAAATATTGCCCGTCGGCATAGCAAGGTCCTGCCCGCAGAACTTCTAACCCGCACTCGCGGAACAATCTCGCCAGTGAGTTCTCCGTGAAATAGGATCGGTATTCATATATTAACTGCCAGACAATTTCCTTTCGAAAAAGATTATTGGCATTCACGACTTCGAAGTAGATTCGCACGGCTGGTCTGTGCTCGACGGCGCGGTGCACAGATTCAACAAAGGCACGCGGGTCAGGCATGGTGTGCAAAGCCTGCCGACAAATCACCAAATCGACTTGCAGTTGCGCATAGCGCTCATCGTAGAAATCGCGGATCCAGGTGATTGGTTTAGTGCCCTCGGCATCATTCCCTACGCGCTCAAGACTTGGGTCCACGCCAATACCTGCTCCGCAGCCTCGCTCGAGCATCAAACGGAGAAAAAAACCAGGTCCACAGGCCACCTCCAAAACCGTTTTGTTCTCTAGTTGGTGGCGAGCAATTAGATCGTCGGCCAGATCAGACAAGAATTGCAGATACACTCCAGAGTGATGTAGGGAGACCTCGTAGCCCGGCGCAAACGCGTCCTCGATCGGGATGTAAGCGCGATTTCCGATATAGCCGCATTCCCGACACAACGCGAGCAGTATATCTCCGCGCGGAGCGTTCCGTGCATCCGCCTCGGTCCGAAACAGGCGGCCAATATGGACAACGGCTCCTCGGTTTTCGAGAATATCAGCCCACTGGCTCGACTTGCAGACTGGACATGAGGCTTGCATGGTCATGGCAAGGGCTGGTTTTGAGAATTACGCATATACCTTCGCGCGTGGAATCGGCACGACGAACTGCCCACCCCATTCTCGGATATAGGCGATCTGTTGCATAATCTCCTCCTTCAGATTCCAAGGCAGGATCAAGACATAATCGGGTTTGGTTTGACGGAGTTGCTCGGGAGGGAAAATGGGAATATGGCTGCCTGGGAGAAACTTCGATTGCTTGTAAGGATTCCGGTCGACGGTATAGGCGAGCAGTTCCGAACGAATTCCGCAATAATTAAGGAGCGTATTGCCTTTCCCAGGAGCTCCGTAGCCTGCCACCTGCTTTCCCTCCCGGTATGCCTGAGTAAGAAACTCCAGCAATGCACATTTCGTCTCCTTTACTTGTTCAGCGAATGAGGAATAACTTTCGAGCCGCGAAAGACCGGCAGCTTCTTCCTTTTCGCGCAGCGAAACCACTTCAGCGGTCACGCACTTGGAACCATCTGCCGTATGGCAGGCATAAATGCGCAGCGAGCCTCCGTGGGTTGATAGTTCTTCCACATCAAACAGCGTCAACCCGTGTGATAAAAATACTTTTTCCGCGATGAGGAAGGAAAAATAAGAAAAATGCTCGTGGTAGATGGTATCGAACTGGCCCTCTTCCATTAGTTTTAGGAGGTGCGGAAACTCCATGGTGATTACACCGTTGGGTTTCAACAGAATCTTCATTCCAGCGACAAAGCTATTCAGATCAGGGACCTGAGCAAGTACGTTATTGCCGAGCAAGAGGTCTGCTTTTAAACCCCGCGCCGCAAGTTCCTCGGCGCTCCCTCGATTGAAAAACTTCACGAGTGTCGGCACGCCTTTCTGGACAGCCACGGCGGCCACGTTGGCTGCTGGTTCAATTCCCAAAACGGGTATGCCCCCCAGCACAAAATACTGCAAAAGGTAACCGTCATTGCTGGCAAGCTCAACCACCTGGCTTTTCGGGCCGAGCGCAAAACGCTCGATCATTTTGTTTGTGTACGCCTTCGCGTGCGCAAGCCAGCTTTCCGAATAAGAGGAGAAATAAGCGTACTCGCCAAAAATGGACTCGGCGCTTACGTATTCCCGTAGTTGCACCAAGAAGCAGTTCTCGCAGACGAAGACATGGAGGGGGTAAAACGCCTCCATCTCATTGAGCTGCTGAACACTCAAATAACTCTCGCACAAAGGAGACATTCCCAGATCTACAAAAGTATGCCGCACGCTGGTCCCGCAAAAACGGCAGGGGAATGAAACCAGCGAGGCTGGTTCGGCACCAGCTTTGGCGCTCGGTTCCGAAGACGAAGCGATCACGGGCGACTGTGTTGGTTCGACTGAGCTCATTCAGATTGCCTTATTCAGCGTTGAATCTACGGTAGACCGGTTTCACCGGGCGTCCAACGAGATACTTATCAAGTCCTTCTTCCAGCGCTTTTTTGTATACCCCAAGCGCTTCATCGACGGCAGCGATGGTACGGTCAATGTCTTGATCGGAATGCGAAAGACTCACGACCAGCGAAGGAGTCAGCAAACCGCGCTTGATGGTCTCCTGCAGGAATAACGTTCGGAAGGACTGCGAAGGATTCTTGTTTTCATCACGGGTGGCGTAAACCAGGTTGGGCTCCTTACCAAGCACGGCAAAGTATCCCTCAAGTTGGTGGCTTTTGATCGCCCGGTTGATTCCGGCACGCAATCGTTCACCCTGACGATAGAGATATTCGATCACGTGTTCTCGCCCGTAGACCCGCATCGTTTCGATTGCGGCGGCTAACGAATGCGTCTCGGCTCCATGAGTTGTAGATAACAGAAAGACTCGTTCCTTCGAGTGCGACAGTCCGCCGAGCTCCATCAGATCACGGCGTCCCACAAGTGCAGAGAGAGCAAACCCATTGGCGATGGCCTTCCCGAAAGTAGATAGATCCGGCCTCAAGCCGTAGAGACTCTGAGCGCCTCCCAGGTGCCAGCGGAAGCCGGTAATCATTTCATCGAGAATAAAGATAGCCCCGTTTTTCCGTATGAGTTCCTGCAAGTCTTGAAGAAACCCTGGAGCTGGCGCGACGATCGTTTCCGCCTCGAGAATTACGCAGGCAATTTGGCCCCGATACTGGTGGAACAATCGCTCAAGACTAGCGAAGTCGTTGTACCGAAACTTCACCGTGAGATCTTGAGTGACTTTCGGAATGCCGGAAGAGAGTGGCGTGCTGCCGATAAACCAGTCATCCACAGAGAAAAAAGGTTGATCGCCACAAACGGCCACCATATCTCTTCCCGTGAAGGCGCGCGCAAGCTTGACAGCAGCGGTAGTAACATCTGATCCGTTTTTCGAAAACTTGACCATTTCCGCCGAAGGGATCAAGCCGGCGAGCATCTCAGCACATTCGATTTCGATTGGGCTTGGTCGAGTGAAATTTAATCCCAACAGAGCTTGGCGGTGAGCGGCGTCTGCGACGGATCGATAACCGTGTCCGAGGGTCACCGCGCGCAAGCCCATCCCGTACTCAATAAACTCATTTCCGTCCACGTCCCATACGTGGCATCCCTGGCCGCGCTCGATAAATCCCGGCGCGTGCAGGGGGAATTGATCTTCGCCCTTTGCATAGACGTGTGCTCCGCCCGGGATTAGGGCCCGGGCTCGCTCTTGTAGCGCCTCGGATCTATCGAACTTCGTGGTCTGGCAAATCGATTCTGGCATCGCTGAAACTATACCCCTCTATGATTTTGCTTCCGCTGGCTCAGCCACCGATACTGCGTTTGCATGATGCGGCGGAGTGTCGTACATCGCGATGATTTCCTCCGGAACATGGGCCAGATCGGTGCCGCGCAGATAGTCGCCCATGCAAGTCCCAGTGCAATCAGAATCGATATTTCGAGCTCCCCGGCGTGCAAGTGCGTCATCGGAATGAACCGTTCTGAAATCGATGCTGAGCCTTGTGCGTCCCGAGGTATTCGGAACGGTCGAGTGCATTTGCGCCGCTGAAAAAAGGAGGACACTCCCCACCGGGCCTACAACCCGAATCTGCGGGTCCAGCTCCATCGGTTCCTCAGGTCGCGGTTGCTTTCGGGTGTCCACCCCAATCTGTTGTGCGGCGATTTGTCGGCTCGTGCGATTCCACTCTTGGTAGTTATAGTCGTGCGATCCATTTTTTACCGGCTGTGTCCAGTAGCGGGGGTGGAAAGCCATCACGTTTTCCGGCTGAATCTCGTATACGGGGAGCCACCAATTGATTTGGCAAAAAGGCGCCGAATACCAGGTATCGCGATGAGGGTGGAACGCATAGGAAATGCCGGAGCTCAGATATCCACCATGCGTGGATGTCCGAAGGCGAGGTACATCAAAATGAGTCTTCTCCAGGTCGCAGCCAATCTCCGCCAACAATTGCTGGATAAGCTGCTTGCTCCGAGGATGATGAATAAACTTGGGCTTCAATTCTGCGAGGATTGCTGCAAACCGCTCCACAGGCAGGTGGTGCTGCGCCTCGCGGGGATCGAGTGGAGCAAACGCCTTTTCTGCCAGTTCGCGTGCGAATTCACAGAGAGCAAGTGAGCCTGAAGTCGGGCTGCAGACTACCAGCTGCCCCTCATACACGATCTTCCGGCGGAGATCGTCGGAAACCTCGGGATCAAAAAAAACTGTATTCATCACTGTTCCTCCTACGCACTGGGGCCGAGAAGACTGTGTTGCAACAAATCCGAAGCCGCCTGGGCGATGGCGGCAAACATCAGTCCAGAGCGCTCTGCGATGTCCAGCAGCGAATTCTCACCGTCCGAAAGATTCAGAACCCACAGCATTGCGAGCTCTCGGATTTCGGAATTGGGATACCCTCCCAGTTCCCGATAGAGACCTCGTTTTCCGAGTTGCGGCTCGCACTTGGGATTCAGGTTTCGATATTTGCGATTGCGTTCCAACACCTCGAACAATTCGAGGCAGTACTTGAACGTATCCTCCAAAGCCTCCGGTGCAATGAAGTCAAGATTGTCCGCCGAAGTGTGGTATTCGGGAAATTTTCCATGCTGGGTCCGGTTCAAACATCCCACAGGCAGATTGAAGGCCGGAGAGCAGTACTGACGTTCGTCATAACCGTAGGGAGAAAAATCGCGAACGTTGTAGGGCTTCCCTGAATGACTGAGCAGGTGCAGCGCTGCCCTGTCGATTTCGGCGTTTCCCCGACGAGTTCTCTTGTAGGAAAACGTTCCGCGGTCTCCGACACAAGCGAGGACCAGACCATGTTTGATGCGCGGCACAACCTCTTCGTTCCTGCTCAGCCAAGTGATGGAACCGATAGTCCCAGGGATGAAGAGAAACCGGTAGGTGTATCGGCGCGGCTGCAACGTCAAGGCCTGCGCAAGAGATGTCGCGACGGCTACGCCGGAGAGATTGTCATTGCAAAGTGAAGGATGACAGCAATGAGCGGAAATCAGAATCTCTTCAGACGTTTCACCCTGCAAGAGGCACTCGCCGTAGGTGAGATAACCGTCTTTCAAAAAGGACTCAATAACGACCTCATACTCGTCTTCCAGGAGAGAATCCAATTGCCGCTGGCTCAGACAAAAGCCCCATTCCTCCCGGTAGTAAGACGTGCGGTAAGGAATCCAATCAGGGTGATCCGGCAGGGTGTGCAGGTGCTCCTTCAACTCCCGAAGCGAAAGCTTCATTTGAGTCGGAACGCTGTAGTTAACGACGTGCAGATTCGAGTCCCGAAAATCGATAACGCGATCGCCGCGCGAGTTCTTGACGTAGGCATCTCGGATATTCCATTCGCGTGGGACAGCCCAGTCAAACACTTGGGTTCCGCTCGCCACCTCTTGGATCTGAAGAGGAATTCTCTCTCCGATTCGACGAAGGGTCTCACGAAGCCCATTCCCCGTGATGCTCCGGCAGATTGGGTAGAGTTCCGAGGCAAATGAGTGGATCCGATCTCCGAGACCTGTGAAATTCGGAATGGCCTTCGCTGATGCAATCGTCATACCGGCAGTCATTGGTTTTATTCAAAATCGGCGTAATCTTGGTCTCTTTCTAAAATCGTTCGCGTGTCTTTCGGCCAAGGTATGGCGAACGCAGGATCGTTCCAGCGGACCCCACGCGCATGGCCCGCAGAATAGAATTGCGACATTTGGTAGCATACTTCTGAGTCGGCCGCGAGAGTCTGAAAACCATGCGCGCATCCGGCCGGCACATACATCGCGTTCCCGTTACGCTCGTCCAGCTCGACCGCCAAATGCTTCTTGAACGTCGGCGAATTCCGCCTTAGATCGATAATTACATCAAATATGGCGCCGCGGATGCACCGCACCACTTTAACTTCTTCAAACGGAGCCACCTGATAATGCATTCCGCGCAAAGTACCCTTTCGTTGATTAAAGGAGGCACTGCACTGCGCAATGTGAGTTTCCAGACCGAGGGAAGCGAATTCCTCCTCGCAAAACGTGCGGGCAAAGTAGCCCCGGAAATCTTCCTTTCGTTCCGGTTCGATGATAAATGCACCGGGCAAATCCGTAGGTTTGAAAATCACCGTACTTGCGCTCCCCGATCGATAAGCAAGCGCATCAAACCGCCGCCGCCGCTGGCGCAGGGATGGGGCGTACGCTCATCCAGCGGAGCTGAGAGTCAAGTTGACCGTCCGCAAGCAACCTCCGGATATGCGTAATGCGTTTGTAGTGGGGCCCTTCGAAGTCTTCCAAGGTCAGCTTGCTCTCCCGGCACGCGGCGTAGATCTCCTGAGCGCCTCGCCGTATATTCCAATGAGGCTGGAACCCTGGTAGTGTGTCCTTGATCTTGCTGAAATCCACGCGGTAAGAGCGCGGGTCCGGGCCACCGTCCGCTTCGTATTCAATCGTGCATCCCGGTACAGTTTGTTTGACAATTTCCGCGAGGTCCCGCACTTGATAATTCTCTTCCGTAATCCCAACGTTGAAGGCTTGATTATGGATGAGCTCGCGCGGAGCATCAAGAACAGCCAGGAAGGCGCGGCTTATGTCTTCGATGTGAATCAGCGGACGCCAAGGGGTGCCATCCGATTGAATCCGCACACGTCCCGTTGTGTGAGCCCAAGCGACGAGATTGTTCAGAACGACGTCGAAGCGCATGAACGGCGAAACCCCATAAGCCGTCGTGTTGCGCAGAAACACCGGACTGAACTCGGAATCCGCGAGGTCTGAAAGCTCCCGTTCGGCTGTCACTTTGGATTCAGCGTAGGGTGTCACAGGATTGAAAGGAGCGTTTTCGCCAAGCATTTCAGAACCCGCCGCGCCGTACATGCTGCAGGATGAAGAAAAGAGAAATCGTTTGACCCCGACCTGTTTCGACAATCGTGCGAGCCTCGTTGTGGCGTGAAAATTGATCTGGTAGGTGAGCTGAGGATTGATGTCCCCAAGAGGGTCGTTCGAAAGCGCAGCAAGATGCAGAATGGCGTCGTAGCCCTCGAGATCGCTCGACTCGATGTCCCGCAGGTCTTTCCGAAGGCTGGGAACGTCACAGAGTTCACCGACAAAGCGGTTCTTTACGAAAAAATCACTATCCAGGCCGGTAACCTCATGGTCCGCCTGGAGCAGCATCTTCGTCAAAACTGACCCAATATAACCGTGGTGTCCGGTCAAAAGAACGCGCATAAAATCTCCAGAATCGAAATGGAGCAGCGACCGGGAGTCTCCTGTCGCTCTGGGCTAACATCTCCATATTGTAGGCCTAACCCACTTCAGTTAACCAGAAACATAAGGGCGCAAGGTGACCCCGCCAGCAACGGCTAGACCTCTACAGTCCAGAATTAGAGCAGTTGATGTTCCATTCACGGCCGATCAACCACTTGTAACTGTATTCATTTTCATGAAGATATCTCCTCGGAGAACCTCGGAAATGGCGATATCCCAAATCTCATAGCCCAAGCTTTCTCCGATGATGGAGATCTTTTACACACTTTTCAGCTAACGGAGGGGCGCCCACACAGGAGGGATTGGCGCTCAAATTCCCTTTTGGAAACTCGACCCGAGCTCGGCGACTAGCGGCGCCGACTGTGACCTCGGTTAATATTTTGACAATGGTGCCTTTTTGGCGATTGGGATGTGGCAGCGTGGAGTCGTAAAACAGGTTCTGGTCAAGCCACCAAGTGGCAAACACTTCTTTCGTTTCAAGGAAGCGACTATCGCGTTACTACAGGGCAACCGGATGGCCGAGGCTCCGTCTCCGTCGGCTTCTCTGCAACCAGGACTCGGCCCTGACTTGCCTCCATGGCTGAGTTCTGTGTCGTTGGGAGAGCCACCTCGTCTCGATTGGTCCTCGGCTGTTCCTGTTTGTGCTGTGTCGAAGGTAGGTTTTTTTGCGACTCAGACAACTGCTTGGCGAAGACGGCCAAGGCTGCGAATCCTTCCATGAGATGGCTCCTTTTGCCTTTATCCAAAACGGGTCAACGAGAACCTAGCAATCCACTAGACGCTGCGGTCTGATAGCCTTTCTCTTTCCGGCGCGCACCTCAATGCCCGGTTTCCAAACAGTTTGTACGAAACGACATCTACTGGACGATAGAACGGAGGTACCGTTTTGACTAGACCGCTTGGACGATCATTTCTGGTACGCCACACTCTCCTTTCACGACTGTCGCTGCCGGTGCAATTAGTTAGACATTCACAAGGTGGCATTCGATGTGCTTTCCCTGAGCGGCGTTTCGTTTTTCGGTTGACGGCGCAAGATTTCGAGTAGTGCTTGTTCGGGGCGGGGCGATTCGGCACCTTGCCGGAGGTCGAACCATTGGTTCGGTGGCTAGCTAGAAGACCATCCCCAAATCCACTGATAACCGATTTTCAGCGAAATGATGAATGGGTTAATCCAATAGGCCATTTTGGCACTTCGACCAGATTGGCTGCGACCAAATCAGAAGCATCGACGGAAGAGGAGCTTAAGATTGATTGGCAACCTGAGGCTTTGGACAAGGTTTGTTTTAAGGGCATCTACGATCTTCAAGAAACGGCCCGCCTTGAGGATTACGTAGTTCTTCAAGTCCTAAATTAAATTACGGCTCGGTCAGAGTTCCTGCCAAAGGTTCGCTTAGCCGCAGTGCCTAAGCGGCTTCCGATCCCGCAGAATCGCATCAAGAAACAGCCAAGCCTGTTCCGTGACCGCCTGTACTGTTTCGCGCAGCGGCGCATGACCCAAACGGAAGCGGAGAAGGACGCTAAGCACGTGCAGACTGGATGTCTGCAATTGCCAAAGCTCGCCGCCAAAGAGACTATCAACGCGCGGTGCACCTCGTTGCGCCTCTCTCACGGCTATCCGTTATGGGACCTGCTTGCACCGGTGCCTCAAAGTCCTCGTACCGTCTCCGACGACGAGAAAAGGAAGCCTTGCCACCAAAACCTCATCCTCTCAACCTCAGCCGTGACCTATTTTTTATGGGTTATCCGCGATCATCTATCTACTTGGATTTACCTGGCGCGGCACCTATGGCTCAATCTGCGAAACCGCCTCGGGCTTTCATTGCGGTCGCGGCTAGTGGTGTGCCTTGAAAGCAACCAACTGCATGATCCAAGGACCTGGATTGTTTAGTGGAGCCGTAGCACTGTAACTACCCGTCGTCACC
>Ga0210409_10006191_pt1 | contig 12477 bp, 10 predicted proteins | sample IncBWH17MmetaG_FD_161649 | JGI IMG/M metagenome (GOLD analysis project Ga0210409, IMG submission 161649) | Forest soil microbial communities from Barre Woods Harvard Forest LTER site, Petersham, Massachusetts, United States - Inc-BW-H-17-M | ecosystem: Environmental > Terrestrial > Soil >...
GCCGTCGGCGGGCACCTCGGTCATGCGCGCCGGCTCGAGCACGGTCATGCCTTCCTGCAGCTCGTAGCGCACGCCCTGGCGGCCGTTGAGCCGGGTGCGCTCGGCGAGACTCGCTTCGCTCCAATGCGGGCGCGGGGCGGCGACGGCCGCCGGCCCATAGGTCTCGGTGAGCCCATAGGCATGCGTCAGCTCGAACCCGATGCGTGCCATGCCCTCGATCATCGCCGCCGGCGGCGCCGCCCCGGCCACCATGCCGCGCACGCGCCGCGTGATGCCCGCGCGCCAGGCCGGCTCGGCGTTGATCAGCATGTTGTGCACGATCGGCGCGCCGCAATAGTGATCCACGCCGTGCCTGCGCATCGCCTCGAGAATCGTCCGTGCCTCCACCTTGCGCAGACACACCTGCGTGCCACCGAGCAGCGCCAGCGTCCAGGGAAAACACCAGCCGTTGCAGTGGAACAGCGGCAGCGTCCACAGGTAGGTCGGGAAGTGCGGCATGCTCCAGGTGAGCGCGTTGCTCACCGCGTTGAGATAAGCGCCGCGATGATGCGTGACCACGCCCTTGGGGTTACCGGTCGTGCCGGAGGTGTAGGAGACGGCGATGGCGTCCCACTCATCCTGCGGCCCTGTAAGCCGCGCCCGGGGCTCGTGCCGGCCGAGCAGGGCTTCGTATTCGTGCTCGCCGAGGGGCTCGCCGGGACCGGTGTACTCGCTGTCGCACACGTCGATGACCCGCGGCGAGCGGCCGTGCTGCTCGCGCAGAATGTGCAGCGCCTTGCCCATGAGCGGGGCGAACTCGCGATCCGTCAGCAGCACGGCGGTCTCGCAGTGCTGCATCTGCCAGGCGAGCAGCGGCGCATCGAGCCGCGTGTTGAGCGGATGCAACACGGCGTTGAGCGCCGGCACGGCGTAGTGCGCTTCGATCATCTCCGGTGTGTTGGGCAGCATGACGCTCACGGTGACCCCGCGCGCGACTCCCAACGCGCGCAGCGCCGCCGCCAGGCGCGCGGTGCGCTCGCGCGTCTCGCGCCACAGGTAGCGGCGGCTGCCGTGCACCACCGCGGGCAGGTCGCCGAACACCTCGGCGCTGCGCTCGACGAAACTCACCGGCGACAGCGGCACGTAGTTGGCAGGATTCTTGTCGAGACCCTGGTCGTAAATGCTCATGGCCACGCTCCGCGCGATCCGATCGCCCACGGCGGCGCGCCGGGCGCAGGCCGACGGCGCGGTTTGCAGGAGTATGGCCTCCCCGGCGAGGCCCTGCCAATAATGGGCGGCTCATCGCCCGGTGAGCGTCGCCAGGAGCCATGCCCCATGGCAAGAAAGCTGTCGCAGCGCGCGGAACGCCTGCCGAAACTGCGCCGCAAGCACTACGCGCGTGAGTTGAGGCGTCTGCAGATCGAGTTGGTGAAACTGCACCGTCACGTCATCGCCCGCGGCCACAAGGTGCTGGTGATACTCGAGGGACGCGACGCCGCCGGCAAGGACGGCACCATCAAACGCATCGCCGCGCACCTCAGCCCGCGCGAGGTGCGGGTCGTCGCGCCCGGCAAGCCGAGCGATCGCGAGGAGCGCGAGTGGTATTTCCAGCGCTTTAGCGCCCACCTGCCCGCGGCGCAGGAGATCGTGCTTTTCAACCGCAGCTGGTACAACCGCGCCGGCGTCGAGTACGTCATGAAATTCTGCACGAAGAAGCAGCGTGAGGCGTTTCTCCAGGCCGCGCCGCGCTTCGAGCGCATGCTGGTCCGCGCGGGAATCTTCCTGCTCAAGTACTATCTCGACATCACGCGCGCCGAGCAGGCACGACGGCTGCGCGCGCGGCGCCGCGATCCGCTCAAGCAGTGGAAAATCTCCCCGGTGGACGAGGCCGCCCAGCGCCACTGGCACGACTACAGCCGCGCCCGGGACAGCATGCTGCGGCGTACCCACCAGCCCGAGGCGCCCTGGATCGTGGTGCGGGCCGATGACAAGCGCCAGGCACGACTCAATGTCATTCGCGACATGCTGGCGCGCATCCCCGCCCCGCACGTCAAACGCACGCTGGCGCGGCCCGACCCGCGCGTGGCACGCGAGTTCAATGCAAGGCTGCTGAGCTCGGGTTGGGTGGCGCCCTGATCGGCCGCTGCGCCGCGGCCGTGCTGGCCGACGCCGCGCCTACCGGCGCTGCCTGCCGGCCGCTCCTGAGAAAGCCGCCCCGCGGCCGGCGCCTTCAGTACAATCCCGCGATGCCGCAACACCGAAGCCGCAGCGCGCGGTGAGTACAGAGCGCGCCGCTCCCGGCATGAGTGCGCCGCGTACCCCGTCGTTGGCCGCGCAGGCGCTCATGTTCACGGGCGCCGCGCTCGTCATGCTCGGCAACTACTACGCCTATGACTCGATCGGCCCGGTCGCCGAGCAGCTCTCGCGCGAGCTGCACTTCAGCGACACGCAGATCGGGACCCTGAACGCGATCTACAGCCTACCCAACATCTTCCTGGTCGTGATCGGCGGCGTGCTGGTCGATCGCTTCGGCGCACGCCGCATGGCCGTCGCCACCACCGCACTGTGCCTGGTCGGCGCGATCGTGACCGCGCTCGGCACGCGCTTCCCGGTGATGGCCACCGGCCGGCTGCTGTTCGGTGTCGGCTCCGAAACGCTGTCGGTCGCGATCCTCGTCGCCCTGGCCCAATGGTTCACGGGGCGTTACTTTGCGCTGCTGTTCGCGATCAATCTGAGCCTGTCGCGCCTGGGTTCCTACCTCGCCGATCTCTCACCCTCCTTCGCGGGCGGTCTGTATGCGCGCGGCTGGCAACCACCGCTGTGGCTCGCGACCGCTTTTGCGGCCGCCTCCTTCGCCGGCGCGCTGCTGTACTATTACGTCGACCGGCGCGAGGCGCCGCGCGGCACACTGGCACTGCCGCCGCCCCCCGAGCGCTTCGACTGGCGGCATCTGCTCAGCTTTCGCGCCGAGTACTGGCTGCTGGTGGCGGTGTGCGTGGCGTTCTTCTCGGTCATCTTCCCCTTCCGCAGCACCTTCGCCATCAAGTACCTGCAGCAGGCGCAGGGCCTGACGCTGGCGCAGGCGAGCACGCTCAACAGTTACGTATTTCTCGCCGCAGTCTTCGCCACGCCCGTGTTCGGGCTGCTGCTCGACCGGATCGGGCGCAATACGCTGCTGCTCGCTCTGGGCTCGGCGCTGTTGCCGTTGAGCTTTCTCGTCCTCGCAGGGGTGAACGGCGGCGCCGGGCTGTCGACCGCGCTCCTCGGCGTGAGCTTCTCTTTCCTGCCGGCGATCCTCTGGCCGACGGTGGTGCGCTACTCCGCGCCGGAGCACCTCGGCACCGCCTATGGCCTCATGACTACGCTGCAGAACTTCGGGCTGTTCGCCGCCAACCTGATCGCCGGCTATCTCAACGATATGAGCGGCGCCAGCGCCGCCAATCCCGGCGGCTACACCCCGATGCTGTGGTTCTTTGGGCTCCTGAGCCTCAGCGCCTTCGTGGGCACGATGCTGCTGTGGCTGCGCGATCCCGGTAGCGCCGCCGCGCAGCCTCAAGCGTCGACCAGCGGGCCCTGAGCCGCATGCACTGGCTGACGCCGCTGTTCATACTGGCTGTCCTTGCGAGCAGCGCCGTCGGGCTGTGGCTGTCGCAGCGGCAGGCCGTCGAGGTCGCCCGTAACCGCAACCGGGTGCCCGGGCCGTTCGCCGACAGTGTCTCGAGCGCTGAACACAGCAAGGCCGCGGACTACACCATCGCCAAGGTGCGTTTTGGGCGTATCGGTGCCGTCATCGACGCGGCGCTTACTCTCGTGCTCACGGTCGGCGGCGGCATCGCTGCGGTGGATGCGCTGTGGCGGGCGACGCTGCTCTCGCAGCCCTGGCTCGGCGTTGCCGTGATTGCCACCGTCGCCCTCCTCGTTCAGCTCGTCAACCTGCCCTTCTCGCTCTGGCGCACGTTCGGCCTCGAGGCCCGCTTCGGCTTCAACCGCACCACTCCGGCCCTGTTTCTCGCCGATCTGGGCAAGAGCCTCGCGCTCGCGGTGCTGCTCGGCGGCCCGCTGCTGGTGGCGACGCTGCTGGTCATGGAGCGCGCCGGGCGCTGGTGGTGGGCGTGGGCCTGGGTGCTTTGGCTCGCGGTCATGCTGCTGATGGCCTGGGCGTGGCCAGTGTTCATCGCCCCACTTTTCAACCGCTTCGTGCCGCTCGAGAATCCCTCCCTCAAGGCGCGCATTGAGGCGTTGCTGGCGCGTTGCGGCTTCGCCTCCCGCGGGGTGTTCGTGGTGGACAACTCGCGCCGCTCGAGCCATGGCAACGCCTATTTCACCGGCATCGGGCGCCACAAGCGCATCGTGTTCTTCGACACGCTGCTCGAGCGCCTCGACGAGGCGGAAGTCGAAGCGGTGCTGGCGCACGAGCTCGGGCATTTCCGCCTCAAACACGTACGCAAGCGCCTGGGCGTATCGATGGCGACGAGCCTGCTCGCGTTGGGTCTGCTCGGCTGGCTCTCCGGACAGAGCGGCTTCTATAGCGCGCTCGGGGTACCGCGGCCGTCGACCCACGCGGCGCTGCTGCTGTTTGTGCTCGCGCTGCCAGCGTTCACTTTCTTCCTGATCCCGCTGGCCTCGCTCTGGTCGCGCCGCCACGAGTTCGAGGCGGATGCTTTCGCCACGCGTTATGCAAATCCGGCCGAGCTCGCCAGCGCGCTGGTGAAGCTGCATCGTGACAACGCGAGCACGCTGACTCCCGACCCGGTGTACGCCGCATTCTATTATTCGCATCCCCCGCCGCTGGCGCGCATCGCCCGCCTGCGCGCGGCGGCCACGTCATCTTAGAAACCACCCGTGCGCCTTGCGCGGGACTTCACGGGATGTAGTACAGATCGATGCTCCTGCCGATGCGCTCGAGCGGGGCGTAGGCGTCGAGCCAGGCGTAATCGGCACGGTTGCGCGTGCGCGCGAGCTGCGACACCGCCACCCACCCGCGCACGGGCTGACCCGGCGGCAGAATCTGGTACGGTGGTAGCGGCTCGCGAGCGAGATCCGCGGTGCCGCGGTACGCCAGGCTCAAGCGGGGGATCTTGCGCTGCGCCGCCCGCACCTCGAGGCGGTACAGGTCCTGACCCCAGTCGAGATCCGAATCCACCAGCACGCGCTCGGGGTGGGCGACCGCCTCGTTGAAATAAGGCAGGTAATCCGGGTACGCCCGCCACACGGTGGACAGCTGCCACGCCATGATCGCTAGCAGTGCCGCGCCGGCTGCGAGCGCGGCGCGCGTACGGGGCCAGGCGGTGATGCGCTGCCAGGCGCGCACGCTCACATAAGCGCCCCCGAGCGCGAGGAACGGATAGAGGATGAGGATGTGCCGTATCCCGATGTTGATGCGGCTGAAGGCGCAGGCGAAGGTGAGGATGGCGATGACCACCATCAGCGGCGCCACTGCCCATGAATCGCGGCGCTGCCAGCCGCGGCGCGCGAGGCAGCCGAGTCCGAGCGGGCCGGCCGCAAGCAGCGGAATCGGCGTCTTCACTGCGAGCGCGACGAGGTAGAAGTACCACCAGCCCGTCAAACGCACCTGACCGAGCAGGTACGAGCGGTGCCCGCTGTCGTTGTGCGCCTTGACCGCCACCACGCCGTTGACGAGGTCCTCGAGCTCGCGGGGCAGCCACAGCTTCGACAGCAGCGCTCCGAGCTGATGGTCCAGGCCCGGCCGCTGCAGCAGGTAGGACAGCGCCCAGTTGAATCGCAGGGCGACGCCGGCCGGGTTCGATGCGCGCGGTCCGTACACGAGGTACAGCGGCACGAGCATGGCGAGCGCTGCGAGCGCGAGTCCAGCCAGCCGCAACTGCCAGCGCGCCGCACCCATGACGGCCATCGCGGCAGGACGCTGCGGCACCGCGGGGAGGCCTCGCCAGCTACCCACAACCGCCTGGGCCGGCGCGAGCAGCAGCAGCGCCAGGCCGATGAACGGCACGCTGGAGAACTTGGTCGACACCGCGACCCCGGCGGCGAGCCCGAACAGCAACGCATCGGTGAGGCGCGCCGTGACCAGCCAGCGCTGCAGCGCGTAGAGGGCCAGCAGGATGGTGGCGGCCGCCGCAACGTCGAGACTGGCAAGCGCGCCGTGCCCGAGAATGGGCGGCACGGAGAGCAGCAGCAGCACCGGCAGCAGCGCGGCGCGCGGGGTTTCGAACAGTCGTCGTGCCCACAGCCAGGTCGCCAGCAGCAGCAGCGCGAGAAAGGGCAAGGTGCCGAGCCTTGCCAGCGTGAGGTAGCGCCAGTAATGCCCGCCCGAATAGAGGATGTGGATGCCCTCGGGCGTACCCTCCGGCGGCGGCGTGTCGAAGGAATGCGCGCCGGCCAGCCAGGGGCCGAGCGCCAGCAGCACGCGCGCGAGTGGCGGATGTTCGGTGTCGTACTCATAGCGGCCGCGATCGAGCAGTTCCAGTCCTGCGGCCAGATGCTCCGGCTCGTCCCAGGTGTTGGAATACACGCGCCAGCTGCCCGCGGCGAGTAAGCACGCCCCGAGAATGATCAGTGCGAGCGCGAGGCGCATCGCCGCTGTGGCGCGCGCGGGCGGCAGCGCGCTCAGGCTCAGGCTCCGAAGGGGTGCCGCAGCAGGATGGTCTGCCCGCGGTCCGCCCCCGTTGAGATCATGTCGATCGGCACCGCGGCGAGCGCCTGCAGCCGCTCGAGATAGCGGCGGGCGTTGGCCGGCAGCGCTTCGTACGCAGTGATGCCGGCGGTCGAGTCGCCCCAGCCGGGCAGCTCTTCGTACACCGGCTCGATGCCAGCGTAAGCTTCGAGGCTCATCGGCGGCTCGGGGCTCACCTCGCCGTTGCTGCGGTAGCCGACGCAGATGCGCAGGATGTCCAGTCCGTCGAGCACGTCGAGCTTGGTGATACACAGGCCCGAAACGCTGGAATGCACGATCGCGCGCCGCAGCGCCACGGCGTCGAACCAGCCGCAACGCCGCCGCCGCCCGGTGACCGAGCCGAACTCGTGACCGACGCGCGAGAGGTGCTCGCCGTACTCGTCGAACAGCTCGGTCGGAAAGGGTCCGGCGCCGACGCGGGTGGTGTAGGCCTTGACGATGCCGATCACCTCGTCGAAAGCCTTCGGCCCCAGGCCCGTGCCGGTGCCGGCAAAGCCGGCGGTGGTGTTGGATGAGGTCACGAACGGATAGGTGCCGAGGTCCACGTCCAGCATCGCCCCCTGCGCGCCCTCGAACAGCACGTTGGCGCCGCTGCCGCGCAACGCGTGCAGCGCGCGCGTCACGTCGGTGACGAGCGGCGCGATCTTCACGGCCATCGACAGCTGCTCGTCGAGCGTCTTCTGGAAGTCGACGGGTGCGACCCGATAGTAGTGCTGCAGCACGAAGTTGTGGAAATCGAGCACTTCGCCGAGCTGCGCTGCGAAGCGATCACGCTGGAACAGGTCCGCCACGCGCACCGCGCGCCGGGCTACCTTGTCCTCGTACGCAGGTCCTATGCCGCGCCCGGTGGTACCGATGGCGTTGGGTCCGCGTGCCCGCTCGCGCGCCTGATCGAGCAGCACGTGCGAGGGCAGGATCAGCGGGCACAGCGGCGAGACCCTCAGACGCTCGAACACTGGCACGCCCTGCTCGATCAGCATGCCGGCCTCGGCGAGCAGCGCCGCAAGCGACAGCACCACGCCGTTTCCGATGAAACAGCGCACCTGTTCGCGCAGGATCCCGGAAGGGATCAGCGACAGGATGGTCCTGCGCCCGCCGATGACTAGCGTGTGGCCAGCGTTGTGTCCGCCCTGGAAACGCGCCACCGCCGCGGCGCGCTCGGTGAGGAGGTCCACGACCTTGCCCTTGCCCTCATCGCCCCACTGGGTGCCGATGATGACCACGAACTTTCCCACGCCGGCGACCCCTAGCGGACCAGATACAGGATGACAACCCCGACCAGCATGGAGCCCAGGCCCGCGATGCGCAACTCGCGGTCGGGCACCTGCAGCAGCCGCGCCAAGGCGCGTTTCACGCCCTGGGGATTGAGAAACGGCGCGATGCCTTCCAACACCAGAAACAGGCCGAGCGCGGCGAGCAGGTCGCTGAAATTCAGCGCCACCGGCGCACCAGGCTCAGTGCCGCGGCGCAGGCGGCGGCTTGGACGGATCCTTCAGGTACCTGAAGAACACTCCGTCGGGCGTCACCACCAGCAGATCACCGTCCTTGCCGAGGGAGCGGTCGTAGGCCTGGAGACTGCGGTAGAAAGCGTAGAACTCGGGATCCTTCGTGTAAGCGCGCGCGTAAGTCTGGGCGGCAGTCGCATCGCCCTCGCCGCGGATGCGCCGTGCGTCGCGCTCGGCGCCGGCGATGATCACCGTGCGCTGGCGCTCGGCCGTGGAGCGGATGCTGGCGCTGGCGCTTTGCCCTTCCGCACGCAGCCGGCTCGCGGTCTTGGCGAAGCTCTGCTTCATGCTTTCGTACACCCGCGCCGCCACCTCGTCCGGCAGATCGATGCGCTGCACACGCACGTCCACCAGGTCGACACCGAGACCTGCGGCATTGCGGCTCGCCTGACCGAACATCTCCCCGGTGACGGCGGCACGCTCGGCCGACACGATCTGCTGCAGCGTGCGCTGCGCCACGACGCTCTTGATGCCATCCTTGACGATCTCTGCCAGGCGCTCTCCGGCCAGCGCTTCGCTGCCGGCCGCGGCGGTGTAGTAGACCGAGGAGTCCTTGACGCGCCACTTGACGTAGAAGTCCACGATCAGGCCGCGGCCGTCGTTGGTGAGGAAGGTTTCGCCGGTGTAGGACTCGGAAAGAATGCGCCGATCGAACCTGGTGACCATGTCCCACGGCCACTTAAGGTGCAATCCGGGCGCGTAGCGGGTGTCGATGATGGCCCCGAAACGAGTGCGGATAGCGTATTCGGTCTCGCTCACCGCGAACAGCGAGAAGGCCGCAAACACCAGCAGCACGCCGGCGGCGATGAACAACGGAAACAGCCGCGAGCTCATCAGCGCTGTCCCCGCCCGCGCGCCTCGATCGTGACCGACTCGGGCTCCTTCGCGCCACTGCTGGCAGAGGGCTCGCCCCCTTGTTCCTCGCGTGCCGCGCTCTTCTCCAGCAGCTTCTCGATCGGCAGGTACAGCAGATTGTTGCCGGCGCGGCCGTCGATCAGCACCTTGTGCGCCCGCGCCAATACGCTTTCGATCGTATCGGTGTACATGCGCCGGCGCGTCACTTCCGGCGCCTGCTCGTAGACGGCTTCGAGCTGCGCGAAGCGCGACGCTTCGCCTTCGGCGATGGCCGTGACCTGCGCCTTGTAGGCCTGGGCATCCTGCTGCATGCGTGCGGCAGCGCCCTGTGCCACGGGAATGATGCCGTTGACGTAGGCCTCGGACTCGAGGATGAAACGCTCTTTGTCTGCCTGCGCCTTGTTGGCGTCCCGCTGCGAGGGGATCACCGCATCGGGCACCTGTACATCCTCGAGATTGACGGTAGTGACGGTGATCCCGGAGTTGTAATAGTCGAGCACCCCCTGGATCAGCTCCTTGCTGCGCCGCGTGATCTCCGAGCGCGTCGAGCCGACCAGCAGGTCATCGAGGGTGCTGCGGCCGACGATCTCGCGAATCGCGCTCTCGGAAACCTCGCTCAGCGTGGCTTGCGGCTCGCGCACCCGGAACAGCTTCTTTACCGGGTCGGCGAACTGGTATTGCACGGCGAAATGCAGTTCGACGAGATTGACGTCGGAGGTGAGCACGCGCGACTTGAAATCGCTCGAGTTGACGTTCGCCACATTTACCACGCTGACGCTCTCTATCGGCCAGGGCAGGCGGAAGTGCAGGCCGGGCGGAGTCACCTCCACCAGCTTGCCAAAACGCTGCACCACGCCGCGCTCGGGTTGTTTCACCTGGTAGACGCCGCTCCACAACCAGATGAGAAACACCGCCGCCACCCCGAGCAGCAGCAGCGAGCCGCTGTCGCCACCGCGCCCGCCCGGGCGCAGCAGCGATTCGAGCTTGCGCTGCCAGCTCTTCAGGCGCTCGTCGAGGTCGGGCCCGCCCTGCCCCGGGCGGCGTCCCCACTGATTATTCGAACCGCCAGGTTGGTTCCAGGCCATAAGGAGGACGCGAGCTCAGCGCAGTTTGGTAGCGCGCGAGACGGCGGTCGATTGTAGGGAGGCGCTTCCGGGGGCACAAGGCGCCGCGCTGGCCTGCACCTCGAGAATCTGCACACCGGCGGTGCGGGCCAGCTGCAGCAGCTCGATGTCGGGGAGCTCCACTGCCAACTCGATCGAGCCGTCATCTGCGGAAGTTTCCCCGCGCACCGCCTGCGCCGCGTACAGCCGGGAGCGCAACGCCCCGGCGCTCGCCGGCACCTTGACGCGCGCCCGGCGCGCGAAGCGCGCCAGCCGTTCGGCCACGGCGTCGGTCAGCAGCGCAAGCCCGACGCGCTGCTCGGCCGAGACCCACACCGCGCTGGCGCGTCCGTCGGCGTCGCGATCGATGCGCGGCGCGCACTGCATGCGATCAATCTTGTTGTAAACGAGAATCTGCGGGATCGCGCTCGCGCCGATCTCGGCAAGCACCGCATCCACGTGCGCGATCTGCTCATCGCGGCGCGGGGTGCTGGCGTCGACCACGTGCAGCAGCATCGTGGCGGCACGCGCCTCGGTGAGCGTCGACTGGAAGGCGGCCACCAGTTCGTGCGGCAGCGCACGAATGAAGCCCACCGTGTCCGCGACGACGACGTTCGTGCCGCCGGCAAGCCTGATGCGGCGCACGGTCGGATCGAGCGTGGCGAACAGCTGGTCCGCTACGTAGGCTTGCGCTCCGGTGAGGGCGCCGAACAGCGTCGACTTGCCGGCATTGGTGTAGCCGACGAGCGCCAGCGAGGGCACCGGGATCTCCGCGCGCATCTGCCGGCCGGTCTCGCGCTGCTGCTTGATCTTCGTCAGCCGCCGCGTGAGCACCCGCACGCGCTGTGCGATGATGCGCCGGTCGCTCTCCAGCTGCGTCTCGCCGGGACCGCGCAGGCCGATGCCTCCCTTCTGCCGCTCGAGGTGCGTCCAGCCGCGCACCAGGCGGCTGCCGATGTGCCGCAGCTGCGCCAGCTCCACTTCGAGCTTGCCTTCAAAGCTGCGCGCGCGCTGCGCGAAGATGTCGAGAATCAGCCCGTTGCGATCGAGTACGCGCCGCTCGATGAGCTTCTCGAGATTGCGCTCCTGGCTCGGCGAGAGCGCGTGGTCGACGAGGATCAGGTCCGCCTCGCTCGTGCGGGCGATGCGCCTGAGCTCCTCGGCCTTGCCGCTGCCGAGAAAGTAGCGCGCATCGGGGCGCGCACGGCGCCCGGTGACGGTGGCGACCGGCACGGCGCCAGCGGAAACCGCCAGCTGCCTGAACTCCTGCAGCTCCTCCGGATCGACCTGGGCGCCCACGCCAATGCGCACCAGTACGGCACGCTCACCGGACCGGGGGCGCTCGAACACTCAGGCTTCCTGCGGCGCGAGGCATTATTCGGCGGACGGCTCCGGGGCTGCGCCCTCGTCGGTCGTAAGCCGTACGTTGCGCGCTGGGACGACGGTGGAAATCGCGTGCTTGTAAACCATCTGGCTCACGCTGTTCTTCAGCAGCACCACGAACTGGTCAAAGGAATCGATCTGACCCTGCAATTTGATGCCGTTCACTAGGTAGATGGAAACGGGCACCCGTTCCTTGCGCAAGGCGTTCAAAAAAGGGTCTTGGAGGGACTGGCCTTTGGCCATCGGGTTCTCCTTATTGTTGCAGCTTCGTGTTTTTCGACAGCACAAACGGAGCGCAGCTGAACTTCCGTTGTTCTGCGATCCGGGCAAGCTAACGCACCTCGCGCCGCGGCGAGGAACCGACCGAAACATCTTAACACGCGGATTCCTTCAAAGCCCAAGAGCCCCCAACTCGTGACATCTGTCTCGGTTCCACGACAGCTCGGCCGTGTCCGCATCAAGCCATTCGCCGCGGCTTTCCGCACGCATCCAGGTCAGCTGCCGCCTGGCCAGCTGGCGCGTCGCCGCAACGGCCCGACGCACCGCCTCCTCGAGGCCATACTCGCCCTCGAGGTGCGCCCACAACTGCCGGTAGCCGACGGCGCGTATCGCCGGATGCCGCGCGGTGAGACCGCCGCCGCGGTGCAGACGACGCACCTCCTCCAGAAAGCCCGCCGCCATCATGCCCTCGAAGCGCCGCGCCAGCCGCTCGTGCAGCAACGCCCGCTCCCGCGGCGCCAGGATCCAGTAGCGCAGCGGTGTATCGGCGAGCGGGCTCGAGGTTGCCCGTTGCAGCTCGGAAATCGGCCGTCCCGAGCTGAGATACACCTCGAGCGCTCGCTGAATCCGCTGGCTGTCGGTGGGCGCAATCCGGGCGGCCGCCTCCGGGTCGAGCGCAGCAAGCTCCACGTGCAGCGCCGGCCAGCCGCGCTGCGCGGCGCGCGCGTCGAGCTGCGCCCGCAGTGCGGGTGCGGCATGCGGCAGAACGGCGAGCCCGTGC
>Ga0210409_10006192_pt1 | contig 12476 bp, 8 predicted proteins | sample IncBWH17MmetaG_FD_161649 | JGI IMG/M metagenome (GOLD analysis project Ga0210409, IMG submission 161649) | Forest soil microbial communities from Barre Woods Harvard Forest LTER site, Petersham, Massachusetts, United States - Inc-BW-H-17-M | ecosystem: Environmental > Terrestrial > Soil >...
CACTCCTTGCTGAGGTGGCGAGCGCTTCGGACAAATCCAAAGATGACGACCGATTGAGAAATTGTGGCATGGTCTTGAAAGAGATTCTCGACGTTCCTGACAACATTCCGCAGGACTTGCTCGACAAAGCAGACTGCGTCGTTGTTTTTCCCTCCGTTCTAAAGGCCGCATTCATCGTCGGAGGAAGCTATGGGCGGGGCTCCATGTCATGCCGCAGCGGAGAGGACTTCCGGGGGCCCTGGGGGCCTCCCACGATGATGGCCCTTGAGGGTGGAAGCGTTGGCTTTCAGATAGGTGGAGAAGCTACGGATTTTGTGTTGCTCGTGATGAATGAGCGAGGCGCGAGCGCCATCCTCACTAGCAAGGTCAAGCTGGGAGGCGATGCTTCCGTGGCCGCGGGCCCGGTTGGTCGCGATGCCTCGGCCGATACGGACGCGACTCTGCGAGCCGAAATCTTGAGCTACTCAAGGGCTCGTGGTCTTTTTGCCGGGGTCTCCCTTGAAGGTTCCACGATCCGTCCGGACAACGGCGACAACCGGCGTGTTTACGGGAGGAAGATTCCTGCGAGGGAAATTGTCCTTTCACGGGGTGTTGCCGCGCCCACGGCCGCCGAGCAACTTATCTCGACACTGGATGCCAGGACCCCGAACCACAGAGCGTAGGTCGAATTCGTTGAGGCAGTCCGGCCAGGCCGGACGCAAAGATTAAGGAGGTGAGCCATGTGGATTGTTCGACTTGCATTGCGACGGCCATACACCTTCGTGGTCATGGCCATTCTCATTCTGATCATGGGGACGCTGGCAATCGTTCGCACCCCGACCGATATTTTTCCGAATATCAACATCCCGGTGGTCAGCATTATCTGGACCTATAACGGCCTCGTACCAGAGGACATGGCGGACCGGATCGTGAGCATCACCGAGCGAGCGCTTACCACCACGGTGGACAACATCGAGCACATTGAATCGCAGTCACTGTATGGGATAGCTGTCGTGAAGGTATTCCTGCAGCCGAACGCAAACATTCAGCAAGGCATTGCACAAATTACAGCGGTTTCTCAGACTCAACTCAAACAATTGCCCGCGGGAACGACGCCGCCCCTGATCCTGGCCTATAGCGCATCGAGCGTGCCGGTTTTGCAGTTAGCTCTTTCAGGCCAAAATATGTCCGAACAGCAACTCAACGACTACGGCTTGAATTTCATTCGCACACAGATCATTACCGTGCCGGGCGCATCCGTTCCCTATCCCTATGGCGGTAAGCAGCGCCAGGTGCAGGTGGACTTGAATACAACAGCGTTGCAGTCAAAGGGACTGTCTCCACTGGATGTCGTGAATGCGATCAGTGTACAAAACCTGGTCCTGCCAACGGGAACATCCAAAATCGGGTCCAGGGAATACGACGTGTCCATCCCCAACGCAGCGCCCCAAACGATTACGGACTTGAATCGAATCCCGATCAAGACGATCGGCGGGACTACGATCTACATAAAAGATGTCGCCTGGGTACGCGATGGATTTCCCCCGCAGACTAACATCGTGAAAGTCAACGGACAGCGCTCCGTGTTGCTGACCATCCAGAAAGCCGGCGATGCTTCAACGCTGAACGTAATCTCGGGCATCAAATCGCTTCTCCCTCAAATTCGAGCGACGGTTCCACCCCAACTACAGATAAGCCCTCTAGCGGATCAGTCTATTTTTGTGCGTGGCGCGATCAGCGGTGTAGTCCGGGAGACGCTGATCGCCGCATGCCTGACCGCTTTCATGATTCTCACTTTCCTGGGCAGCTGGCGAAGCACGATCATCATCGCGACCTCCATACCACTGGCAATCTTGACGTCCATCATTGCGCTCAGTGCGATCGGAGAAACGATCAATATCATGACGCTCGGCGGACTCGCTCTCGCGGTAGGCATCCTGGTGGACGATGCCACGGTCGAAGTCGAGAACATCAATCGAAACCGGGATGCTGAACCAGGGAAAGACATGGATGAAGTTGTCCTGGACAGCGCGTCGCAAATCGCGACACCCGCATTCGTCTCCACCCTTTCGATCTGTATCGTGTTTGCTCCGATGTTCTTGCTGTCTGGCGTGTCGCGGTATCTCTTCGTGCCGCTCGCCGAAGCAGTGGTGTTCGCAATGGTGGCATCGTATCTGCTTTCACGGACCATCGTCCCGACGATGGCCAAGTACCTTTTGCGCGGAGATAAGCACGATACGAATGCTTCCGCCAGCCGCAATCCGCTGGTGCGACTTCAAAAGCGTTTCGAGGCATCGTTCGAGAGGTTCCGTAGGCATTATCGCGGGCTGCTGGAGAGCTGCCTGCATCACCGCGGTGCTTTCCTGATTGCATTCTTCGCGACCTGTCTCGGCTCCCTGGCAATTCTGATTCCTTGGTTAGGCCGAGACTTCTTCCCTAACATAGACAGTGGCACTTTCAAACTTCATCTACGAGCTCCGACGGGGATGCGCATTGAAGAGACGGCTAACCTCTGCGATCAGGTGGAGCAGTTGATTCGAAGGCGAATTCCTGCAACAGAAGTCCAGAGTGTTATCGACAACATAGGCTTGCCCTACAGCGGCATCAATCTCTCGTACAGCAATTCGGCCCCAGTAGGGTCATCGGACGCCGACATTCTGGTCACTCTCTCCGCCAATCACCATCCTACGGACAACTATATTCACCAACTTCGCCTGACTTTGCCAAAACAGTTCCCAGGAGTGAGCTTCGCTTTCTTGCCGGCGGACATGGTCGGCCAGATTTTGAATTTCGGTTTGCCAGCTCCCATTGATGTTCAAGTTGTGGGAAACGACTTAGCGGCGAACCGGCTCTATGCGGACACGCTGCTCGAGAAGATGAAACAGGTCTCAGGAACGGCAGATATGCGGATTCAACAGCCCTTCGACGAGCCCTACCTGCGCTTCAGAGTCGAGCGCACGAAAGCGGAAGAACTTGGCTTCAGCGCCCACGACATTGCGCAAAATCTTTTGGTTTCGTTGAGCGGCAGCTTCCAGACTTCACCCTCGTTTTGGGTGGATCCGCAAGACCATGTGAGCTACCAAATCGCCACACAGACTCCGCAATACCGCGCGGATACATTGCAGGATATACAAAACATTCCGGTCACTGGCACAAACCCAACGGCTCCGCCATCCATTATGGCCAGCCTGGTCTCCATGCAACGCGGAGCGGGCATGGCGGTCGTTTCTCATTACGACATCGCACCGATGATTGACATTTTTGGCGCGGTTACCGGGCGCGACCTCGGTGGCGTATCGAGTGACATCAACATGATTATTGATGCCACGCGGACACAATTACCCCGTGGTTCGCAAGTCGTCGTTCGCGGACAGGTTCAGACCATGCAGGCGTCGTACATCGGTCTCTTGAGCGGGTTGGCATTCTCGATCGTGCTCATATACCTGCTTATTGTGGTCAACTTCCAATCCTGGCTGGACCCTTTCATCATGATCTCCGCGCTGCCGGCAGCGCTCGCCGGGATTGCCTGGTTCCTGTTCATAACGCACACGAATCTGAGCGTGCCCGCACTTATGGGAGCGATCATGTGCATGGGCGTCGCAACCTCAAACAGCATCCTGGTTGTCAGCTTTGCCACGGAAAAAATGACGGAAGGAAGTGACTCCTTCAGCGCCGCATTGGAAGCGGGCTTCACGCGTTTCCGGCCCGTGCTGATGACCGCCCTGGCCATGATCATCGGCATGGTCCCGATGGCCCTCGGGCTAGGAGACGGCGGCGAGCAGAACGCTCCTCTCGGCCGGGCCGTCATTGGCGGACTCATTTTCGCGACAGTTTCGACGCTCTTTTTTGTCCCGGCATTTTTCAGCCTCCTAAGGGGTTCAGGACGGCAGGTGGGCAATGTCAGCAGGGAACGTTAGGCACAAAGTTTTTGCATGGGAGCCACTATGTCACATCAAATCGAAGTTGAAACAAGGATTGACGGAGCGTCAGTCCCGTCGACTGACGCAGGGGCGAGAACGGCTGCGCACGGGCGGTGGTTGATCTTGGCGATTGCGCTGATCGTGACCGCGGCCCTCCTGGCATCGGGGATCTGGTCGCGCATTCGAGCCGGCAAGACATTGCGCACCGAGACGTCGCAAGTGGCTGTCACTCCGGTGTCCGTAGTTTCGCCAAAACAAACTGCTGCCGCCCAGGAGATCATCCTTCCCGGAAATGTGGAGCCGTTCATCAATTCACCGATCTATTCGCGCACAAACGGATATTTGAAACAGTGGTTTGCCGACATTGGAGCGCACGTCAAGAAAGACCAACTGCTTGCCGTAATCGAGACTCCGGAGGTCGACCAGCAACTAGAGCAATCGCTCAGCAACCTCAACACCGCGAAGGCCAACCTGGCGCTATCGGAGATTACGAAGAATCGCTACGAGGGGTTGCTCAAGTCAAACGCCGTCTCCCAGCAAGACGTGGATAACGCTGTTGGGTCCTACAACGCCAACCAGGCCATCGTCGAAGCGAGCCAGGCGAACGTCAAACAGCTTCAGGCACTGCAATCCTTTGAAAAGATTTACGCCCCCTTTGATGGTGTTGTCACAGCCCGCAACACGGATATCGGAGACTTGATCAACTCCGGCAGCAATAGCGGGGTAAAGACCGATCTCTTTCACATCGCGCAACCCGGCACGTTGCGCGTCTACGTAAACGTCCCAGAGGAATATTCGCAAGGAGTCAAAGTCGGCATGACTGCAAATCTCAGTCTCGCGGAATTTCCGGGGCGCCAATTTCAAGGGAAGCTTGTCCGCACGGCCGAAGCCATCGATGTGACCACCCGCACCTTGCTGATCGAAATCGATGTGAATAATCCGACCGGCACTTTGTTTACTGGCTCCTACGCAGAAGTCCACTTGAAGGTCCCGACCCAAGCCTCCACGTACCTGCTTCCGGTCAATACTCTGATATTCCGCTCACAAGGTTTACAGGTGGGCGTCGTCAAAGACGGGAAAGTCGCACTCTCACCCGTAACTCCGGGCCACGATCTTGGGGACCAGATCGAGATCGTCGCCGGTCTCAAAGCCGATGATCAAGTCATTGTCAACCCGCCCGACTCAATAATTTCGGGACAGCAAGTTCAAATTGTTCAGGCAACATTGCCGGGAGATGCCAAATGAGCCGTAATCGCGAGAGGCTTTCCACAAAGAAAAGGACCCAAACGCGTTGGCAGCGGAACCTTCTTGCGCTCGCCGTCCTGCTGTCGGGTGGATGCGCGGTTGGCCCGAACTACCGGACCCCCATTGTGGAGACTCCGACCGCCTATAAGGAGGCAGACAACTGGAAGCCCGCTCAACCCAATGACCAAAATCTTGGGGGTAACTGGTGGACGATATTTCAAGATCCTCAACTCAATGCACTCGAGCTCCAGGTCAATATCTCGAATCAGAATCTGAAGGCTGCCGAGGCGCAATATCAAGAGGCGCGCACCGCTTTACGTTACGATCGAGCTGACTACTATCCGACCGTTACAGCTGGCCCGTCAGCCTCGCGGACGCGGGTGTCGGCCAACGCCCCGCCTCCGGGCTCGAAGTTCGACGGCGTCACTTACAACGATTTCGTTTTGCCATTCGACTTCTCCTACCAAGTTGACGTCTGGGGAAGAGTTCGCCGTACAGTGGAATCCTCTCGAGATCAGGCGCAAGCCAGCGCCGCGGACCTCGCGACGGTCAATTTGAGCATGCACGCTGATTTGGCGATTGATTACTTTCAAGCGCGCAGCCTGGATGCCGAGGAACAACTGCTGACCTCTACGGTAAAACAGTATGAAGATGCCCTGGAATTGACCGAAAGCCGCTTCAAGGGTGGATTGTCTTCGGAGGTGGAAGTCCAGCAAGCCAAGACTCAGCTCGATACAACTCGCGCCCAGGCCATTGACGTCGGTGTCCTGCGCGCGCAGTACGAGCACGCGGTTGCGATTCTCATCGGGAAACCTCCTGCGGAGTTCAGTCTTCCCCCGCTGCCTCTCACCGCACCGCCTCCGGTCGTTCCGATCAGCTTGCCGTCGGAGCTGCTGGAAAGACGCCCCGACATCGCAGCTGCGGAGAGGCGAGTGGCGGCCGCCAATGCCCAAATCGGCGTGGCGAAGTCGGCCTACTACCCAGTGATTGGCTTGGGCGCTTCGGGAGGATTTGAGAGCTCCAGCATCACGAGCCTTCTCACTGGACCGAGCGGACTATGGTCTTTTGGAGTGTCAGCCCTGGGGACGATCTTCGACGGAGGAAGACGCCACGCACTCACTGACCACGCACGCGCGGGATACGATTTTCAGGTCGCTTCCTACCGGGAAACTGTGCTCACCGGATTCCAGCAAGTGGAAGACAATCTTGCGGCCGTGAGAATCCTGGAGAATGAAGCCAAGGTGCAGGATGAAGCGGTGTTGGCAGCACAGCGTTCGCTGGACCTTTCTAATACGCGCTATTCCGGCGGAGTCACCAGTTATCTTGAGGTGACCATCGCGCAAAGTGCCGCGCTCCAAGACGAAGTGACGGCGGTCAATATTTTCGGCCGGCGAATGGCGAACACCGTATTGCTAATCCAGGCCCTCGGTGGCGGGTGGGATCGTTCAAGCTTGCCCGCGCGGCCCGAGTGCTGCGGCAAGCTCGTTAGCGACGCCGCCATAAGTAGCGTGAACACTGGTTCGTCCCGGCAGGGGCTGCCATGAGTAGGTTCGTCGCGACCAGACTCGCAACCACTGGAAATTGCATTTTGAGCACGCGCAGAATTGCTACCCACCACACTCCCTCGAAAACACCGCGCACTTTCACCCGCAGGGCTACGCGACGTAGCCGGGAAGACGGAGCGAGTCACGGTATCTTGACTCGCTCCGCCACGACCTGCATCTCGAAGTTGCTCGCGATGTTAGGTTAACTCGCTTACTCGAATAGGCGTTCTCGCCGAATGGGTGGGCCTGTCCGGTCCAATGCACGTGTGCTCCAATAACCCAAGTGGCTGCATTGGGACACCTGTCGGCCGGTTGGACCGAAGTCTTGTCATCCGTCAGGACGCAATTCCGGCCCCCGGGTTCCCAATTCGGCTAACCGCTTCATTTTCCGGAACATGACTTACTGTCGCCCTAAAGAGAAGAATGGTATGCAGCATGCTTTTACTTCCTGCGAGGATCATGGAAGTTCTCGTAGTCGCTTGATATTCAGGAGAAAGAGATGCGAATGAAACCGACGGGCGCCTGCAAATCACCACGCAATATTCGCACTTGGTCCGGAGTCCTTGGTCGACTGTCTCGACTTCTGGCCGGCCCTAAGAACGCACATACCAATCTTGAGGAGTATGTCGAAGCTCGATATGTACTCCCTTATCGGCTTCCTTAGGAGGGAGCGGGAAAGCGTGCACAGCCATGCAGACTTCGATGATTGTGAACGGGAAGGGAAACGGAACGGCTCCAGCGGAAAGGTTGATGGGAGTCGATGTGATCATCAACGGCTCCAAGTATGCAGCCCATTCCGAGGAGCGGCTCGTCGATCTTATCAACCGGGTAGGCGTGAAACTGTCCCAAGTCTGCTATCACCCTCAACTCGGACCAATTCAAACCTGCGACACCTGTATGGTCGAAATCAACGGCCAGCTTGTCCGCGCGTGTGCGACCATAGTCTCTGATGGCATGAGCGTCTCGACGGTTTCGGCAAAAGCACATGCAGCGCAGAAGGAGGCGTTTGACCGCATCCTCAGCAACCATTTGCTCTACTGCACCGTCTGCGACAACAACAACGGAAATTGCACGGTCCACAACACAACCAAGCTGCTAGCCATAGAGCATCAGCAGGTCCCCTTCCAGACCAAGCCGTACGAAGTAGACAACACAAATCCCTTCTACCGTTACGATCCCAACCAGTGCGTCCTGTGCGGCCGCTGCGTGGAAGCCTGCCAGAACGTCGAAGTGAACGAAACGCTTTCCATCAATTGGGACGACCCGCATCCGCGGGTTCTGTGGGACGGTGGTTCGACCATCGGCGAGTCCAGTTGCGTCTCCTGCGGCCACTGTGTCACGGTCTGTCCCTGCAATGCGCTCATGGAAAAGTCCATGCTCGGACACGCCGGATTCCTCACGGGCATTTCCAAGAAAACGCTGAACTCCATGATCGAGGTCGTCAAGGGCGTCGAACCGGAGACGGGATATGGTTCCATCTTGCGCATTTCCGAGATCGAATCGGCCATGCGTGAGTCGCGCATACGCCGCACCAAAACCGTGTGCACGTATTGCGGAGTTGGTTGCAGCTTCAATGTCTGGACCAAGGACCGCCACATTCTGAAGGTCGAGCCGTCAGATGGCCCCGCGAACGGAATCTCCACCTGTGTGAAAGGCAAGTTTGGATGGGACTATGTCAATGATCCGGATCGCCTGACCACGCCGCTGATCCGCGAGGGCGACGGATTCCGCAAGGCCAGTTGGGACGAAGCTCTCGATCTGGTGGCGCGCAGGTTCACTGAGATTAAAGAGAAGCACGGGCCAGACTCGCTCGCCGTTATTTCTTCTTCGAAGTGCACCAATGAAGAAAGCTATCTGATGCAAAAACTGGCGCGCGCTGTGATTGGTACAAATAACATCGACAACTGCTCACGCTATTGCCAGGCGCCGGCCACGACGGGGCTGTTTCGCACCGTCGGGTACGGTGGCGATTCCGGCTCAATCCGCGACATTGAGAACGCAAGCCTCGTACTGATCATCGGCAGCAATACGGCGGAGAGCCATCCTGTGCTTGCCACTCGCGTGAAGCGCGCTCACAAACTTCACGGCCAGAAACTTATCGTGTCCGATCTGCGTGAGAACGAGATGGCGCGCCGCGCCGACGTCTTCCTGCACCCCAAGCCGGCAACGGACCTGGTCTGGCTCTCGGCGATCACTCGTTATTTGCTCGAAAATGGCCTTGCGCACGAGGACTTCCTTCGCCAATGGGTGAACGGACTGGAGGAGTATAAGAAAGCGCTCGCGCCCTTTACCATGGAGTTTGCTTCGCAGACTTGCGGCCTTCCCGTGGAAACGCTGGAGAAGGTCGCGCATATGATTGCTGAAGCCAGCGGCGTCTGCATCCTCTGGGCCATGGGGGTGACGCAACAGAGCCAGGGATCAGACACATCAACGGCTATCTCAAATCTCCTTCTCGTTACCGGAAATTACATGAGGACAGGCACGGGTGCGTATCCGCTACGCGGGCACAACAACGTGCAGGGCGCCGGCGACAGCGGCGCGGCGCCCAACAATCTTCCGGGTTATCAATCCGTCGATGACCCCGAAGTTCGAGCGCGATTCGAGGCGGGATGGAAGGTGAAGCTGTCCTCCACCAAAGGTCTCGACAACCACCAGATGGTCGACGCGATCCATCAGGGTAAGGTGAAATCCCTGTACCTAGAGGGCGAAGAGATGGCGATTGTAGATTCCAATGCCAATCACGTTGCAGCGGCATTTTCCATGCTCGATTTCTTTGTGGTGCAGGATATTTTCTTCAGTACTACGTGCCGCTTCGCCGATGTAGTTCTCCCCGCCAGCCCCAGCCTGGAGAAGGAAGGCACATTCACGAGCACCGAGCGGCGCATCCAGCGGTTGCATCAGGTGTTCGAGCCCATTCCGGGCAGCCGGCCGGACTGGAAGATTACCCAGGATATTGCCAACCGTCTTAACGCCAATTGGAACTACGCGCACCCCTCCGAAATCATGAGCGAAATGGCTTCGCTCACACCAATGCTCACCGGAGTGAACTATGAACGGCTCGAGGGCTACAAGTCCCTGCAATGGCCCGTTGCCGCCGATGGAAGGGATGAGCCATTGCTCTACACGAAGAAATTTAATTTTCCGGACGGCAAGGCGCGGCTCTTCCCGGTGTCATGGTCGGGGCCGGTAGAGAAGTCCAACACAGAATTCGATCTGCATCTAAACAACGGGCGTTTGCTTGAGCATTTCCACGAAGGCAATTTGACCTACCGCGTGAAAGGCATTCAGGAAAAGACGCCGGATACTTTCGTCGAAATTTCGCCGGAACTGGCTAAAGAGCGCGGAGTTCAGAGCGGTACGTGGCTGTTGCTCATTTCCCGCTATGGACAGGTTCGTGTGCGCGCATTGGTAACGGATCGTGTCAGCGGACGGGAACTCTACATGCCAATGAATTCCACCGAAAGCCCCGTGAATCGCCTGACCAGCAGCATCACTGATCCGGTAACTCACACGCCGGCCTTCAAAGAAACTAGCGTGTATATGCAAATCTTGCCCGAGATTGGCGAAAGTCCGCTGCCGCGCGTGAACCCTCGTTTCGGCCATCCCACACCGCAACACGGGGTAGAGGTCGAGCGGAAATGGAAACGCCCGGATTATCAGCTCCCCGGAAGTCAGCTCGTTCAAATCCAGCAGAAATAGAGAAAGAGGAGCGAGAGCCATGGCCAAGCCAATCCCTTTAGAACGACCCGCCCGCGACCCGCGCGAAGAGCTGCAGACACGGCTGAACAGAGCGCCGATTGAACACGCGGAGGCATTACTAGCCGGGTATGAAGTGTTGCAGGGTCTTCACGACGAGGGAGTACTCGAACTGCTGCGTGGACTGCTAGGGTCTGGCGGCAAGGTATTAGAGGCCGCCTCTGAGGCGGCGCGGGCGCCCGAGTCGGTGCGCGCGATTCGCAATCTCGTCGTCCTCGGGAAGACGCTCGCAGAAATCGATCCCGACCTGTTCGACGGTTTCGCCATGGCGCTTCCCGAAGCGATGCGGCAAGCCGGGGCGCAAGGCAAAGAGCCTCCCGGCTTCCTGGCTATTCTGAATAAGTTTCGCAGCAAGGATTTGCGGCGAGGGCTCGTCGCTGTGAACAGCTTACTCGAGGCATGGGGAAAAGACTTTTTCTCGGAAGCCCATTCTCAATCGGAAACATGAACGAGTTGGTGGAGGATTTGTACAAGGCATGAATCGTTGGGTGATCGCCGTAGCTGGAATCTTTTTGCAGATTGCACTGGGCGCAGTTTACGCTTGGTGCGTCTTTCGCTTTCCGCTCGCGCGACAATTTGGATGGAGCATTCCAGAGGTCACGTTGACGTTTACCATTAGCATCTTCGTGCTGGGGATTTCGGCTTTCTTCGGCGGAATCTGGCTGAATCGTCGTGACCCTCGAATCGTCGCACTGACCGGGGGCGTCTTATATGCGATTCTACGACCGCGCTGGGGACTGGCACAGCGCTCAGGAGGATTGTGATGCCCGCGATTGGATTCGACGAAGCTCTCCGTACAATACTTTCCACCGTTCACCAGTTGCCTTCAGAAACTGTAACGCTTGCCCAAGCACTCGGACGAATCGCGGCCGACGCGGTGGTTGCCAATGAAGACGCGGTGCCGTTCCCGCGTTCCGCGATGGATGGCTATGCGGTGCGGGCCAATGAGTGTGCCTTAGCGATGCATGACAATCCGATCGACATTCCCGTGGCGGGCCAAGTGTTCGCTGAACAAGGCGATTCGAGCCTCCCGCTCGGAGCTGCCTTGGCCATCACGACCGGAGCACCGCTTCCTTGTGGCTCCGATACCGTAATTCCGCACGAACGCACAGAGCGACATGGAACCATGGTTCGAATTTTCGCCCCGGCAGACCTAGGCGATTGCGTGTTTCCTCCCGGTGAGGACTTCCATCGTGGCGATGAACTCGTTGCAGCGGGTGAGGTTCTGAACCCGGGAAAGCTGGCACTCCTGGCTTTCGCCGGCAGACCCACAGTGCGCGTATTCCGTCGTCCGCGAGTCGCCATCGTTTGCACCGGCAACGAACTTGTTGATGCGGCGGCAACGCCAGCACACGGTCAGGTGCGCAACAGCAATGCTGTTGCGCTTTCTGCCCTCGTGCTCGCCGCTGGCGGCGAGCCTCGCTACGAAGGTGTCGCACGAGACGACCGCGCTGCCCTCTCCGCGATTCTTCAACAGGGACAAGCTGGCGCGGACATGCTGATCACGACCGGTGGAGCTTCGGCAGGGGAGCGCGATCTTGTCAAGGGTGCTCTTACAGAGTTAGGCGCCGAGTTTCACTTCACGACCGTAGCCATGCGACCGGGGAAGCCGTTCGGTTTTGCCGAATGGGGCGGCTTGCCTGTGTGCGTGCTACCGGGCAATCCAGCCGCTGCTTTCACGTGCTTTCAGAAACTCGTGCGGCCGGCTCTCGCGCGCCTCTCGGGCCATCGCGCCACCGAACTGCCGAGAGTGTATGCTCGCCTCGACGCAGAACTGCACGTGCGTCCGGGTCGCCCCCATTTCGTCCTTGCGCATGTTCGATGCGAAGCGAAAGGCTTCGTCGCGCAGCCGCTTGCGAATCAATGCTCCGCGCTGGTGCGCACCGCAGCAGATGCCAACGCGATCGTTACGGTCCGCGAATCAGCGTTTATTTCGACCTGGCTCCATCGCGGAGAAATGATACAAGTGGAAGTATTCGATTGGTCCGGCGTATTCAGACCATCATGCGAAACGCATCTTGCGAAAGAAGAA
>Ga0210409_10006193_pt1 | contig 12476 bp, 9 predicted proteins | sample IncBWH17MmetaG_FD_161649 | JGI IMG/M metagenome (GOLD analysis project Ga0210409, IMG submission 161649) | Forest soil microbial communities from Barre Woods Harvard Forest LTER site, Petersham, Massachusetts, United States - Inc-BW-H-17-M | ecosystem: Environmental > Terrestrial > Soil >...
TCGGAAATCTGATGTTGGAGCTCCCGCATCCCCAGGTTATTACTGCAGTTGACAATGCGGACACCCGCATAGATGGCGCCAAAGAACAGCGCGGGGTAATGCGGTGTATTCCCGAGGTGCAACCCGATGTTGGCACGAGGAGCTAGGTCAAGCGATTGCAGGCCCTTCGCAATTCGAGCTGCCAGGCCGCGCAGCTCACGAAAAGTAAGACGACGACTGTAGAATTCGAACGCGCACTGTTCCGGAAAAGTGCTACACGCGGTGTCAAAGACGTCGTCTATGTAACGCTCACACTCGAGTGGCATGTCCCACGATATGTTCTTACGGTAGCTTGCCTGCCATATCGGCTCGCTCATGGAAAACTCCCCTTAGCTAACGGAGCCCGTGATTCACGACACGCGTGGAATGATTTCTCTGCCGTTCCAAGCATGGCGTCCCTCTCTTGCCGCGCTGGGTATGAATTGAATCCAGTCGTAGACGTAGCCCGCTTTGTGTTCAAACAGGAACAAATCTTCTGCACACGGAACCAAGTGCGTATTCAGCACCGGCCGCACGCAGGCAGGATCAGCGATCCGGTCGAACATTCTCAGATCGAGCGAATCCTGAGAGCTCCTCTCCACCGAGAGGCGTAGTGCTAGATTCTGATAGGTACCGGTAAACATCTCAGTTGCCGTACGGCGATCGTTGAGACTCAATCGTCGCGGAAACTGCAAATTGTAGAATTCCGGGAGGGAGGTGCCGGCGAGACGTGCCAGCAGAAGCGCCGCAGAGTAGCCAGTGGACACCACAACGATACCGGTACGTTCGGCTGGATTGATGCGCAGCGCTAGTCCGGCCGCGGCGGCGTGTACGTTGTGACCAAACCAAGCCCCGCCAAAATACTTCCAACCGAGCCCCGCACCCCTCACTACACTCCAGCCCTGTATGGGTACGATCTCACGCAGCATCTCCTGCTGCACGAGGCCGCTACTGGACGCGCTCCCGGCAACACTCCATTGAACAAACGTCAGCAATTCGTCGAGCGATAGTGTCAGACCGCGCCCCGTGGCTGGGCAAATAGCAGTGCGGCTGCCATCGCCGGCGGATGGCTCGATGCCGAGAGGAGCGAAAAGAGATTCTCGCAACAACTGCTCGTAACTCTTACCGGTATGCTGCTCAAGAATCGCCGCCGCGATCCACGGGCCCATATTGCTATAGCTATAAATCTCTCCCGGAGCACACGGCCAATCCGTTCGCGCTATCTCCGCGAGTAGCGCGTCAGCATCGAGCCTACCGTTGCCAAGGCGTGGTGCTAACGTGAGTGCCGAGCCGTCCAGCCCATGTGTATGGTTCAGCAGGTGTTTTACGATGACTCCCGAGAGAGGTCCCGCCTTCGGCCAAGCAAGTAAGTCAGCCACCAAAGCATCGAAGGTAAACAGACCTCGAGACACCGCCTGCGCCACGAGGGTGGCAGTGAAGATCTTTGCGAGACAGCCAACCGGCAACTGGCTGGACCATGTGGCGCCGTCCGGCGAGGTTTCATCGGCATCACACAGCGTGGCTCGATGACAGATGCCTTCGGAGACGACGCCAACCGCCGTGTGTCCACGCAGAGGTCGCGGGCAGGCCGCAGCGGCTCGTTCCCTTAGCTCGACATCAGATGAGACTTCCAGTTTCAAGCTGCCCTCGAGCTAGGCTCAGACCCGTCCGCTCAACAGTCGTCAAGCATCTCTGAGAGCGCTGGATCGTCCAACAGGCGCATGACTGCGTCGTCAGCGGCTGTAGCGCTTGCTGAGAGTGGCGCTGGTCTCTCGGGCACGTTTGTCTCCACTGGGTCAGGGAGATTCGAAACATCGATCCGCGCGTTCATTGATCCACCTTGTGGCTCATTGAGCGTGGGCGTTGGATCTACAGAGACAATGGAGTTCATAGCTTGGCCTATCAAGCTGGGCGCGTCGCGTCGCGATTCAACGTAGCAGGCAACGCTAGTGAGATCAATGATACTGCCGCGGTCTCATCGCGAAGCATCTTGCACGGCATGTATCCGCGCATTCATGACGAAGTGTCGCAGGCCAACAGCGTTTACTGTTGACGGCGGGTCGCAGCAAGCATGGCCCTAGGGCCGGGCCGCGAATTGTTCATCAACTCAGCGTGTTACTGTCCTTGCATCGTGCAAGAGTCCAGCACTTTCATGCTATACATGAAAGGCCGCTCTGAGAAGCGCCGCTCATATGGTCGGCGCGGCTAGTACCCAACCAGGCAATGAACCGGTTCTATTGACGGATGGCATCCCCTTAACTCTCCACTTCTGACGGGTCCTGAAAAACGAGGGGGTTACATCAGAGCGAATAGGTGATATGTAGATCGATCATCCGCCCCATATCGTCATAGGTGAAAGTGTCATACGGCGGGCTGCCGGGCCCGAAGGTACCCTCGAGTAGCGCGGCGCTGTCGTACGGTGGATAGCGATTGAACAGATTAACGACCGACAGCACGAACTTCCAATTTTTCAGGCCGCGATATTCGGCGTCCAGGTCGACCGCGTTGTATGACGCCACGTTCACCTGGGTCGTCAATCCGATCGCTGCCGTGCTCAACGAATTCTGGTAGCCGGACTCATAGCGGTACGTGGCTCTCGTCCCCCAGTCTTCATTATCCCAGCCGGCCGAGAATGAACCTTTCCAGTGAGGCACCGGGCCGCCGCCACTGATCGGCGATAGATAGTCCCAGCCGTTGCTGCCGGTAAAGTTTGACCACACGCCTGCGTCATTGACTTCGAATCTGTTCACATAGGTTGCGTTGAGCGCCAATTTGAGCTTGCCGCCGATCGCGAGCGGGATGGAGTAGCCCGTATCGACGTCAACACCGTTGGTGTGAATCTTGAATTGATTCGTGTAGAGCGCGATGGCATAGACGGCCGTGCCATCCGGGCCACGCACCAGTTCCCCTGGGAAGGCTGCAGGATCGGAAATGATCTGCTGTGCGGTCGCGTTCGGCGCGATCACGTCACTGATGGAAACGTTATAAAAATCTACCGACAAGTCGAGGTTGTCGATCGGCGACACGACGAAGCCCAGATCCAGGTTCTTCGAAGTCTCGGGCCTGACCTTGGGGTTGCCACCGGTAACGAACCCCACGTTCTCGCTGGGACGTCCCTGCGGATCCAGGGGATCGGTCACTGTGTTGTTTGCCAGCGAGGTGCTGTGGCTGGCCTCAGCCAGGCTGGGTGCGCGGAATCCAGTCGCGAACGATCCCCGGAACGTCAGTTGGCGCAGCGGCTGATAGCGCAACGAGTACTGCGGCCGCACGGACGTGCTGCCGACATCGCTGTAGTGTTCCTCGCGCAGCGCAATGTCGGCGTCGAGCGTTTTCAGGATCGGGAAATCGAACTCAGCGAACACCGCCCACACGTTGCGCTGGGCATCCACTTCTGTGAAGCCTGTGCTCAACACTTCTCCAGCGGCCGACGCGGGCCCGGGCGCAAGATCAACCGACTCGTGGCGAAGCTCCGCCCCGACAGCCATTTTCAGCGGTCCGCCGGGCAGATCGAACAATGCGCCGCTTCCTTTTACATCGACCGTATCGAGCTTGGCGACGGAGCCGTACGCGTCGGTGACATTCAGCGCGGTATTGGCGGCGGGAGTCGACAATGGATTCAGGAAGCTGAAGGACCCATTGGCGATCTCAGCGGCGAGGGCCGGGGCGTTGATGTAGTTGCGTCCCTCGAATGACACGTGGTTTTCGGAATGCCCGTAGGCGCCATCGACATCCCATCCGAATAGCGTGCCTTTTGTTCCGGCAGTGACCCGCCAGGTATTGGAAACCACCTCGACATCGCGACGTCCGACGCTCTGAAACCGATAGTTGATTGCCGTGGGCGCGCCGCCGATGCTGGCGGGGTTGGTGCCCGGCAAGACATTGGAGAACTGGGCGGCGCTAGTCGTGGCCGGGAGCAGGACGTAAGAACCCGAGCTCAGCGACCCCGGCGTGTAATTGTTACTGGTGTCCTCGTTGGAAAAGAACAGGTCGCTGTAGGCCATCCAATTGTCATTCAGGCGCAGGTTACCAGTGACCGTGAAATTGGCGCGCTCAGCCTTCGGCATCAAGGGCAGCTGATTGGCACTGTTGTAGTAGCACCCCAGGCCGTTGGTGCCGCTGGTCACCACACCCGGCAGGCCGTTGGTGCCGCAGGTCGGAAAGGGAGTCTTGGTGTCCCGGTACTGGTTCGCCAAGGTGTAGGCCAGCAGGCCGTCCTGCAGGCCAGTGAAATCCTCTGTGTCGGTATTCTTTCGCTGCGAGAACAGCAGCTGGTCGCGCAGAAAGACGCTGCCCGTCGCATAGACGTTGTAGCCTTGTGAGTCGAGGTCGCCAAAACCCACACGTATGTTGGCATCGCGCTCGGCGGCGCCGCCGTTGGTCGTGATGGCGCCTCCGACTTCCAAGGCCTTTTCGGTGGAATTCTGCTTCAGGATGATATTGATCACACCAGCAACCGCGTCCGAGCCGTAAATGGCCGAACCGCCGCTCTTGAGAATTTCGATGCGTTCGATGGCGGCCAGCGGGATCACGTTCAGATCGACGAACGCGTCCGACAGGTTGTTGAACAGACCGTAGTTAGTGATGCGCCGGCCGTTGAGAAGAACGAGCGTGTCCTTGCCGGCCAAGCCTCGCAATCCGACACTCGCCGCGCCCGGGGCGAAGCTGTTGCTAAACGATTCGTTGCTGTTGTTGCCGAAGGTCGAGGAAATCGCGCGAAGGTAGTCGGACACTGTCTCCTGTCCGCTGTTTCGAATTTCCGTGGCGGAAATCACCTCAACGTTTTCGGCTGTCTCGCCATCTGCACGCGCGATGTTCGAGCCTGTGACCACGACCTCCTGCAGTGTCGTATCGGCTGAGGCGTCCGCTGTCGTCGCATCCGCCGCAAAGGTGGTTGCAGCAATCCCAGAACTGAGGTAGATCGCAGCCAAGACAATGGGAACGCGAATCCGTCTATGTATCCGCTTTGCACTGAGCATTGAACTCTCCGTAGTTGAATGCGTCGTGTGGCCTGGCGTTCGCAGGACCGCGGAAGACAGTGTTGTTTCGTCGCGACCGATCCTGAGTCGACACGTGGCCTAGGCACCTCACGACTGCTTGTATGCGGCGGAGAATAGGCGTGCACATTCCTGGGGCGGCACGAAATGTGACAACCCGCCGGAATAGCGGTACGAGCCGACCAAACTCTGGGATGAAACCTATTCGATTTGCGCATGAGCAGATTCAAACCGCTGGGCGGCGCGGCGATGCGGCTTTGCTATCGATGCGAGATTTTGGTCGTGAATAGCCGGTAGGTAGCCGAAATACACCAGACGGCTTATAGCGCCAATGCTGCCACGGCAGATGCGACGTCTCTTGATCCTGCCCGTCGATCATCGAACTGCCAGGTCACCGTGCGCGACCGCACGACACCCCAGCGTGCGGATCCGCGTAGATGAGGAATGCGCCAGAAGACTGTGCTTCCACGTCTCACCAGATGGCCGCGAACGGCATGCAGTCGTCGCTGGCGGGGCGCTGAGGCACTCGCATCTGGTGCAGACGATTGACGGGAACTATAGGGAACAATGGGCGTACTGACCTCGATATGATCGAGTAGCGAAGGCCGGCCGTCACGCTGCCGAACCCGGTTGAGGCGAACTCGGTTGATCAGGTTTTGAGGCAATCCCTCGCGAGTCGCGAGCAGTAGAAAGAATGCCAACAGCAACGGAATGTCCGGGGCGATAGTGCCGAGGCAATGCCGCGTCAATGCGGTGCGCTCATCTGGTGCCAGATTGGCGCGTTCGTAGTAGTCTGCCCACGATCTTTCGAACCGAAAGCGGAAGCACTTGGCGATGAGGTCGGCCTCTGCCGGACCGCCGCTGGATACGCGCACAGCGCCTTCAGTCAATCCTGCGGGTTCACTCAAGCCATCCAGATCGAATTCAGCCAGCATCGAGCTGGCGAAGACATCCGGCTTGCAGTCTGTCGAGTCCCAGAATGAGCGGATCCTTCCGCGCCTGCCATCGCGCGAGGCCTCAATCAGAGCTCCGCGGCACCGGCCGAGCCCCGCATAGCTCTCCTGAAAACGAAATCCAAATCCTTTGAGCTCCTCCATCCACGGTGTGCGGCTCCACTCGATCCAGACGCGCTCCGCCGGAACACGAATGAGATCGACACACTGTAGCGCACGCGCTCCTTTGGAATAGGCCAGCGCCGCGCACAGGCGCGTCAACTCGTCGGTGATTATGTAGCGGAATTCACAACCCGACACTTGTGCCGCATGGTCGGCCGCCCCGCTCAAGCGGGTCCGGCTGCTTGGTGCAAGGCCTTCGGCAAAGATGGAGAGCCTGCACTGTGCCACATGGTCTACGAGCCTCATGCGGCGCGGACGCTAGCACGCGACCGCTGCGGGGAGCGGACTATGTGACGAGCACCGTGATTTCAGGGGCGAGGAGCCAAAACGCAGGGACCAGTGCGCGCAGCAGCGATGTACCTGTTCCTACTCGGAACCGAAGGCGTCCGGGCCGATCCAGAAATGCGCGAGTTCCTTCAAATTGTCCTTGAAGGTTCGGGTCACGTTGTATTCCTTGCCATTCTTCATCCGCAAAATAGAGTCGCCCGTCGGGCAATGCTCCACCGCGTCAACAAATGCCGAGTTCACCAGCACCGAGCGGTGAATCCGCACAAATCCATAGGGTTGCAGTTTTCCGGCCAATTCCGAGATGGACTCGCGCAATAGATGCGAACCTGATCGTTCATGCAGCAGGACATAGTTTCCGCTCGCTTCAGCCGTGATCAGATCCGCTGGATCAAGGAAGACCACGCGACTCTTGACCTTGATGGCAATGCGCGCGGACGGCAGCGGTCGCGACCGCAGGTGCGCGAGCGTTGTGAGCAGAGCCGCTGCGCGTTGCTCTGCCGAGCGTTTGGCAGCCCGGTCCAGGGCTTCCTGCACTCGCGCCGGCTCGAACGGCTTCAGAATGTAGTCAAGGGCTTTCATCTCGAACGCCTTCAGAGCGTGATCATGGTAGGCCGTGATGAATATCACGGTGGGGACGGCTTCTCCCTGCTTCTGGAGCACTTCGACCAGCTCCAGCCCTGAGATTTCCGGCATGTGAATGTCCAGAAGCAGGACGTCGTATTGGCGCGAGCGCATTCGATCGAGCGCCCGTGGTGCGTCGCTGGCCACATCAAAGTGCTCAATGTCGGTTCGACGCGAAAGCACATCAGAAAGTGCTGTCCGCGACAGGGGCTCGTCGTCAACGATCAGGACGTGCATGCTGTATCGTCCGCGGTGACCGACGGCGCGTGACTGGCAGACAGCACGGTCGGTCCGATAAGCGCCGGAACCACGAGCGTCGCGCAAGCGACTCGGTCATCGTTGATGACAAATTCGAAGCTGGCATCATCGGCATACAGGTGCCTCAATCTGGCTCTGACGTTCGGTATGCCGAGCCCCAGGCCGCGCTCGGATTGGCCCGCGACGCTATTTCGCACACGCAGCTCCAGGCGATCACCCAGATTCGTGGCAAGGATTTCAATCCAGCCGCCGTCGCGCGAGCAGGCAACGCCGTGAACAATGGCGTTCTCGATCAGCGGCTGCAGAATCAGTTGTGGCACGAGTGCGTTGCGGGTGTGTGCAGAAATACGCACGTCAGATCTCAAGCGCGAGCCCAAGCGCAGCTGTTCGAGATCCAGATAGGACTCGAGGAATCTCAATTCGTCTGCCAGCTCGACCAAGTCGCTTCCGCTGTGCGCCAGCGCCACCCGCAGCAAGGTTGAAAGCTTTCGCAACGCATTCTGAGCGGTTGCAGGGTTCACATCGATCAGCGTTGAGATTCCTTGAAGTGTGTTGAACAGAAAGTGTGGGTGCAGCTGAATCTTGAGGGCCTGCAGTTCGCTTAGTGTCAGAGATTGGCGCAGCTGTAGACGTTCCATTTCCTGCTGACGGCTGAGCGAGAAGTAGAAATGGGTATGCGCGGCAATCAGGATGCCGATATACAGCAGAGGAACGTCCACAAACGATCCATAGGCAAGCTCGAGGATCGCCCCCGGGGTACGGGGTGCCCAGGACTGCGTTTCGCTCACCCACGGCGGCAGGATGCACCAACGAATCACTGCAAAGGCCAGCGTAAAGGGCACGTACCCGGCCAAGTAAGCCAGCGAGCGCCGAATGGGGGCCGACGCACCGATCGGCCAGTACTCGACGATATACACCAGGGGTGGCGTCAGTAGCGCTACCGAGAGATAGCGTGCGCCGAACAGCAAGAATAGGTCGCGAAGTGAGGTTGGTCGCAGGGAGTTGACGACGGTATGGTGCGATTGCCAGGAAACCAGGAACGACAACAACATCCAGAAAATGATGGAGACGGCGTAGTCGCGTCCAATCCGTTTGAGAGTGGCTTTTGACGGCTGCACGCGGGTCATTCTAATCCCACTCACTATCAGTCTTCGGAACGTGCTTCAGTGCCCCTTGCCGAAACAGAGCAGGGCGCACATCCCGACTATAAATGAATCAATGACTTAATGAGGTCGCTTCAACCCATGGAACAAGTAGCTGTCGCGGTTCTTTGCTCGCTCGAGCTCGTTGAATCAGCTCCGGCCACCGCATCTGCGGTTGATGAAGTCTTTGGCCCGGGGCGAGCGCAGATGACGATGCATTTCTGGATCGCGCTTGCAGTCCTTGTTTTTTGTCGAACTCGGCGCGCTGATGATCGTCGCTTCCACGGGTCCGAGAGATGGATCCATCTCCGCGAGAAATTGCGCGCGCCGTGTCGTCTTGCCGTAACGTTCCAATCCACCGAGAGTCTGCATGCTTCATGCGGCCTTCATGGTGAAGCTCGATCATGCACCAAAATTCATCGGTAAATCAGATCTTCCCTAAGCGGCGCCGTGCGTAAGGAAGCCCAGATTCCACGCAATTCGAGACACAGTCCCGAAATCGGTCGATTCAAGAGTTTGATCTCCAGCGGGGTGAACGCCAGTGGTATCGTGCAGCGCAACCGCCCGACAGGAGCCAGAGGCTAGCGTAAGCTATCGTCAGCCAAGGAAGTGCCAAAAGCGGTGGAATAGGCATGACCACCTCGACGTCTGAGATCTCGCGAATGCTGGATGGAGCACGGGCGGGAACCGTTTCGAAAGAGCAGTTACTTGCTGCGATCGACCGGCAGCTGCGCCAGGGAACGGTCAACCCGGACGCGCTGCTGTCGGCGCTGGCGGACGAACGCATCAGAGCCGGGCTGCCTGTCGAGCTTCAATTGGAGGCCGTCCGAAAGGTACGCAGCTGGCTCGCGGTACCACAACCGCCTGCGACACGGGGCTGGAAGGAGGACGGAGTCGACACCGTGGTAAATCCCGAGGCCGTGCAAAAGCTCCTCGCCGATGGCTACGGCGCCGTCGAACTGGGACCGCCGCAAGCCGCGCCGCCTGGTCTGCATGCGGATACGGCTACCATGGTCGGTCGGGTATTGAATCAGCGCTTTCAGCTGGTCGAGCGAGTCGGGGCGGGTGGAATGAGCAGCGTGTTCAAAGCCATCGACCGACGGCGAACGGAGTCGCGCTCTCCGGATCCGTACGTCGCCGTCAAGATGCTCAACCTGTCATTTCGCGATAGCGCCGCCGCGCTTACTTTGCTGCAACGCGAGGCGCAGAAACTTCAGATTCTTGCGCATCCAAATATCGTGCGGGTGATGGACTGCGATCGCGACGGCTCGCTGGTATTCATGACGATGGAGTACCTGACGGGGGACTCGCTGAAGCACAAGATGCACTCCAGTATCACGGGTCTGCAGCAGACCGAAGCGATACCAATTCTGGATGGAATCGCAAACGCCCTGATGTTTGCACACCGCAACGGCATCGTTCACGGGGACCTGAAGCCGGCCAATGTGATCATCACCTCCGCAGGCCAGACCAAGGTGATCGACTTTGGCGTGGCGCGAATGATCTCGCAATCTCACTACCTGCAGAGCGCGCCGCGCATTCACGGCTCGGAACGCAACATCGCGCTCACGCCTGCGTACGCCAGTCCAGAGATGCTTGCGAACCAGCCGGCGGATCCGAGAGATGATATCTATGCGCTCGGCTGTTTGGTAAGCGAGATGTTCGGTGGCACGCATCCGTTTGATCGCAAGAGCGCTGCTGAGGCGCGCACCGCAGGCATGGCGCCGATTCGCGGCCCCGGGCTAACACGTCGTCACTTCAAGGCGATCTGCGGGGCGCTACAATTTGATCGTGAGCAGCGAACGCCGACGGTCGAGCGTTTCGTGCATGAGTTCAGCGGCGGCGCTGACCGATCCGGATGGCGTTACGCCGGCTTTGCCGCCGTGCTTGGAGTGCTGCTGTTGATCGGCGCGGTGGTGACCTTCGAGAGATCACCGTCGTTGATCTCCGGGCAACGGGTCAGCGACACATTGCAGCAGGCGAGCCTGGTTCCGAATGCGGTGTTTCGCGACTGCCCGACCTGTCCGCTAATGAGAGTTCTACCGCCCGGCCGTTTTGAACAGGGTTCGGACCCGGGCGCGGCGGATGCGACGGCCCTCGAATATCCGCGGCATCCCGTCCAGATCGCGTATCCGCTCGGAATCGGCGTGTATGACGTGTCGGTCGCGGAGTTCAAGGAATTCGCTGAAGTCACCGGCAGAGAGCCGCAGGGGTGCTGGGCTTATGACGGCGCCTGGCGCGAACGCCCGGATCTGAACTGGCGCAATGTGGGATACGAACAGAGCGCGTCGCATCCGGCCACTTGCGTGTCCTGGCAGGACGCCGTCGCCTACGCGGACTGGCTGTCAGTCAGGACTGGGCAACGCTATCGCCTGCCCAGCGCCTCCGAGTGGGAATACGCGGCCGGTGCCGGCGGGTCCGATGCCCGGCCATGGGGAACACAGCCGGAGTTGGCCTGTAAGAGCGCCAACGTGGCCGATCAGACTGCAGCGGCTCAATTCCCCGGTTGGAAGGTGCTTCCCTGTCGGGATGGGTACGTCTATACCGCACCTGTCGGTTCATTTGCGCCGAACGCATTCGGGCTGTATGACACGCTTGGCAACGTGTTCCAATGGGTTCAGGACTGCTGGCACGATGACTATGATCATGCGCCGCAGAATGGCGCGGCCTGGACGGATGGTGACTGCACGCGCAGAGAAGTGCGCGGTGGTTCCTGGTTCACCGACCCGGCCTATGTACGCACGACTTATCGAAATCACTTTGGCGTCGATTACCGCACCAACACCGTGGGATTTCGCGTTGCCCGGGTGTTGCGATGAGATCGCACCGGTTAGTCATCAGCGCTGAGTACCTGCTGATTGCGTGGGCTTGCAGCGGCTGCACGGCGCGACCGCCAACCATTGCGCACGTTCATATCGGACACGCGATCACGGGCGTGCATGTCACGCCGCACGAGGATGGCTACTTCGTGGTCGCGGAAAGACAGGCAAAAGCAGTCTATGAGCTGTCAACGCAGGCGGCCAGCACTGAGGACCTCGCGATGATCAAGGCGGATATCGCGGCGGCCGTGAAGGCCAACGAGTCAGATCCGGATTTTGGCGTGAAACACGCCATCGTCATGGCGGCGAATCACATCACCTTTGCCGCCACGTCGGATGATTCCAGCGTCAACGTGCAGCGCTCGGCGCCGGCGTTCGCCGCGCACGTCCCGCGGGTGGTCGAGCGCTGCGATCTGATCACGCTGTTGGGCGGCGATGTTGCGGGTAGTCAATCCGTCGCGGAAGCAACCGTGTCGGTGCAGCAGATCCGCAAGCTTGCACAGGCGAATATCAGCGGCGAGGGTTCGGCGACGGGGGGCAAGATGAGCGATGTGCCGAGCGAGTACGGTCTCGCGCAGTTGCGCCAAGAGCTCGACGCAATGATTGCGCGCGAGAGACCGCCTTATCGGACGGTTGATCAATGGTATCTGTTCAATCTCGTACGGCTGCCCAACGGTAAGTGGGTCTTCGATAAGCTCGGTCGTGGCGGCAACATAGAAGGGTACAAGTGAGATCACGGGTCAGAAATGGGGGATGGATGGCTGCTGTACTCATCGGCCTCTGTGCTCCCGGCGGCGTAAACGCCGCTGGCGAGAGCCCGTCTGCCGCCTGCGCCACCAGCTCGCCCAGCGCGGAAGAGCTCAACGCCAAATCAGTCCTCGAGCAAGATCCCGCGTCTGTGAACGCCCGACTGAGGCTCGCCGACGCGCTGAGCGATCGCGGTTGCTATAGCGATACGATTAGGGTTCTGGAGACGGGCGTGCAGCTCAATCCGCACAATCGCCCGCTGCAGCAACGACTACGCAGCGCCCGCAGCACCCTCAGTGAGCAAGGCTATTTCGAGGGGCTGGGACATGCGGAAGAGGCCGCCAAGGCCCAGCGCAACACCATTCGCTGTCGGGAGTTGGGCGATATCGCTGCCTGCGATCAGGCGCTCGCCGGCTCGCCGGGTGATCGTGATCTGCTGATTGCCAAGGGCGATGCGCTCGTACGTGTGAACAG
>Ga0210409_10006194_pt1 | contig 12472 bp, 14 predicted proteins | sample IncBWH17MmetaG_FD_161649 | JGI IMG/M metagenome (GOLD analysis project Ga0210409, IMG submission 161649) | Forest soil microbial communities from Barre Woods Harvard Forest LTER site, Petersham, Massachusetts, United States - Inc-BW-H-17-M | ecosystem: Environmental > Terrestrial > Soil >...
CAGAATCTCTTCCAGTGCGGGAATTTTCGTGGGCTGCTTTTGGTAGATAAATTCCATCTTCATTTCGTTGGCGCGGCGCACGAGGGCGGGGCTTGCGCGACCCGTGATGACACCGGTGCGGAGGCCGGCGGTGCGTGCGAGAGTTAGGCCCTGGCCATCATGGGCGTCGAAGGACTTGATTTCGAGGGCGGTGCCGTCGGGCTGGGAGAGAAGGGTGACGGAGCCATCGGTCATGGTGCCGTCAACGTCCATGAGGAGCACTTGGATTTGGGCGGCGCGCTTCTTGAGAGTGGCAGAAGCCTTCGGGAGACGGGGCAAGCAATCCTCCGGGACGAGAAAGAGAATCACGATTGTAACAGAAGCGGATTGCGCTACCGACAGTGACGAGTCGGAGTGCGATGCGGGGTGGCGAGTCCGCAGGAAGATCCTAGGGCGGGACTCCGGCGAAACCAGCGCTTCGCAGGCGAGCGGCCATGGCTTCGGCCGCGGTGGTGGCATTACCGACGGAGTGCGTGGTACTGATTTCAATCAGTTCTTTGAAAATGTCTCGGGCAAGTTTCTGCGAGTCATGGAGTTGTGCACAAAGGGCGTCAAGCCCGTCAGGAAGAACAGGAAGAGCGCAGCCGCGCGGGATTTGAACATCTGCGTTTCCTCTATATGAGCTCTAGAGTCCAGAGGTCATGGAGATGGACTACGCCTAGGACTTTTTTTGATTCGTCGACTACTACCACGCTTGTGATTTTGCGCTTTTCCATCTGATTGAGAGCTTCGCTGGCCAGGACGTGCGGGCCGATCGTTTGGGGATTGCGCGTCATGGCAGCGCCTGCTGACATTTCCAGCGTCGCGCCACGGTGTCTTTCCATTAAGCGGCGCAGGTCGCCGTCCGTGACGATGCCGGCAAGACGGCCGTCGGGTTCGAGCACGGTGGTCATGCCCAGGCCTTTGCTGCTCATTTCGTGAATCACGTCATGCATGGGAGTGTCCGTTGCGACCCGCGGCAGAGCGTCGCCTGCATGCATGGTGTGCTCGACGCGCAGGAGTTTTCTTCCGAGGCGGCCGGCGGGATGCAGGTCGGCAAAATCCTGGGGCTGGAAGCCCCGGCGTTCTAGCAAAGAGACGGCTAGGGCATCGCCTACGGCCATCGCTACGGTCGTGCTTGCCGTCGGCGCGAGGTTCAGCGAGCAAGCTTCTTCTCGCACGCTGACGTCGAGCGCCACGTCACTGGTTTTGGCGAGAGTAGATTGAGTTTTGCCGGTCAGCGTCACGAGTGGCGCTTCGAGACGTTTTAGCGCCTCGAGCAGTTGAATGATTTCTTCCGTTTCGCCGCCATAGGAAACGGCGAGTATTGCGTCTCCGCGCGCAAGCATGCCGAGATCGCCGTGCAGAGCATCCGCCGGATGAAGAAAAAAGGACGGCGTTCCCGTGCTGGAGAGGGTGGCGGAGATTTTGCGTCCGATAAGGCCGGACTTTCCCATACCGGTGACTACCACGCGGCCTTTGCAAGCGAAGAGAATGTCGACGGCTTTTTCGAAGGTGTGGTCGAGGCGCGCGAAAACATCGTGGATGGCCTGAGCTTCGATTTTCAGGACGCGCCGGGCGCTCTCGAGGCTCATTGGATAGTCCAGCGGCGTACTACCGTTGAGAGTTCTTTCAGGCGTTTGAGGAGGGCCGGGAGTTGCGGAAGGGGGAGGGCGTTGGCGCCGTCGGAGAGGGCTTCAGCCGGGTTGTCGTGAGTTTCTAGGAAGATGCCGTCGACGCCTGCGGCTACGCCGGCGCGGGCCAACGGCTCGATGAACTCCGGCTGCCCGCCGCTGGCGTGGCCTTGGCCGCCGGGGATTTGGACAGAATGAGTTACGTCGAAGACTACGGGATAGCCTAGTTTTCGCAGGATGGGGAACGTGCGCATATCCACGATGAGATTTTGGTAGCCGAACGAAGCGCCACGCTCGGTGATGATGACGTCGGTGTTGCCGGCGCTGGCGATTTTTTCGACGACGTTAGCCATATCCCAGGGAGAAAGGAATTGGGCTTTTTTTACGTTGACGACGCGGCCGGTTTTACCTGCGGCAAGGAGCAAGTCGGTTTGCCGCGCGAGGAACGCGGGAATTTGCAGTACGTCGCAAACTTCGGCGGCCGGTTGTGCGTGCCATGGTTCGTGAATGTCGGTGAGGATCGCGAGGTTCAGATCGGACTTGATTTTGGCGAGGATGCGGAGGCCTTCTTTGAGGCCGGGCCCGCGGAAGGCTTTGACCGAGGAGCGGTTGGCTTTGTCGTAGGAGGCTTTGAAAATGTACGGCATGCCGCAGTCGGCGGCGATTCTCGCAACCTTCTCGGCCATTTTGCGCGCGTGTGCTTCGCTTTCGATGACGCAGGGGCCGGCGATGAGGAAAAGGGGATTGCCGAGTCCCAGACGCATGGAGCCAAGAGAAATGTCGTGAGCGGGGATCATCGAAGTTAATCGAAGATAGCATACACGTGGCTTCGATTTGCAGAATTGGTGGCGCCGCGCGATTGGTCAGTCCGAGTTCTAGAAAGAGGCAAACTCGGCGCGAGAAGGCGGCATGATGAGCAATGTCATCCAGAACCGATGGACGGCCCGGACTCCTATGAGCAAAGCCTTGTTAATCGGCGGCTGCGTCTGCTGGACTGCGATTGGGGCGGCTCTCATGTATTGGTCCTATCAGCTTTCGTTACCTTACAACGCATGCCCTACGAGACTTCAGGAACAGCACCCTGAGTTCAATCCTCCACCAACCTCTCAAATGCGCGAATGGGTCTTTCGCTTTCTAGGTGCGACCTTTTTGTTGCTCTCAATTCTGCTGTCATCCGGCGTGTGGAATTCAAACTGATCTTTACCGAAGTTTGCGGAGGGATGCCGCGACTAGGCGTTGGCGTGGGGCGCGACGCCGACGGCATGGATGCGCGTCGGTTCGGCCGCGGGGCGCAGGCGGTTTTTCTTGCGTTCCAGGGCTGCACCGATGAAAGCCGCGAAGAGCGGATGCGGCTCGAGCGGCTTAGACTTGAACTCAGGATGAAACTGGCAGCCGAGAAACCACGGATGCTCGGGCGCCTCGATGATCTCGACGTAATTTTCGTCGGGCGTGCGGCCGGTGATGAGCAGGCCTGCGTTTGTGAGAGTTTTTTCGTAATCGCGATTGAATTCGTAGCGATGGCGGTGGCGCTCGCTGATTTCTGTTTTGCCGTAAGCGCGATTCGCGAGAGAGCCCGGCTCAAGTTTGCAGGGCCACGCGCCGAGTCGCATGGTGCCGCCCATTTCGTCGACGCCGAGGAGTTCGCGCAATTTGTAGATGACGCGGTGCGGCGTTTGCGGGTCAAATTCGGTACTGTCCGCCTGTTTCAGGCCAGCTGCGTCACGGGCGTACTCGATTGTGGCGCATTGCATGCCAAGGCAGATGCCGAAAAACGGGATTTTGTTTTCGCGCGCGTATTGGATGGTGTGCACCATTCCGGCGATGCCGCGTTTGCCAAATCCGCCGGGCACGAGGATGCCATCGTAGCCGCGCAAGCGCGCAGCAGCGGTCTCTGGTGAGTCAATTTCTTCGGCTTCGATCCATTCGAGAACGGTTTTGTGATTGTGAGCCAGGCCGCCGTGGAGCAGCGCTTCGCGCAGGCTCTTGTAGGCGTCTTCGAGCTGAACATATTTACCCACTACCGCGATACGGATTTCGCCGGCGGGATTGTGCATCCGGTAGACCAGGTCCAGCCACGGCCGCATGTCCGAAGGCCGCTCTTCCAGTCTCAAATGCCGCAGAATTTGCGCGTCGAGTCCTTCCCGGCTGAGTTCCACCGGCACGGCGTAAATGGTATCGACGTCTTCCATGGAAATGACGCAGGCTTCGGCCACATTGCAAAACAGAGCGATTTTTTTCTTCAGTTCGCTGGGAATATGGCGGTCACTGCGGCAAAGCAAAATGTCCGGCTGAATCCCGATGCCGAGCAATTCTTTTACGCTGTGCTGCGTAGGCTTGGTTTTTAGTTCGCCGGCGGCGGCGATAAAGGGCACCAGCGTTACGTGGACAAAGAGAGTGTTTTCCGCGCCGAGTTCGAGGCGCATTTGGCGTATGGCTTCGAGAAAGGGCAGCGATTCAATGTCGCCGACCGTGCCGCCGATCTCGACGATGACTACGTCGACCTCATCGGAGACTTTTCTGATGGTGGCTTTGATCTCGTCAGTGACGTGTGGAATCACCTGCACCGTCTTGCCGAGATAGTCGCCGCGGCGCTCCTTGGTCAAGATCGTTTCGTAGATGCGGCCGGTGGTCCAATTGTTGTCGCGGGAAAGTTTAGCGTGCGTAAAGCGCTCGTAATGGCCGAGGTCGAGGTCGGTCTCCGCGCCATCTTCGGTGACGAAGACTTCGCCGTGTTGAAATGGGCTCATCGTGCCTGGATCGACGTTCAGGTACGGATCGCATTTTTGTAAGGTGACTTTGAAACTGCGACTTTCGAGGAGACAACCGATGGAAGAAGCTGCAACTCCCTTTCCAAGTGAGGAAACAACACCGCCGGTGACAAAGATATATTTTGGCGCCATCCATGCAGCCCGCGTCCGGGATTTCCCAGTCCGCCGAGCTTATCAGCCCTCCACAGGAGTGACGTACGCATAATTATCATCGGAATGCGCACCGCTGTCAAATCGAAGAATTTGATGGAAGAGATTAATTCGGGGAAGGCGGGAATTCAAATGCGAGAACGGAAGGGTAGGCAAGTCGTGAATTCGAAGTCGAGAATTCTCGATGCCGCGAAACTTTTTTCCTTGACGCGGGTTTGTCAGCAGGGGGCGAGATCCGTTTCTTTTTTGCTGCAGGAGACAGTGTTATCTGTTTGAACAAAACCTTTCATCTGCGGAAACCGTTTGCCGGGCTGTGAACATCCAAGCAGTGGAATCTGCGTGGACCAGCGCTCTCGACGCGGTTGGCGCAATCTGAGGGGATTCTTCGAGGGTCTCTCGAACGTGGGAAGGGCTAATGAGACTTAAAATACAAATGTTTTTGGGTTGTGCTGCATTTGCAGCGGCACTCTCGGCTGCCCCTTTTTCCGGTGCGCAGCAAAAACAACCCCCGGCTACGCAGGCCAACATCTCTTACGATTTGAGCCGGGAAACCGTCCTTCAAGGGACGGTCGTGAGTTTCACGGTCAGTTCTCAGGTTCCTCCACTGGGAGCCCATGCGATCATCCAAACCGCTTCCGGACCGGTCGACGTGCATCTCGGCAATGCCAGCTTGCTTAAGCGCAGTGACATCTTTCTGGCGGCAGGGGATTCTGTGCGCATCGTAGGCGAGAACCAGCCATCCGGTGAGGGAAGCTTCTTTGCTGTGAGAGTCCTGCAAAAAGGCAGTCAATCTGTGACTCTGCGGAACTCAAAAGGTATCCCACTCTTGCCCAAACGCACCACGTCTGCAGCAGGCGCGCGATCGCGGCAGGCAGGTGCGCAATGAGACGAGGCCTCCTACTCAGTGCGAGTCTCCTTGCGCTATGGGCTTCGGCATGTAGCGGCGGCGGCAACACGATCACCCCGCCGCCGCCGCCGCCGCCCGGTCCCTTTTCGAATCAAAGTTTAAGCGGGCAATATGCGTTCTCCATGACCGGTTCGGAGATCGCGTCCTCGAATTTAACGGCCTCGAACATTTTCACTCGGGTAGGCTCTTTTACCGCTGACGGAAAGGGCAACATCACCGCAGGCGTTGAGGACATCAACCTAGCAACGGGCGCCAACCCATTTACTTTCACAAGCGGGAGCTACACGGTAAGCGGAGACGGTCGAGGTATGCTGACTCTGGTCGACAGTAGCGGCACCCTTACTTTCAGCATCACCCTTGTTTCCTCTTCTAACGGTTACATGATCGCCATGCCAACGGATGGCCTCTCGACGGCGAGCGGCAGTTTCATCAAGCAGGATTCGTCAGCGTTCTTGGTGTCCGGTATAGCTGGCAATTACGCCCTCGATTTATCCGGAGTTGACCCTACCGGAGCAGCCGAATCGGTCGTAGGGCAGTTCTTCGCAAATAGCGCAGGCGGATTCACGACTGGCTTTGCGGACGACAACGATGGGGCTGTCGTAGTGAACGGGGGCAACCAACCTATCACCGGGACGTACGCGGCAGATGGGTTGCACCCCAGCGATTTGGCTAATTTTGGCCGGGGCGTTTTCAGCCTCGGCGGCATTCAAGGCGTGTTCTATATTGTCGGCCACAATCAAGTGAAGTTTATGGAAACGACTTCTGGAGGCTTTCTTGCTGGAGATGCGCTCAGCCAATCAAATATTCCAACGACTACTGCTGGGATAAGCGGCGGTTTCGTCTACGTAATGGGGGGATCGGGCGTTGGGGGGCCGCTGACGCGAGCGGGTAGGTTTACTGCCACTGGCGGCAATCTATCGAACATCCTTGTGGATAACAACAATGCCGGGACGCTACTAAGTTTGAGTGCCAGTACCGGCACCTACACAATCGATTCCGGGGGAAGCGGCCGAGGAACGATAACCTATAGCGTTCCAGGTCAAAAAAATGCATTCACCTATGTGTTCTACTTGATTTCTCCGACTCAGGCGGTCGTTCAAGACCAGAGCGTTGGAATCGTCGCGGATGGCTCACTTCTCGTGCAACCATCGACTACCATCAGTGATTCCTCGCTCGCCGGGAAATATGCGATCAACTGGAGCGGCCTAAGCAGCACCAACGTTACCAGCGATGAGGAAGACCTTGTCGGACAATTCACTTTAAGCAGCGCGAGCCTGACCGGCGCTGTGGACTTCAACGAGTTTGCATCCGGTAAGCAGTTTACCGATGTAGCTTTGACGGGAACTCTAAAGCTAAGCGCGGATCCGACCGGCCATAATACCTTCACTGTGAACTTGGCAACCAACCCGGCAAATAATGGGATAACCTTCTTCGCTTACGTCGCGAACAACAACACCGTGCTCTTAATGGGAAGCCAGGGTAGCGTCAGAATTACCGGTGGGGTCTTGACGCCGCAGACTCAATAGCCACGCTCAACTTCCGCCCGGCCGCAACTCGCCGGGCGGTTTTACTTTTTGTAGGAGTTTTTCGACGCGCGCAACATCGTCCGGCACATCCACGCTTACAGCGTCGTGTTCTACTTCGGCGACGCGAATCTTCCAGCCGTTTTCCAGCCAACGCAACTGCTCGAGTTGTTCGATGCGCTCGAGTTCGCCCTGCGGCAACGTGGGATATTCGAGCAGCGCTTCGCGCTGGAAGACGTACAGTCCCAGGTGCTTCAGGTGACGCACTTGAATCTTGCTGGCCGTATCGCGCACCCAAGGAATCGGTGCCCGCGAAAAATACAGCCCATTGTTGTCAAAATCGAGCACGGTCTTCACCACATTGGGATCCATGATATCCGCGGGCGTTTTGATGAGGGTCGCTACGGTAGCGATTCCCGCGGCAGGCTCCTCCAGCAGCGTATCTACGGCGGTGTCGACGGCGACTGGATCGAGCAGCGGCTCGTCTCCTTGTACATTCACAAAGACGTCGCCCTTTTCATGGGCCGCCACCTCCGCCACGCGCTCGGTTCCCGTGCGGTGGTCCGGGCGTGTCATGCGAGCTACGCCGCCAAAGCTTTCCACCGCTTGGACGATGCGTTCATCATCCGTTGCCACGATTACCCGCTGCGCGCTCTCGGCCATCTTGGCGCGTTCATAAACGTGCTGAATCATCGGCTTGCCAGCCAGCGAAACTAGTGGCTTGCCGGGCAGACGCGTCGAACCATAACGCGCAGGAATGACGATGACGACCTCTGGCTGCTCCGAGCTCATGCTTCTGAATCTCCCATACTTGCGAGTCTCCCACATTCAGGAATATTTGAACAATTTCTGCAGTCTTTACCCGATAGGCAAAATATGCTGATGGCTTGCTATGCTCCTCGCGCGCAGTATGGAAAGACAGGTCGAGGATTTCCTCTCGCGAGCTCCAAGTACTATCTTGGAGCTGATCCCGGATTTGCCTTGTCTTCGCTTGGCCGAGTGGTAGAATCACGCTTAGTCCGAGCCGCGCGGCCGTTCCGGGCAACCGGGACGTTGGGGGTGCCGTGAAACGCGATAGACCTAAGTTTCGCGTTTTTAGATTGCTAATTCTGTTGCTGTCACTGGTTTGCTTCGCCGCCCCTCGCGTTGAGATCCTTGCCGCGCTACAGTCGCAGTCACAATCTCCCACCGATGAAAACAAGCTGGCTGAAAACAAGCCTAAGGACGACGCTAAGCCAAAAGATGACGCTAAGCCCAAGGACGACGTAAAAAAGGACACCCGCGGGGAAGTCATCAAACCCGGACGCACTCTTAAAATGGATGTGGACCTCGCGCTGGTCAACGTCACCGTCACCGATCCCTACAATCGCCTGGTCACCGGGCTGGATATGGAGAATTTTCGCGTCTTCGAGGACAACTCCGAGCAAGAGGTAGTGACGTTTTCCGCCGAGGACGTGCCCATCTCCATCGGCGTAATTTTCGATTTCAGCGGAAGTATGGCCAACAAGGTCGGCAAGGCTCGCGAAGCAGCCGTGCAGTTTTTCAAAACCGCCAACCCGCAAGATGAATTTTTCCTGGTCAGTTTCAACGAACGCGCCGAACTTACCAGCGCCTTCACGAACAGTGTCGAGGACCTCCAGAGCAGCCTGATGCTGACCTCCGCAAAAGGGCGTACCGCGCTCCTCGACGCTATTTATCTCGGCCTCAGTCAGATGCGTGGTGCACACAACGGCAAACGCGCCTTGCTCATCCTATCCGATGGAGGAGATAATCATAGTCGTTACAATGAAAGTGATATCAAGCGGTTGGTGAAGGAAGCAGACACCCAGCTCTATGCAGTCGGCATCTTTGACCAGCTTGGATACCGGAACCGGACTCCGGAAGAATTGAACGGCCCGTCGTTGCTTTCTGAAATCACGGAAATGACCGGAGGCCGCGTATTCTCCGTCGAAAAGCTGGAAGAACTTCCGGATATTGCCTCAAAAATAGGCATGGAGCTGCGAAATCAATATGTCTTGGGATATCGGCCGAGCAACAAGGCGCACGATGCACGTTGGCGAAAAATCAAAATCAAGCTGCGAGCTCCGAGGGGCTTGCCGCCTCTCAACGTCTTCGCGAAGACTGGCTACTACGCGCCTAGCCACTGAGCAGACGCGTTGGGGCCTTCGGTCCTTACTCCCTCTGTTTCTTCTTCTCCTCGCGGTAGCCGTCTTTGTTCCCTTGAGTTTTGGGCAGATCCCCATCGCTGCTCCGCAGCCTCCTCCGCCTGGACAAGATCCCCAAGCTGGTAAACAGGGCTCGACCATCAAGATCGACGTCGGCCTCGTCGTGCTGCACACCAGCGTGCTCGACGACCGCGGCAAATTCGCCGACGGCTTGAAACCGGAGAATTTCCGGGTGTTCGAAGACAAAGTCGAGCAAAAGTTATCTACCTTCAAGCGCGAAGACGTCCCCGTCAGTATGGGCTTGGTGATCGACAATAGTGGCAGTATGCGCGACAAAAGGCCCCGCGTGAACGAAGCTGCCCTCACTCTCGTCGAGGCCAGCAATCCCCAGGACGAAGCTTTCGTCGTCAACTTCAATGACGATTTTTATCTCGACCTCGACAAGGATTTCACGAGCAGCATTCCGGAGCTGAAAGAAGCTCTGGAACGCATCGATTCGCGCGGAAGCACGGCGCTCTTCGACGCCGTTATCGGTTCGCTCGATCACCTCAAGAAAGCGGCCAAGGATAAGCGCGTCCTACTGGTAGTCACCGATGGCGAGGACAATTCCAGCCACAACTCGCTCGAGAAGACACTCCGCGAAATCCAGAAGACCGACACGGTGATTTATACGATTGGCTTGCTAGGCGATGAAAAAAGAAAAGACAAGAATCACGCCATGAAAGCGTTGAAGCAGATCGCCGAGGCTTCCGGCGGATTGGCTTTTTTCCCAGAGAGTGTCGATGACGTGCACACCATATGCGAACAAGTCGCCCACGACATCCGCAACCAATACACCCTGGCCTACTATCCCACGAACACCAAGAAAGACGGCACGTTCCGTGCCGTTAGCGTTCAGGTCATTCCGCCGCACGGCCGCGGCAAGCTGGTAGCCCGGACGCGCAACGGCTACTACGCGCCGAACAGTCCTTCCTCAGCCGCAGCAGGGAACTAGATTAGAGGTTAGGCGAAGCTGCTGGACCCTTGCGACAGCGGCTGGCAAACGTCGCACCATCTAGGGTTTGCAAAACGCGGCGATGTTAGCGCACGGGACTTGGGTTTAAAAGACAATTGAAACAAGTGAAATCAAGCCGTCGCGGCCCGCGCTTTGGCACGCACTCCTGAAGCACTTCTAAAATTCCAATGTCTGTGGTTAACATTCACCGACGCCACCTCGTCAGGGCTGAAGGGAATCTCTTTGTACCCACGGACCTCGATGACGCAGCCCTCACTGGTGACCACCTGATCGAATTTTCTGCCGTCCCTGAGTTCCACCGACACCACCTGGTAACCTATGCCTGTCTCTCCGGCGCGTTTCAGGTGGTCGACAAAGCTACTTGGAATCGGAACTATACGTCTCATAAAACTCCTTTGGGATTGGGGCACCGCGGACGAGGGGATCTTAGCGTCTAATCCGTTCGCTGTCCAACGCCACCAGGCGAAGAAACAGCGAATTTCCACAACTATTCCATGAGGGCAGTCAGTTTCCGCTAGTGGCGTCTCTTTGGCGCATATGCATTGGCTAGCTGAAAATGGAATGGAAACCCGTTCATCCGCCTCGAATATTTCTGCAGAACGTCAAGATACCTGTTTCTCGCGTGCAAGCAGAGCCCCGAATAGGGCATGTCCCTAACCAACTCTACCGGCGGCCCGTCATGACCAACTCCAATCAGTTTCCCGGAACTCTCTAACTCAAATTGGAAGGTCACTGGAGGATCCTGCTCTGTTCCAGGATGTGCATGGCGATGGCTCACCCTAAAAAGTCAGGGTTTTGCCATCAAAGGAAGAATCGACCAGAGGCTCCGGTATCCCCGGCGACGCCGTCGGGGGGACCGCTCGGATCGCGGCGAATGAGGTAGAACAGCACAGCCCTGATCAACTTTCCGTTTCCTCTTCGACCGTCAGAGTCAGCATCGGCAGAGAATCCATCTTGCCCTTCCATACGCCAACGATTGCGGAATTGTCGGCGGCCGCGACGGCAACAGGGATTACCAAGGAAAGCACCAGAATAACCAGAAATATTGTTCTGAGAAGCCGCGGCAACACCCGCCTTTGTCCACAGCTCATAGGAAACTCTATAGTCATCGTGGATTATAACCTCACTGGGTCACTGGAAACTGCCCCTACCTCCATGAAGGATAGAGTAGAATTACTTCGCTTGGCACTAAGCAGACCCAACCTTGTATCCTTTACCCTTTTTCGGAGCACCAAGTTACGTCATTATTTTCTGGACGACCTACCTCTCGTGGTTTGTCCTGGAGACCATAGCGGCCAGAGCCAAGCGATCAAGTGACCGCTCCAAGGCCCGTGACCGAGGCTCTTACCGGCTCCTCATGATTCTTCTTTGGATTGCGCTGGCAATGGCTTTTGCGCTCTGCTTTGTCCTTCCACAAGCCAGCATTCTGTGGAACCGAAAAGCGGTTTTCTTCATCGGAATCGCCCTCATGCTTGGAGGAATGGCTTTTCGCTTTTACTCCATGTCGCTTTTGGGACGGTTCTTCACTTACGACGTCGCCATTCACGCAGGTCAAACCGTCATTGAAGCTGGACCATATCGCTACATCCGCCATCCTTCTTACACCGGCGGTCTCACGACTCTCGCCGGAATTGGTCTTGCGCTTGGAAATTGGGCGGCGCTTTTCGCGCTTCTTGCGTGCGCCGGAACCGGCTATGCCTATCGCATGTACGTCGAGGAAGCTGCGCTAGTCGCGGCCCTGGGTGAGCCTTACAAGGCATATATGCTCCGGACCACTCGTCTCCTCCCCTTTTTTTTGTAGCGTTGACGGGTTTGCCCGACACCTCTTGCCGTTTTTGTTTTTGCGCTGACGGGTTTACCCGACACTTTTTATCTGCCAAAAAAATTCCTCATTTTGTAAGAGACTTTTCAGTGTCCCTTGGGTTAGGGTCGCACAACCGACGGTGTGCTCGCGTGTGTCCAGTGGGGAGCTTTCGGGCATTTCTGCCGGTGAAAGCGGCTGGCTCGTCTAGTCGCTGAGATCAGACCCAACAACCTGGAGGTAACCATGAAACGACTCATCGGCATTTTGGTGAGTGCGGCGGCGCTACTAGTGTCGGCAACCGCGATCCGTGCTCAGGATCAACTGGTGCCAGCCGGTACGCTGCTGCAATGTACCTTGAACGAACCGAATTTTTCTTCAGCCACAGCCGCAATTGGCGATCCGGTATTGTGCCACCTCAGAACCATGCAGGAGTTCGGCAGACCCCTCTTCCCGCGCGGCAGCATGCTCGGCGGACATCTCGAGGCGGA
>Ga0210409_10006195_pt1 | contig 12470 bp, 10 predicted proteins | sample IncBWH17MmetaG_FD_161649 | JGI IMG/M metagenome (GOLD analysis project Ga0210409, IMG submission 161649) | Forest soil microbial communities from Barre Woods Harvard Forest LTER site, Petersham, Massachusetts, United States - Inc-BW-H-17-M | ecosystem: Environmental > Terrestrial > Soil >...
CGTCAAGATATTTAGTCACCGAATGAAAAAGCGAGTCGAATCGATTCCTCCGGACATCATGTCGGCTTTCCAGTGGCATTCCTGGCCTGGAAATATACGCGAGTTGCAGAATATGGTTGAACGCGCAGTGATCCTTTCACAGGATGGTATGCTCCACAATCCGTTGCGCAACCAGCGGACCGATTCTGCGTGGGAAGACTCAGATCCCGCTCTGATCCTGGAAACGCTTGAGGAAGCTGGCTGGGTGGTGGGCGGACCGCGCGGTGCAGCGGCCAAACTCGGACTGAAACGAACCACATTGCTCGCCAAAATGAAAAAGCTGGGAATCTCGCGGCCGATTAGTCAGGAGGGGACCGAGATGGTCGACATGGCGCGGGAAGCATATGCTAGAAAAATGCCCAGATTTGAACGGGTGCGACAAAGAGAGTCATCATCTATTTTGGAGATTGGGGTGAATGAAAGCCCGAGGTTCTGCGCCGAGTAAAAGCTATGGGTACGGACTCGATTATTGCGTCTCAAGGCGATAGCCACCGCTATGAGGCCGTGCTGCGCATCAGCGAGGCGATCGCCGCGTGCCGCGAACCGGAGGAACTGGCTAGGACCCTTGCGGATGAAATCGGCAAGCTCCTGCACTTTGATCACCTTTACTTCGTTGTGGTGAAGCAGAACTCCAAAGAAATCGAATATATGGTTTGGGGCAAAGGCCCACTACCCTCCCCGGGCCTGCCTGTGGAAGAGTTGCCTTTGTGGGATGCTGTGGGCAGTAGGGATCCACAACATACTGGCGATTGGGAGTCGGAAGAGCGCTATCCGCGATTCAAGGAATGGGCAAAAACAATTGGCCTCGGTTCCGGAGTCCGCATACCCTTGACTACGCCGCATCGTCGATTGGGTGTTTTCGGAATCAACCGCGACACGGTGAATCCATTCAGCGAAGAAGAAATAAGCTTCCTGTGGCTGATCGGGCGTGTCGTCGCCTTCGCGCTGGATGATGGTTTAAATCTCAGATGTGCGCGACAACAAAATGAGCGGCTGAAGTTGCTTCTGAATCTGACGAATCGAATTACATCAAATCTGCAACCTCGGGAACTGTTGCGCGAGATTGCAGCCAGCATTCGCGAGGTCATGCACTGTGACGTCGTTGCTGTTTCGCTGTTGGACCCGGAATCCGGGAAATCGAGGCTTTACGCCCTAGATTTTCCACAGGGAAAAGGCTTCATCAGAGAGGAACACGTCCACACAATAACTGGGCCGAGCAAGCGGGTGCTTGAGACATTGAAGCCAGTCATCGTGGAGAGGTTCGACCCTGCCGATATCCTTCCAGAAATCTACGAGGAAGTCCTCGCGGAGGGCTTGAAAAGGACTTGTCTGATTCCTCTCCTTAATCGAGGTCGAGCCCTCGGAATCTTGAGCCTTGCACGGAAGAGCGAGGCTAATTTCACACCAGAGGACGTCGAATTCCTTGCCCAAGCTGCAGGGCAGATCGCAATCGCGATCGAAAACGCGATGGCATATCACGAACTTTCGCAGCTGAAAGACAAACTCGCCCAGGAGAAGCTCTATCTCGAAGAAGAAATCCGCAGCGAGATGAACTTTGAGAACATCATCGGAAACAGCTCCGCGTTGAAACATGTTCTGGAGCTCGTTGAAACGGTCGCCACCAGCGACTCTACAGTCCTGCTTCTTGGGGAGACAGGTACAGGCAAGGAGTTGATCGCACGTGCCATTCACGACCGCAGCCGGCGCAAGGAGCGCACGTTTGTGAAGCTGAATTGTGCCGCCATTCCTACCGGTCTACTTGAGAGTGAACTGTTTGGACACGAAAAGGGAGCGTTCACCGGCGCGATTGCGCAAAAAGTTGGACGAATGGAGTTGGCAGATCAAGGCACTTTGTTCCTGGACGAAGTCGGAGATATTCCGATTGAAATTCAACCGAAGCTGCTGCGCGCACTACAAGAACGCGAATTTGAACGGCTAGGGAGCACTCACACGAGAAAAGCCAATATTCGGCTTGTCGCGGCGACCAATCGCGATCTCGAACAGATGATTGCAGCCCGCGAATTCCGAAGTGATTTGTACTACCGCTTGTATGTATTTCCAATCCGGATACCGCCTCTGCGGGAACGTAAGGAGGACATTCCACAATTAGTGAGTTATTTTGTGCAGAAGTTTGCCAAGCAAATGCAGAAGAAGATTGAAGCCATTTCTCCGGCGGTCATGAAGGGGCTTACGGCTTGGGACTGGCCAGGCAACATTCGCGAGCTAGAGAATTTCATCGAGCGGGCGGTGATCGTCACGCGCGGCAAATCGCTTGAGGCGCCGATTGGAGAACTCCGGAAAACAAATACGGGAGCGTTCCCGCATGCCGAGCAGCATAAAGTCGAGCAAGTCGCTGGAGGAAGAACAGACTCGCAAAGCGACCAAACCAGCGTTGCTGACGAATATGAAAGAAGGCAGCGTGATGAGATCATACGAGCGCTAACTGCATGCAAGGGGCGCGTCGGCGGCACCGATGGTGCTGCCGCCAGCCTGGGAATGAACCGCACGACTTTCCTTTCTCGAATGAAGAGATTCGGCATTTATGCGAAGCAATATGCTTGATCTCCCGCTCGTCTCGTAGCTTCGACATTTTCGACTCTTTCAACTCCTTCGACCTCGATCTTTCGAGTTCCGGCGTTCCTCTCCTGAAAATTCAGCCACTTACGGCTCCACAGGTTTGGTGTGCGCCGTGCCTTATCCCGAGTGGGAGAGGCAATGCTGAAGATCTCGCTCGTTGATAACGCCAGGCAGCGTCGGGTGATTGTGGAAGGAAAGCTCATAGCGCCCTGGACGGCAGAGCTAAGGAATGCGTGTCAAGAGGCAAGAGCAGACCTTCGTGGTCGCGAACTCGTCATCGAGATGAACCATCTCACGACGATCAGTCAGGAGGGCGAGAACGTGATCCTTGAGTTGATAAATGGGGGAATCCGATTCCGCTGTCATGGGATATTTACGAGGCATGTAGTGAAAGAACTAAGTCGCCGCGCAAGCAGGACCCTCGGGATACGAGCGAGTGATTGAAGGGGCTCAATTTCAATCTCGGGAAGAGGAAGCTATCGATACACGAGCCGCGATAACGTTCGCAGGATTGAAAAAGCATGCAAAACACCAATGCACACGTCGCAACTGAGGAGCGCGGGGAAATTCCAAATGAACGAAAGGCAGCTCAACAGTTGGAGCACATCATGGCTAGTGGCCTGCCGCCTCTATACAGACGGGCATACCGGATCCTGGGCAATGCGGCTGACGCAGAGGACGCGGTCCAGGATGCTCTTCTCGCTGCGTATACCCACCTGCACCAGTTCAGAGGGCAGGCGCAGATCTCTACTTGGCTTACGACCATCATGCTTAACTGCGCACGACTACAACTACGTCGGCGGTCAAAACACGTCCAAGTGTCTCTCGACGAATCTACCGGGGGACCGCGAACAGTTTCAGTGTCGGAGCGACTAGCAGATCACCGGCCTAGCCCCGAGGATGAGTACAGAGAGTCTGAGCTGAGTACTCGCTTGACCCATTTGCATAGTCAGCTCTCTCCCACTCTGCGTCGGACATTTCTGTTGCGGGACGTTGATGGTTTATCGATTCGCGAAACTGCGCGGCTTTTGGGAGTGCCAACCGGTACTGTGAAGGCCCAGTCGGCACGAGCTCGCAAAAGACTCAAAGAATTGATGCGGCATGCCCTCAAGCCACGGTCTCGGAGGCTGCCAAATCGATTGTTGGGGTTCGCACATTCGGTAGTTCATCCTAGTGCTGCTCGGGTAACTGAAATGGTGCGCGAACTGTTAGTGGACAACTGGTCTAATCGCGCCGATGTCTTGGTCGATGCCGCTCACGAGACCATCAGATGACTCACGCCGCTCAGTTTGCATTGGCGCACGGCGCCGCACTCCTTTTCACTTGGATTCTGCTCCAGCAAGCAGGTGTACCGATCCCGAGTGCACCGCTGCTGATCGCAGTCGGATCACTGGCAAGCTACGGGCGCCTGCGCCTGGTACCGTCGCTGGTAGCAGCTTTAACCGCTTGCCTGCTCGCTGACGGATTCTGGTACCGAGTAGGACGGCAGGGCTGGTCAGAGGGTCACCGGTTTTTCCGTACTAACGGCAAGTGGCAAAACAGCGCGCTGAGGCTCATCCGGGGCCATTCCGCCGCCACCCTGTTATTAGCAAAGTTCGTTGCCGGCTCGAATTTGGCTTCGCTACTGGCCGGCAAAGCAGGCGTATCGGCAGCGCGATTTCTTACTTACGAGAGCATTGGCTCGCTGACATGGTCTGGTACCTACATTGCGGTTGGATATCTTTTTCATGGTCAACTGCATTGGACGCTCGCGCAGACTTTACATCCCCTCTTGGCCGCTCGCGTCGCAGTGTTTCTAGGAAGGTTGTGGCGGCGCAGGTCGCTGGCGCACGCTGCGATGCTCGCGCTGGCAACAGTCTTCTATTGTCCGGTGCGACCTGTGAGCCAAGACAACGCTGGTCTACCAGCGGCGACTGCTTTTACCCCCCACAACTCGGTGAGCAAAAGGAGCAGGCTTCCGGAGTGGTTGCACCGATGAGCGCCACTATCTGGAGACGAAGAAATGACTGAACGGGCCCACATTCAAGTTCGCGAAAAAGAAGCAACCGTGTACGCGAGTCACGAGGACTTTCACACAATCTTTAATGAAGATCTGAAGGAGCTCTATCGGCTTTCGTTTCTGCTGACCCGCGATCCCGCCAAGGCCGAGCGATGCCTTGTAACTGGTCTTGAGGACTGTGTCTCGGGAAACCCTGTCTTTCATGAGTGGGCACGTTCTTGGGCGAAGCGCGCCATCATCCAACATGCAATTCGTGAATTGAAACCGCGAACCAGCCAGTCCAATTCGCCCCCGTCTAGACCTATGTTCTCCAACATGATCGAACATTCGAGGGGCTTAGGCGGACATTTCGAAATCGACGCCCTGTTGCAGCTTGCAGATTTCGATCGGTTTGTGTTCGTCATGTCCGTCCTGGAGCATTACTCGGAACACGACTGCGCCCTTCTCCTCGGGTGCTCCGTTAGAGACATTCGGGAGGACGCACCTGTGCTCTGAAGGAGTTGGCAGATACGCCGCATATGGAATCTTCCGAAATCAACTTGTCGCGCAGGAAAAGAAGTGAAATGAGTATTCTGCGAAACCAGTCTTGACCGGTTTGTACCTGTAGAACGAATAGTTTGCCGAAGACCTGACGGACACGGACATGTACGCTGCAATTCGCTATCTTGAGCCGGATCCGCACAGCTCGAACGAGATGGATGGGCCCCGGGATAAAGATAACGGTTTGATCATCTGCGTCTGTTTGTATGTTGCACTCCTAGTGTGCCTCGCGTTCGTCTGGGTGTATTGGAGATGATCCCGTCTCTAGTGATGCCTGAAAACTGAATGTACTCAACGCCAGCCAACCGCCTTTCTCAACACTTTCAACACATTTGTCACCCACATGACGCATGATTGCGGTGGGACTCTCTGAAACTCAGTCATTTAATTCAGGGCGACATTTGGCATGAGCCTTGCCTCCTGCATGAGGAATGGCACGCAAATTCCAATTGGAGATTGCTGCAATGGCTCACACTCAATCTCTCTCGCTTCTGCCACGAAGTGGTCATTCTGTTCCCTTCATAGAACTGCGCCAGTCGCTTTCCAGTCGAGTCGCCGCTATCTCTCCATTCGTAGACCAGCTAATGCGGTTCGTTCTCTACTTTCGGCACGCGGATGGAAGCGAGATCGACATCGAGATGGCCCTGCATGAAGCCCTGGCGAATGCCGTGATCCACGGTAATAGCGATAACTCTTGCAAAAACGTTTACGTCACATGCCGTTGCTACATGAACGGAGAAGTCTCAATCACCGTTCGGGACCAAGGACGAGGCTTTGACATCAACGCAGTACTGGATCCCACGTTGCTAGAAAACCTGCTCTTCACCCATGGCCGTGGGATCTACCTCATGAAGACTTTGATGGACGAGGTCTCTTTCGAAGAGGGCGGGGCTGTTGTGCGGATGCGAAAGAACTCAAACTTTGATGCAACCGCGCCGAGGAGATCAGAATGACAAGCAAACTGGCACGTCGCGCACCTGGGTGGCCCGGGTGTTGAGCCGCGGTGCACACACGGCGACGCCATCTCTTGTTGACGAGTTCGGCTGTCGCGTACCGACTTTCTCGACACTTTCGACCCCTTCGACAGCTCCCGTGCTGCACTGCCTGGAGACTTCCTTCAATTGGCGTGACTTAGCTTCGTGTCGGATCTGGTATGCGGTTTGCCCTAGCAGAAGAGTGCAGTCGCGTGACTGACGCGCCTGAATCGACAAGACGACTCTCGACCCACATTTCCCCCCAACCGAGCAGCGTCCCGACTCAGGCGCGCCAGTGACGCGATTGAAGAAGAAGTTAGGTAACCACGATTGAGGGGAAAGAGATGATGAAGCAAATATCTACAGCTTTAATTAGTGGGGCTCTTCTGCTCAATGCACTTGGCTGCAGCAACGGCAACGTGCGGGCTGCAGCCCCGCCTCCACCAGCGGTGGTCGAAGTCGCGCCGGTCATTCAAAAAGATGTGCCGGTTCAGGGCGAGTGGGTGGGAACGCTCGAAGGCTACGTCAATGCGCAGATTCAGCCTCAGGTGAGCGGTTACTTGATTCGCCAGGACTATCACGAAGGTGCACTCGTCAGAAAAGGTCAGCTGCTCTTTGAGATCGATCCCCGTCCCTTTCAAGCCTTGCTTGATCAAGCCAAAGGACAGCTGGCCCAAGCCGAGGCGCAGATGGCGAACGCCGAGCTGAACGTGAAGCGCGATATTCCCGAAGCGGAAGCTCACGCCATTCCCCAAAGTCAGTTGGATACGGACACGCAGTCGCTCCGCGGGGCGAAGGCAGCAGTTGAGGCCGGCCAGGCGTCGGTCGAACAGGCCGAGCTGAATTTGGGTTACACGAGAGTCGTGTCGTTAATCGACGGAATCGCCGGCATCAACACTGTACAGGTGGGCAACCTAGTGGGGCCGTCCACGGTCCTCACCGCGGTTTCGCAGGTAAGTCCGATCAAAGTGTATTTCCCCATCAGCGAACAGGAATACTTGCGGATGGCGGACGGCGGCGGTCCGGGGAGCGTGGACTTTCTGACGCACGCCTCACGAATCCCGTTGCAGTTAACTTTGGCGGACGGGAGTGCCTACCCGCATCCGGGCAGAATCATTTTCGCGGACCGCCAGGTCAACACGCAGACAGGAACCATCCAGATCGTGGGCGAGTTTCCCAACTCCAGGAATCTGTTGCGACCGGGCCAGTATGCACGCATTCAGACGCCCACCGGAAACATCACGGGTGCGCTCCTGGTGCCTCAGGCGGCCGTGAATCAACAGCAAGGAACGTATCAGGTCACCGTGGTCGGCGCCGATAATCGGGCGCAGCTGCGTACCGTAGACGTGGGGCCGAGAGTAGGCCCACTCTGGGTGATCACAACCGGGCTGAAGCCGGGAGAACGCGTCGTGGCGGTTGGTGCAGACAAGGCAAAAGAAGGCGAAGTGGTAAATCCCACGCCGTACAAAGAAACGGAGGAACGCTAATCATGGCGAACTTTTTCATTCAACGGCCCATCGTCGCGATCGTGATTGCGATCCTTACGGTCATAGTCGGCGTAATCACAATCGTCACTTTGCCGGTAGCGCAGTTTCCGCAGATCGCTCCGCCTGAGATCAGGCTGCAAGCCAACTATCCAGGTGCAGATGCGCAGACTCTCGAGCAAGCGGTTGCTACGCCTATCGAGCAGCAAGTCAGTGGCGTCGACAACATGGCCTACATGTATTCGCTGAACGCGACAGCGAACCAACAAACGTCGCTGATCGTCGATTTCGACCTCAAGACTGACCCCAACACGGATTTGCTGCTCACGCAGTCGCGTCAACAGTTGGCCAACGGTCAGTTGCCGCCTGAGGTAAACAACTACGGAATCACTCTGAAGAAATCGACCACTGCGCCGCTCATGCTGATTGCGCTGTATTCGCCGCACGGCACGCATGATTCGAACTATCTGGCGAATTACGCCTACATCAACCTCAATGATCCGATCGCACGCTCATACGGCGTTGGCCAGACCCAGGTTTTCGGTTCAGGGCAATACGCAATGCGGCTGTGGGTGAAGCCTGATCAGATGGCGAAGCTCGGCATAACCGTCACGGATGTTGCCAATGCACTTAAGGCTCAGAATACCGTCAATCCGGCGGGTCAAGTCGGTGGTGAGCCAGCCCAAGGCAATCAGCAGTTCACCTATGCCGTGCTGGCTCAAGGCCGCCTTACTTCGCCGGAACAGTTTGGCAACGTGATCGTGCGCGAAGCACCGAATGGTGGAACCGTCCGCGTTAGAGATGTCGCTCGGGTCGAGCTGGGAACGCAGGACTACAGCCTGATGTCTCGACTCAATGGCAAGCCTAGCGCCGCCGTTGCCGTTTACCAGTTGCCCGGAAGCAATGCTGTTCAAACAGTTGATGGCGTTCGCAAACTCCTCGCGCAAATGAAGCAGCGTTTCCCGCAAGACATCGATTACACCGTTTCACTCGACCAGACACTCCCGGTCACAGAAGGCATGAAAGAAATCTTCTGGACGCTCGGGATCGCTATTGTGCTCGTGATTTTTGTCGTCTATCTCTTTTTACAAGATTGGCGCGCCACGCTAATCCCTATGCTGGCCGTGCCTGTTTCTTTGGTGGGGACATTCGTAATCTTCCCGTTGTTCGGCTTCTCGATCAATACGCTTTCGATGTTCGGTTTGGTACTCGCGATAGGACTCGTGGTCGATGACGCCATCGTCGTTGTCGAGGGGGTGCAGCATCACATCGAGGTAGGACTAAGTCCGAAGGATGCCTCCATCAAGGCGATGCAAGAACTTTCCGGGCCGGTCGTAGGTATTGCCCTCGTGTTGGCCTCAGTGTTCGTGCCGACAGCGTTCATACCTGGCATCACTGGCAGGCTGTATCAGCAGTTTGCCATCACGATCGCCATCTCCGTGATGCTGTCAGCGTTTAACGCTCTTACCTTGAGCCCCGCACTTTCAGCATTGCTGCTCAAACCCAAGAAGCAGACTCGCGGACCGCTGGGGAAATTCTTTGGCTGGTTCAACGCATATTTTGAGCGCTCTACCGACAGCTTCGTCCGCTGGTCGGGAGACCTGATTCGCAAGGCCGGCGTAGTAATGGTGTTGCTTGTAGTGGCCGGCCTCGCAGGGTGGTTCTTTAGCAAACATCTGCCCACCAGCTTCCTCCCTGATGAAGACCAGGGCTACCTCTATATCAACATGCAACTCCCCAAGTCGGCGTCGCAGGAGCGGACAAGCGCAGCCGCAAAACAGGTGGAGCAAGTTCTGGCAAACACTCCGGGAGTTCAGTACACGACCAGCGTCATTGGTTTCAGTTTGCTCAGCTATGTCCGAACTTCATATAACGCGTTCTTCTGGGTTTCTCTGAAACCCTGGGATGAGCGCAAAAGCCGGCGTGAACAATATCAAGCCATCAAGACACGTTTGAACGAGGAACTTAAGCAGATGCCGGAAGGGACGGTTTTCAGTTTTTCGCCACCCGCCATCCCCGGCGTCGGCACTGCTGGCGGTGTGACGTTTGTCCTGGAGGACCGCGCCGGCAAAGAAGTCAAGTTTCTTACCGATAACCTGAATAAGTTTATGGCAGCCGCCCGCAAGCGCCCTGAGCTAGCCCAGGTCAGCACTACCTTCATCCCCAGTGTGCCGGAAGAGTTCATCAATGTGGATAAGGACAAGGTTTTGAAGCAAGGCGTGAATTTGACGGATGTCTACAACACCATTCAGGCGTACATGGGGGGATTGTTCGTCAACTACTACAACGACTTTGGCCGTACATGGCAGGTGTATGTCGAGGCCGAGGCGCCTTACCGGTCGACGACCGACGATCTCGGCCAATTCTACGTCCGGAATGGACAGGGGCAGACGGTGCCGCTTTCCGCTCTGGCAAATTTCGAGATCCGTTCCGGTCCCGAGTTCACGATGCGCTACAACGAGTACCGCTCCGCGCAGATTAACGCTGCTGCCGCGCCTGGTTACAGCTCGGATCAGGCATCGGCGGCCCTGGAAGATGTTTTCAAACAAACCATGCCCCGGGAAATGGGCTTCGACTACCTGGGTATGTCTTACCAGGAACAAAAAGCACGGCAGGGACTACCACCGTCGGTCATCTTCGGATTCTCGCTGCTTTTCGTTTTCCTGATTCTGGCAGCTCTCTATGAAAGCTGGACAGTGCCCTTCAGCGTATTGCTCAGCACGCCGGTCGCAGTCTTTGGCGCTCTCGCTGCGCTCTGGGTGCGTCGTATCGTAGTCGGCCTTTACCTGCCACAGTACATGGTTCAAATCGAGAACGATGTCTACGCCCAGATCGGCCTGGTGATGCTGATCGGACTGGCTGCGAAAAACTCGATTCTGATCGTCGCCTTTGCAAAGGAAGACTATGAAAAACGTGGCATGTCCCTGGTGGATGCCGCACTTTCCGCGGCGAGGCTTCGCTTTCGGCCTCTCATGATGACAGCACTCGCCTTTATTCTCGGCTGCGTGCCACTCTGGACCGCGTCCGGAGCAGGCTCTATCGCGCGGCAGATTATGGGCACGGCGGTAATCGGCGGCATGGTCGCGGAAACATTCATCGGTAGATTCTTTGTTCCCGCGATCTTCTACGTAGTTGAGAAGTTCTCCGGCGCTGATCAAAGAAGAGCATTACCACTCACGATCGCCGAGGCGCCCAGTCAGGGGGATTAATCATGAAGAAGACTGCACTCTTAGTAGGAATCGCTACGACGCTGGGCTTAATGACCGGCTGCCTGATGGGGCCGAAATACAAACGGCCGACTGTGGACATCGGGCAGGAATACCGTGCTCCGGCCCCGCCACACGCCGCCCAAGCCTCATCAGCTAATGAACAGCTGGGCAACGCGCAATGGTGGCAGGTTTATCAGGATCCAGTGCTGACGCAACTGATCCACACCGCTATTGCACAAAACTATGACGTGCGCATCGCCGCCGCCCGCGTTCTTGAGGCCCAGGCACAAGTCGGCATCACCCGTGCCAATCAGCTCCCCTCGGCGAGCGTAGGTGCGGACGTTTTCAGTGAGCAAAACGCGAAGGTGTCGAAGTTATTTCCCGCTTACCAGGTCAACGGCGGCGAACTGAACCTATCGGTGATCTGGAACTTGGACTTCTGGGGAAAATACCGCCGGCAAACCGAGGCAGCGCGGGCCCAGTTGCTTGCGACCGAGTGGGGACAACGCGCGGTACTTTCTTCTCTGGTGGCCAACGTAGCAACGGCGTATTTCCAGCTTCGCGCGCTCGACATCGAGATTGAAATCTCGCAGCGTACGCTGGCATCGCGGCAACAATCTCTGAAGTTAACTCGGGTGCTTGAGAGTCATGGCTCAGGGTCCGGGCTCGACGTGAGTCAAGCGGAGCAACTCGTCTACACCGCCTCGGAGACGATTCCCGATCTCGAGCGGCAGATTCAACAACAGGAAAATGTGCTTAGCATTCTGCTTGGCGAAAATCCACAATCCATTCCCCGCGGACGCGCGCTTACCGAACAGCCCGTCCCAAGGAACGTTCCGGTCGGTCTTCCATCGGAATTACTAGAGCGCCGGCCGGATGTCCGCCAAGCGGAGGAGAACATGGTGGCGGCCAATGCGCAGATCGGCGTCGCTAAGGCGTCGTTTTTTCCAAACTTGTCGCTCACGGGCTTGGGAGGACTGGAAAGCAACGCATTGCGCCAGTTCATCACAGCGCCCTCGGAGACTTGGTACGCGGCCTTCAATGTAAGTCAGCCCGTTTTCCAGGGTGGAGCGCTGCGCTCGCAACTCAGGCTCGCCCGCGCAAACTGGCAGGATGCCACACTCTCTTATAAGCAAACCGTTCAGAACGCCCTTGAACAGGTTTCCAATTCACTCGTCGCATCCCAAAAAGACCGTGAGTTCCGCGAGCAACAGGAACTACTCACGCAGGCAGCGCAGCAAACCGACCAACTGTCCGAGGTTCTCTATAAGAATGGCGGCGCGAGTTACCTCCAGGTGTTGACCAGCGAAACCAATTACTTCTCAGCGGAACTCAATCTGGTGCAAGCCCAGCTGAACGAGCGTTTGGCACTCGTTCAGCTGTATCAGGCGCTGGGAGGCGGGTGGCAGCAATAAGTTAAGGGGACAAAGATGTTTAAGAAAGTTGTCGGAGTCGAACCAGATACTTATCCCCGTAGTAGGAGATGAAATGAACAAACTGCAGTTAGACCCCCAAAAAACTGCCCTCATTCTCATCGATCTCCAGCATGGCATTGTCAGTATGGAGGCCCAACCCTATGCGACGAAGTCGGTCGTGCAGAAATCAGCGATGCTTGCCAAGCGGTTTCGCGTAAAGAATGCGACAGTGA
>Ga0210409_10006196_pt1 | contig 12470 bp, 9 predicted proteins | sample IncBWH17MmetaG_FD_161649 | JGI IMG/M metagenome (GOLD analysis project Ga0210409, IMG submission 161649) | Forest soil microbial communities from Barre Woods Harvard Forest LTER site, Petersham, Massachusetts, United States - Inc-BW-H-17-M | ecosystem: Environmental > Terrestrial > Soil >...
ATGGGTACGCCTGAAGTCTGCGGCGGCCACCGACAAGCCGATGATCTTCTTCAATTATATGTCGCGCGACGAGGACTGGGCGGAGATGCGCGCCTGCGTGCGCCTGACGCGCGAGATCTTCGCGCAGCCGGCCTTCGATCGTTACCGGGCGCGTGAGATCCAGCCCGGCGAGCACGTACGCACCGACGAGGAGATCGATGCGTTCATCCGCGCCAAAGCCGAGAGCGCCTTTCATCCAAGCTGCACCTGTAAGATGGGCAGCGTCTCCGACCCCATGGCGGTCGTCGACAGCCAGACGCGCGTGATCGGCCTGGAGGCGCTGCGCGTCGTCGATTCCTCGATCATGCCTTCCATCACCACCGGGAATCTCAACGCCCCGACCATCATGCTGGCCGAGAAGGCCGCCGACCACATCCGCGGCATGCCCCTTCTGCCGCGCACCCACGTACCGTACTACGTGGCGCCCGACTGGGAGAGGCGGCAGCGCTGAATGCAGCCCACGAAATTCCGCTTGCCGTGCGAGACGAGCGCGCATCCATCCGCGAGACGCGAAATTTCGCGCATGTCCCGCTAGCGCGATGATCGCGTGGCTCAAACCTGCGGCGTTCGCCCCTCGGTTGGCTCCCGATCGGGTGGATCCCGCCTATCGGCGCCTGCGCCGGCAGGTGTTCGTCGGGATCTTCGCCGGTTATGCGGCGTATTACCTGGTGCGCAATAACCTCGCGCTCGCGATTCCTGACATCCTCAGGGAGTACCCGCAGTACAGCAAGGCCACACTCGGCAGCGCACTGACGGGCCTCTCGATCGCCTACGGCATGTCGAAGTTCCTCATGGGCTCGGTCTCGGACCGCAGCAACCCCAGATACTTCCTGCCGCTGGGACTCCTGCTGTCGAGCGTCATCATGGCGGCGTTCGGCCTGCTGCCGGTGCTGTCCGCATCGCTCGCGGCGATCGCCGCCGTGCAGGTCCTCAATGGCTGGGTGCAGGGCATGGGTTGGCCGCCTTGCGGCAAGACCATGGTGCACTGGTTCAGTACGCGCGAGCGCGGGCTCACGGTCTCGGTGTGGAACACGGCGCACAACGTTGGTGGTGCGCTGGTGGCGACCTTTGCGCTTGCCGGTGTGGCGCTCTTCCACGACTGGCGTGCCAAGTTCTACTTCAACGCTCTGATTGCTGCGCTGGTGGCGATCGCGGTGCATTTTCTGCTCGCGGACACGCCACAGTCCAAAGGACTTCCGCCGGTGGAGGAGTACCGCAACGACTACCCGCCGGACTACAGCGAAGCAGACGAGCGCACGCTCGGATTCCGGGAGATCCTGTTCACGGCGGTGCTGCGTAACCGCTACCTGTGGGCGATCGCCGTGGCCAACGCCTTCTGCTATTTCGTGCGCTACGGCGTGGTGAACTGGATTCCGACCTACCTCGAGACCGCCAAAGGCTTTTCCTTCAAACAATCGAGCCTCGGCTGGTCGCTCTACGAGTGGGCGGCGATTCCCGGCACCATCGCCTGCGGCTGGATCTCGGACAAGTGGTTCGGAGGCCGGCGCGCGCCGGCCACGCTGCTCTTCATGGCTCTCACGCTCGTCGCGGTCATCGTCTACTGGCTGAACGGCACCGGCCCCTTGTGGATCGACTATGCGGCGCTGATCGCGATCGGCTTCCTCATCTACGGGCCGATCATGATCATCGGTCTGCAGTCACTCGACCTCGTGCCGAAGAAGGCGGCCGGCACCGCTGCGGGGTTCACCGGGTTTTTCGGCTACGTATTCGGCTCGGCGATCGCGGGAACCGGAGTTGGCTGGATCGCCGACCGCTGGGGTTGGGGTGGGGTGTTCGGCACGATGGTGGGCTGCTGTCTGCTCACCATGCTCTGCAGCGCGCTCACCCTCGGTCATCGTACGCAGAGTGCGCCCCGCATGAGCAGCGCCACGGCTAGTCCCGGTAGCGCGTGAGGGCGTCCCCGAGGGCCTCGCGCAGGGGCGGGAGCCACGCCTCGAAGTGCCGCCACTGCTCGAGTGCTTCACGATAGATCGGCTGGCGGACCTGCTCGGAGCTCGCCGTGCGCACACTGCGCTCGGTCTTGTAGAACTCGACGCAGGACGGCTCGAACGCAAGCCCGCAATAATCGAGCAGCCGCCGTACGTTCCCTTCGAGATCGGCCACCACGGCCTCGTAGTGGACGCGCAGCACCCGCCCCGGGAGCACCGCATCCCAATGGCGCATGAGCTCGAGATAGGTCCGGTAGTAGCGCGCGATGTCCTCGACGCTATAGGCAAACTCCTGCCCGTGCGCAAAGAGCTGCTTCAAGTTGCCGAAGCAGCAGGCCATCGGCTCGCGCCGCGTGTCGATGATTTTCGCGTTCGGCAGCATGAGGTGGATGAGCCCGACGTGGCGGAAGTTGTTCGGCATCTTGTCGATGAAGTGCGCCTTGCCACTGCGGTAGCTGCGCGTGTCGTGCAGGTACTTCTCGCCCAGGCGGCGGAAGTCCGCATCGCTCATCTGCGAGAGCACTCCCGGGTAGCGCGGATTCTCCAGCTGCCAGTCGCGGCCCTGCAGCTCTACCACCATGCGGGGTATGTCGGCGAGCTCGTGAGTGCCCTCGACCTCGGTGTGTGAGGCGAGGATCTGCTCGATCAGCGTCGATCCGGAACGCGGCAGGCCCACGATGAATATGGGGTCCGTGGCCTGCGCGCCGCCCCCCTGGTAGCGCGCGAAGAGTTCGGTGGTGCAGATCTCGCTCTGCAGGCGGGTATTGAGCTCGATGACGTCCGGGCGATAGCGGCTCGCGGCGCGCTTGAGCGCATTACCGCGGGCGTAGTACTCGAAGGAAGGCGCGTATTGCTCGCGGTCCTCGAGCGCCTTGCCGAGCGCGAAGCACAGGTGGTAGCGGTCGACCGGCCCGGTGCTCGTGGCCGCTTCCGCGGCGCGCATCTCCTCGAGCTCTGCATCGCTGAAGCGGTAGGTCTTGAGGTTGGCGAGACTCCACCATGCATCGCCGAAGCCCTCGCGCGCCGCAGCGGCGGCGTGATATTCGGCAATCGCCGGTGGTTGCTGGCCGAGAGTCTTCATGGAGTGTGCGATCGAGAGATGCAGCTCGGCGGGGTGTATCGCACCCGGCAGCAGCGCCCGGTAGAGCTCGATGGCACGTTCGTGCTGCCCGAGGCCGACGCAGGTCATGGCGTGCAGCGTGCGGTAATCCCGGTTGGAACGATCCACTGCGAGCAGCTTCTCGGTCTGCGCCTGTGCCTCGAGGTACAGGTGACGTCGGCAGAGCGTCTGCGCGTACTCGAAACGCGCGGCGTGGTAATCAGGCTCGAGTTCGAGCACCGCCTCGAGCAGCAGTTGCGCATCATCGAGCACGTCGTGCTCGAGACCGATGCGCGCGAGCAGCCGCATGGCCTCGACGTGGTGACCGTGCTTGAGCAGAAAATCGCGTACGATCTGCTCGGCCTCGGCGAGTTCTCCGTCGTAGAAGAGCGCCGTCGCGGTGACCACCGCGCCGGGCAGCTTCTTCAGAGTGGCGACGTGCGCGGCGGCCTGCGCGGCATCTGCAGTCTGCCCGGTCATGCGGTAGAGGCCCTCGAGCATGTGCCAACTCGCAGGCAGCGCCGGATTGACGTTCACCCCGCGCACGAAGGCCTCGATCGCTTCCGGCGCACGCTTCAGCGCGACGTGACAGTAACCGCGCTCCTGGTAGAGGCGGCTGAAGCGCGGGTGCACTCGCTCGAGCGTGGCAAGGGTGGCCAGCGCTGATGCGGTGTCCCCGCACATCCGTTGCGACACGGCCCGCAGGTACAGGAGCTCACAGTGCTCAGGGTGAGCGGGCAACAGCACATCGAGCGCCCGCAAGGCGTCCGTGAACCGGTGCCCCTTCACCAGCTCACGAATCGGTCCGATCTCTGCTTCCAGCGCCGCCATACGCAAAATTTCCCCACGCGCGCCAAGATAGCGCGCCCGGGCACCGGCGCCTACGTCAGCCGCACGGGACCGCCATCCCTCAGAAGCTATATCCAAAGGTACCCGTGATCACTCTCGGCCTGAGCGGCGTCTGCGCGGTGATGAACTGCTGCGAGCTGATGAAGGTGCTGGCGTTCGAATTGTTCAAGTTCTCGCAGGACAAGCTGAATCGCCAGGCATCCTTCGAGACGCCGATCGCCGCGTCGTAGGTGGTATAGGCCGGATTCTCGAACCGGCCCCTCGAGGTGCTCACGGTGCCGCCGAGGTGGTAGGTCGGATTCGCTCCCGCCTGCGTGAAGGAATGAGCAGTGTGAAAAGCACCCGCCTGGATGTACGGCACGTAACCGGCGATGTGCCACTCGTAGCGTGCGTGCAGACTGAACTCCACGGGCGGCGCGTTCGCGCTCGGGGAGCCGGTCGTGCCGAACGGGTTCTGCACCGGTTGGCAAACGAACAGGAACAGGTTGCAGGCGTTGGTGATCGGCTTGCCGTAGCCGGGCGCTGCAGGATTGTTCACGAGCAGTGCCGGTGAATTCTTCTGCTCGCTGCTGTTCCAGGCGGCGGCACCCTGCAGCGTGAACCCGTCCAGTATCTGAGCCACCAGCTGCGTCTCCACGCCCTTGATCTCGAAGTCCTGACCGTTGGTGTCGTAGAAGAGGTTGCCGACCACACCCGGGTTGAAGAACTCGATCTGCACGTTGTTCCAGTTCTCCTTGTACACCGCGCCGTTCCAGAGCAGGCGATGGTTGAAGAACTCCGTCTTCCACCCGATCTCGTTGTTGGTCAGATTGTCCGAGGTGTACGAGCGGGGGATGAGGTACTGCGCCACGTTGGGTGACCCGGCTCCCGGGTTGGGGGGTGGCAGTTGAGTGTAAGCATGCGGCGAACCGCCGTTCTGGTTGAACCCGCCCGGTCGGAAGCCCTGCGAGAACGTGTAATACAGCATGACATCCGGTGTGACGTGCCAGGTCAGATTCGCCCGGCTTCTGGTGCCGGTCTCGGTGTCCTTGAGATGGTCGGAGTCGAGGTTGTAGCTGTAATACAGAGCGCCAAACGAAGGCGCCGGGTAGGGATTCGGAGAGTTGGCTACATAGCAGCCACTGCCTGGCACAGTGCCCGCGATGAGGGCGCCGTTCAAGCCCCCCTGGAAGCAACCGAAACTGGAGAGCACGCTGCCCTTCATGGAATTGTCGAAGCGGAAATAGCGCGTGCCGGCGGTGACCGTCAGCTTCTTTGGAATGATGTCGAAGTCCACCGAAGCGAAGAAGGCGAGCTGCTTATACTCGCGCTGCTGGTCCTGGTAGAAGGAGGTGTGATCGCCCTGCACACCGGGATTCTTGACCGTCGTGCCGGGGATCGTGCCGACGTTCGAGAGACACCCCGTATTGCCCGGGTCGCTGCCACCCGTACCGCTCGAGGTGCACGGCGGCAGCTCCTTGTACATCCAGGCCGTCTGGTCGTAGAGCTTGTTGTCTTCCCAGAACGCACCGAGGATGCCACGCATGCGCCAGTCATCGGGGGTGCTGAAGCGCAGCTCATTCTGGAAGTGTTGGTTTTGCTCGACCGAGTGCCAGGCGGCGCTCGGCGAGTAGCACTTGGAGGTTGTCAGCGGCACTGTGCTGTAGCTGCCCGGACCGTAGCACTGATAGTAGTCGGCATACACGCCGCGCGCGTAGTTCGTGTAGTCACCGGTCTGATCGATGTGTCGCACCAGGTAGCCGCCGGTGTAGACGGCGCGGATATCGCCAAATTTGCCATTCACGGTCCAGGCAGTGCTCTCGAACTTGTCCTTGTTGGAGGCGGTGTTGAAGAGCGTAACTTGCAGCGGCTGCAGCGGCTGGCCATCGGAGCCAAAGGGCTGCTGGTAGAACACTCCCTGCGAGTGCATGTCCTGGTACGACTGCGAGATGAGCAGATCCCAGTCATCGCTGAACTTGTACAGCAGCTCCGCGCGTATGCCCTGGTAGGTGACCGGGTTGATGTTGTTCTGGGCGATCAAAAAGTTGTTGGCCACAGGGCTGCCGGGCGGCACGCAGAAGCCGTTGTTCGGCAGGCCATCGGGGCATACGCCACCGACTGCCGGAAGGTACGCAAACCCGATGCCGATATCGGTGTTCTTGCGCGTGAATGTCGCCGGCACGTTATCGATGTACCCGCCGCGGTGATCGTTGTAGATCACCCCGCGCACCGCCATTTTGTCCTCGATCAGCGGCAGGTTCAGCACCGCCTGCACGGAGGTATTCGGATCACCGCCGGCGGTTACACCGTAGCTGGCAGTTACGCTCCCCTCGGTGCGATTGAGCTTCGGCGCGTTGGTGATGTAGCGGATCACGCCGGCTTCGGCGCCGGCACCGAAGAGGGTGCCCTGGGGCCCTGCCAGCACCTCGATGCGATCGATGTCGGCGGCGTAGATATCGAGGTTGCGATTCGGCAGCTGCCCGTTTTGGTTATCGAGGTAGATAGCCACGTTCGGCCACAGGCCGGTCGAGCCGCTTCCCTGGCTCGCCTGTGAGCCCGCGCTCAGGCCGCGCATGAAGACCTCATTCTGCCCGGGGCCGTTGCTCGCCGAGGTTACATTCGGCAGATACTTCAGATAGTCGTCGAAGGTCTGGATGTTGAGCTGCTGCAAGGTCTGTCCGGTGAGTGCCTGCATGGAGATCGGCACGTCCTGCATCTTCTCGCTGCGGCGCTGCGCGGTGACGATGACCTCGGTGATCCCCTCGCTGGTGGTGGTTTCCGTGCTGGTCGCCTGCTCCTGCGCCGAGACCGCAACAGACGTCCCCCCGAGGATCGCCGCAACGGCGTACGAGATCTTCGATTTCATTTGTTGCCTCCCCCAAAACCCGGCATTACGGCTTGGCCGGCATGCCTGTGGTGAGCCGATTGGATATGACGACCCGGCGTTGCGATTGAATATACACGTCAGATAGCTCGTACGCCCGCGTCCGCGCGAGCGTGTTGTTTTTCTACGACCGCAGGCTGCCCTCGGGAACGGCGGGTGCAGGCTGGCTGGCGGCTACTCGAAAACGCGCGCACGCGCATGATCGCCGTTGGCAGCGCGCTGCGGCTGCAGGCGACGGCTGGTCGGCGAGAGGCCATAGGCGTCCTTGAACTGGCGTGAGAAATGCGCGCAGTCGGCAAAACCCGCTTCGTTGGCAATGTCGGTTACCGAACGGTCGGTATTCTCGATCAACCAGTTCGCGTAGCGCATACGCAGCTGGCGATAGAGCGACGCGGGGCCCATGCCAACATGCTGCCGGCACAGTCGCTCGAGCTGGCGCGCGGAGAGTCCGAGTTCGGCAGCGACCGCCGCGACCGCGATCGGGCGTGCGAGATTCTGCTCCATGAGCAGCAGCGCGCGGCGCACGCGCGGCTCGGTGACACTCTCGGAGAGCGGCGGATGCGGCTGGGCTTCGCTCCCCGAGCGCGTGCGATCGAACAGCAGCACCTGGCTCGCCTTCTGTGCGACTGCACGGCCGAGATGCTGCTCGATGAGATAAGTCGCCAGCGCCGCCGCGCCGGCACCACCCGCGCAGGTGATGCGGGGACCGTCCGCCAGAAACAGGCGGTCAGCGACGACTTCCTGGCTTGGAAAGGCTTCAAGGAAGTCCTGATAGTGGTACCAGCTCACGCAGGAGCGCCGCCCCTTCATGACACCGACGCGGCAGAGAATGAAGCTGCCCGTGCAGATGCCGATCAGCGGCACGTGGGTCGCGCCCACCTCGCGCAGATAGCGCGTCGTGACTTCATCGATCTGCGGACCGGCGTGCAGGATGCCGCCGATCGCGACCACATAGTCGAGCGTCTCCGGGGGAAGCAGCGCATGGGTGGGCTGCAGCATGACCCCGCAGCTTGCCGGTACTGCCTCGGGGCGGCTCGCCATGATCGACCACTGCACATGAAGAGGCCGGCTGCGGTCACCCTCGTCCGCAGCGAGTCGCAGATGGTCGATGAACACGGCGAAGGCCGAGAGCGTGAAATGGTGGGCGAGGACGATGCCGACGCGTAAAGGCGGCCGCGACCCACGGTCCATTAGAGGCATTCTGTGCATGGCGTTTGAGTGTGGCATTGAACGCGCACTCAATGTTGTGGCTGCTCCCCGCGGCGGTATATTCCACAAAGCGTGCACGCCGTGCAAGAAATGGCGTTGCTCTTGACGAAAATCCCGAAATAACAGGGACCTAGCGGGGAGTACGTGCGAACATCGAACGTGGCACGGGATTTGAATGCCCGTTCAGATGCGATGCTCGCGCAGTGCCTGCATGCATTTACGTGTGCAAGCGTCTGCCCTCGCGCGGGTTATCCGCGCGCTCGACTCAGCGCAACACCGCGAGGCGCGCGAGGTTCGCCTGCACGATGGGGTCGTGACAGGCGCTGCGTGCGTACCAGCGCCTAGCGGCCTCGATGAGCGCCGCGGACATATCGAAGGCTTCGTTTTCGCGTGCAGGCAGGTTCGCGGACCGGCGAGCACGAAAGCCGCGTGGCATGGTGCGCGCATGGCGACGCAGCTGCAGCCGCCGCAGCGCGCGCATCGGCACTCCGTCCGCGTCCGAAGCTTGCCCCAGACGCTCGATGATGCTGCGCGCGAGACGCTCGTAGTCGAGCCCCTGTGCATCGCGCTCGGCGCCGGGCGGCCGGATCCACTCCTCGCACCAGCGGCTCACGCGCTCCTGCGTTGACCGCAGCTCGGGATCGGCCAGCGCGACGGCGATACGCGGCAGATCGAGCGCCTCACGCAACGCCGGTTCGCGGCGCTGCGCGTCGAGCAATTGATCGATGTCGCCGACATACGCCGCCAACATCCGCGAGCTGGAAGGCGCGCTCGCGCTACGCTGGCTGCCCGAGGTGCCCGGTACGGTCGGTGCGGCCGGTGCGCGCCGGCCGGTCTCTTCGGTTCGCTCATCCTGCATGAATCCAATCCCCTCCTTTTATTGACCGCATCCGCTGCGGGTCGCACTGCGCGCCGCGTCAGTCGGCGCGCCGCGCGATGTACTCAGCGCGCCTGATCCGGCGGCGTCGCGGTGACCGTAGAGGTGTCGAGCCCAGGCACGGCCAGCGGTTCTGCCCCGGAGGTCACCGGGAGGTGAGCAGTCGCCGGCGTGACCGCGGCGCCGGCAGCGGCGGAACGTGGCCGTGTCGGCGAGCGTCGTCGTGCCAGGCGACGCTCGGGCATGGCAGCCGCTGCCGCAATGATCCGCACCTTGACCCGTCCCCTGCGGATACGCTTGACCCGTGCCGTGCGGGCACGCTTGACCCGTGCCGTGCGGGCACGGAGCCGCCTTTTTGGTCCGGCCACAGCCCGACCAGGGGGCTGCCGCACGGCGAGCCTGCGCCTGCGCTTTTCTTCAAGTCGACGCGGGCGGGTTGAACTTTGGCGACGGCTTGCCTTCCGCTGCGAGCTGACCCGTGCCTTGCGTCTCGCGACGGTTCGAGGTGATCCGCTCGTTCCGGTGGCGGAAGCCTTCTCCGATCCGTTCTTCTGTGCACGCCGCGCACGCTTCCAAGCCTTGCGGGCAACGGCCGCGAGCTTACGAGCGCGCTTGCCTTCGCGCTTGGCCTCTTTCAGGCGCTTGCGTGCGCGCTTCAGCTCGTCCTTTGCGATGCGCACACGCTGCTTGGCGACATCTGCCTGCAGCCGGACCCGCTGGAGCGGCTCAGCGGTGGAATGCTGTGCGCTGCCTGTCTTCTTCATCCGGCGCCCGCGAAGCGAAAGGCCGGCAGTCTCACACAAGCCGCCGCGTGTTTCCAGCCCGGGCAGTTATCCACAAATTTTGTGCATAACCATGTGGACAGCCAAGGCACCCAGCCGCAAAGGATGATGCGCCGCAAGGGTTTGCGTTACGGTGAGCGTCTTTTCGCCAGCGGCGATGCGAAGCGTATGGCGAGCAGCGCGCTTTCACTCGCTCCCGGCGTTGAACATCGTCGCCGTCACGCGGTTGCGACCGGAGTGCTTGCTGCGGTAGAGCGCAGCGTCGGCAATTTTCAACACGCGCTCTGCGAGCCGCCGTTCGCCCGCCGGCACGCGATCGAGTCCGCACAGTCCGAAGCTCGCAGTCACGACGATGCTCTTCTTCTCGCTGGTGAAGCGCGCTTGCGCAATCGCTGCGCGCAATTTCCGCGCGACTTCGAGCGCCGCCTCGTAGCCGGTCTCGGGCAGGACCACGGCAAACTCTTCTCCGCCGATGCGAGCTACCCAATCGATCCCGCGCCGCAGCTGCTTCGGCAGCCGTGCGCCGAACTGCCTCAGGATCTGATCGCCCGCCGCGTGCCCGAGCGAGTCGTTGATGCTCTTGAACAGGTCGATGTCGCACAAGATCAAGGACAGGGCACGACCGTAGCGTGCCGCACGCTCGACCTCGCGGGGAAAATGCTTGCCGAAGAAGCGGCGGCTGGCGACGCGGGTAAGATCGTCGGTGGCCGAGAGCTTGCGGTTCTCGGCGAGCGTGACCCGCAACACCGTTTCCAGCTCCGCGATGCGCCGCGCCGAGGCGAGGCGCGCATCCAGCTCCCGCTCAGTGACGCGACGCCCCAGGCACTCGTCTGCTCCCGCGGCGAGGCCTGCGGCGCGCTCGACCGCCTCATCGAGCTCCGCCACGTACAGCACGAAGGGCGGGCGCTGGGTCGCGCGCGCTCGCAGACGCCGGATCAGTTGCAGGCTGTCGGTGACGATTACTGCGTGATGCTCGGCGGCGCAGCGATGCAGCGCCTCGTGCTCGTTGGCGGCCGATTCGCACTCGAGCATACCGGCCGCGATGCGCTGCTCGAGCTGAGCGCGGAGCGCAGCGTCCTGGCACACCAGTAGGGTCTTCGGCGGTGGTACCACCCGCAGCATCACCGCGATGGTGGCGGTGGTTTCCTCATGAGTCGCCGGTAGCTGCTGAGCGCGCCGCTCGAGGATGCGTTGGATGACGGTCGTCTGCCCGCCGGTTGGCACTGATCCCCCGCTGGGTGCTGGTAAGTTCGGTTCAGCGCAGATTACCTAGCCGCGCAAAAAAAAGCGCGGGCGCACGGCATTGATGCGCAGCAGCACTGCAGTCTCCCGCCCCGCGCGCGCGACGTTATCATTGCCCCATGGAGCCGCCTGGCATCACGCGTCATCGCCGACCTTTTCTCGCGCCGTTGTATCTGAGTGTGCTGGTGGCCGGAGTGCTGTTCGCACTCGGCTGGGTGCTCTACAACCACGCGAACACGACGGTGGTGCTTCTGGTACGTCCGGTGGAGAAGGCGCCGGGCTCCATCGATGATCCTCCCGTCTCGCAGGAAGGCGAGGCACGCGCCGAGCGCCTGGCTCATATGTTCGGTGATGCAATGCGCGGCGGGGCGCGGCTCGATGGTGTCTACGAGAGTGGTGATCGGCGCGCCCAACAGACGGCCGCGCCGCTCATCGAGCGGCTGCACCGCGCGCCCGTGGTGTTCCGGGCCGCGGATGCGCGCGCAACGGCCGCTCGCGCGCTGCATGAGCACCCGGGCGGCACGGTGTTGGTCATTGCGAGCGGCACCGCGTTGGCGGAGATGGTGCAGGAACTCACCGGCATCGCAACCGATCCCGCAGCCGATGACGCGGACTTCGTGTATGTGGTCAGTGTCCCGAGCATCGGCCGGGCGCACCTTGCGCGCTTTCGCCTGTGAGCAGCGGCGCGGTCAGGTTACGGTGCGCTCGCGATAGGTGCTGTTACCAGCGCTCAGGGCCACGGCGCGGCGCACGAACGCCTCGTGCTCGCTGATTCGAAAGTGCGCCAGCACGGCCGCGCGAATGTAGCGGGCCTGGTCGATGAGATAGGTAGCGCGCCGCACACCGATCCCGAGCGGTCCGCGCACGTCGTACATGGAGATGACGGTCTTGTCGACATCGGACAGCAGTGTGAAGGGCAGCTGGTATTTTTCGCGGAACCGGCGGTGCGTCGCCGGCTTCTGCGAGCTGACACCCGCGATGTTCAGCCCGGCCCGCTCGATCTCACCGTGCAGATCACGCATGAGGCAGGCCTCACGAGTGCACCCGGGCGTGAAGTCCGCGGGGTAGAAATACAAGATCAACGGGCCGCGCCGCAGCAGGTTGCTGAGCGACACGCTCTGCTCGTCCTGATCCGGTAACGTGAATTCCGGCGCTCGCCCGCCAAGGGGCAGCATGCTGATTCTCCCGCCACCAAGAGTGCGTCATCCCCCGCGGGCTGATCATAGCCGCATCGGGTGGCGGGGTTAAAATCGGATTGGACCGGGGGTACCGCGATGCTAGAATTGCGCGCCGCTGCCGCGGTGGCCTCGGGTGGTCCTCGCTGTGGTCTCGATGGGGCGGTAGCTCAGCTGGGAGAGCGTCGCGTTCGCAATGCGAAGGTCGAGGGTTCGATCCCCTTCCGCTCCATTTCCTAGGTAGGGGAGTGTCTCGGCGTCACCTTCCTGGCACGCGATTTCTGGATAGCCCGCAATCCTGCCATTTTCCCGAGCCTTCACCAGAAGTTCAGGCGTCAAGTCAAGCGCGCTGACCCGCGCCCCGTTCGCGCGGCTGTCACCGCGAC